>Ga0075420_100005115_pt1 | contig 11520 bp, 10 predicted proteins | sample SoiMetdeltSBSDD4_FD_75296 | JGI IMG/M metagenome (GOLD analysis project Ga0075420, IMG submission 75296) | Bulk soil microbial communities from a Populus tree surrounding site in Tennessee, USA - Soil MetaG P. deltoides SBSDD4 | ecosystem: Environmental > Terrestrial > Soil > Tree plantation... | reverse complement strand
GGTCGGCAGCAGGAACGCGTCGACGTCGGCGTGGAGCGCTGCCGTCTCGTCCGCCAGGCGGCGGCGCAGGCGCTGGGCGTGCAGGTACGCCCAGGATGGGACCACCTGCCCGAGCATCGCCGAGGCCCGGATCCTGGGGCTGTACGCCGAGCGGTCGCGGGCGATCCAGGTGGCGTGGACGGCGGCGGCCTCGCACTGCATCGTGATGCCGTGGACCGCCAGGTAGAGGTCGACGGGCGAGGTCAGCCGGACCTCGCGGACGTCGGCTCCGGCCGCGCTCGCCTTCGCGGCGACCTCCCGAAGCTGGGTGCTGACCTCGGGCTCGGAGCGGTCGAGGAAGTCGACCAGCAGCCCGAGGCGGGGCCGCTCCAGCGGCGTCGCGACGGCGGCCAGGTAGTCCGGCACGTCCGCCACGATCGACCGCGGGTCGTTCGGATCGTGGCCGGCCAGGACGCCGAGCACCAGCGCCGCGTCCTCGACCGAGCGCACGATCGGCCCGGCGTGGTCGAGGCTCCAGGCGAGCGGCACGATGCCGGCCCGGCTGACGCGGCCGTAGGTCGGCTTGAGGCCGACGACGCCGTTGTAGGCGGCCGGCCGGAGGATTGAGCCGCCGGTCTGGGTACCGAGCGCGATCGGGACCAGCCGCGCGGCGACGCCCACGCCCGAGCCGCTGCTGGATCCGGCCGGGCTCCGGTCGGCGCGCCACGGGTTGACGCTCGGCGAGGGGTCCGACGACGCGAACTGGGTGGTGACGGCCTTGCCGACCAGGATCGCGCCGGCCGATTTGAGCCTGGCGACGGTGAACGAGTCGCGCTCGGCGACGGCGTCGGCGAGAGGGACGTAACCGGCCGTCGTCGGCAGGCCGCTTGCGTCGTAGATGTCCTTCGCGGCGAACGGGACGCCGTGGAGCGGCCCGAGATCCGCCCCGTCCTTGATGGCGGCCTCGGCGGCGCGGGCTGCCGCTCGCGCGCCCTCGGCGTCGACGGTGACGAACGCCTTGAGGGTCGGCTGGGAGCGCTCGATGCGGTCCAGGAGCGCGTCCGTCAGCTCGACCGGCGAGAGCTCGCGGTCGCGGATCTGGCGGGCGGCCTCAGTCGCGGTGAGATCGTGCAGGTTCGTCACGATGGCCGCCTACGGCTCGACGGCGGTCGGCTCGAGCGGCTCCTGGCAGATGCGCCAGAGCGCCTGCGCGGACATCTCGAGGACGGGCTCGATCTCGGGCAGGACGCTGGCGCCCCAGGCGGCCACGGCGGCGCCGCTGAGCGCCGCCTGGACCTCCTCGACGCTCTGCGTTGGATCGAAGCGGAGGGTCATGGGCCACCTCGACGAAGGGAATAGGGGATAGGGAGTTAGGTTATAGGGGTTCGTCCGCCCCCTATGACCTATTCCCTGTCACCTATTCCCTACGTTAGATGAACAGCTTGACCACGTCCAGTCCAAGGTTCGCCGCGTCCAGCATTCGATTGATGCGCGTCGCCGCGCGCTGGTTCTGCATCCGCATCGCCGACCACTGGATGTGTCGGGTCTCGCCGGTCTGCTCGTCGAAGACGTCGATCCGCTCGATGACGATGTGCGGGAACTTGGTGGTGAACTTGCGGGTCTCGACGAGCCCGCCGGCGCCGTCGTGGAGCTGGGCGCACGGGCCGCCGTGCGGGTCGGCGTGCAGAAACAGCAGCGCGTCGCGGATCAGCCGCTCCACGATCCGGACCCGCAGCTTCGAGGTGTCCACCCCGACGGTGTTCATGACGCCGATCCGGTGCGGCTCGGCCGGGTACTTGCGCAGCAGCATCAGGCGGTTGCGCTCGCCGCGCAGCAGTTCGTCGAGGCGGCGCTGGAGGGCGGTGCTGAAGCGCTGCTCGGCCTCGCGATAGCGGACCGGACGGTGGACGGCCAGCAGGGCCGGCCCTCGCTCCTCGCGGTTGTCAGCCGCCCCGTTGGTGGTCGTCGGCACAGACATCTCTGGCGTTCCTTGTCCTCATTCGGGCGTCCGATCGCAGTGTACGGCGCTGCAACAGGAGCCGGGCGTCTCGATACGATCACTGCGGCCGTCGCGCGGTGGCGTCTGCACGCGCGGTGCCGCCAACGGTGAGGGAAACGGGGTACCCTTTCGCAGATCGACCGCACGCGCGGCGATCGGCAGCCGGGGACGGGGAGCGCCGTGAAGATTCGATCGATCTGCGTGGGCCTGCCGGGTGCGTGGCCGGTGGACACGACCGCCGTCCGGACGGCCGGCGACTTCCTGACCGCCGCCGTCCGGCGGTTCGCCGACGCCGGCATCGAGGTCCAGACCACCCGAGTGGCGCTCTCGCCGTTCGCCGAGCTTGGCGCGCCCGACGACGCCGCGTGGGTCGTCCCGTTCGCGCGCGACCTCGAAGCGGCCTGCAAGGCGCACGGGATCGGCTTCACCTCGATCGGGCCGATCCGCTGGGATCGCCTCGGTCTCGAGGCCGGCCGGCGGTACGCGGCGGCACTCGCCGATGCGCTCGTGGGCACCGAGCAGATCAACGGCTCGATCGAGGCGACGAACGGCGGCCTGCCGTCCGGTGGCGCGGCGCTGGCGGCCGGTGCGCTCGTCGCGCGGCTCGCCCGCGAGACGCGGCTCGGGTTCGGCAACTTCCGCTTCTGCACTATCGCCGAGTGCGGCCCGAACATCCCGTTCTTCCCGGCGGCGTACCACGGCGACGGCCCGCCCCGCTTCACGATCGGGCTCCAGGCGGCCGACGCCGTGCGGCGGGCGTTCTCCGGGCCCGGGACGCTCGACGACCTCGAACGACGGCTCGGCGAGACGCTCGGCGCCGAGGTGCGGCGGGTCGAGGCGATCGCGCGGGCGCTCGAAGCGGAGCACGGGATCGCCCACGGCGGCACCGACCTGACGCCGGCCCCGTTCACGCCCGAGGAGGACAGCGCGGCCGGGATGCTGGAGGACTTCGGGGGCGGCGAGCTCGGGGCCCCCGGCACGCTGGCGGCGGCGAGCGCCCTGACGCGGATGCTGAAGCGGCTGCCGCTGGCCCAGGTCGGATACTCGGGGCTGATGCTGCCGGTCCTGGAGGATTCGATCCTGGCGGCGCGGGCCTCGGCCGGGCTGGCGTCGGTCTCGGAGCTGCTGCTCTATTCGGCGGTCTGCGGGACCGGCCTCGACACCGTGCCGCTGCCCGGGGACGCCGCGCCCGAGCAGCTTGCCGCCATCATCCTGGACGTCTCGGCGCTGGCGCTGGCGTTGAACAAGCCGCTCTCCTGTCGCCTCTTCCCGGTGCCCGGCAAGACGGCCGGCCAGCGCACCGAGTACGATTCCCCGTATCTGGTGAACGGCTCGGTCCTGCCGCTCAACGGACGCGTGGACGCCCGCCTGTTCGAGCGGTTCGCGCCGTGAGCGCCGCCTGCGCCGTGAGGGTGTCGCGTCGATGAGGAACACGCTCTTCCTGGCGCTCGGCATCCTGCTCGTGCTCGGCATCTTCTTCGCGCGGGATCGGGTCAAGCGGGCGTTCCAGATCGGGGCGGTGCTCTACGCCATCATCCTGGTGTTCCGCTTCCTGGTGTTCGGGCTCGGCGATCCGGACAACTTCCTGGATCTGGCGGTCGTCTTCGGCCTGTTCTTCCTGGTCTGGCTCGTCGCGTGGGCGGGCACGCGCGCCGCCCTGCGCTACCGGGAACGCTCCCAGAGGCCGCCATCCTGACGGCCGTGGGCACGCGGAGTGCAGCACGTCCGGCCATCCCGAGCCGCCCGTCGGTCGGCTCGCTTGCCTGAGGCTCGAACGATGCCGATGACCCGGCGACGTCGCTGGATGGTGCGCCTGGCGCAGTCGATCGTGGTGGGGGTGCTCCTCAGTCTGCTCGCCGGCCTCGTCGGGCCGATCGCGCCCTCGCGGGCCCAGACGACCCAGCCGGCCGCGCCGCCCGCCGCCCCGCCTCCACCACCCGCTCCGAGCGGCCCGGCCGCGCCCGCTTCCGTCGACGTCGCCTCGTACGACCTCGACGCCCGCTGGGACGCCGCCACCAGCCAGATTCACGGGTCCGCGACGATCACGTATCGGAACCATTCGGCGGACACCCTCGGCGAGGTCTGGCTGAAGCTGTACCTCAACGCCTTCCGCCACGAAGAGACGCAGTGGATGCGCGAGTCGGGCGGCGAGCATCGCGGCAGCGGCTACGATCCGCGCCGGCCGGGCTGGATTCGGCTCGAAGGGCTCCAATTGCTGGACACGGGCGAGGACCTGCTCCCGGCCGACGTCGATCCGGAGGCGACCGTCCTCCGGATCCCGCTGCCGGCCGCGCGGGCGATCGGGCCGGGCGAGACGACGAGGTTCGCCGTCACCTGGACGAGTCAGCTCCCCCGGGTGTTCGCGCGGACCGGCGTGGCCGACGACTTCGTGATGGCCGGGCAGTGGTACCCCAAGCTGGCCGTCTACGATCGGGGGGCCTGGGACGCCGAGCCCTGGCACGCCAACGCCGAGTTCTTCGCCGACTTCGGCTCGTACACCCTGACGCTGACGGTGCCGGCGGGCTACGTGACCGGGGCGACCGGCACCCGCGATAGCACGGTCGCCAACGCCGACGGGACCACCACCGTGCGGTACTGGGCGGAATCGGTCAGCGACGTGGCCTGGACCGCCTGGCCCGGGTACCGCACCGTCACCAGAGTCGTCGAAGCGGCCGGCCGTCCCGTCGAGCTGGAGCTGTTGGCGCCCCGGGCGATGAGCATGGACGTCGACGCCCGATTCTTCACCTCGGCCCAGCAGGCGCTCGACCTGCTCGGCCGCTGGTTCGGGCCGTACCCCTGGCCCCGGCTGACGCTGGTGGTGCCGCCCCCGAATGCCGCCGGGGCGGGCGGGATGGAGTACCCGATGCTCGTCACGCTCGGTCAGCCGATCCCGGCGTTCGGGCTCGAACGGGGCCTGCTGGGCGCCGAGGTGGTCACCGTCCACGAGATCGCGCACCAGTGGGTGCCCCTCCAGCTCGCGACCAACGAGGCGCGCGAGGCCTGGCTGGACGAGGGATTCGCCGACTACGCCACGATGCGCGTCCTCGGCTCGGTCTACGGTCGGGATCGGTCCCTCTTGGACATCGGGCCATTCAAGATGGGGTATGAGGAGGTCCAGCGCATCCAGTACCTGTTCGCGGGCGTGCAGCAGAGGCTGGCGCAGCCGTCCTGGCTGTATCCGGACCTCCTGACCTACGGCGCGACCGTCTACTCCAAGGGCAGCCTCGCGCTGCTCACGCTGGAACGCGCGTATGGCGAGGAGCGGTTCCTCGCGGCGTTGGGGGCGCACTTCGATCGCTGGCGCTGGCGGCATCCCACCACGGCCGATTTACAGCAGTCGCTCGAAGGGGGGCTCGACACGAGCCTTGACTGGTTCTTCAGGCCGATGGTCTACGGGACCTCCGTCGTGGAGTACCGCGTCGCCGAGGCCGGCGAGCAACGGGCCATCGTCGAGCGGCAGGGCGACGCCGCCATCCCAGTCCCGGTCGCGCTGAGCTACGTCGACGGGAGCGGGGACAGTGCGCTCTGGAGCGGGGACACCGCCCGGATCGTGGTCCAGGCGCCGCGGGCCCCACTCGCGCGGATTCAGGTCGATCCCGGCCAGGCCATCCGGCTCGAACCGAACGTCCTGGACAACGGCCGCGAGGTCGCGCCGTCGCCACTCCCGCTGCTGACCCTCGCGGCGCGGCTGCTCGGCCTGATCCAGGCGGCGCTCCTCGCCGGGATGGTCGGCTGATGGAGCGGACACGGGCCGCCGCGCCCGACCGGGGGCGCGGGCCGGGCCTGCTGCTTCTGACGCTGCGGCTGGCCGTGCCGCTCTACCTGGCCAACCTGGCGCTCGGGCTGCTGCCGGTGGGGGTCGCAATGCTCGGACTGTCCGCGCTGGCCGGCGACCGTCCGTGGCGTGCCGACCTGCTCGGCGCGGGCTGGATGAACGTCGTCTCCGAGATCGTGATGACGGCCTACTATGCCCGCGACCTCGACGGCGCCCGGCTCCTCCGTCTCGCGGCGCTCGTGGCGCTCCCGGCCGCCTTCCTCGGCCAGGTCGCGGCGTACAGCTTCCTCGCCGGCGGCATCCTCGATCGCCTGCGTTCGGGTGACCGGGCGGCGCCGTCGTTCTGGTCGGAGTGCCGACGGTGGTTCGGGCCATTTCTCCGCCTGACCGTGCTCGGCGGCGTGCTCGTGATCGCGGCGGCGGTCCTCCTCTGGACGGTGATGTCGTTCGTGCGGCCGGCCGTCGGGCAGAACCTGTCGGCGATTCTCCAGCATGCCGTCGTGTCGGCGATCGCCCAGCACGCGCTTCTTTCGATCCTGCTGGGCTGGGTTGAGCTGGCACGAGCGTCCATGGTGGTCGAGCATCAGGGCTCGGCGGCGCGGGCGCTCTGGCGGGCCGGCCGGGCCATGATCCGCCCCAAGATCCTGGCGGTCTGGCTGCTGCTCTCGCTCCCCGTCGTCGGGCTGCTGCTCGCCGCGATCCTCGCGCCGCCGGTCGGCGATGCGTACGCGGTACCGGGACTGCTGGTGGCCCTGGCGTACGGCCAGCTCCTGGCGTTCCTGGGCGCCTGGACGAAAGTGGTGCGGCTGGCGGTGGCGACCAGGATCGCCGCGACGGCCCTCACCTCGGCCCCGGACCCCCACCCCAGTGCGCCCCCGGCGCGGTCCGTCACCAGCCGAGCGAGCGCGCCTCCTGACTCGATCTGAGCGCCCGCACGTGATCGTCGATCGGGCGGCCGTCAGGCCCGCTCAGGTCCGGGCGTAGCTCGGCGAGCGGCTCCAGCACGAACCGCCGCGCCCACATCTGGCGGTGGGGGATCTCCAGGCCGGGCTCCTCGAGCCGCGTGGCGCCGTGGAGCAGGACGTCGACGTCGATCTCGCGCGGCCCCCAGCGCTCGCGTGACTGCCGACCGAGGCTCCGCTCGACGCGCTTGACGGCGTCGAGCAGCGGCCATCCCGAGAGCGTCGACAGCGCCTCCACGACCGTGTTCAGGAACGCCGGTTGCTCGACGACCCCGACCGGCGCCGTCTCGTAGAGGGAGGCCCGGCGCAACACCCTGATCTGGGGATCGGCGTCAAGCTCCTGCATCGCCCGCGCGATCGTGCCGGCCCGGTCCCCGAGGTTGGCGCCGAGCCCGAGATAGATCGGCGTCCAGGCCGGCATCGGGTCGGACCAGCCGTAGACGATCGCCTCCGACATCCGGGCCACCTTGACGGCCGGCTCGACGTCGTGGACCCGTACGGCGTCCGCGCCGGCCTGGACGGTCAGGGCGACGGTCGCCAGCGAGCCCTCCAGGCGCTCCTCGACCGGCTGGTCCAGCACCGCGCCGACGAACCCCTTGCGCGAGGCCCCGACGAGCATCGGCAGCCCGAGGTGCGCCCGCAGCTCGCGCAGCCGGCCGAGGACCGCGATGCTGACCGGCGGCAGCTTGGCGAACCCGAGGCCCGGATCGACGATCAGGCGCGTGCGGGGGATGCCGGCCGCCGTGGCGACGCGGACGCTCTCGGCGAGGCCGCCGGCCAGCCAGGCGATCAGGTCGTCCGGCACGGTCAGGTGGCCGGGGTCGCCCTGGACGTTGCGATGATCCGGCCGGGGCGGCTCGTTTGAGCTGCCCGGCTGGCGACGGCGCCAGTGCCCGACGATCAGGCTGGCGCCGGCCTGGCTCGCGACCTCGGCCAGCCTCGGATCGAAGGTCAGGCCGCTGACGTCGTTGACGATCGTCGCGCCGGCCGCCAGCGCGGCCTCCGCGACCTTCGACTTGCGGGTGTCGATCGAGATCGGCACCCCGATGCGTCCGGCCAGATGCTCCAGTGTGGGGAGGACGCGCGCCAGCTCGACGTCCTCAGGAATGAGGTCGTGGCCGGGGCGAGTGCTCTCGCCGCCGACGTCCACGATGTCGGCGCCGGCGGCGACCAGCGCCTCGGCGTGGCGGACGGCGGCGTCCGGACCGCCCTGAAGGCCATCGCCGGAGAACGAGTCCGGGGTCAGGTTGAGGATCCCCATGACGAGCGTCCTGACCCCCGCGCGTAGGGCCGGGGACCGCTCGCCGAGGGCGCCGGGCAGCGTCACGACTCCTCCATAGGGCGAGCGTACCGCCCGGTCACCGGGTTCGGCAACCGCCCGGTCCGGTCACAATTTTCATGAGACTTTCAACTAGGATTCAGATGTCATTCACCGCACGCTCAGGACAGAACGGTACGGTTGCGTTGGCCATGATGCTGGCGTCAGGTGGGGCCCGACCACGGCCGGTGGCGACACGCGAACGGAGCGAGCCTTTCGGAGGGGATATGTCGACCTGTCTGTCCAACCAGTTGTCGCTGTTGATGCTGCTCGCCGTCAGGGGCGAGGTGACGACCCGTGAGCTGGCCCTGTCCCTCGGGATCACCGAGCGGGCGGTCCATCGGATCCTGCGCGATCTCGCCGAGAACGGCTACATCACCATCGGCAAGCGCGGCTACCGGAACCAGTACACGGTCCATCCCGAGCAGTCGGTCGGGCACCCGGCCTTCCCATCGCTGACGCTCGGGGAATTGCTGGCGCCGGTGTTCTCGCGGACCGAGGCCAGCGGCGCGGCCGTCGCGGTCGGCAACGGTGCCGCCCATGGGGCGCCGGTCCTGGTCGCGCTGAGCTGACAGCATCGCACGGAGTGTCAGGACGCGCGCTCGCCACCACGCATGCGAGCCCCTCTCTCGCCGACGGGAGAGGGGCTTTCGTTACCAGCCGGCCGCTGCGCCGTCGCTGCGCGGGTCGGCGGCGGCCCAGTAGACGCCACGCTCGCGGTCGATCTGGATCGCCTGGGCGTGGCCCATCGTGTCGCTCCAGGCCGGGACCACCCGAACGTCGTGGCCCATCGCCGCGAGGCGCGCGGCGACCGCCGTCCCCAGGGTCTCCTCCAGGCTGAGCGCCGCCGACTGGGTGCCCCAGGTACGGCCGTAGAGCCAGCGGGGCGCGTCGACGGCGCGCTGCACGTCGTAGCCAAAATCGAGGACGCGGGTCACGACGGCGGCCTGGGTCTGGGGCTGGCCCTCGCCGCCCATCGTGCCGTAGAGCAGGGCCGGCTGGCCGTCCGCATCGAGCAGCATCGCCGGGATCAAGGTGTGGAACGTGCGCTTGCGCGGCTCCAGTCGATTCGGGTGGGCCGGGTCGAGCGAGAAGAACGACCCGCGATTCTGCAACAGCAGTCCGGTCTCGCCGGCCACCACGCCCGATCCGAAGTCGAAGAAGACGCTCTGGATCAGCGAGACGGCGTTGCCGTCGCGGTCGACGGCGCAGAGGTAGCAGGTGCCGCCGCCAGTCGGGGCGGCTTCCGGCGAGCCCTTGCGATCCGGATCGATCCTGGCGCGCAGCGCGGCGGCGTGCTCGACAGAAAGTAGCTGATTGAGTGGGATGTCGCTGAAGTCGGGGTCGGTCAGGTAGCGGTCGCGGTCGCCGAACGCCAGGCGGGCCGCCTCGGCGAGGGTGTGGACGTACGCCGCGGTCGAGTCGCCGAGGGCGGCAACGTCGAGGCCGTCCAGGATACCGAGGATCTCGAGGGCGGCGAAACCCTGGGTGTTCGGCGGGAGCTGGCAGGCGGTGTGGCCGCGATACGAGGCGGTGATCGGCTCGACCGGGGTGGTCTCGGTGGCGGCGAAGTCGTCCGGGGTCAGCAGGCCGCCGCGCTCGCGGAGGTAGGCGCAGACCCGGTCCGCGATCTCCCCGCGATAGAAGGCGTCGGGGCCGCCCTGGGCGACCGTCTGGAGCGTCCTGCCGAGCGCGGGCATGGCGAGGCGCTCGCCCATCCGGCGCGGCCGGTGGTCAGGCTTGAAGGTGGCGCGGGCGGTCGGATCGGCGTCGAGGATGTCAGCGTTCGGGATCGACCAGGCGGCGACGCTCTCGGGCACCGGGAAGCCGTCGACCGCCAGTGCGATGGCCGGCTCGAACAGGCTGTCCCACGCCAGCCGGCCGCCCTGCTGGTGGAGCTGCCACCAGCCGTCGACGGCGCCGGGCACGGTAACGCAGGCGAGCGGGCCGCGCGAGGGGATGGCCTCGTGGCCTCGGCTCCTGTACCAGTCGATCGTGGCAGCGGCGCCGGATCGGCCGCTGGCGTTGAATCCCGTGAGCTTGCCGGCGCCGGCGTCCCAGACGAGCGCGAACAGGTCGCCGCCCAGCCCGGCCATGTGCGGGTAGACGACGGCGAGCACGGCATTGGCGGCGATGGTGGCGTCCGCGGCCGAGCCGCCCCGCTGGAGCATGCTGAGGCCGGCCTGCGCGGCGGCGTGGTGGGGCGCGGCGACGGCGCCGCGCGTAGCGAGGACCGGCTGGCGCCCGGTCCGTGGCAACGACATGGCTCTTGACTCCCTGGCGCTCGGCGAGACGATTGTATCGGACGGCTCGTGCCAGGAAGCTGGTTCGGCCGTGATATACTTCCCGCTGGCCCCGGACCGTGTGCCGGTGTGCCCTGGAGAGGTCGCATAGCCTGGCCTAGTGCGCGCGACTGGAAATCGCGTACTCCTCCGGGAGTCGAGGGTTCGAATCCCTCCCTCTCCGCCAGCGTCGAGGCGCATCGTGGCGCCCGATGGTCCCTGGGGAAGTGTCGGAATTGGCAGACGAGCGTGACTTAGGATCACGTGCCCGAAAGGCGTAGGGGTTCGAGTCCCCTCTTCCCCACCATCCGAGGCCCCGACCAGATATGGTCGGGGCCTCTTGTCGCATCCTGTTAGCAGCGTTGTTAGAGCGCCTAACAGAAGTGGCCCCGTGCCTGCAGTAGTGGCTGCATGACGAAGCTACTGGTGGACGATACGCTGTGGGCGGTCGTGGCGCCGCTGCGGCCGAAGCCGCGCCCGAAGCCGCAGGCCGGTCGGCCGCGCGTGTCGGACCGTGCGTGCTTGAGCGGGATCGTGTTCGTGCTGCAGACCGGCATCCAGGGGGAGGACCTGCCCCCAGAGATGGGCTGCGGGTGCGGGATGACCTGTTGGCGTCGGCTGCGGGACTGGCAGGCGGCCGGGGTCTGGTGGGACCGCCACCGGGTGCTGCTGGATCGCCTGGGCGAAGCCGACCGGATCGACTGGAGTCGGGCCAGCAGCGATAGCTCGACCGTGCCGGCCAAGGGGCTGAACCAGGGGGGCCGGCGACCGAGGCGGTCGGCCCGAAGCCGACCGCTCGTGGGAAGCCTGGGACGAAGCACCACCTGGTGACCGAACGCCGGGGGATCCCGCTGGTCAGCCTGCAGACCGCCGCCAAGGTCGACGAGGGAACCATCCTCCTCGACGCCGGCGATGCCAGCCCGCCGATCAAACGCCGACGCCGACGCCCGCGCCGACGCCCGGCCACGATGGATGCCGACCAGGCCTACCAGGGCCGCGCACGCCGCGACGGCCTCCGGCGGCGGCACATCACCCCACGGATCGCCCGCCCGGGCGTCGACGCCGGGACCAAACTCGGGCGGCACCGCTGGGTCGTGGAGCGCACCTTCGCTGGGCTGCACCGCAACCGACGCCTCCTCGTCCGCTACGAGCGCCGCGACGACATCCACGCCGCCTGCCTCCATCTCGCCTGCGCTCTCATCTGC
>Ga0075420_100005114_pt1 | contig 11521 bp, 10 predicted proteins | sample SoiMetdeltSBSDD4_FD_75296 | JGI IMG/M metagenome (GOLD analysis project Ga0075420, IMG submission 75296) | Bulk soil microbial communities from a Populus tree surrounding site in Tennessee, USA - Soil MetaG P. deltoides SBSDD4 | ecosystem: Environmental > Terrestrial > Soil > Tree plantation... | reverse complement strand
TATGAATGCGGCAAATGTCAGCCTACTATAAGCGGAAAGCGGAGCGTCAACCTGGTTCCGACTACGAGATGCGCAATGATCCTACTGCGGTGCACTGTCCATGCCTCGGTCGGTTGGCTCGAAATCCGACATTCGGCCATCGGCGGGACCGGATCGACACGCTCACGGGAGTAGCGGGAGCCTGGTTGACCCCATTGATATAAACGCTGACGGAGCGGACCCAAGATGAACTCCTTCGATGAGAAAGATTGCGACAAAGAGATCCGGCCGGATTGGATACCCGCAAGCGAATACCGGGATCCGAACGTCCCACGCCTGGAAAAGGAGCGGCTGTGGCCGCGCGTGTGGCAGATCGCATGTCGGGAATCGGAGCTGGCGAAGATAGGCGATTTCGTCAACTATCAGATCCTCGACGATTCCATCCTGGTCGTCCGCACCGGCGAGGGACCGGACGGCATCACCGCGATGTACAACGTATGCCAGCATCGAGGCCGCAAGCTGATAACCGATTCCAGCGGCAACCTGGGGACCCAGATCCGTTGCCGCTTCCACGGCTGGCAGTACAGCATTCAGGGCGAGTGCATACACGTTCCGTTCCAGGAGGATTGGAACGGCTGCTCTCGATTCGAGAAGGCGTCACTCGGCCTGCCGCAGGTGCAAGTAGGACGCTGGGGTGGCTGGGTCTGGATCAACCAGGATGAATCCGCTGAATCGCTGCGCGACTATCTCGGGGTGATACCGGAACTGATCGATCCGTTCGAACCCGAAAACATGCATCCGCTGTGGTGGAAAACTCTCAACATACCGGTCAATTGGAAAGTCGTCATCGAGGCGTTCAACGAGTCGTATCACGCCATCCCGACGCACAACTCAGCCATCATCTACTCGATGCGATCGCCCTCCAGCGCGGCTGGACGTCACGGCACCTTCTGGTTCGAAGCTCCTCTGGCACCGACGCGCTATCGCAACGAGAAAGGCGAATGGGTCACCGCAAAATCCGGCGCCGAGGCCATCTGGGCCGCACACAAGGTTCTCGATGACATGCTGTTCGCGATGACGCTGGAACCGACCATGGAGGCAACACGGCGGCTGAAGGCCGAAGCGCCGCCCGCGGACGCGTCCGGGGAATATCTCATGAACCGCCTCTGGGAATTGCAGCAGGACGAGTTCGCGCGACGTGGAATCAAATGGCCCAGGAACCTGACGATGGAGACCATGCTGAAAGCCGGTGTGTCCTGGCACATCTTTCCCAACGCCATCGTCCTGCCGACCGTGGACGGTGCGCTCTGGTATCGCTTTCGGCCGCATAGGACCGATCCAGATGCTTGCAGCGTTGACCTCTGGTCATTCGGCCACTTCCCGCCCGGCAAGGAGCCGCAGATCAAACATGAGGTCTACGAAGGTCTCGAGGCTTTCCGGGGGCAGAACCCGTTCCTCGAAGAGGACTTCCCCAACATCCTCGCCGCCAATGAGGGGATGAAGAGTCGGGGCTGGAAAGGTGCGCGCACCAATCCGGCTCAGGAAGTCGGCGTGAACAACTTTCATCTACAACTCGCGCAGTACCTTGCGAAATCGAAGTAGCAAACTCGAAGCGCATGGGCAAACGCGTCTCGCAATTGCAGGAGGAACTGGCGGATCGTGAGGCGATCCGTGACTGCCTCTACCGTTATGCACGCGGGATCGATCGTCTGGATGAGGATTTGCTGCGCAGCGCCTATTGGCCGGAGGCGATCGATAGCCATCTGAGTTTCACGGGCACAGTCGAGGAACTCATCGCCTGGGCGTTTCCGCTCATGCGACAAATGGATCAGAACATCCACCTCATCGGCAACATTCTCATCGAGCTGCATGGCCTCGAGGCGGAGGTGGAATCTTACTTCTACGGCATTCAGCGTGCGGCAATCGAGGGGAGCATGCGCGATATGATCGCCGCCGGCCGCTACCTCGATCGCTTCGAACGCCGCGGCGAGGAGTGGCGAATCGCCAACCGTATGGTCATGACCGACTGGTTCCGGGAATACCCTGACTCGGCGGATTGGACGCGCGGTCCGTTCGGAATGGGTGACGTGCCGCGCGGCGCCCTCAAGCCCGACGACAAAAGCTATAGCTGGCTCGGTTGGCGGTAGACCGTCTCTAAGATCCAGTCCCAGCGCTCATACCGAACCGTGGCTTGCGCTTCTCCTGCACTGCCCGTAGCCCTTCGGCGAAGTCCGCAGTCAACGCGCATTTCTTGATGCTCTCGTTCTCGGCAGCGATTTGCTCATCCAAATCACGGTCAAATGATTTGCCGAAGAGGGCCTTTATCTCGGCAACCGCAGTCGATGGCGCTGCGGCCAAGCGCGTTGCCAAATCCCGAGCGCGCTGATCCAGCTCAACGTCTGGAACGACCCAGTTGACCAGGCCCATCTTCAAGGCTTCATCGGCCGACATCGCATCTCCCAACAAGGCAATTTGCTTGGCGCGCTTCAATCCCACTTGGCGTGGGAGATAGAACGAGGCCGCACCATCGGGTGACATCCCCAAATTGACGTGGGCAAGGACGAACTGAGTCGTCTCCGACACAATGGCGAGGTCCGCAGCCGCGATGATGCTGAGACCTGCCCCGATCGCATAACCTCGCGCCGCCACGATCACGGGCTGCGGGATGCGTGCGATCGCCGCACAGATCCGCCCCGCTCGCGCAGCACGCACCTTCATGTCCTCCGCACGGTCCTCCGGGCGCATATCGAGGCCGGCGGCAAACGCCTTGACGTCTCCGCCGGCGATGAATGTCTTGCCGGCTCCCTGGAGCAGCAGAACACGCACGCTGCGATCGGTTTGGAGCCGGTCAAGGAGAATGATCATCTCCTCGAACATGGCGGACGTCATTGCATTGCGCGCGTCCGGTCGATTGATGGTGACATACGCGATGCCGTCGCGTAGCTCGGTCACGATACCGCCTGCAGCGTCAGCCATGATCGCCCCCAAACATCGTCGGCGAAGGCGCGACGGTCATTTCAGCAATCCCACCACGGTGCCGATCGGATAGGTCTGTTCCGAGGCCCGCAGGATGCTGAGGCGGCCGGACGCGGGCGCTTCGATTTCTTGAACCGCCTTGCCGGTCTCCACGCTGAACAGCGGCTGGCCCGCCGTGACTTCCGCACCGTCCTGCACGAGCCATTCCTGCAGCACGCACTCGTCGACGCCGAAACCGAGTTGGGGTAGGAGAATCTCAGTGGTCATGAACTTACGCTCTCAATGTTCGTCGGATCGCCGCTTCGATGTCGTTGGCGCTCCACAGGAACGCTTGCTCCAAGGGACGCGAAAACGGCACAGGCGTGTACTTGGCGCCCACACGCTGCACCGGTGCTTTGAGCTTATCGAAGAGAGTTTCGTGAATGCGCGATGAAATCTCGGCGCCTACGCCAAAGCGCTTGACGGCTTCGTGAACGACGACGGCGCGACCTGTCTTTGCAACGGAGCCGAGCACGGTCTCCTCATCCATGGGCACGATGGTCCGAAGATCGATCGCCTCGACGGAGATGCCCTCGTCCCGAAGTTTGTCGGCCACGGCGACGACGTCGAACATTGGCCTGCCGTAGCCGATCAAGGTGACGTCCGACCCCGGCCTGACGATGGCAGCTTTGCCCAGCGGCACTCGGTAACCCGGCGGCGGCGCGGGTCCCTTGGTTCGCATCAACATGGTGGTTTCCACGAACAAACACGGATCGTCGTCGAGAATGCACGACAGCAGCAGTCCCTTCTGGTCGGCTGGATTGGAGGGCACCACGACTTTCATTCCGGGCACGTGGGCGAACCAGGCTTCGAGCATGTCGGAGTGCTGGCCGCCATTGCCGGTGCCGGCTCCGGTCATCGTGCGGATCGTCAGCGGAACGCCGGTCTGGCCGCCCGACATGAAGCGTATCTTGGCGGCATGGTTGACGATCTGATCCATCGCGACCGTGGTGAAGTTCATCAGCATGATTTCCGCCACCGGACGTTTCCCCGCGATCGCCAAACCCACCGCGGCGCCGAGAATGGCCTGCTCGGAAATGGGCGTGGACTTGACCCGGTCACTACCGAACTTGCTGGACAGTCCCTTGGTCGCTTTCAAAATCCCGCCGCCCTCGGGATCGGCGACATCCTCCCCAAAGACAATCACGCGGGGATCGAGCGCCATGGCCTCTTCAAGAGCCATGAGAGTCGCTTGCGCGCCCGTGATCATTGGCGTTTCCGGCGTTAGAGCTGCGTTCATGGCTGGATCTCCATGGCGTACACATCCCGGCCCATTTCAACCTTCGGGTCCGGCCAGGGCGATGCGAGCGCGAACTCGACCGCATCGGCAATCGTATCGGTGACTTCCTTTTCGATTGCTACGAGGTCCGCCTCGGTTGCGTGCCCGGCACGCAGCAGCGAGACACGCAAGGCAGGCACAGGGTCCTTTGCCATGCGATCCGCGAGCTCTTCTTTGGGAATGTACTCGGCTGGATCGCCAAAATTGTGGCCATGGAAACGATATGTCATGGCCTCTATCAGCGTGGGTCCTTCACCGGACCGCGCTCTCTCGATGGCCACGGCTGCCGCGCGCCACATCTCGCCAGGGTCGTTGCCGTTGACGCGAACGCCGGGCATCGTATAGGCGGCGGCTCGCTTGGCGATACTGTCGATCGCCGTGCCGCCATCGAATCGGGTATGTTCAGCGTATTCGTTGTTCTGGCATACGAAGACGACCGGCAATTTCCAAAGTGAGGCCAAGTTCAGACTCTCGTGAAACGCCCCGATATTCGCCGCTCCGTCCCCGAAATTGGTGATAGTGACCTGCCCGGTCTTGTCGATGAGCGACGCCCAAGCGAGGCCGTTCGCAATCGGCATGCCGCTGCCGACAATACCCGTGGTCACCACCACGCCCGAGGCCGGGTGAGTGATATGCATCGGGCCACCCTTCCCCTTGCAGGATCCAGTGACCCTGCCGGCATACTCCGCCCACAATTCGCGAGGAGGGACTCCCGTCGCCAGGTGGTCGTGCAACCCTCGGTAGATGGTGATCACATAGTCACCCTGACGGAGATTGACCGCGATCGCCGACGAAATCACTTCCTGGCCACGCGGCGAATAGTAAGGCGCCGCTATTTTTCCAGCGCGCAGCGTGGCTCGCATTTGCTCATCGCAATGCTTGATGAGAAACATCTTCTTATACATTGCGATCAGTGTGTCCGCGGCGGGTAGCAATCCCGCTGCTGCACCTGAATTGGGTTCTGCGCTTGCCATCAACTCACTTCCTTCGACTTCGTGATGCGTCGGACGCCGGGACGAGAGCCCCGGGCTGTAGTTCTTGAAAAAAAGCTCGATGTGCAGTCCAGCAACTCATGGACACTGGCTCCTGTTCTGCAATACCGCCCGAGCAGACCCCACCGGATCAGCGCTCGCGCTTGACGACGATCCCCGCGGCTTCCCGATCCCAGGTGTCGGGTGTTATGCCTTCGCTGCGCAGCAGGTCCTTCTTGACGCGCATGCTGGGCGTCTTGGGCAGGCTCGCCATGAAGCGGAAATACCGGGGAAGCATGAAGTGCGCCATTCGTGGACGCAGATAAGTGAACAGGTCGGCCGGTGCCAGGCTCGCGCCATGCGTAAGCGCAAGGACCACCAGGATGTCGTCTTCGCCGTGAGGGCTCGCAACGGCAACGGCCGCGGCTTCGTTGACGAGCGGATGGCTCAGCAGTTCCACTTCCACCTCGAACGAGGAAATATTTTCGCCCCGCCGTCGAATGGCGTCTTTCTTCCGATCGAGGAAGAAATAGTCTCCGTCGGCATTGCGGCGAAACAGGTCCCCCGTGTGGAACCATCCGTTGCGCCAGGCTTGGGCCGTCGCCTCGGGCATGCGCCAATAGCCCGGCGAAATGGTCCACGGTCGTTCGGCGCGAAGCAGGAGTTCGCCAATCTCACCCTCAGGCACTGCTTCGTCGTGCGCGTCCGCGATCCGTGCCACATAGCCGGGGCGGAGTCGTCCGCAGCTTTCCGGATTCGACGGATTGACGGGCGAGATGATGGGAATCGAGAGTTCGGACATGCCATAGGAGGTGGTGACGTTGACACCAAACCTTCGGCTCCACGCGACCGGATCCTTGACGAGCGGCACCATCGCGACCAGCCGCATCGGATTGTCTGCGTCGTCGGGGCGCTGCGGCTGGTTTTCCAGAAAGCTCGCGGCGGCGCCGAGAAGAACACAAGCGGTCGTCCCATGCTCTCGCACCGTGTTCCAGAAGGTCTCGGTGCGAAACTGCGCGATCAGCGAGATGCGACCGCCCAGCATCATCATGCCCATGGCGGAGCGCGTACCGCTGACATGGAACAAGGGCATGTTGAGCAGATAGTTATCGTCCTTGCCCAGCCGGCCGCCGAAGCTCGTCATGATCATGTCGTGCATCTGCACGTAGGTGACGATCGCGCCTTTCGAAGGCCCCGTGGTGCCGGAGGTGAACAAGATGAACTGGGTCTGCCAAGGCTCGACCACGACTTCCGGTGCGCGTGCAGGATCAGCGGTGTCGAAGCAAGATGCCAAGTCGACGAGATCGACTTTGGCCGGACGTACCGTCGTGGGGCCCGAGACCACAAGTGTCCGAACCGACCCCATGTCCAAGTCGATCAGGCGATCGAGAAAGGCCGCGTCCACTACAGCCACTCGCGCATCGCTCAGCGTGATCAGATGCTGAAGCAGCGCTCCGCGCATCGCGGTGTTGGGAGCCGCCAGCGCCGCACCAAGGAAGTTCACCCCAAACCACGTCTTGAGGAAGTCAGGTCCGTTTGGCAGCAGAGCGAGGACCACATCGCCTGCAACGACTCCCAATGCTGCGAGCGCGGAAGCAGCCTGTCGTGCCTTCTCCAGCGTTTGTGCATAGGTCCACGATGCGCCGTCCTCGAACCGGACAAATTCTCTATCGGCCATCTCCCGGGCGCGAGCCTCGAGAATGTGGCGCAATACGCTGGCGGTTCGGTCCGGCAGCTTGGGGCTCACCCAATCCCAGTTGGCCATGGTTGATCTGCACTTCCGCTGGAGCTTACGCAGCCTTTGCGTCACTACTCGACGTGGCGGTGTTGGTTGCACTCATCGCGTGCCTGGCCGCCACGTAGCCCCACACAAACGATGGTCCGACGCTGCAGCCCGGACCGGGATAGGTTCGCCCCATCACTGCCGCCGTCGACGTGCCGGTCGCATACAGACCGGGAATAACCGATCCGTCAGGGCGCAGGGCTCGCGCGTGCACGTCTGTGACAGCACCGCCGAAGGTTCCGATGTCGCCGGGATAAACTCGATACGCATAGAAGGGCCCCTTCTCTACCTCGCCCAAGTTGGGCGACGGCGTATGCGCGCTGTCACCGAGAAAACGATCATAGGCACGATCGCCGCGATGCAAGTCGTCGTCCTTGCCTTTGCGTGCGAGCTCGTTGAACCGCGTGACGGAAGCGATGAGTTTCGACGGCTCCATCTTGCAGAGGTTGCTCAGTTCTTCGAGCGTGTCGGCCTTGATCAAAAAACCGCTGTCGTACCAGGATTGCGGCTTGCCCGATCCGGGCAGGGTTCCAGCGACCATGTACTTGGACAGGTACTGGCTATCGAAGACAGCCCAGCTGGGTATCGCAGGCACGATCTTGTTCCGTGCATACATCTCCTGGCAGAAGGACATGTACGACTGCGCCTCGCGCACATAGCGCACGCCGGACTGATCGACAACGATCAAGTGAGGCTTGGCGATTTCGGGCTGGACCATGGGAAGGACTTCCGGCCTCTCGGGCGGGATGGCCACCTGCTGGCCAACCATCTCATCCATTTGTCCCATCGCGGCCCCCACTCGCATCATCTCCAGAATCATCTCGCCGGTGTCGCCTTCGCAGGTGTTCGACCATTCGGCTGAAGTGCCCGGCTGATACGTATCGCGCATAGCTTGATTGCGGGCAAACCCGCCAGCGTTGATGAGCACGCCTGCGCGCGCCGCGAATGTGCGTGGCTTGCCGTCGATCCTCGCAACCACGCCGGTGACGCGACCCGTCGCGTCCGTGACAAGCTGTTCCACTGGTGCATTGACGCGCATGTCGACACCGGCCTTGAGTGACGCCTGGAACATCCGGCCCTGGAGCGCGGCACCAAAGGTCACCCAGTGCTTGCCAGTCAGTTTGGAGGTGAGCATCCGCAGCCCGATCTTGATCTGCGCCAGCTTGCCGGCCCAAGTGGTCCGGGCCAGCGGAATGCGCATCACTTCTTCGGGCTTCGCTGGAAAGGGTACGTAGTTGGGCCGCAACTTCGCCTTCGCCGGACCCAATTCGTTTGCGTCGAAGAGATCGGCGATTACCGCGCGTCCGTAGTCGGTACCACCCGGGGACTCATCGTAATAGTCGGGCCAATAAGGGTAACGGTGCAGCTTGATTCCCTGTTCGAGCAGGAAATCGATCATGCGCGGCCCCTCGGTGACATAGGCCATGCGCCGCTCGCGCGTCGCACCCGGCGTGTCGTCGTGATCGCCGACGACATGGTTCAGGTAGGCCATGGCTTTTTCAGGGTTGTCCTCCATGCCGTCACGCGCCATCAAGCTATTATTTGGAATCCACATGACGCCGCCAGACCTGGCAGTGGTGCCGCCGAACAAGCCGGTCTTCTCCAGGACGAGAACGGTCTTGTTCGTCGAGCGCACGACCAGTGCCGCGCACATCGAGCCGCCGCCGCTACCCACGATGATGAAATCGAACGTTTCATCCACGCTGTTCATTCGCAACTTCTCCCGAAAACCCGGTGCCAGGTTGACGTCATCCCCGCTTCACTTCCGAGCATAGATAGGACCAACGCACCTTGCAACCTGTTGTATGATCATTCTTCATTATGAACACTTGGCTGACCTTGAGCCGGGGAATGGCTGCGAGCAGTCTCGAGGGGCCCCCGACACGGTTTCCGATTGGAAGGAATCCCAGCAGCTTGCCCCTCAATCGGCGAATATCCACAATCCAGAGGGTGGAATAGGAAGACAGTCCATTGAACGCAAATCGCAAAGAAGTCCGCAAGGAACGAAAGGAAGTACCAAAGGAAGCTCTCGAGATCCGGAAAGAAGCGCGGGTGGTCAAGGTCAATTCCGTGGCGCAAGCGCTGGCGGTGTTGCGTCGGCTAGCCGCCGCCCATCGTCCGGAGGGAGTGAGTGCCATTGCCCGCGGTGTCGGCATTAGCCCGAGTTCGTGCTTCAACATTCTGAAGACACTGACTACGGAAGAATTCGCGCAGTTCGACCCCGAGCAGAAGACGTATACGCTCGGCTCGGGGGCAGTTGAGTTGGCGGTCGCCGCCCTGGACCCGGAAGCGGGATTTCTGCGCGCGCGCCCCATTCTGGATGCGATTGCACGAGAGTTTGGCGTGACCTGCGGACTGTGGCGCTGTGCAGGTGATCGCCTCATCCTGCTAGGAGCGGCGGAGAGCCAGGAGATCGCCCGCATACGCCTCACACCGGGAGCGCGGCTGCCGATCCAGATCGGTGCCATGGGTCGCTGCATTGCGGCTCACTTCAAGACATCCGAAGCAGAACTCGCCGAGGCCATCTCGGTCCTCAAGTGGGATGAACCACCCAAGCTGAAACAGTACCTGGCGGAAGTGAAGATGGCAGCGGCAAACGGCTTTGCAATCGACGACGGGAATTTCTTCCAGGGCATCACCACGATCGCCGCCCCGATCTTCGATCGCGAAGGCACATTGACCCACTGCATGGCCGCAACGACCTTCAAGGGCCGCTTCGACCTCCAGGGGCATCGCAAGCTGGGTGCAGCCGTTAAGAAAGCTTGCGAAGCGGCGGGCGCTCTGCTGGGCAGCGTCCGCTACGATAGCTGGCCCTAGCGGGCATTTCGAGCGAGATCGCAGCTTCGTAGAAATCGCTTCCCCTGGATTGCACCGCGACCCTGGCTGCGCGTCCTTTGCTGGCCCCAGTATCACTTGGCTCCGCAGTGACGTGGGACCGATGTGAGCACTGTCGACAGAGTCAGCAAGAACGTGTCAACGGGACCGCGGCCTTTGTCGAACGCAATGCGTCATCGGGCGCAACAATAACGACAAAACCAGGAGACGCTCGCATGACTCTTTCGCTCTACGATATGACCGTACCCACCTACCTGCAGATCCTGGGTGGTTTGCGAGGCGTCCTGGCTAAGGGCCTCGAGCATGCGAAGAACACGCGCGTAGATCCGCAAACCCTGGTGGAGGCACGTCTCACCTCAGACATGCTCGCGCTGGATTTTCAGATTCGCAGCGTGGTGAACCATTCCCTTGGCGCCTTGCGCGACGTGAGCAAGGGGTCATACACGATGCCGACGAATGGCACGTTCGACTACGCCGGACTGCAGCGGCTGATCGTCGAAGCCGAAACAGCACTCAAGGGTTTCACGCCGCAGGCCGTGAATGCCCAGGAGGGAAAGGCGCTGAACTTCGACTTCGGAAGCTACAAAGCCACATTCACCGCAGAAGACTACCTGCTCTCCTTCGCACTTCCGAACTTCTATTTTCATGCTGTAACCGCCTACGGCATCCTGCGCATGAAAGGCGTGCCGATCGGCAAGGGCGACTACGTCGGCCAGGTGCGCATGAAATTTGGCTGAGTCGACCTCTCCGCCCTTGCCGCCCATAGTTCGGACGTAGCGCTCGATACTCTCTCCATAGGCTGGCGCAAGCGCCAGCCCATCTGCGGGGCTACAGCATGCGGACGTGCCGCAAATCGGCAACGTATTTGCTGATCAGCTGTGCCGACAGGTGCGGAACGTCGAAGCCAGCCGCCTGCAACGCCGACCGGAATCGCTCGGCCGGAAGAAGGGACCTCACGCCGGGCGCCTGAGGTTGCCGGTAGGGCCCGAGAAGCGCGAGCACCGACTCCTGCCGCTGTGCTTCGGGCAACGCATGCAGGGCGGTGTCGAAGCGTGATAGCCACTCGTCATAGCTGTCGATCCGTTCGATCGGACAGCCCGCTTCGATGAGCCAATCGACGAAGTTGTCGAGCGAGATGGCGTCGTCGTGCGGGCTGGCGAGGTTGTACGCGTGGAATCCCTCGATATCTCCGGCGCCGATCGCATTGATCGAGTCGGCAAGGAAGTCGACGGTGAGACCGTCATAGCGGGCGCGCGGACGGCCAGCTTTTGCATCTTGTGCGTAGAACGTCGCCGGCGCGATTCCCGTAACGACCAGACTGAACAGCAGCCGGGTGAACATGTCGGGCACGTTCAGCTGGCCCGCATAGCGGCGGTGCGCGAGGATCATGCCAGGCCGGAAGACGCAGACAGGCAACCGGCACCTATCATGAGCATCGCGCAGCAGGACCTCGCCGGCCCATTTGCTGACGTTGTACCCATTGGCATAGCCCTCGTTGATCTCACAGCCTGGGATCGAACGGCGGATGTCGTTGTCTTCGTCGATCAGTCGATCGGCCAGCGCGTTCACGCCGAGCGTCGAGACGTAATGAAATCGCTTGAGCTTGGTGGTGATCGCGAGCCGGATGAGCTCCGCCGTGCCGAGCACGTTCGCGGCGAA
>Ga0075420_100005110_pt1 | contig 11523 bp, 11 predicted proteins | sample SoiMetdeltSBSDD4_FD_75296 | JGI IMG/M metagenome (GOLD analysis project Ga0075420, IMG submission 75296) | Bulk soil microbial communities from a Populus tree surrounding site in Tennessee, USA - Soil MetaG P. deltoides SBSDD4 | ecosystem: Environmental > Terrestrial > Soil > Tree plantation... | reverse complement strand
CGACGATCTTCACCCCCTGCAAATATTCCTGGACGATCTCCTCACGAATCACTTCGATGTCCTGCTCGGGTTCCCGGCCTGTGCGTTCCCGGACCCGATCGGTCGCGTGTTCCTTGACGAGCACGCGGATTTGCTTCGCAAGATCAGTCCTTGCTGCAAGCTCGGAGACCCGTTGGCAGACGAGTCGACCTTTTTGAAGGTCGCCTTGTCCGTGACCGATAAGAACCTCTTCGCCGGACGGGAGTTTCGCGCTTGGATTGGTCCCATCGCTTGACGGCGTTGCCTGGGACTGATGCGACGGAGACACAACGGGATCGCTCGCTTTCTGCACCTGGCGCTCCAAACGTTGGAGAGATTCTTCTGCGTGCCGGCGACCTGTTGCCTGGTCTGATTGCAAATCTTCAGCGAGGGCGAAGTGATTCGTGAGGAAGGTCGTCACCGCGATTACCCCGACGATCCACCGTTCTCGGAACCGATCCCTCATCATCACTTCATTCCTCCACTCGACGCGCCGGGTGTGTTTGAGTTTTGCCTCTGCGGGGATTGCAGCAGCTGTTGGACCTGCGGAGCCAAACTCCGCGGTGATCGCGGCTGAGGACCTGGTTGCAGTGTGGCGCCTTGAGAAGGTGTGACTGCGCCGGAAGAGGGTTGTCCCTGGGGCGAAGGGACGGATTGCGGCGGCATATGCGGCACCGTATGCAACGACGGCGGACGTGCCGGCTGCGGCGACATCTGTTGGATCACGATCGGAGGAGGACCCGGCGATCCAGGGCCGGGAGGTCTCGGCAACAAGGGGTTGAGTTGATACACGCTTTCGAGTCGGCGCGAGGCAGGTGGCTTGTTCCAGGACTCGGCTGACTGAGCGGCCGGTGCCGGGGAGGCCACCGGCTGCTGCGGTACCTGATAGGTCGGCATGCGCGGCAACACCGGCACCGTGTGGGGCATTGGGAGTGTAGGTGGTTGGCGTGGCGCGATCGTTTGCTTGGCAATCGCCTGCTGCATGACCTGAAGATGCGGATTATTCGGGTTCAATTGTCCTGCGGTGGAGATCAATGCATGAATCTGCGGCAAACCGCCCCACGAAGAGGGATAGGCGAGGGGCGAAACCAGCACGATCCAATTGGTCCAGGCCTGAGCGACCATGGCGTTCGACTGTGCCTGGCTGAGCAACTCTTGTCGTTGAGTGCTGTACTGTTGGATCTGTTCTGATGTCGTTGCTGCGGCAAGCGCCTGGTTCGCAGCGTTGAGGTCCTGATGGAGTTGATCGAGTTCCTGTTTCAATGAGGAGAGTTCGTGACGTGCTTCCTCATGCTGTTTCACCGCAGCCAGCGCCTGCACGACTTCGTCGGTATCGACCTGCGCCGTGAGCGTCACCTGAATCACAATGGACTCGTTCTCAAGCCTGGTGTAGGTCTTCTGATCCAGCACGACGGCCACGCCCGCCGTATAACTCCGGATCTCGTCCTGCGTCACGTCGAAATTCCTCACGACGGTGACGGCTTCCAGATAGGACGCCACCTGCTCCAGCGCATTCCGTTTCGCTTCTTCCATTGCCAGCCGGATGGCATCTTCTTTCGTATCGCGATCACTCACCCGGTATTCGCCTTGGGCCGTGACGGTGCGGATTTCGGCTGATGCCTGCGGCGAAATACTTATCAAGCCAAGTAGGAGGGGAACCGCTTTGAAGGTTGGAACTGCTTTCATGAACTGAAGCAAGTTCAGGCAGAAGCGGGACGGATGCGCTGGCTTCAATCCCGCCGCTGATCGCACAGTGGGCATGTCGTTCACCCGTGCGTTGAGGTGGAAGCTCCTTGAGAATAACACTGTTCCGGCATCCGTGCCAGGCACAGTCGAGAGCGCGAGCCTCACAGCGTCTTGCCTTGATGGAAAATGGCATGGTAACGTACCTATCCTCTTGCGAATGAAAGGAAAGACTCGTGCTGAAGCTCACATCCCGCGGAACCGGTGTGCCCGCGCTCACTCGCCTTGCCATCTGTTTCTTGCTGGTTTTCCTCCCGTTTTCACTTGTCTACTCCGATTTATTCGGTGCACGCGGCAGCGGTGAGGTTCCCACGACTTCCCCGAGTGCCGAGGCGGAATATGTCATTCTGTTCGTGTTGGAGGGGGTGGGTCAGGACTCTCTCAAGAGCGGCCAGATGCCCGTGCTGAACAAGCTTGCCGCTGACGGGTCCACCACCTGGTCTGCCACCCTCGGTCAACCGGCACTTCGCTTGCCTTTGATGGCCTCTTTATTAACCGGCGTGTCGGCCGAACGTCACGGAGTGACCTGGAATGTGTTCGAGTTCAGTCGCGGATATCCACGCGCTCCTACCGTCTTCGATTATCTCGATCTCAGCGGCGGTCGGGACAGCGCCATTTTTTTCATGGATGAATCGCTCTATCAACTGGCCAAACCGGAACCCTATACCGATTATCAGATGTGCGGCCCGCTCCGGCCGGAATGTAACACCGCCAAGTTGATCAGCTACGTGCGGGACTATTTCAAAAAAGCTTCCAGCGGGCACGGCTATGGGCACGCGATTTTGTCGCTTCCGCACTTTCTCGTGGTGCATTTGCCCGCTCCCGGTCGAGCAGGGGAGGCGCAAGGCTGGAAATCAGCTGAATACCGCGATGCGTTGAAGACGGTGGACAAAGCAATGGGTGCGGTTCTAGATCTTTACCGGGAATTGAATCTGCTTAAACGCACGACCATATTTGTGACATCTCTGAGCAACGTCGGCGAGTCTGGACTTTCGGGCGCCGAGGCATCGGCGGATCATACCGCGGAGGCCTCCCGCGTGCCCTGGATTGCGTCGGGGGTCGGTATCAAGAAGGGGCATGCGATTACCCAGTCCGTGTCGCTCGTCGATACGGGTGCGACGGTCATGCGAGCGCTCGGGTTGGAGACGCATACCGAATGGGACAGTCATGCGATCGAAGAAATTTTTAAGACCGCTTCATCCAATGCGGTCTCATCGAAACAGCCCTGACTGTCTGTATGGCTTTTGTTGCTGTAAGGATGATGGGACATCGGTTCCGAGCCTTGATGGCTGTTGGGATGGCAATCTGCCTGTCACTCGCCGGGAGTTGGATTCATGCAGCGCCACCGCCTGCCTACACACGCGAGCATGTCATTACGTTCGACGCGACCGCGCTGACTCCTCCGACCTGGTGGCAAGTTCCTGGAATCACGCCGATGATTATGACCATGGACCCGGAAAGCTCCGATGCGTTTCGGACGACTGAACGGAGAGAGCTGAAATTGAAACCGGGGCAATACAAGTTCGGCACGTTTACGTTCGACTTCCCTTTCTCTGTGTCCCTCGAAGGGGCGGTGGATTTCTCAAAAACGCTCGATCAATGCGTCGAAGGACGGGGTACGCATACCCTGACCGTACGCTGCAGTCGAACGTATCCGCATGGGGGGAAACGGGACAATTATTACCAGGAAGGACCGAGGTGAATTATGGCACAAGCCCTCGATGATCTGCTGGAAGCGCTCGAAGACGTAGACGATGCGACTCGCGAAGAAGCGGCCAAGGAGCTGTCGGAGCGGGCCGACCCGAAAACGTTCGACGCCCTCTTCAGCGCGTGCGGGGATGACTATTGGTCCGTGCGAACCCACGCGGGCTGGGGCGTGGCGAAGATCGGCGGTCCGAAAGCCATCGAGGCGTTGATCGGCTTGTTCAATGACCCGATCATGGAGGTCCGTAACGAAGCCGTCGCTGCGGCCGCCCACATGGGGACTGGGGTCGTCGAACGGCTGATTACGACCTTGAAGGATGAGCGCTGGCGGGTCCGCGAGCACGCCGCCAAAGCCTGCGGCGACATCAAAGATGCCCGGGCAGTGGACGCTTTGATATTTGCCACTCGCGATCGTGACGGCGCGGTCAAAAGCGCCGCCGCCGAAGCCCTGGGGAAAATAGGCGATCCGAAAGCCGTCCCGGTCTTGCTGAAACTGTTTCGAGATTCATCAAAAACCGTGCGGGAGACCGCTGGGACCGCCTTGGTCTACATCGGTCAGCCTTCAGTCGATCCCTTGATCGAATGCTTGAAAGACAAAGACTTCGTCGTTCGGTGTCATGCGGCTCGTGCTCTCGGAGGAATGACTACGGACTACCAGATCGGTCGAAGCTGGGTGCGGGAACCAAAGGTTGTGAATGCCCTCATTGCAATGTTGAGGGACCCTGACCGGGCGGTTCGCGAAGACGCAACTATCGCGCTGGGCATGATTGGAGATCCTCTTGCTATTGATGCGCTCCTGGAGGCCATGAAGGACGGAGCGGTTAAACGCCATGCTATCGCTTCACTTGGCATGATCGGCGATCCCCGCGCGCTGCCGGCGGTGCTGAATGCCTTGAAAGGAAAGGGGATCCCGCAAGCGGGAACCCCGACTCCGGGGTGTATCGTGAGTGAGGACGCGTTCATCAAGGAAGCCGCCGCGACCGCACTGGGACATTTTCGTGATGCGCGAGTGATTCCTGATTTGATCATGCTCCTCAAGGACGGCGTCTTGCGTGAAAAGGCGGCCAGCGCGCTGGTGCTCCTTGGCGATGCGGCCATCGAACCACTGATCTCATTTCTTCACGATCCGAAAGCATCCGAAGTGGAAAGCGAAGGCGAGCGCGTGCTCTCCTATGCGTCCGTGCGCTTGAGCGCGAAGGATTCCTTGCGGCAGCTTGTGATCGAGACCTTGGAACAGCTGGGGTGGACCCCTTCCGTTGAAGAGAATCCGGTCGACTCCAGCCTGACGGACAATCTTCGTGTCAATCAACCGCTCGGCGACACGGGGCGATTTGGGCCGAGCGGCGACCTTGCGCGCGGTGGCAGGTAGTCTACCCAGCCGCAAGGCGACCCAGATGTTGCTGTCAGTTGAGTGACTCCTTCATTTGGGAAAAGCGCTAGCGCCCCGTTGCTCAGGATCCTTCGTTCTATTCAGTGCGGCCCATCGGTCTCGCAATCGTTCACGTCCGGTGTCTCTCCTCAAGATCGTCCGATCCTCTGTCGGCGACGGCAGCCACTGGGGGCACAATGCTCTCCATGAACGGATGGATCACGGCAAACGATATCAGATCCGATGGTCGACTGCGCGTCGTTGACCCTGTGAAAATGGCTGTGTTAAGGTCAAATGCTTCGAATACTTGAGGATTTTGAATGCCTGATCCCGTGAGCGAGCAGATTGCGGCACTGAAGGATTACGATTGGGCAATTCGTGAGGATGCCGCCAAGGTCCTTGGGGTGTTGAAAGACAGTCGAGCCGTGGTCCCGCTCATCTCGTTGTTACGGGATGCGGATCGTGCGGTGCGACAGTCCGCCATCCATGCATTGATTGCTATCGGTGAATCCTCCGTTCCGGCTTTGAGCGGCTACCTCGACGATGGGTCGTTGCAAGTGCAGGAAGCAGTATCGGAAATTCTGTCGGCCGTCGGCGATGTGCGCGCGTTCGACTCGTTGGTCAAGGCACTCACCAGTGGTGATTGGATTGTCCGGATGCATGCCGCCAAAGCCCTTGGCCGGATTGCAGACCCTCGGGCTGTCCCCTCCCTGGTACCCTTGCTTCAGGATAAGGTCAAAGCGGTTCGTGAAGAGGTTGCCGGTGCGCTGGCCACGATCGGGACTGCGTCGATTCCATCCCTCGTCCAGGCTTTGAGCCACACCGAGTGGCTTGTCCGGTTACATGCCGTCGAAGCGCTTGGCAAGCTCAAATCCGGAGAGGCAGTGGAACCGCTCCTGTTTGCGTTATTTAACGATCATGATTCCGCTGTCCGGGAAGATATCGTTCGAGCCCTCGGTGAGATCGGGCATGCACAGGCCGTCGACTATCTGTTCCGCGTCGTCAAGGAACCGGGGTTAAGGCCCCTCGTGGTCGAAGCCCTGGGAAAGATCAAGGATGAACGGGCCGTCCCCGTATTGCAGGAAATCGTGTTGGGCAAAAGTCGCCCTGAGATCAGCCGCACGGTCGCCGGGTGCGGCGATGAGTGGAATGAAGAGATGTTGACCATGGGGGTTGCCGTTCGGGCGTTGGGAATGATCCGCGACGATGGGACGATTCCCACGTTGGTCGCTGCGTTAAGGAATACGGTCACGCGAGCGGAAGCGGCCGTGGCCCTGACGAAGTTCGGACCAACGGTGATCCCATCTCTTTTGCCATTGCTGGCGCGGGAGCCGGATGAGAACATTCGCTATCATGTCAAAGAAACCCTCACGGCAGTCGGCTGGAGACCGGGGCGAGTGTAATGCAGAATGAAAAATTGAGAATGAAAAATGAAAGGCGCAGAGGGACAGCGGTGTGAGAAAAACCGTGGAGCCACTTTTTGGTTTGAATTTTTCATTTTTCATTCATTTTGACCATGGCGAAAGAAACGATTGAAACTCTCGTTTCCGAGTTGACCCACGAGGAAGAGTGGCGGCGGATGCGGGCCACGGCCGCCTGTCTTGCGGGCGGGCCTCGAGCGGTTCATGCGTTGATCCACGTCGTTACGACCGGCGACACGGCGCTGGCAATTGAAGCGATCGGCATGTTGTCGCGCATGAAGGATCCGGCCGCAGGGGTGGCCCTGGTCGGATTGCTCACGCATACGGAGGAGACGGTTCGACAGGCCGGGGTGGCCGCCCTGGAACAAATGGCCGGTGTGCTCGATACGGAAACCGCCTCGGCTCTCGTTCAGCATTTGTATGACACGCAAGATGAGGAGGTGCGCCGGCTGGTCACTCATTTATTGGGAGTGATCCCGAATGCCATCGTCCCCTTATGTGCGATGCTCAAGCATTCGGACCCCGATGCGCAGATGACCGCCGCAACGATACTGGAACACTTGCTCGACCCCCGTTCCGCCGACGGGTTCATCGATGCGATGGGAAGCACTGCAGTCCGCGACATCGCCGTTCGTACGTTGAAAAAGCTCGGTGCCATTCGTGATCGGATCGATACGTCGTTCAATGCGCTCCGTGATGTGGAAGGGGCCAGTGAACGCGAGGAAGCCCGAATGGAGACGATTATCGATTTGCTCCGCATCGGCCGCCCGAGCGTTGAGATCCTGATCGAATATCTCGAAGACGAGGATTGGGTCGTGCGTGAGGCGGCCGCAGATCTGTTGGGAAAGATCGGCGACGTTCGTGCAGTCGGCCCGCTGATGAAGCGCCTGTCCGTCGATAAGGATACCGGTGTGAAGGAGTATGCCATCAAGTCGCTGGGGTTGATCGGCGATCCGCGACCCGCTCAGTTGTATATCGAAGCCATACCCATCCGGCCGTTGCGCGTGTTTGCCATGGAGGCCCTGGCGAAGGTCAAAGATGTCGAGGTCCTTCGCCCCCATGTGGCTCTCTTCGAGAAACTGCGGACCGATCGTGATGGAATCGTCGCCTATAGTGCCGGGTTGATTGCCGATAAGCTTGCCGCCATGGAAACGACGCAGCCGGTGGGGTCTCAAGGACAGGATGAACATGAGTGATGCTGAACGAATAGAACAATTGATTTCTGCCCTTCGTGATGAGAACGAGGCCTTACGCGATCATGCGGCGGCCAGCTTGGGACAGATGGGAGCGGATGCCCTTCCGCAGCTCATCGGTCTGATGGCGGATGAAGATGTCGTCATTCGGGAGGCCGCAGCGAGCGCCGTGGTGCGAATCGGGCCGGTTGCCATCGACCAACTCCTGGAAGCTCTGGCAGACGATGAATGGGCTATTCGCGAACAGGCGGCGAACGCACTCGGCAAGTTGCGCGATGCCCGGGCAGTCTATCCGCTGGTGAAGGCGCTAGGGGATAGAGACGGGGCCGTGAGGACGGCGGCGGTATGGGCACTTGAGCGGATCGGCGATTCCGGAGCCGTGCCGGGATTGGTGGAGTCTCTGGGAGATAGTACCGTGCGTGAGGATGTGGCGCGCGTCCTGAAAAAGATCGGCGATTCCCGAGCCGTAGACGCCTTGATCGAAGGATTGATGGGCAACAATTGGATGGTGCGCCGGCATGCCGCGGAAGCGCTCGGAAAGATCGGGGACACGCGCGGGGTTGACGCGCTGATTCATTCGTTGCAGGACGAGGACTGGCTGGTGCGCCGGAACGCGGCCGAATCGTTGGCGCGATTGGGGGCGAGACAGGCGATCGACCCGCTGCTGCCGCTGCTGGAAGATGAAAATACGATGGTGCAAGAAACCGTGGAAGGGGTCCTGGCCAGTCTTGGCTGGAAGCCGAGTCCTACCAACTAACCGGGTAAGAGGAATAGATCATGGCTGATGAAGCGCCGGCGAAACTCATTCAAATTGGTCCCAAGGGCGGTCCCAAGAAGGACGGATTCAATCTGGTTACCGAGCGGGTCGTGTCGGTGAATCCGGAAACGAAACAGATCGAGGTCGAACTGCTTGCCTATGACGGTAAGACGGTGGTGCTCGATGTGTCCGAGGAAGCGCAGGAGGATTTGCTCAAACTGAAGCCCGGCGATGGCGCGACCATTCGCGTGGTCGAAGAGGGTGGTAAGCGGATTGCGAAGGGTTTTCGGATTCGAGCCAAGGATCCGAATGCGGCCAAAGCTGATGCCATGTTACTCGATCTGAAAGATTCCCATTGGCTCAACCGCAAATATGCCGCTGAAGTACTGGGAGAGCTGAAAGACGCACGGTCAGTGGGACCGCTGGTCGAAGCGTTGACGGATGAGGTCGGGGATGTTCGGCAACGTGCGTACGACTCCTTGATCAAGATGGGAGGGCCGGCGGTGTCGTCGTTGATTCCTCTCCTCGTGTCCGAAGAAGATGAGCTGCGTCAATCGGCGACGGAGATTATTCGCAAGATCGGGAAGCCGGCAGTTGAACCATTGGCGACGGCATTGGTCGAGGCGGACGATCGTCTGAAGACGAGAATCATGAAAGTGCTCGACCGGATGGGCTATAAGCCCAAAAAGGTTGAGGAGAAAGTGGAAGAAACGAAACTCCTCGGTTGAGGAGCCGGCAATCGCGCTAGGCCGAGGGCCCTCTGGTAGGACGGCCGACCGAAACGTGGTGAAAGCCCATACCCACCACCCGTTCCGAATCGTAGACATTACGAAGATCCAGTAAGAGAGGATGCCGCATCGATTTTTTCAGCCGATCAAAATCGAGATTTCGGAACTGATTCCATTCTGTCATGATGACCAATCCGTCTGCTCCGTCTGCGACATCGTACGTGTCTTTGCAGGCAATCAAGCCCGGGAGCAACTTCGTGGTTTCTTCCATGGCGGCGGGATCGTAGGCTTTGACGACCGCTCCCTCCTTCATCATCTCTTTCAGGATGGTCAGTGACGGGGCCTCGCGCATGTCATTGGTGTTCGGTTTAAACGAGAGTCCCAGGATGCCGAACGTTTTTCCATTCAGTCCTCCCGCAGCCTCTCGAATCTTCTCCACCATGCGTAGATGTTGTTCATAGTTCACCTTCGCCGCCGCGGCTGCAATTTGCAGCGGGTAGCCGACACGTTCACCCGTTTGGACCAGAGCGGCCAAGTCCTTTGGAAAGCACGAGCCCCCGAACCCGGGTCCCGCATGGAGGAACTTGGAGCCGATTCGGTTATCGAGACCCATCCCGCGGGCGACTATCTGGACGTCCGCGCCCACCCGTTCGCAGACGGTGGCGACCTCGTTGATGAAAGAAATTTTGACTGCCAGAAAAGCGTTGGAAGCGTATTTGATCATTTCGGCTGTCGGAATGTCTGTGACCACGAACGGTGTTTCGAGGAGGTACAGCGGTCGGTACAGGTCCTTCATAATCGCGACCGCCTGCTCACTATCCGCGCCAATGACGACGCGATTGGGTCGCATGAAATCTTCGATGGCGGAGCCTTCACGCAGGAATTCCGGATTGGAGACGATGTCGAAGCGATACCGACCCGATTGATTGGCCCTAATCACTTCCCGTAATTTTTCGCCGGTTCCAACAGGGACGGTGGATTTCGTCACAATGACTTTATACCCGGTCATGTGGCGAGCAATCCCTCGCCCCACCTCTTCCACGAAGGAGAGGTCCGCGGAGCCGTCCGGGCGTGGAGGCGTGCCGACCGCGATGAAAATAGCCAAGGCCTTATCGACCGCTTTGGCGATATCCGTGGTAAAGGTGAGCCGGCTCTCCTTGATGGCCTTTGCCACCAGCTCGGTAATGCCGGGTTCATAGAAAGGGACTTCACCCTTCTCGAGCATCGCGATCCGGCGGGCATCAGTGTCCATGCATGTGACGTTGACACCAAACTCCGCAAAGCATGCGCCAGTTACCAATCCGACGTATCCAGTTCCGATCACGCTGATATGCATGGAACCTCATCCTCCCTCGATGAAAATAGGATGCACAATCGCAGAAAAAGCCTCGTCAGTATAACAACGCTGATCCTACCGGGCAATCAATTCCACCGATTCGACGGGATGAGACGTGAATTGCAGATTCCTTGGGACTTCAGTAAAATTCGACCTTTCGCAGTCCACAGCAGGAGGGCCGGACGTGGCGACGCAGATAGGTCCGATTCTTCGTCCACTTGCTGTCATGATGCGACCGGTCGCGCGGACGATCCGCCCGGATGACACATTGTTGGTCGCAGCCCAATGTATGCGGGATGGCAGGATGGGGGCCATCTTGGTCATGGATCAAGGCTGTTACACCGGGGTAGTCAGTGAGGCCGATTTGGTTCGGAAGGCCATGGCAAATGGGCTTCATGCGGCCGATGTGTTGGTGCGTTCAGTGATGAGTGCTCCCGTCGTGACCATTGATATCGGGCGTTCAGCCCACGACGCAAGCGATCTGATGGCGGAACACGGCATCCGACATCTGGTCGTTACAGAGGAGGGGCAGATCGTGGGCATGGTGTCAGTGCGCGACTTGCTTCGTTATTTCAAGAATTGGGGAACGTTGTGAGCGGCTGCTGGTTTCCTCTTCCTCCCAATTGCCTGCCGGTCCTTTTGTACTGCTAGCCCGCATTATTCATGAGGGTTCGTGACGAAACCGCGGAGACGCTATGCGAGACGGGCGCGCGGAGCCGGGAGGAAGGGAGGCATCCTTAAACAGGATGTCGACCGACCGAGTGGCGAGCCCGTCCGCCTGGCCGTGTAAGACTGGCGGCCAGGCTTGTCGCAGCGGCGTACCTGCGGTTGGAGTAGAAGCCTTCATGAATAATGCGGGCTAGAACCATTACAGACATGAGTCAAAGCGTGTCCTCGCTGAAAGTGTCCAGGGCGTTCCTTCTCCTGACGGCGGTTCTTACCGGTGCCGTGGTGATGGCCTTGGAAATTCTGGGAAGCCGGTTGCTTGCGCCGGTTTTCGGAAACTCTCTCTACGTGTGGGGAGCTCTGATCGGGGTGATTCTTGCCGCCATGAGCTCGGGATATGCATTCGGTGGCTGGGCCGCGGACCGATATCGCGTGGGGAGCGTGCTTGCTTGGTTGTTGCTCTGTTCGGGATGCTGGACCCTGCTCATCGCATGGACCGGACAAGCAGCGATGTTCACCGTGTCAAAGTCGATTGAAGATCCGCGTTGGGGGCCGAGTGTGGCAGCTAGCGTACTATTGGCTGCTCCT
>Ga0075420_100005107_pt1 | contig 11525 bp, 11 predicted proteins | sample SoiMetdeltSBSDD4_FD_75296 | JGI IMG/M metagenome (GOLD analysis project Ga0075420, IMG submission 75296) | Bulk soil microbial communities from a Populus tree surrounding site in Tennessee, USA - Soil MetaG P. deltoides SBSDD4 | ecosystem: Environmental > Terrestrial > Soil > Tree plantation... | reverse complement strand
CCAGTTCATCACCAGCAGTCCCACCCGCCGGCGTCACGCTCTCGTCCATCACGGCGGTCATCGTCTCACTCACGGTGTCTCCTCTTGATCAGGAGTTACACCGATCTTTTTACAGTCCCAGACGCCGAACAGGGCGATGAGGACCGGGAATCGGCTGCCGGATACCGTTTGGCGAAAGACACGTTGCGATCCCTGGTAGGGGCGATGAGGACGGAGGCGCCGACCGGGTTCCTCACGGCGTCCGGCACGTTGCGATCCCTGGTAGGGGCGATGAGGACACGGGGAGGCCGGGGAGCACGCCGGGGTGACCCACCAGTTGCGATCCCTGGTAGGGGCGATGAGGACGTGGTGACGTCGGCGAAGTTACGGGTGCCGGTTCCCTGTTGCGATCCCTGGTAGGGGCGATGAGGACGAGGTATAGAAACTCCTGCGCACGCCCATCACGACGCGTTGCGATCCCTGGTGGGGCGATGAGGACCCGGACCCGGTAACGGAAATCGGGTCACCCGACCGAGTTGCGATCCCTGGTAGGGGCGATGAGGACCCGGCCCGCTGGCCAGTGCCGCCATCGTCTCGTCTAGTTGCGATCCCTGGTAGGGGCGATGAGGACGTGGTGGTGCCGGTGCTGATGCTTGGGCGCGCGGCCGTTGCGATCCCTGGTAGGGGCGATGAGGACTGTACGAGAATGACCGGCAGGTCGAGCGGGCCGCGCACGCGTTGCGATCCCTGGTAGGGGCGATGAGGACCGTGGAAGGTGTTCGGGACATCGTCGCGCGCGAAGCCAACGTTGCGATCCCTGGTAGGGGCGATGAGGACCTGTCGAACATGCCCACCCCGACGGTCACCGGCTCGCGTTGCGATCCCTGGTAGGGGCGATGAGGACGTGCCGGTGGCCACCCAGTTGTCCATCCGCTCGGTCAGGTTGCGATCCCTGGTAGGGGCGATGAGGACGGGAGCGGTTGCTTGGTTCCGGTGACCGGCCTGCACGTTGCGATCCCTGGTAGGGGCGATGAGGACGAGAAGCGCCCGACCGCCGGAGACTGGCGCCTGTACGAGTTGCGATCCCTGGTAGGGGCGATGAGGACACGAGTTGCGCCATCTCGAGGTTGTCGCTCGTGGTCGCGTTGCGATCCCTGGTAGGGGCGATGAGGACTCCCGAAGAGTCACCGCTACGCGGGTACCTCGTGCAGTTGCGATCCCTGGTAGGGGCGATGAGGACGTGCAGTTCGTTCTCGTCAGCTGCCGCGCGGACTTCTTGTTGCGATCCCTGGTAGGGGCGATGAGGACCGGAAGGCGACCAGCTGTTCGCCATGCTGCCCACCTTGTTGCGATCCCTGGTAGGGGCGATGAGGACACGCCACCAGCGATCAACCGGCCGACCTCGGTCATCGTTGCGATCCCTGGTAGGGGCGATGAGGACTCGGGGATCCGAACAAGATCTACGTATCGGGCATCCCGTTGCGATCCCTGGTAGGGGCGATGAGGACGCGGAGGCCGTGGCGGTGCTCGCCTGCGCGGCAGCACGTTGCGATCCCTGGTAGGGGCGATGAGGACATGCGGTAGTCATGTTCGGGCAGCGAACGACCAGGTTGCGATCCCTGGTAGGGGCGATGAGGACGGGCACGTCGGCGACCTCCACACAGTTGCCGGCGGCCTGGTTGCGATCCCTGGTAGGGGCGATGAGGACTACGACGAGCGCGGCCTGCAGGTCCGCTACGACGAGTTGCGATCCCTGGTAGGGGCGATGAGGACGAGTCGGCGCAGAACATCGCCTACCCGGGCCTGCACCTGTTGCGATCCCTGGTAGGGGCGATGAGGACGATGTTCTCGCGAACGCGGCCGCCGGGTACGTGCGGTTGCGATCCCTGGTAGGGGCGATGAGGACACGCCAGTGTCCCGGCGACGCTCAGCGCGGCCGTGTCGTTGCGATCCCTGGTAGGGGCGATGAGGACGGGCTCCACGGTGAGGTCTGGGGTTTCGTCTTCCTGTTGCGATCCCTGGTAGGGGCGATGAGGACGGGTCGACCAGTTTCGCCGACGCCCGTAGCAGCCCCTGTTGCGATCCCTGGTAGGGGCGATGAGGACCCGTCACCACCGTGCCCGGCCCGGCCGTCTCCGCCGGGTTGCGATCCCTGGTAGGGGCGATGAGGACGGGGCGGAGGTTGGCCAGAATGTGTGCGCCGCCCTTGTTGCGATCCCTGGTAGGGGCGATGAGGACGTGTACAGGCGACGCCCGGCGCGACCATCACCTACGAGTTGCGATCCCTGGTAGGGGCGATGAGGACAGGCGCCCGCCCCCTGGAGCCGGAAGCCCGCTCCCGGTTGCGATCCCTGGTAGGGGCGATGAGGACACCATCGTCCCCCCGTACACCCCCGCCTACATCGGCATGTTGCGATCCCTGGTAGGGGCGATGAGGACCCGGGGCCACTCGCCGGCGACGGCCCGCTCGACCGGTTGCGATCCCTGGTAGGGGCGATGAGGACCCGCCAACCCCGGCTGGTCGGTGACCACCCCGTACACGTTGCGATCCCTGGTAGGGGCGATGAGGACTGGATCCCGTTCGTCGGCGACACGATCCGGTCTACCAAGTTGCGATCCCTGGTAGGGGCGATGAGGACGCCTGAACCGGGCACCCTCGATCGCCTTCTTCGCCGTGTTGCGATCCCTGGTAGGGGCGATGAGGACCCGTCTTTCAACGTGGCGGCACAGGCTTCTTTCGCGACCTGTTGCGATCCCTGGTAGGGGCGATGAGGACCTGTTCCGGTCGTACCCGTACGACCGGGTAGTCATGTTGCGATCCCTGGTAGGGGCGATGAGGACCGGTCAGGAACAGCTCGATCTCGACCCGCACGTCATCCGGTTGCGATCCCTGGTAGGGGCGATGAGGACCCCAGCCTTAAGTTGCTGGTCAGAGCGACTGTGAACGGCCGATTCGGTGTGTGTTTTGCAGTGAACCTGCGGTCGTGCAGTCTAGCCGGGCGTGTCGCGGCAACCATCTGTTGATCAAGCATTGTGGTTCAGAGGATGTCGGTGGGTGCGGCCTGCGGGCGTCCCCACTCCTGGCGGTGGGCGGTGGTGCCGGGTGGGAAGGTGTAGACAAGCACACTGTCGTAGTCGGCGTCGATTACCGCCTCGACGGCGTGGCGAAAGCGGCGGAGTTGGGCCTCGCTGAGTTCGCCTTCGAACACACTCCGTTGCACATGGTGCAGGTACTGCCGGCAGGTTCGTAGGATTCTTGGGTTGCGTTCAGCGGCGGTGTCGTAAACCACGATGACGTACACGGGCAGTCACCACCAAATGCGGAACGGCTTGTACGGCTCACGCTCCAGGCAGTGGCGGGATAGCCGTAGCGCATCGAGGTAGAGCAGTTCGTCGTACGCAACGCGGCGGGCAAGGCTACGGTGCTGGATGGTGCAGGCCAGCTCGTCGCGTACGGTCTGCACGACCAGTTTTCGTCCCGCGTCGCTGAGCGCGGCCTGGTTGATGTCGCTGTCGAAGTAATTGGGCTTCAGCTGCTCTCGCCCTGCCATCCGCAGCAGTAGCCGCTCTGCGAATAGCGGCTTGAAGACCTCTGCGAGGTCGAGGACGAGTGAGTGTCGTTGACGCTCCATGGTGCTATGCAGGAAGGCGATGCCGGTGTGCAGGGGGGTCAACCGCAGTGCGGTCAGCACCCGCGCGTACACGATGCCGTTGACGAATGAGATAAACGCGTTGCCGGCGTTGCGGGGTGGTCGCCGGTGGCGCCCGTCGAGTTGGAGCCAGTCCGGCAGGCGGGTGTCCAGCACCTGCCATGCGCATCGGCGGAAAGTGCCTTCAGCACCCATGAGCTGGCTTGTCGTCTCGGCGCTCATGACGGAGGTCTTCAGCGTCTCATACGGGTGTTCCAGCAGCTCACGGTCGATGACGCGTCGCACGTTGAAGGCCGTGGCGACCACCAGGCTCCGGGCGATCGTGAGGCTCGCGCTGGGGTCATCGGCTATGCGGGCCTGGGCGATGACCGTCTCACCGGAAGTGCTGGTGTCGCTTGTCAGCAAGGAGCCGGCGTAGTCGCCGTAGTGGCTGAGGAAGTGAATATTGACCCGGTGGCGGTTCAGCAGCGAGATCACAGCGGTGTTGATATCGACTGTGGCGCAGGCGACGATGTCCCGCACGTCGGTGATCGGGATGTGGACCTTGTCGCCGGATTCGCGGTCGATGACCAGGGACTGGTCCTGGCGGCGGATCCGGCAGGCGGTGGTCAGCCAGTAAGTACGGCTCGCGGCGGGCATCAGTCGCTCCAGCAGTAGTCGAGAAAGCTGCATCCGCGACAGGCGGAGCGGGTCAACCGGGGCGGGGATCGGTCGGCGTTGGCGACGGCGAGCGCTTCATCGATGTCCGTCCGCGCTTGCGTCGCCTCGGTGGTGCTGTAGCGGATCCGCTTGGTGCGTCGGGTCTTCGGGTAGTGCAGGACGGCGCCGTCGGTAGGTACGCCAATCTGGTGCAGGCGGTAGCAGTAGTGGATGGCCTGCGCCTCGTCGGCCGGCGTGGCACGCGTGGAGGACTTGACCTCGTGTACCCATTGCCGACCATCGACGTGGTCGAGCTTGGCGGCGCCCAGGTCGACCGGCGAGCTGCGCTGGTACGAGGTGTCGTGGACGGCGTCGCCGAGTTGGACGGCGGCGTTTAGGTGCTCGGGACGGATGCCGCGCGCGTACAGCCAGAGTTGCCGGCGGCAGTGGTACAGGTACTTGATGTGTACGCCGCCGATGTCCGCCTCTCGCATTAGATCACTTCCCCTGGACGGTACCGATCGGCACCGACACCGCGTACCGCGAGCAGTCCTCGGTCGGGGTCGTAGTCGCCGTCGACCACGGCGACACCGAGGGTCCGGTTGTAGCTGGCCAGCTTGACCGCCCAGCCAGGCAGCGGGACCAGGTAGTCTGCGGCGAGGAGCCGTCCTGTTGCCCGGCCCGGCGCCACGCTGAGAGCGGCCTCGTAGGCGGGCAGGTCGGCGAGCAGAACGGCTTCTGTGCCGTCGAACATGGCGTCGAAGGCGTCGGCGAGGTCGCTGCGGTCGTCGAACGGGCGCGGGAAAGTGAGGAACGCGTCGTGGAATTCCCGTCGCCGCCACTCGACCTCGCGTCGCCACTGCTCTCCCCAGCCGGCGGCGTAGACCTCGTCGAGCCAGCGGGTGGCCTGCTCCTCATCGATCGGCTGGCCCTCATGACGGCCGATGATCTCCGTAGCGGCAAGCGACGGTTCGACGGGATAGACGGCGTCGGCGTACTCGTCTCGGCCACCGCGGCGCGGCCCGATGCTCGGTTGGTGGACGACCACCTCTGCCAGTTCCCGCGCGGCGATCCGGTTGACCCGGCCGAAGCGCTGCAACAGTGCCTCCAGGGGCGCGCCAGAGGTGAGCAGGGCGTCGAAGTCCACGTCGAGGGACACCTCGACCACTTGGGTAGCCACCACTAGCCCGGGTAGCCGCTGCTGCTCCCGGGTGCGGCGCAAGCCGTATCGGTCGATGATTTTTCCTTCGATTCGCAGCCGATCGGCGCGGCGGAACCGGGAGTGCAGCAGGATCGCTGCGTCGTCGTCGCCGTGTCGCCGGACGGCGTGCGGCGCTAGTTCGTCAAACAGCTGCTGGGCGTGAGCGACATTGTTGGCCACGACGAGCATGGACAGGCCCGCATCCAGTCGCTCGCGGGCGTGGCGTACGGCGGCCGCGTCGGTGAGGTGGTAAGGGCGTGTGCTCAGCCGGTGTCGTGCCGGTGTCAGGCCCGCCGAAGCGGTGATCGACTCGACAGGTCGGGTCAGGGAGTTGCGTACCAGGTCACCGAGGGCGGTGGGCAGGGTCGCCGACAGGACGGCGACCCTGCCGCCGAGCCGCTCCCACATCGACGCCGCGGCCAGGATGAAACCCAGCCGCTTGGCATCGTAGGCATGCAGCTCGTCGAGGATGAAGACGGAGTTAGCCGAGTCGAGCAGGATCCCGGAGTGCGCTGGCCCGGCCAGGGCGCCACGTAGCAGCTGGTACGGGGTGCCGACGCGGATGGTCTCGCGGAACAAGCGGGTGGCGGCAGCGCGGGAGACGGCCTGGCGGGCAGCGTACGCACGGGACAGCTCGCCGTTCTCGCCGGCCGGGGACGTCCAACCCCCTTCCTCAGTTGCGCCGTTGTCGGCAGCGTCGATGGCGGTGGCGAGATGGTAGGAGGCAGCCCGGGAATGCGCGACCCCCACCAGATCGCTGTCCCCAAGGAGCCCGCCGAGCCGGCCCGCCATGGCGTTGATCGAGGCCAGATAGGGCAGGGTGAGGAAGACCCGGGGTACGCCCCGACCGTCGGCGATCAGGTCGGTGACCTGGCCGACGGCCCAGAGCAGTCCGGCTTCGGTCTTGCCGCTGCCGGTGGGGGCGCGCAGCAGCAGGTGGCCCCGCACTTCGCCGGCCCGTGTCTGGTGCTGGTGCAGGGTCTGCCCCCGCTCGGCGAACCGGTCTCGCAGCAGGGCGGGAAATCGTGGGCCGATGGGCTGCCCGCCGTGCAGCGCACCACGGGCTGAGGAGAGGTGGTCGGCGAGGGTGACCGCGCCTTGCAGCAGGACGGCGGCCAGTCCCTCCTCTTCGGAGGCGAGTCGCCGCCGCCACCGGGCCAGCACGGCGGTCAGCACCTGGTGGGCCTGGGCCACCACGTCCACCGGCTCACCAACGGCGGGTTCGCCCTGCTCCGGTCCGCCGTTGAGGAGATGTCCTCCGGTTTCGGCCAGCCACGCGGCGAGTTCGTCCGCGACAGCCGGGTCCAGCGACCCGATCCGGGTACGCAGTTCGTCCAGGCCGCAGTCGCCGTACTGGGTCTTGATCGGCAGGCGGCGGCCGACGGCGGACCCGGTCAGCGGACGGTGGTGGGTGACTACCGCCTCAGCCACCCAGAGCAGCAGCCGCTGGTCTGGCACCAGGGGCGGCAGGAAACCGAGGGAGAGTACCTCGTGCCGCTCGCCCCAACTGCGGATACGGCCGTTGATCATGTCCTGGAACCCGGCGGGGATCTTTCCAGCGTCATGGGTGAGCGCGGCGAGCTGCGCGACCAGCCAGAACTGTTCGTCGAGCACCCGTTCAACCGGCTCGATACGGCCGAGCCGGTGCCGCAACTCTCGGACGGCGTGGAACGTCGCGGCGAGGTGACTGGTCAGCGTTTCCGCCGGCCGGCCAGCCTGGGCGCTCTTGGCCAACACTCCCGGCAGTAGACCCGCCCGGCTAGGCGGCGACGGATTGCGCGGCATGAGCGGGGTGCGTCGGCGGCAGCAGGACGAGGGCCTGTCCGTGCGGATCGGCCCACTGGGACGGGATTTGCTCTTCGGAGCCGGCCGGGTCGTACCGGTAGTCGTCCCAACGGGTTCGGGAACGGTCCAGCGCGATCGCCGTCGGTAGCCGCAGGTGGGTGCCGGAGCGGGTCAGACCGCCGGGCAGCAGCGCCCTGCCCTGCTGCCCGCCGCCTTCGCGGAGCGTGACCTCGCGGACGGCGACGGCAACGAGGTCTTGGCTGCGGCCCAGCCGCAGCGGCCAGACCGGTCGACGCAGCCGGCGCAGCCAGCCGTCGATGTCGTCGAGCAGCCATACGGTGAGGGTGACATCGGCGAGGAACTGGCGTGGCCGCGGGGTGGGGTCGGCCTTGCGGCCGGTCGCCGCGAGCGGATGGTAGGTCTCCAGGTCCTCGCCGTTGCCCCGGGCGCGGAACGCCATGGCGAACCGGCACGTCGGGTCGACCCGTCCCCAGCCGCCCGAAGCGGCGGCGAGCAAGCCACCGACGGTGGCCGGCGGAGGGCAGGGCAGGGCCAGCTGCACCCCGGCGTAGAGCGGGTTGCGGAAGGAGGCGACCGGTGCGGTGACGGTCACCTCCAGCGCGCTGACCGACGCTGGCATCAGCGCTCCGGCTCCTCGAACCACGCGTCGTGTTCGCCCTGCTCGATCCGGTCGGCGAGGTTCTGCAACGCTACCCGGGGATGGTCGATGACGACGGCGCCGGCTTCGATCAGGTCGGCGAGCTCGCCGGCGGCGCGGACGCGCTGGTCGCCGAGGAAGCCCGGCGCCCAACCGAGCAGGATCGGCCCGTCCAGCTCGTCCGACCAGGCCGAGATCTCCTCGCGCAATGTGTCGGCGCGGAACACCGCCCGCCCGTCCTGGGCGGCGAGGATCCGGGTGAACGGGTTGATCCCACCCTTCATCGGGGCCAACAGCAGTAGCGCCGGGGTCCGGTCCCCGTAGTGCAGCGACTGCTTCGCCCCACCGCGCAACGCGGCCAGCGTACGCAGCAGCAAGGCGGCGCGACGCCGCCGCTCCGCGACCGGCAACCGGAGACAACCGGTGTCGCGGAACGCAACCTCTTCCGCGCCGGCCGCTCGCGCCTGCTCGGCGGCCTGCTCGGTCAACGCCACCTTCAGTCCCGAACCGGCGACCTCGAACACCCCCACCCGGGGCAGATCGATCAGCAGGTCACCGGCGAGCTCCGCGGTGTAGAACTCATGCGCGTGGAGCACCGGGTTCTCCCCCACCGCGAAACCCCGGCTCATCGTGCCGAAATCTTCCTTCGGCTGGCGTGGGGTGACTGCGACGAGAGTGCCCGTGGCCAGCACCGTGTCCCGTTGGCAGGTGTCCTTGGAGTTCTTAAGGGCCACCATATAACCGAAGATGTCATCGTCGAGGAAGCGGTCCGGGCGACCCTCGGTATATGCCTGCTGCTTCTTCCCCGTGCCTGAACGGGTCACCCCGGAACGGGGCTCGCCGGCCGGCAGCGAGTCGCGCAACCACCGCCGGAACGCCTGCGCCGAGACGTATGGGTAGATGTCGCGGCCGACCCGCATAGCCTTGGTCTTGGCGACGTTGTCCTCGCCCTCGCCATTGTTGGGCGCTCCGGCCACCACATCGATCGCGACCTTGCCTACCAGGTAGGTCACCGCTCCTCCTCACCGTCGACGGCTTCCCGATCCTCTGGCGCGTCGTCCTCGTCGGCCAGTTCCTTGGCCGCCTGATCCGCGTCCCGCGGCCGCCACTCGACCTTGTGCAGCTTCTCCAGCACCGCGAAGAAGAACAGCTCACGGTGGAACCACGCCCGGCTGTCCAGGCCGGGATCGAAGAGCAGTTCGTAGGCGCGGGTGCTCACCAAGGGTCCGCTCGACTGGGAGGACTGCTGGGTCTGATCCAGCGCCCAGGTCACCGCCTCTCGGCGCAGCCAGGTGCGCAGCAGCGCCGACTTCCGAAACGCGGCCCGGAACCTGTTGAACTCACCTGCCGACCTCTGACTGAGCAGCTCGCCGACACGGTCCGCCGAAGCGGTGATCTCCGAAAGTATCTTCTGGTCCATCCCCATGACCTCGTCGACGTAGGACACACACAGAGCAACGAGCGGCCCGGCCCCGGGCGGCAGCACCCCGACGGCCGCCCACCGCCCCAGGTAGCGGCCGGCAGTGCTGACAATCGCGCCAGGGACGCGGAACGCGTTACGGGCCAACGCAACCACACCAGGTCGATCCGCCCCACGGTGCGCCCGCAACAGCGCCACGAAGCCGGCCCGCCGCTGCGGCAGACGGATCGAGGCCCGCAGCCACTCCGCCAGCGGCTGGTCTATCACATGGACGTCCAGGGTCTGCCCACGGTTGTTGTTGCTGTAGACCAGCAACTCCACGCCAGCGTCCAGCTCGTCGTCGTACCCGCGCAATACCCGCAGCGCCATCGCCTCCCGCGACGGCGGTTGGCGCGGCACACCCCGCCCGACCAGGATCTCCCGACGATTGCGCTCCCACTGGGTCCGCACTGACCAGGCCAGGAAGTCATCATCCCAACTGTGCAGTGCGTTGGCCGGACCGCCGGTTAACTGGCTGCCGTACGGCAGGGCGTGAAAGCAGCACAAACACGGCCAGCACAGCGCCATGCCCTGATGGCCACGCGGCGTACTGTTGCGGTAAAGGTCACTCTCTGCGAGCGGTACGTCGACCTTGCCATAGAAACCGGCTGCCGGCCGACCACACAAGACGCACGGCACGCCAGGAGCCTGCCCCGGATCGGGCTTGCTACGCCAGCGCGCGATGGCCTCGCCGATGGCTGACTCGGATTTTTGGCCGTTGCTCGGATGGTTCATCGGCGAGTTCGGGAAAAAGGACAGGCTGCATTTGAGCCAGAATCCCTCCGGCACCTTGGTGTCTCTCACCAGTGCCGCCGTGACAGCGTCCTCGGTCATCCGTTTGGTCACGGCCCGAAGCTGCTCGCCTGAGATCGCGGCCGGCGAGTTGACCCCTGCCAGGGCGGCGAGCGCGTACGCCCCGATGCGCTGGAGCGGGTGCGCCGTCAATGCGACACCCTCGACCGGCACGCCCGCCTGGACCACGGCGGTCACGCGCCGACCCACCCCAATCCCGCTGAATTGGCCTGCCCCAGACCCCAACTCCAAATCGCCTGTAACGCCTCGGCGTCACCACTCAACTCCGCCTCGACGGCCGCGCCCGGCTTTGCACCCCCACCAACGACGAAGGAACGCTTCGGCCCCACCCAGGTCAACCCGTCCAGCACGACCTTGCCGGACAACCCGAGGGTCTCCACCTTTCGCACGAGGTTGCCCTGGAGGTAGATGGGAAACTCCGGCTCGTTCGGCAACAACCAGACCCGCTCAACAGCCCGCTCAGCGGTGGCCCGCTTAATGGTGGCCGGCCCGACCCCGCCGCGCTTCATCACGACCGGCGTTTCGGTCCGCATCCGTGCGTGACCGGCCGAGAAATCGGGCGGCGGCACTGCCGTGATCCTGACGATCCGTAGCGCCACGCCACCCCAGTCGAGCACCTCCGTCCGGCGAAGCGCCAACGCCCACGCCTCGACGATCTCCGGCAGCGGGCTACCGAACTCGACCACTCCGTGCCCACCGGCCGCATAGCGGCCTCGCTGGCGCTGGGTCATGGGAAAGACCGGCGCGCTGTGGCCGAACGGCACCATCCCGTGTGGGCCGACACCCCGATCGTGCAGGCCGCGCCCCAGCTCAGGGGCGGACGCGGCCAGAAGCCGGTACGCGATACCCCGCCCCGGGGCAAGTACCGCAGGCCAGGGAATTTCTGATGCCCGCGTCACCACTTCCACCCGTAGCCTCACCGCGCATCCCCCGATCTCCGGTCGCCGCAACGCCGGCCACGATAAATCGTCGATCTATCCATATCGGCACACTGTCACATGCCCGACAACGTGGATCCAGTGTTGGGCCGCTCAGCGGTGAAGTTAGAGCTGAACCTCCCCCCGTTTCTGGACACCCGAGGTGAGATGGGTCAGTGGTCGGGGTCTGACGGGGTGTGGAGTCGTTCGAAGTCAACCGGACTGCGCATTGACGCTACCCATCGAGCCGAGGATCCCGGACTTCTGCAAGCGCTGCCCCCATGCCCACGACGTGTATTGCGAGCCGGCCACACCTGAAAGGCTGGCTGGCCTGGATGGCCGACCAGCGGCACTACGCGCCGAGGACCATCGCGTTGCGGCTGACCACCGTCAAAGCGTTCCTGACCTACTGCTCCGCCGAGGA
>Ga0075420_100005105_pt1 | contig 11525 bp, 7 predicted proteins | sample SoiMetdeltSBSDD4_FD_75296 | JGI IMG/M metagenome (GOLD analysis project Ga0075420, IMG submission 75296) | Bulk soil microbial communities from a Populus tree surrounding site in Tennessee, USA - Soil MetaG P. deltoides SBSDD4 | ecosystem: Environmental > Terrestrial > Soil > Tree plantation... | reverse complement strand
CTCGCGCACATGCAGCACGACGCGGCGGCAGCGCACGGTCCTGCTGACACCGCCCTGACGATTGCGCGCGAGCTTGGAGACCCACGGGCACTCAGCTGGGCGCTGGTGCTCCGGGCGCGGATCTCCTACTTCGCGGGCGACGCGGCAACCGTCCGACTCCTGGCGGAGCAGAGCCTGCTTGCCGCGTGCGAGGCAGGCGACGAGTGGCTCATCGCCTGGGCGCTCCACATCCATGCGCTGGCCGCCCATATCGCCGCCGACTACACGACCGCACGGAGCTACTACGAGCAGAGCCTGTCCATCCGCCAGCGAGTCGGACATCTTGAGGGCATCGGCATGTGCCACTGTCTGATCGGCATGGTTGCCTACAGCGAGGGGGACTACGAGCAGGCGCTCGGTCCGAGCCGTGCGTGTCTGCCGATCCTGCGTCAGGTCGGCCAGCACATCGTCCACAATGTCCTGGCGACGTTCGCCGGACTCGCGGTCAGGATCGGGCAAGCCCAGTTGGCAGCACGTCTCGCGGGTGCGACGAAAGCGTACAGCGATCTGATCAACATCACTCCCATCCCGTTAGCCCAGGAGATCCTGGCACAGGTACCCGCGCTGGCCCGACAGGCACTCGGGAGCGCCGACTTCGACCGTGCGTGGGCCGCGGGACAGTCTCTGTCATTGGACGAAGCGATCGCGGAAGCGCTCACGATCGAGGCGACGCCCCCGGTCATCGGACACGCCCCAGATCTCTCGGCGGTTGAGCCGGCGCCCCCCGCCGGCTTGAGCCCGCGCGAGATCGAGGTGCTGTGCTTGCTTGCGTCCGGGCGGACCAACAAGGAGATCGCCGTCGAGCTCGTGCTGAGCGTCCGCACGGTCGAGCGCCACACCCTGCACATCTACGAGAAGATCGGCGCTCGAGGCCGAGCCGACGCCGTCGCATTCGCCCTGAGGCACGGCCTCGCCTGACGCCACCCGGGTTCAGGAGTGCGTAGGCTCCGCCACCTGCTCGCCGTTCGCGGATGCGTGATTGCCCCGATGGCAGCAAATCAGCGCGAGCGTACGCTTGAGTCATCGTGTGATCCGCTGCACTGTTGGAGAGGGACTGATGGCCCGATGATCACCGCACCTGATACGGATTCCGCGTCACTGTGGCAGGGTCCGACTCGCTCACGCTCGCGGTACGGACCCGCCACGCTCACGCTGATTGCGTAGTGAGTACCGCCCGGCACCGGCCCGAGCTCACGCCGACCTCTGCGCGCCGAAGGAGATTCCTCGATGACTGATACGCTGCCAGCCACACCCGCGAGAGTGCCGAACGAGTATCACGAGGGTAGTCGCCAACTCCAGGATCGCTTCGATAGCCGGCGGTTGGCGGATCGCTCGGGTCACACGCTCGCTTTCAGCGAGGAGGATCGCGACCTCATCGAGCAGTGCTGTCTCTTCTTCCTGGCTACGGCGGACGCCGAGGGGCGCCCTGACGTGTCCTACAAGGGCGGGCTGCCCGGTTTCGTGCGCATCACCGGCGAGGACACCCTCGCCTTCCCCGACTACGACGGTAACGGCCAGTTCCGGAGTCTGGGCAACCTTCTCGTCAATCCATATGTCGGCCTGATCTTCGTGGACTTTCAGGGACAGCGGCGCAAGCGTGTCAAGGGCGAGGCCACCGTGCACCTTGACGATCCGCTGCTCTCCGAGTTTCCTGGCGCGCAGGCCATCGTGCGCGTCCGCGCCACCGAGATCTTCAGGAACTGTCCGCGCTACATCCACAAGATGGAGCTCCTCGAGCACTCCGTCTACGCGCCGCAAGCGGGGTACACGCCACCAGAGCCGGACTGGAAGCTGCGCCTGGAGGACCGCGACGTGCTGCCCCGGCGGGGCGCACGAGCCTCACGCGAGGTTCCGGGAGCATAGTCAGAGCGGCGCGGGCGGCGCGCGGTTCCGTACCATCCTGGTATGGACGAAGCCGCCGTCGTCGACGCGCTCGCCACGCTGACCGGGCCGGACGGCTCGCCGGTCGTTACCGCGGACGAGGTCGGCGGGGTCATGAGCGAGCCCGGCTGGCTCTGCGTCATGCTGCGCACGCCGGAGGCGAACAGCACCGAGCTGCTGGCCCAGGTCCACGACCACCTGACCCGCGCGTTCCCGGACACCGAGGTCGAGGTCCGGGTCGAGCGACGGATCTACCGGGGCGGCGAGGGGTTCGGGGACGGGCGCCACGTCGTGGTGGTGCTCGGCGGGAAGGGCGGCGTCGGGAAGTCGACGGTCGCCGTCAACCTGGCGCTGACCCTCTGGGCGCTCGGCATCCCGGTCGGCCTGCTGGACGGCGATCTGAACGCGCCGGACATCCCGCACATGCTGGGGGTCCACCCCCAGGAGCCGCCGCCCCGACGGCGGATGGCGTCGGGCGGACGGAGCAGGCGGTACGTCGTCGGGCAGGATGTGGTCGGGCGGGGCGGCGACTGGAGCCTGCCGGCCGGACCGGTCCCGCCGTCCAGGCGCAAGCCGCTCTACGGCCGGCACAACCTGGAGATCATGTCGGTCGGGTTCGTCGTCGCGGAGCGGCGGCCGATGGCGCTGACCGGCCGCGGCATGGTCTCCTCGATGCTGCGCAACCTGCTGTTCGACATGGCCTGGACGGCAGACGTCCTGTTGATCGACGCGCCGCCGGGGACCGGCGAAGAGATCCAGGTGATGGCGCGTGAGCTGCCGCTCTCGGGCGCGATCTTCGTGACCACGCCGCAGGACCTCGCCCAGATGGACGCCGAGCGGACGTTTTCGCTGCTCCGCGAGCAGGGCGTGATGGTGATCGGGATGGTCCAGAACATGTCGTCGCTGACCTGCCCGCACTGCGACCGCGAGATCGACCTGTTCGGCCACTCGGCCCGGCTGGAAGAGGCCGGCGTCGGCGTGCTCGGCCGAATCCCGTTCGACGTGCGCCTCTCGGTCAACGCCGACCAGGGGCTGCCGCTGGTGCTGGGCGACCCGACCGGCCCGATCTCGTACGAGTTCGCGCGGATCGGCGCCCGGGTGCGCGGCTGGCTGCGGGAGCGCGGCGGCCTCCGGAGCGAGCGGAGTCAGTAGACAGGAGCCAGGAGAACCGGAGCACGGACGACCCGGCGATTCGCCCCTACGATGACGGGGGCCGCAACATCGTCGGGGCGCGCCGCCGTCGTGCCGCGAAGCGGTGCGTTGGTAGGCGTGATTGCGATGGTGGGCATGATTGGCACGCCCGCCCCGGCACGCCCGACGCGATCTGCCCACGCGCTACTCGTCTGCTGCGCTGCCGACCTGCCCGGCCGCGGGCTTGCTGGCCTGCTCCCCAGTTGGGCGCGCGGGCGGCGGCGGTGGCGCCGGCTCCTGACTGGGGGCGCCCGTCTGCCATCGTCGGATCAGCGGGAAGATGGCCAAGCCCACGGCGAGCAGGTACGCCGCGCCCGTCGCCAGGAAGACGATGCGCAGGCTGGCCTGGCTGATGAGGCCGGCGAGGATCGGCGAGCTTGCGCTGCCGAGCATCCCGCAGCTCGCCAGGACGGAGAGGGTCAGGCTGGACCGGTCGCTCGGGGCGAGCCGGGCGCCCATCGTATAGGCCAGGCTGATGGTGCCTCCGGCCAGCAGCCCGAGCAGGGTCCGCACCACCATGACCTGAATCCAGTCGCCGACCACCGCGAGCAGGACCGAGCAGACGGCGCCCCCGGCCAGGGCGACGATCAACAGGCGGCGGGTGTTCTCGGGGCGAGACCACCGGCCGTACACCACGGACGAGCAGGTCGCGGCCAGCGCCCCGGCCGCGACGACCAGCCCGGTGATGGTCGCCAGCAGCGCCGATGGCGTCTCAAGCTGGATCAGATAGAGCGGGAGGATCGGCGTCACCGCGCGATCCGTGAAGCGCGCCACGAACAGGATCGCCAGCGCCGCCGCGAACCCGGGGATGACCAGCAGGCTGAGCGCCGTACCCTGCCCACCTTTCGCCTTCGCGCCCAGCCGATCGCCCGCGGGCCGATCGAACGATTCCTTGACCATGAACGTCAGGAGGATCGTCGGGATGATGAGCAGCACGCCAGTCAGCATCAGGCTGTTGCGCATCCCGAACGCGTCGGTGAGCACGCCGCCGACGAGCGGGCCGAGCGCCGCCGGCGCGAGCTGCGCGGCCTGGGTCAGGCCGATCGCCTGGGCCATCTTCTCGCGCGGGCTCACCGAGATCGCCAGCGCCATCGCCATCGGGGTGAACCCGGCGGACAGGCCCATCAGGACGCGGGTGGCGAACAGCCACTGGACGTTCGGCACGAACGCCGTGGCGAACTGGAGGATGCCGATGAAGATCAGCGCCCGGAGGACCATCGGCTTGCGGCCGTATTTGTCGGCCAGCGAGCCCCAGAACGGCCCCATGATCGCGGCGCCGAGCGGGGCGACCCCGGAGACGAGGCCGGCCCAGAACGCGGCATCCGCCAGGTCCTCAGCCCCGAGCTGGCGGATGTAGAGCGGCATGAACGGCTGGGTCAGCTCGAAGGCGCAGAACGCGAGGGCGACGGCGAGGGCGATAGCGTACTGGTTGCGCTGCCACGGCTCGAGCGGTCGGAGGCGGGGAAGGCGCGGTAAGGAATCGAGCAAGAGGGAGTCCCGGGGCTGAGTACGGCCGAGCGGTCGGCGGTCATCCTAGGATGGTCCCCGGCGCTGGCCGGCGTCAACGTGACCGGTGACCGATCTCGGCGGCCGTCTTTTGGACGTCCGGCCCGTTGACACCCGCCGGCAACGCACAGGCAGCCGCCGTGCCACGAGCAGGCCCGGTATCAGGTGAGCGGGTAGAGCCGGCGGGCGTTCTCGGAGCCGATCATCGTGGCGATCCGCGTCGCTTCGGCCAGCGTGCAGGCGCCGTCCTCGATCCAGCCTCCGAGCACGTGCGCCAGTCCGGCCCGGAAGTGCCGCGCGCCGAGGTAGTGCAATTCGGCCGCGCCGAAGCCGTCCGAGCTGTACATCTGCTTGGAGAACGGCGCGACCTCCATCGCCTCAGCGACGATGCGCGGGGCGCTCGCGCCGGCGTAACTGAGCGCCAGCCCCAGGTCGAACGAGACGTTCGGCAGCACGTCGGACAGGTAGGCAGCCTCCCGGTGGTACGGATAGCAGTGCAGCAGCACGACCTGGGCGCTCAACTCCCCGAGCCGCCGGAGCAGGTCGGTGAGCAGGGACGGGTTGGTCCGGTGGAGCGTCAGATCGGCGTCGCCGAAGCCGACGTGGAACTGGAGCGGCAGTTGACGGTCGCGAGCGAGCTCGGCGCCGGCCCAGATGCCGAAGCGAAGGAGGGTCGGGTCGGTCAGGCGGACGGTGCCGCCGTCGACGTCGCGAAGCCAGCGCCCGGCCGCCCGGACCACCTCGGCGTCGGCCGGCCGGCTCGGGTCGACCGCGAAGCCGCCGCGATATGCCAGGATCGTCTTCAAGCCCACGGCGCCGGCGGCCCGAGCGGCGAGCGCCTCGGCGAAGGCGGCCGGGTACCGTTCGGCCGTGAGGCCGCGCCGCGCCACCTCCTCGGCGACGGCCTCCAGCCGGACCACCTCCCAGGTCGGGACGCCGGCGAGCTGGGCCATCGCGGCCGGATCGGCGATCTCGTCGGAGCGGAAGCCGGTGTCGAGGATCAGGCCCGAGGTGCCGGCTGCGCGGAGCAGGCGACGGTTCACCTCGGCGGCGCCGAGCGCGTGGCGGCGCGCCAGGTACACCTCCGGCGCGGCGAACGGATCGAGGTCGAGGAGGGGTGCGCAGTGGCGGCGCAACGACAGTCCGACCGGGCTGTCCCAACGCGACGTCCCGGTAGCTGAGCCGTTGCCGCCCTCGTCGATCAGCGCTTCGAGCTCGGCGACCGTGGGATCGTGCTGGAGGACGCCGTGGCAGTGGTTGTCCAGGAGCGGCAGGCCGGCGACGACCTCGGCGATGGCAGAATATGGCACCAGGAACTCTCCCGCGAAAGCGTAGACGGTGCCGTGGACTGAAGTCCACGTCTACCATCGTGCCGTCGCTACGCGACTCACGAAGGGCTGCTCGGACTCCAGGGGAGACCGGGCGCCGCGGGGCTACCTCCGCGTCCCGTAGGGGTGGTAGGCAGGGGTTTCAACTCCTGACCGCTGGCGTCAGTCTTGTCCCACGGCGTGCCGCGCCAAAACGTGATCAAGAGACGAGCGTCGGAGGCATCGTGATCGTCCCAAAGTACCTGCTGATGAACGGCGAGCTCACCCCCTACGACGACGCGCGCGTCCACGTCCTGAGCACGGCGTTCAAGTACGGCGCCTCGGTCTTCGAGGGACTGCGGGCCTACTGGAACGAGACCCAGGGCGAGCTGTACGGCTTCCGGCTGCGCGAGCATTTCCAGCGGCTGGTCGAATCGCTGCGCATCTGCCGGATGGCCTCGCCGCTCGACGTCGACGGCTACACGGCCGACCTGGTCCGGCTGATGCGCGCCAACGACCTGCGCGAGGACCTCCACATGCGGGTCTCGGCGTACGTGGACGAGGACGACGGCGGCCTGGCCTCGTTCGAGCCGGTCTCGGTCGCGATGGCGGCGTTGCCGATGCGCCGCTACTTCGGGAAGACGGGCCTGCACGTCCAGGTCTCCTCCTGGACGCGGATCTCGGACAACAGCATGCCGCCCCGGGTCAAGGCGATGCCGAACTACCACAACTCGCGGCTGGCGCTGCTCCAGGCTCGCGCCGACGGGTACGACGACGCGATCCTGCTCTCCGGCGCGGGCAAAGTGACCGAAGGGCCGGGCTACTGCCTGTTCATGCTGCGCGGCGGCAAGTGGGTCACGCCGCCGGTGACGTCCGGCATCCTGGAGAGCATCACCCGAGACAGCCTGATGGTGCTGGCGGCCGAGGCCGGGCTGGAGGTCCAGGAGAGGGAGATCGACCGGACCGAGCTGTACGTCGCGGACGAGCTGTTCTTCTGCGGCAGCGCGGCCGAGGTGACGCCGATCCTCTCGGTGGACCGGATCCCGGTCGGGAGCGGCGAGGTGGGACAGCGGACGCAGGCGCTCCACGCGGCGTTCCTGGCGACGGTGCGCGGCGAGACGCCGGACACAAAAGGCTGGCTGACGCCGGTCTTCGCGAGTGTGCCGGTGGCGGCGACGTAGCGAGGAGTCAGGGGTCAGGAAGGGATACACGGCTCCCAGTAGCGGCGGCCGGCAGCTGCACGGTGAACGTCGAGCCCCGGCCGTAGACGCTTTCCACGGTGAGATCACCGCCCATCATCCGGCAGAAGTGGCGGCTGATGGCGAGACCGAGGCCGGTGCCGCCGAACTTACTCCTCGTGCTGGCCTCGGCCTGCGAGAACGCCTCGAAGAGCCGTCCGAGCTGCTCCTCGGTCATGCCGATCCCGGTGTCCGAGACCGCGAAGGTGAGGTAGCCCCCACCCCCGGCCCCAGCCACCCTACCATGGGGCCCCTCACCGCTGCGCGGCGCGAACATCGGCTCCGCCGACGTCCCCACGGCCCCGTGCGCGGGGGAGGGGAGACGAGAAGCCTGCTCCCCCTCCCCCGCGGCCGGGGGAGGGGGCTGGGGGGGAGGGGCCACCCGCAGCTCGATACGTCCGCCCTCGGTGAACTTGGCGGCGTTGGAGAGCAGGTTGAACAGCGCCTGCCGGACCTTCGTCTGGTCGGCGTGCATCTCCCCGACGTCGTCGGGGCAGGAGACGACCAGGGCGTTGCCGTTCTTCTCGACCAGCGGCTGGACGATGGCGGCGACATCCTTGACCATCTGGCCGATCTCGAACGTGGAGAGGTCCAGGTCCATGCGGCCGGCCTCGATCTTGGAGAGGTCGAGGATGTCGTTGATCAGCCCCAGGAGATGCTTGCCGGCCGCGTTGATCCGCTGGAGGTCGGGGAGATACGCCTCGTCCTCGGCATCCTCGGCCTCCTCCTGGAGCATCTCGGAGTAGCCGATGATGGCGTTCAGCGGCGTCCGCAATTCGTGGCTCATGTTCGCCAGGAACTGCGATTTGTGCTGGGAAGCCATCTCCAGCGCACGGTTCGCCTCTTGCAGCTCCTCGAACAGGCGGGCGTTCTCGATCGCGATCACCGCCTGATCCGCGAACGCTTCCAACAGGGTAATCTGCGCGTCGGTAAAGGGGCGCACTTCGAGGCGGCCCACGCTGAGGATTCCGATGCCGACACCGTCTCGAAGCAAAGGCACATGCAGCCGGGTCATCGGGCCGGTGCGCGTATACGGCACGCTCCCCGGGAATTCGCGCCGGTTCTCGTCCGTATCGACGTTGGCGATGTGGATGACCTGGCCGTCCAGCACCGTGCGCCCCGTCATGGAGTTCCGCGTGATAGGGAGCGTCCTCCCGACGACCTGTGGATCGAACGGGGCGTCGTAGCTCTGGCGGTGCGCCACACAGCGCAAGACATCGCCATCGACACGCCAGATCGTGGAGTTGCCCGCATCCCCAAGACGAACGGCACTGGCGATGATGGCGTCGAGCACGCGATAGAGGTCCGTCGGCGTGGTGGCGATCACTCGCAGGACGTCGGCGGTGGCGGCCTGCTGCTCGTGGACCTCGGCGAGGGCGCGGTCGCGGAGAGCCAGCTCCTCGGCGAGCGCCGCGCGCTCGCGCTCCGAGGCGGCGAGCGCGGCCTGGGACGCCGCATATCGCGCCTGAAGCTCGCGCAGCTCGGCCGAGATCCGTTCGACGGCAGCGCCGGCGTCGTCCACGGCCATCGCGGCCCTCCCTCATTCCCGGTCGGACGGCGGGACTATCGCGCGACGGTGCCGTGGTGTCAAGCGCGTCGCCGAACGGCCCCCAACCTGGGCGCCAGCGTACACCGATCCCCTCCCGGGCCGCTGTGACGGTCGTCACACGCTGCCACGGCGCGTGGCTCGGGGACGCACGATCCGGTATCCTCACGCCTCACTCGCCGCCCCTCGCGAGGGACGGAGCAGCTCGCGCACCGGGGACCACGCATGGCCGATCTCAGCCTGGAGTCAGCGCGGCGCCACGCCCGCGAGGCCGGCGAAGACCTCGTGATGGTCGGGCGCCTCGCCCGCGACGTGCCGGCCTTCCTGCGCCGGCCGGTGACGCTCGACGCTGCGCGCGGTCAGACCGTCCTCGAGTTGCGTCAGCGCGAGCGACGGTTCCTCCGGCTCGTCGATCACGCGATCTACGCCCGGCCGAGCAGCCCGTACCGCTGGCTGCTCGCCCAGGCCGGCTGCGAGCCCGGCGACCTCCACGCCCTCGTTCGTCAGGAGGGACTGGAGGGGGCGCTGCGCCGCCTCGCCGCCGTCGGCGTCTACGTGCGTTTCGACGAGCTGAAGGGGCAGAGCGAGATCGTGCGGGGCAGCGCGCGGCTCACCGTCACCGATCGCGACTTCGACAACCCGTTCTGCCGGCCGCACTTCCCGGCCCCGACCGGCGGCTCGCGTGGCCGCCCGACGCGGGTCCGCCGGTCGCTCGGCGGCATGCGCGACCTGGCGGTGACGTACCTCCTGGCGCAAGAGGCGCACGGCATCCGCAACCCGCGCAACGTGATCTGGATCGGCCCGGCGCCGGTCTGGGCGTTCATCAACGCCAAGATGGGCCGGACCGTCGACGCCTGGTTCTCGCCCACCCATCCGCTGCCGCGCGTCGCGCGCGCGGGGTTCGAGTACGTGCGGGTGCTCGCGCGCCTGGCCGGCCATCGCCTGCCGGCCCTCCAGCACTGTCACCTGCAAGAGCCGGAGCGGATCGTCCGCTGGATCGCCGAGCACCATCGCGGCGACCGGCCGCTGCTCGTGAACACGCGGGTCAGCTCGGCCGTGCGGATCGCCGTCGCCGCGTCGCAGCGCGGGCAGCCGCTGGCCGGCGTCACCTTCCACGCCCGCTCCGAGCCGCTCAGCGAGGCCCGCCGGCGCCTCATCGAGCAGACGGGCGCGCGGGTGCTGCCGGACTACGCCGCCACCGAGATGTCGGGCATGGCGTACAGCTGCCCCGACGCGACCGCCTCGGACGACCTCCACCTGGCGACGAATCGGTACGCGGCGATCGAGCGGGAACGCGCGGTCTTCGAGAACGGCCCGGCGGTCCGGGCGCTGCTGATGACGGCGCTGACGCCGACCAATCCGAAGGTGATCCTCAACACCGAGCCCGGAGACTCGGCGCGGATCGAGCAGCGCGCGTGTGGCTGTGCGCTGGGCTCGATCGGGCTGCGGACGCACCTCTCCGAGATTCGCAGCTTCGAGAAGCTCTCCTCGGAAGGCTCGACGTTCGCGCGTGGCAACGTGCTCCAGATCCTGGAAACCGTCCTGCCGGCGCGATTCGGCGGCAGCGCGCTGGACTATCAGCTCGTGGAGGAAGAGGGCGGGGATGCCGCGACCCTGCTGGTCTTGCGCGTCCATCCGTCGGTCGGCCCGCTCGACGAAGGCGCGCTGCGGACGACGCTCCTGGCCGAGCTCGGCAAGGACAGCGCGATGGACGCGTACCAGGCCGAGCTGATTCGCCGCGCCGAAAGCGTCGTGATCCGGCGGCTCCCGCCGCTCGCCACGAGGGCGGGGAAGGTGCTGCCGTTCCAGCTCGCCCGGGCCGGCGCCGAGGTCGCGGCGCCCGTCTGAACGAGCGCGGCGCCGGGGAGGCGGCCTGACGCGCGCCGCGACGGTCCGGCCTATAATCGCCGGCCAGCCGGATCCGTGGGATCCCACCCGGCCGCGCTGCACGGAGGAAGCCATGCCGCACTCCCTCATCGGCGCGTCGCTCAAGCGGGTCGAGGATGACGCCCTGCTGCGGGGCGCCGGCCGGTACCTCGACGACGTGCGCGAGTCGGGCACGCTCCACCTGGCGTTCGTGCGCAGCCCTCACCCCCACGCGCGGATCCGGGGGATCGACGCGAGCGCGGCGCTGGCGCGGCCGGGCGTCGTCGCGATGCTGACGCTCGCCGACCTGGAGGGGGCGGCGTTCGAGGAGCCGACCGGCCCGCCGGGCGCCCGGCTCCGGGGACCGACGCCGCTCGCGGCCGACGTGGTGCGGTTCGTCGGCGAGCCGGTCGCGGCGCTGGTCGCCGTGTCGGCCGCGCTGGCGGAGGATGCCACAGCTCTGGTCGACGTCGACTACGAGCCGCTGCCCTCGGCCGGACGGATCGAGGAGGCGATGCAGCCGGGCGCCCCGAAAGTCTGGGAGGACCTGCCGGACGACGTCTGCTTCCGGGTGCGCCAGGTGGAAGGCGACGTGGACGGCCTGTTCGCTTCGGCGGCACACACCGTCTCCGTGCGGATCCGGCGCCACCGGGTCTGCGGCGTCCCGCTGGAGCCGCGAGGGGTGCTGGTGCGGCCTGGACCCGGCGGCCTGACGATCTGGATCTCCAGCCAGATGGTCCAGCGGCTCCGTGACAGCCTCTGCCGGGCGCTCGGGCTGGACCGCGAGACGGTCCGGGTGATCGCGCCGGACGTGGGCGGGGCGTTCGGGGTCAAGGCCGGCGTCAACCGCGAGGAGCTGGTGGTCACGAAGGCCGCCCTGAAGCTGGGGCGCCCGGTCACCTGGGTCTCGACGCGGATGGAGGACTTCCTCTCGACCCAGCAGGCCCGCGA
>Ga0075420_100005104_pt1 | contig 11526 bp, 8 predicted proteins | sample SoiMetdeltSBSDD4_FD_75296 | JGI IMG/M metagenome (GOLD analysis project Ga0075420, IMG submission 75296) | Bulk soil microbial communities from a Populus tree surrounding site in Tennessee, USA - Soil MetaG P. deltoides SBSDD4 | ecosystem: Environmental > Terrestrial > Soil > Tree plantation... | reverse complement strand
CTTCCGGCGACGTCCTCCGGACAATCGATCGATGAAACCGTCAAGTTTATCTCGGACATGACCAACACCCATGGCTTTGTTCGAGCCCTGAGTTGGTACGGTTGAAACCGTTACGAAACCCACCTACCCTTGACACTAAAGGCACAACCACAGAGACGGTAATACGACGATCTCGCAAGATGTGATGGGATAATGTCGAGGGCCAACTTGCAGAGCGGTCCCTGTGACGGAACTATCCATGTCTTCTGACCGACCTTCCATCGAACCTTCCCCCCCACATTCCCGCATTCGGTTATTGCAGTTTGGCAAAAGCCTCGCGAGATCAATAAAAGCTTGGCGCACATTAGAACTACCGTCAAGCGTGGTGGACAGCGTCCATAGCTCTTCGCACTCACGACCTCCGCTACTTACTTCCGCCGATTGGCTCCTTGCTACGGTCATCACAGTAGGTACAAGCCTCGCCTGCCTCGCGATCGGCGATACCCTGCCTGGGCTTCTTTTGCATACGATGAATTTTTGGTTTGAAAGTGACACGCTGCGCGAGGTGAATAATATGACTACCGTCGATGACAGCCATCGGCGGACCTCGGCGCACCCCTTATTTTCCCTGATCGGGTTTACGTCAGTCTATCTCTTGAAACACGGCCTAACGGTGAGCTCCTTGCAAGCGGTCAGGCTGGTGACGGGCATCGTGGGGGGGGTATGGATCGGTATGCTGTACGTGTTATTGAGGCTGATGGGGTGCCGGATTCTCGACACTGCTGTCTTCACAGTGCTCGGACTCTGCAGCGCCTCGGCGTTATTCTGGCTGACTCTACCGAACACATTCTCCTGGGGATCGCTCTCCGTGATGAGCGCTCTGTCCTTCCTCCTCCTATCCGAGCGCCGTTCCTTTAGACCTTTCGCGTATGTGGCGACCAGCGCATTCACCCTCAGCATTACTGTCACCAATTGGATGGCCGGATTGCTCGTGACGCTGGCCAAATGGCCGTGGAAGCGAGCGCTTCAATTGTCTGTGAATGCATTTTGCCTAGTCGTTATTCTGTGGAGTGTGCAGAAGGATATCTTTCCAACGGCAGAGTTTTTCCTAGGCCGAAGTGAGGTGGGGTATCTTCTGAATCCGGAGTCAGGCGGTTTCCTGTTCGTCGCTCAGTCCTTTGTCTTCCATTCCCTTATTGCGCCGGCCATCCGACTCATTGATGACGACGGGTATATTCAGGTTGGAGACGATGCATTTCGGCTGTCACAACGCATGAGCTTTCAATTTTCCCCTCCGGGATCGGCAGGCGCCTTGGGGATGTTTGCTGTCGTCTTGTGGTCTGCCTTGCTCCTCATGGGATTGTGGCGACTGGTGAAACGAGACGGGTATGCCCCATTTCGACTAGTCCTCGGTCTATTCCTGGCCTTTCAACTGTTGCTGCATCTTTTTTATGGAGAGGAAACTTTCAACTATAGTCTCCACTTCACGCCGTTACTACTTGCGGTGGCCGCATTCGGGACGTTAGGGCCAGGCCGACCGTACGTCCTGATATCGGCCGCTCTGCTAGCAATCTGTGCAGGCGTCAATAATTGGCAGCAATTCAGCAACGCGATCGATCTCTCCACGCAACTCACACCACAACGTGACATCATGATCAGGGAAATGCACCAAGATCAGATCCGACCCTGGCCCCGCGGAGTCGGACATGTGGTGCTGGCGGCTCCCGGTACCCCTGAGATGGATCACGCCTATCACGAACCAGGCGGGGACTTCAGCCCGAACACCCCAAGTTTCGGCGTCTCTTTCTGGTTGTGCGATACAAACGGTCATCCTATCATCACCAGCCAGACGCTCCCGATCAGCGAGATTGAACAGACGTTCGTGCCTTCCGGGCACGCGGATGTTCCCGACATCATCACCCAAACACCCTACTACGAGGCACGGTGGACAAGGCTGGATGCCAAACACTGGCAGCTTCGGTTCACAAATCGGACCACGTATGTACTGGCGATCTTGATCCGAAGTGTAGGGCCAGCTGGTGGTCCGGTCACCTCCCTCGAGTATGACGGTGAACGGCTTCAGATTAATGAACGGTGGGCCGTTCGGGTCAGACCCGCTCCTGCCGATGTCTCCCTCGGGGACGAAAATGCCCCTGGGTGGATCACGGAACATTCGCCAGCCGCCTCTTGGGTCAATGATTCCGGCTGGGGCTATGCTCGCCTGACCCTTCCGACTGATGCGTCGACTATGCGACAAGAGTATTACCTCGTGCTCACGGATCAGCGGCTTCCGATTAAATCCGGCGGCCCGCAATATAGACTTTCTACTGTCACAACTCATGTCGATCTTCCCGACCCGCGGTTCTCCGCATCCATGCAAGCGCAGCGTGCTCATCTCATGATGAGCCTCGTGGGAAATGAAACCCGGCCGGGAGATCCGACCTATTTTCACCGCGCATGGAACCGGCAGGGGTCGTATATTATGGCCGCGCTCGCACGCGCAGGCGATCCTCACGTCAGTTGGGTCCTGTCACAATTTATCGCGACCCATGATTTTGTCGGCGGATACGGGGCAGAGGCCGACGAGCCCGGCCTTGCCATCTGGTCCCTCACGGAGGCCTCCAAGTATATTGCGGATCCCATCCATGATGCCTGGCTCTGGCCGCATATCCGTCGCAAGGCAGGGCAAATTGAGGGTATGCTGACTGCCCACGAACCGATTGTGGAGTCCTTTTTTATTCCGACTCCAGGTGATAATGACAAACATGGACAGCAAACCAGGCGGTCGCTGATCGCAACCCCTTCTCGAGATGGCTTAATTGTTGGCCGTGTGGGAAACGAGTGGCCGGTACTGTATGTGAATGCCGTCAGTTATCGGGCGTTGATCGCAGCGGCGGAGGTCGCGGAACGCCTGGGTAAGCGTAGCCATGCGACCCGCTGGCGAGATTATGCCCGGGCAATCCAATCAAGTTGGCAGCGCCAATTCTTGAAAGATCCGACTGACAAGGCCACATACACCGTCGGTCTATGGCCCTCCACCATTGCCGGTCCGATACGCGACACATTCGCTCAATATCTCTCCGCAGACCGGACAACAAGAGTTACTCGGCCGAGCGTGTCAGCGAGGCTGGCTCGCGCTCATCAGTATCTCCGGCTCGGGCAATTAGATGCCCTCTGGACCACGCTTCGGAATATCTGGGAGCACCAGGCGTCTCCGGGACTGTACACCTGGGAAGCATCGCCGCCAGCGACTGATGACGTCGCGGATGGCTGGCAATACGTAAGAGGTTGGCCCCGTGTTGGAGCGATCACGCCGGATTATGAAACAGCAGCGTTGCTCCTGTTGCTTCAACAAGACATGCTGGCCTATATGGAAGACACAACTTCTGAGGCCACTATTGTCATCGGGGGGGGCATTCCTCAAGATTGGGTGTCTCGGCCGATGACAGTATCTTTACTTTCAATTCCTGGTGGGTCAATCAGTTGGCACTGGGATGGGCATCGGATGCACGTCACCACACGGGGAACCCCGTGGAGGATCAAGCTGGGTGCGACTTTCCCACGCGGAACTGAAGTCTCATTGACCATTTTACCAAACTACCCTGCGAACTAGTCCTTCCCACTATTTGCAGGCAATTTTCGTCCGTCATCTCAAGGTTCAGACACGGTGTATTTTCATATTATACATTGTATAAATGACCTTCTCGCTACGCGACCCTCATCCAGCTCTCCAATGTTCAAGGAGGAGATTGACTGGCCAACCAAATAGAATCCCAATTCGGCAACAGCATGGGACTTTGCTGGGACCAATAACGGGAAAGTGGGAATTGGACCATCCTACTGCTTCGCCCTGGCAATGGTTAGCATCTTAACACGTATTATCACTTACTAGTCTGCGCCTTTCTTCAGGCACAATCTATCCACGACACGAAGATTACAGAGCTTGTTCACTCGCATAACTTCCAATTGCCTCGTAGATTTCTATCTCAACCCCAAGTGCACGCCGGTTGAGTCTCGGAACCAATAACATCCAGCCACTATGGGGGGGACCGTCGTCCGAGCCGGATTCAGGGAGTCGTGCGACCCAAGAGATCGATCGTAAGCACCGTCAGCACACCAATGAGCAAGAGAGCGGACGTCCATGCCAGAATCCTGTATCGGCCGGCAGAACGCTCGAGGCGGCTGAATTGATACGTACTGTAACGATGAAAATTATTCCCTCTCCCGTGACGTTCACCGACCGCCCTTTGTTTACATTTGGGCCAGGCCCAGGCTCAACGTCTCACGTTCTTCAACACTCATGTGTGTGTAGCATTGCTTTAGCATGGCAACACCTTTAACCTAAGGGATTAACGGTTCATTTTCAGGGTTTCCCTGATGACATCTCAGTGGCATGGTGTGAAACTGCACCAGCCGTCAATGCAAGCCAGAGAATCATTGATCTCAGAATGAAAACACTACGAATTGCCGTCATAGGTAGTGGAGCGTTCGCTGAAGCATGTCACATCCCTGGCCTACAATCTCACCACTGTGCTGAAGTAGTTGCTCTCTGCGGTCAGCGATACGAAAGTACTCGTCTGCTGGCGCAACGGATGAATGTCCCAGAAGTGTACATCGACCATGAGGAACTCCTCTCTCGTGCCGACATAGACGCCGTGACCATTGCGACGCCGAATGTCGTTCACGCACGTATCGCGCAGGCAGCACTCAGGACAGGTAAGCACGTATTTTGTGAAAAGCCGTTGGCGATGAATGTCCGCGAAGTTCTGGATATGGTGCGTGCAGCAGAAGACAGTGGGAAAATCCATCAAGTTGCGTTTACTTATAGATATTTGCATGGTGTCCAGGAATTGAAATACCGGGTTATGCGTGGTGACATAGGCGATCCGCATTTCCTAAGAATGCAATTTGATACATGGCAAGGGCTGCATCCGAACTCCAAGATAGGGTTTCGAGACAAAATTGCTCTTGCTGGCGGGGGTATCCTTTATGACCTGGGGTCTCACCTATTTGATTTGGCGAGGTTTGTCCTTGGACCTATTGAGGAAGTCACAGGATTTACCAAATTGGTGCCGCGTTTGCGTAGGGATAGATCCGATAAACAATGGGAGCCAGTGGAAACCGACGACATAGCGGCGGCATGGTTCATGTGTAAGAACGGTGTTCACGGACAATGGTTCGCCAGTCGGGTCTCACCTTCGTCACGTGAAAAAGCGTTTATCGAAGTCATCGGGCAGCAGGGTGCCTTGAAAGCTTCTTTGAGCAGAGGAACGGTTGATACTTTGAGTGTCTCCCGGCCGACACAACAGGGATGGGAAAACGTGCCCTTAGCACCGGAGGCTTCTAATGGCAAACCCCACTGTCTAGACACGATGATGCACAGCTTTGTAGATGCCTGTCTTCGCGGTAAATTAGATGCCAACATCGATGCGTCTTTTTATGATGGCCTTGCGGCCCAACAAGCTCTCGCTGCTGTGAATGAGGCCTTCCAGACTCAGGAGTGGGTCCATCTCAACGATGGTTTGTTCAATGCACAATACAAGGTTTCGACTAATCCCTATTTACTATGACTAGGACGATATATTTTTCTCTCTACAAGTGGCGGCTGTCGTTCAGTTTGACATCCTTTGTATACATGTCCTTCTATCTTGGCAGGGCGGCCTAGAACTGGACGAGTAGACCAATAACGCGGCCAGATCGGAGAGGCAAGTTATGGAGCAGACTCAACCCTTGATCAGTGTCGTTATACCGACCTTCAACCGCGCAAGATTGATAGGCAAGGCATTCACGTCGGCCTAATGCACAGGAGGGAATTGGAGAGCTGTTAAACGATTTTGGATAGAAAGTAGACTGGCTGTTAAAAAGCAAGGTATCTCTTTCAGTCGACGGCGATTTTGGAGGACCTGTTGAGGGAATCCGCCATCTACATGCGCGCGAATGGGTCTCCAAGAGCGGCAATTCTAACGTGAGCGGTTGCCTTTTTGTGCTGGCCCTATGCAAGTGTCGCGACGAAACCTCGAGAGGTCTGACACTAGTTCTTGCCGTATCAGCGATCCTCCCCTGGATGCGATGAGGATCAGCGTCGTTGTCCCAAATTTCAATTCTGCGGAAACAATAACTGAGCAACTGCAAGCGCTTGCGCGGCAGCAGTGTGACCACTGGTGGGAGGTTATCGTAGCCGACAATGGTTCGACCGATATCTCGAGGGATGTGGTTCGAATTTACCAATCACGTATGCCTCAGCTCCGACTTATCGATGCGAGTGATCGTAGAGGCGCTTCCCACGCACGTAATGCAGGGGCTCAGGCAGCATTAGGTAATGCGCTCATTTTTACTGATGCGGATGATATGGTGGCTCCCGGATGGCTTGCTGCAATGGCCAGAGCATTGGAAGACCATGTATTTGTGGCATGTCGATACGATTTCGCTAGACTTAGTCCTGCGAGGGTGGCTAAGGGACGTGGGAACTCACAGGCCAACGGTCTCCAACATCTCGCTTTTCTTCCATTCGGCTATGCAGGAGGAGGAAGTCTTGGAATTCGGCGCGACACTCATGTCTCCGTGGGCGGCTTCGATGAAAACATAAAGTTTTGCGAAGATATTGACTATTGCCTTCGAGTTCAACAGCAAGGTGTGTCTCTCACCTTTGTACCTGATGCCCTCGTCTATTGTCGGCACCCTTCTACTTTCCGAGCAATTTACAAGCAGGCCAGAAATTGGGCTCAATTTGAGGAACTATTGTTCAAGAAGTATCAGAAACCAGGCGTGAATGAGTTATGGCGATGGAAAGCGTACTGCCTTGAGTGTGTTGTATATGCCGCAAGAATTCCCCGCCTCTTGAGCACTCCTGAGGGACGCGTGTTGTGCGCGTGGCGAATCGGGCGACAGATGGGGTTTCTAAGAGGCAGCCTGAAGTATGGGGTGCCCCCTATAACGGGATGTTAGGTTCCGTCCAACGCCACTTACGAACCGCGGGCGTAGGTCTCGAGCCCTACAGATCCTCATTCGTACAAGAGATGGGAATACTTTCAATCTATCCAACGAAGCTTTCGCACGCGCCGCTTGATACTTGATATATGTACCCTATCTGGATCCAGCATCCGCTGTGGCGACTTAGGGCTGTATCATTAGCAATGTGGCTATCTGATAGAAATCTTGCATGGTGTGCGACGAAAATCTGGTTTGGATCGTAGGATGACACTGAGAGGACTGCATGTGAGCCGATGGATTCGATCGAAGGCGCGTCGGTGTCTGGGCAGTCTGACAAAGGTGATTACTGATGCTCCGGTGGTGGCTCTTACCTTTGACGATGGCCCCGACCCGGAGGTCACTCCTCGCCTGCTTCGACTTCTTGACAACAACAATGCGCGAGCGACGTTCTTCATGGTAGGAGAGACAGCACAGCGTTACCCTGAGCTTGTCCGGTATATGGCCGAGAAAGGCCATGCGCTCGGTAGCCATTCGTGGGATCACTCAGCATTTCCGTTGCTGTCCGGATCTCAACGTCGCGATCAGTTGCGAGCATGTGAATGCCTTGTTCAACCGGACGGGTTTCATCTGTTCCGTCCTCCATACGGAGAACAAACCTTGGCGTCTCGTCTCGATGCCTGGTGGCTGGGCTATGAAGTGGTCGGTTGGAGCGTCACCTCCGAAGATTGGTACGAACCCCACGCGGCCGTCATGGCGGATACGCTATTAAAGCGGATTGGACCAGGGGATATCGTTTTGCTCCACGATGCGATTTTCGACAAGGGCCTTCCTCGTAGGGGTCCCATGCCGGATCGAAGCGTGTGCATCAATCGTCAGGCCATGCTCACCGCTCTAGAGTGCGTGTTTCAAAACCTCACAGCCCGTTTCCGTTTTGTTACCGTTCCCGAATTATTCCAATACGGCTCCCCCTACTACTCTTACTGGTTCAAACAAACTGCCCGCCCCAGTGGCTTGGGGAGAGTCGAAACCCTTCTTCAGCGACTTGGATGATTCGAGGTGAAAGGGGTTGCTGCACTCAATCCATGGTCGCATACTCTGTAACGCCTGTTGGAAAAACTGATACAGTGCGAATCACGTCACATTCAAAGACCGTCGCAGTGGTTGTGCCTGGATATAAGAGGTCTCAATTTACTGATGACGAAGAAACCTCGTTCAGGCATCTCGAACGATATCTTGGACATTATGATAAATTTCTCGTCGTTCCCCGCAGCCTCTCGATAGAACGTCCCGGATTTCAATTGAAACGTTTTGACGACGCTTTTTTTGGAAGCGCCATCGCCAATACCAGGTTGATGTTATCCGAGACGTTTTACGGGTCATTCATCGATTACCAATACATCCTGATTTATCAACTGGACGCATTGATCTTTTCAGACCAGTTGCTCGAATGGTGTGCGATGGGCTTGGACTACATTGGCGCTCCCTGGCTCATATGTGAAGACAGCCCATGGGTTTCCAAGCCGCGAGTGGGCAATGGTGGCTTCTCACTCAGAAACGTTCATAGTTTTCTCAGAGTCTTATCTTCCGACAAATATTGGATCGATCCTGATGCCTACTGGGCAATGATTTCTTCGAGGCATTCAGGATTGGCTCGATATCTTCACTTCCCTAGAAAAGTTCTCACGCATATAAAGTCATTCAATAACATCAAGTGGGAGTTGCGGCAATGGCATTCAAGACCTGATGGCACTCGCAACGAAGATCATTTTTGGGCGGACCACGCCATTAGATACGATCCGGATTTTAAGGTGGCACCGTTTGACGTTGGGCTACGATTTGCTTTCGAGGTAAACCCTCGACAGTGTTTCGAGATGAACGGACGGAGGCTGCCATTTGGATGTCATGCGTGGCAGCGTTACGATCGAAGCTTTTGGGAACCCTACCTCATCAAAGAGTAGCGACGTCCCATGTGGATATGCACGAATCACGAGGAATGAACTTGTCTCACCTGCCGACAGTCGAAACGGTCAAGTCCGTGCGTGAACCCAAAGTCCGCATTCGGCCGAGTCAAGGGCTGTTCCATCTGGACTTGAGCACTCTCTGGCAATACCGCGAACTCCTCGTTTTTCTTGTATGGCGAGACATAAGGGTACGATACAAGCAGGCGATCATTGGGGCCGGGTGGGCCGTATTCCAACCGTTGGTTGCTATGCTCTTGTTTACTGCCATATTCAGTTACATTGCCAAGCTTCCCTCTGACGGCGTACCATATCCACTGTTTGCCTATGCAGGGCTTCTGCCTTGGAATTTTATTGCACAAGCGACGAGCCGAAGTGGAACGAGCCTCGTCGGAGAATCGCACCTCATCAGTAAAGTGTATTTTCCGAGACTGATCATCCCTGCTGCTGCTGCGGCGACTCCGGCCGTTGATCTGCTTTTTGCATTAATCATGATTATTCCACTGATGGTGTGGTATGGCGTAACGCCAGGCTGGCAGCTCCTATTTTTTCCGGTCTTTGTTCTCATCGCTCTTCTGGCGGCCCTGGCAGTGAGCCTGTGGTTTTCAGCCTTGCATGTCAAGTTTCGTGATGTAGGCCACATCATTCCTTTTTTTGTGCAATTCTGGATGTTTGCGTCACCTGTCGTCTATCCGATAAGTCTCATTCCCGATCGATGGCGCGGCTTGTATAGCCTCAACCCGGTGGTTGGAGTGGTGGAAGGATTTCGTTGGACCCTACTTGGCCAGCCTGCGCCTGCATTAAGCACCATGATTCCAAGCCTGTCCATTGTTCTAGCGTTGTTTGTGAGTGGCGTTATATTTTTCAAGCATATGGAACGAACGTTCGCGGATGTCATTTGATGAATGATCTCGCAATTACAGTGCGTAATTTAAGCAAGGTGTATGTCCTCGGAGCTGTAAGCCATGACACCCTTCGAGATCAAATTGCACATCGATGGAAGTCTTTCTTTCGAAAGGTCCGCCTTCACGATTCAAGCGGTGGTTCGTTTCATGCGTTGAAGAATGTTTCATTCGACGTAAGGGAGGGCGAAGTCCTCGGTATCATCGGACATAACGGAGCGGGAAAGAGCACATTGTTGAAGATTATGTCTCGCATCACGGAGCCCAGCGCCGGCGAAGTGGATATCTATGGACGTGTAACATCGCTTTTGGAGGTAGGAACAGGTTTTCATGCCGAGTTGACCGGACGCGAAAATATTTACTTGAACGCGGCAATGCTGGGCATGCCTAAGCGTGAGATCGACCGTAGGTTGGAACAGATTATTGAATTTTCCGGGACGAGAAGATTTATCGACACGCCGGTCAAGCGATTCTCTAGTGGGATGTATGTACGCCTCGCTTTCTCGGTAGCGGCCCACTTGGATCCTCAAATTCTGATTGTTGATGAAGTCCTCTCTGTTGGCGATGGCGCTTTTCAAAAAAAATGTCTGGGGAAAATGGATGAGGTACGTCGAGATGGACGCACTGTCATTCTGGTTAGTCATGATCTGCCGGTCGTGGCGAATCTCTGTCAGCGTGCTATTTTACTGCGGCAAGGGGAGGTAGTTGGTGACGGGCCACCTCAGCAGGTCATTGAAGACTACATGAGCGAGGCGTTCAATTCGAATGGGAGTATCTCGCTCGCCGAACGGAAGGATCGGTTTACTCAAGGTGAGTTGATGGTCAGTAAGATTACATTTCACAATGACAAACGGGATCCAATTCAGTATGCAGTCTCGGGCCAGGATCTCGTTATCCGCGTGCAGTATCAGAGCCATGTGCAGAAAGTCTTCAGAGACATGCGAGTCGTAGTTGTCGTGAATAGAGACGAGCGGACCTCCTTGATCCTCTCAACTGATCTCGTTGATCGAAAGCCACTTGATCTTGAGGGCAGCGGCTATGTTGATTTTCATGTCCCTCATCTGCCCTTGTGTGGGGGAAGGTATTTTTTGCACGTCGCCATTGAAGACGACGCCTTGGCTCGAGATTGGGTTCAGCATGCGGCTGAACTACAGGTTCTTGATGGAGACTATTACGGAACAGGAAGAATGTACCCGCATGACGGCTGGCGAGGAAAGGGGATGTTCGTTAACCACAGTTGGACAATAGAACGGATCACGTAAATTTCAATTATGGACTGTCCACTCTCGGGGAGTAAAAGCTTTCCTCGCAGGACGGGTCATTCCTGATGGTCTGCGGATACGTTGAATAAAGCATCCTATTATGAACAATACGCTGGGGCTCGCGTTTCGTGAAGAATAGCAGAGGGCAGCTGTGAAGAATAGTTGTGAGGTGTTGGATGGCGGGATACTATATGTGGGTTCCCGACATTTAGGTCCTGCCTATTTTGACTTCCAGAGCCAGCAATAGCAGAAGTTTTGCCCCTGTCGATTACAACAGCTCCTTATCCGTTGTGTAGGTCTGCCGCTGCGCAGAGGAATACTAAGACAGTCCGGATGGCGACTGCTAGCATAAGCATACATGGCAGCTCCTTTCGTAGGCTGGCTTCGCGCGCTATCCTACCGTTCCACCGCGCAACGATTCCATTTTGCAAAAGCGGCGGGGCGAATTAGAAGCGCGACGGCGTCATTATCGGATTTGTATCCTGTGAGGATACG
>Ga0075420_100005103_pt1 | contig 11527 bp, 7 predicted proteins | sample SoiMetdeltSBSDD4_FD_75296 | JGI IMG/M metagenome (GOLD analysis project Ga0075420, IMG submission 75296) | Bulk soil microbial communities from a Populus tree surrounding site in Tennessee, USA - Soil MetaG P. deltoides SBSDD4 | ecosystem: Environmental > Terrestrial > Soil > Tree plantation... | reverse complement strand
AACGCGCTCCCCGGGATGACGCGATCGGCGTTCCCGGTGCCGTCGAACTTGAATTGATTCACGCCGTACTGCCGCACCATCCGCTGGCACGTCTCGAGGAACCGTCGGTAGTACACCGGCCCGGAGAGCGCAAAGCCGCCGGCGTTCGTCTCGAACCCCTTCGTGCGTCCGTTCGTTAGGCGATCCTGCTTCGGGCGCCCGTACCCGCCCCACGGCGACATCCACACGCCCGGTGCGCTGCCGTAGCGCGCGGCCGCGTCCCGTAGCGCCGAGAAGCCACGCGGGAAGCCGGCATGGAATCCCCAGAGCGTCTTTGGATCATCCCACCCATCGTCGAACAGGAACGAGTCGAGATCGACGCCACGCTTGCGATTCAGCTCCTCCCCAAACGCGCCAATGACGGCCAGCGCCTCGGGCTCGTTGAACTTCGAGAAGTAGCCGAGGTCGTACCACGAGTTGTAGTGGAGGAATGGGCGATACGGACGCGCGCGCTCGCGCTCGACGTACGCGAGAAAGTCGCGACGGAGCTGCCCCGGACGCGTCGTCCCGATCACCGACGACGCCATGAGCGTCGTCTCGGCGCGAAGTGGCAGCGCGCGCGCGAGTGATGACCGGGCGCGGGGGCCATTGATCGTGCTCACGGCGAGCGGATGCTCGACCGCGGCGAACCACCGGCCGATGACGAGCGGACTACCGTTCACCGTGCCGTTCACGGTCGCGTTCGCGGCCTCGAGGTCGACGAGGATGACCTCGCGAATCCCGATGTCCTTCGACGTCGGCCGAACGACGAGCTCCTGCCGGATGTAGCGTGAGCCATCTCGGAGCTCGGCGCGCCAGTCGATGCGAAGCCGTTTCGCGTAATCCTCCAGTACGACGACGAACTGTTTGCCCGGGAGCCGCTCGGACAGTCGGGAGGCGCCGAGTCGGGGCGACGCAGGCTCCACGCGCGGCGTGCCGACCACCCGCAGCTCACTCGCCCGAAGCGGTTCGCCATCGCTGAGGATGAGCGTGAACGTGTCGGTCGCGACGTCGAGCGAAGCCCCGTTCGGCTCCCGCATCCGAACGAACCGCAACCGGCCGGTGTCGACGGACCACTCGGCGAGAATGGCCGCGTTCGAGAGCGAGACGAGCCGGGTACGCTGCGAACCCTGCGCCTGCAGCGCCCACGTGCCCACGCTCAGCGCCATGCCGTAGCGCGCGCCGCGTTCGAGAAACTCACGCCGCGACACGGAGTCTGACGTTCGCGAGCCTTCGTCCTCCGGCGACTGATCGTCCATCGATCCTCCTCCTCGGGTAGAGCGGTATCACCCGCGGCTACGGTGCGGTCGCGGCCGCTAACATGCTGGTGGCAGGGTGCGGGCGGAATGGCACGCGAGCCCCCCACAGGCTTAAGATCATTCTCGGCGTCCGCCGTGACGCGCGTCTCACTCGGGCTATTCGACCGTTTCCAGCAACCGTATGCGACCCTACACGCTCGCCGCGCTCGCGTGCGGCGCACTCCTCGGAGGGTTCGTGAGGACGAGCGACGCACAGCCGTCCACGCGCTGGCCGATTCACGCGAAGGACCGCCCGCAGCCGCGCGTCGTGCGACCTCCTGCTGGCGAGACAACCGTCGCCCCGCCAGCCGACGCCATCGTGCTGTTCGATGGCACCAACCTCTCGCGCTGGATGAAGGGGGACGGTTCGGCGGCGGGATGGACGGTTGCCAACGGCTACATGGAGGTCGTGCCGGGCGCCGGCGGTATCGTCACTCGCGATGAGTTCGGCGACGTGCAGCTCCACATCGAGTGGATGTCACCTGCGGTGGTAAAGGGCGAAGGGCAGGATCGCGGCAACAGCGGCGTCATCATCATGACGAAGTACGAGGTGCAGGTGCTCGACTCGTACAACAACATCACGTATCCCGATGGCCAGGCAGGCGCGCTCTACGGCCAATACCCGCCGCTCGTGAACGCCAGTCGTCCGCCGGGCGAGTGGCAGAGTTACGACATCATCTTCCACCGCCCGCGGTGGGACGCGAGCGGGAAAGTCACGGCCCCCGCGCGGGTGACGGTTCTTCACAACGGCGTCCTCGTGCAGGACAATGCCGTCCTGTCTGGCCCGACGGCACACCAGCGACGTCCGCCGTACGAACGCCACGCCGACCGACTACCGATCCTCCTGCAGGATCACGACGCGCCGGTGCGGTATCGCAACATCTGGCTGCGCGATCTCGAGCGTCCCCACGCGATGTAGAGCCGCACCGATCTCGGACGCCCCGTTGTCCGCGCTATCGCTCCTCCGAGAACCTCCACTGGGTCCGGTAGTCGCGGGTGAGCGGCACGTTCTGCAACCGCGCGCGCACCATCTCGACCGGCATTCGTCCGCCCTGAAGAATCGCGTCGTGAAACTGTCGGTTCGTCATCCGCCCCGATCCGACCAACTCGCGGTGGAGCGCCCTGAACTGAAGCCCGCCGATCATGTACGCGACCTGATACAGCGGCGGATACGTCCCGTTGAACGAGCGCCGCACTTCCGCCTCCGCATTCGCGCGCTCGTGCCCCACGCGCTCGACGAGGAAATCTACCGCTTCCTGCGGCGTCATCGTGCCGAGGTGGAACCGGAGCGAGAAGATGATCCGCGCCGTGCGATGCATCCGCCAGAACAGCATCCCCACACGGTCCTCGGGCGAGCGCGGGAAGCCCAGGTCCCAGAGCAGCATCTCCCAGTACAGCGCCCACCCTTCGCCCCAGAACGGAGTGCTGAACACCTGACGGTGCGGCATGTAGCGATCCGTCATGAAGCCCTGCAGGTGATGCCCCGGGATGAGCTCGTGGTGCACCGTCGAGCGGGAGAAGTGCGGGTTGTTCCCGCGCATGCTCATCATCTTCTCCTCGTGCGTCATCCCGTCGGTGGGATAGGAGACGAGAATCGTCTCGCCGCCGAGGAAGAACGGTGAAACGCGCTGGCGCTCCGGCGTCATCATCTCCATCCGCCAGATTTCCTTCGCGAGCGGCGGCACCGTCACGAGCTCGCGGCGTTCGACGAACTCCTCCGCCTCACGCGCGAGGTCGCGGATGAGCTCCGGCTGCTTCCCCGGCTCGACATAGGTGTTCTTCACTTTCTCCAACGCCTTACGCCAGTCGTCGCCGAAACCCATCTCGCGCGACGCTTTCTTCATCTCGGCCTCACACCACGCGTACTCGCGCTCGGCGATCGCAATCAGGCGGTCGGGCCCGTATGGCATCATCTCGTGCTGGAGATCGACGGTGAGCCCCGCCGCGCCGATCGGGTCGCCGATGATCGGATCCGTATCGCCATCGCGGATGCCGACGACGCGTTCGCGAAGGGCCTTCACGTACGCCTTGAGCGCATCGTCGGACTTCTTGAAGGGGTCCGCCGCCCACCAGCTGAAGAGTGGGTCGTAGCCTGTGTAGTACCGATACCACTGGCCGAGCGTCGTACGGAGGCTCTCGACGAATCCGGCGGTCCGGAAGCCGATGAAGCGCGCGGTACGCAGCGAATCGCGAACGCGTGCGGTGGTCGTGTCAACGCGCCCGGCGGTCGCGCGCTCGACCACTCGCCGCACGCTGTCCACCTGCTTCGCGAAATCGGAGAGCGTTCGGCCCGCCTCCTGCTGGTTGATCGGCGTCAGCTGCCGGCGCGCTTCCATCAGCGTGAAGACGGTGGACGCGAACGGCGTGTAGGACTGCATCTCGGCGAGCTGCTGCCGGTTTCGCTTGAGCTCGTACTGCTCGTATTCCAGCTCGTTCCGGAGCAGGACGTAGTCGATGCGCCCTTCCTGCGAGAGCTCGTCGAACTCGAGGTCGCGAAGTCGCCCGAGCCAGCTCGTGGTGAACTCCTCCATGCGCTTGACGCGCGCCGGCGAGTACTCGCCGCCGTAGCGCCTGCCTAACGCCGACCGGTCTTCGGCGTACCGCGCGACGATCTCGGCGAGCTCACTGGGGCGGATCGCTGCCAGCGCCCCGAGCGACGGGACGACCGACGATTCGACGGAGCCGCGAGGCGTGGGTGGCGCGCTGGTTCGCTGGCCCTGGGCGCCCAGCATTGTCGGCGCCGCAAGTCCGATCGCCAGAATGAGAGTCGCGGACGTGCCGAACAGTCCGACACGATAGGGTGCAGGCGCGTCATCCGAGCGCGTCATGGCCGGTTTCTCTTTGTCTGTGACACGCCCAACTTATCGCCCGGCGACCTCGGCGCTAAGAGGGCGGTTGTCATGCCGCGCGTCGCTCGGAATGACACCGGTCAACGGCTACGTCGCTGTGCCGGTCCGTGCTCGCCCTGGTACGTTCCGACAATCTCAGCCTGCTCGATGACGTGCCCGCGCATCGCCGCCTCGAGATCGGCTTTCGTCGCCGTGGAACCGAGGTCGCCGAGCGTCGTGTCGAGCGCGTAGAGCTTGAAGAAGTAGCGATGCCGTCCGATCGGCGGGCACGGGCCCATGTAGCCGATGTTTCCGCCGTCGTTCTTCCCCTCTCGCGCGCCCTCGGGCAGCCGTGACCGACTCGCGCCTTCAGCCAGTCCGCTTGACGTCGGAGGAACGTTGTAGAGCACCCAGTGCACGTACACGCGCTTCGGTGCGGCGGGGTCTGGGGCGTCAGGATCGTCCGCTATCAGCGCGAGGCTGCGGGTGCGCTCCGGAACGCCCGACCACTGGAGCGACGGCGAGACATCGTCGTCCTCGCACGTGTGCTTCTTCGGGATCGAACCGTTCGGCTCGAAGGCCGGGGACGTGATCGTGAGTGGCATGTGTATTCTCCCCGCGTGTGGGACAAGCTAGGGTTTCGAGTGCGGTCGAAGGGATACTGGAGAACGTCGGTCACACGACGCACCTTTGCGAGGCGTCCGCGCACGTCGTTCGAGTCACCCTGAGTCTCACCGAGTTGGCCACCGGATTCGAAAGTGAGGTCCACCAGTGAGTAGTCGCCGCACCCGTCGCTGGCACCGTGTCTACATGCTGCTGTCCTTGCTCTCGCTCGCAATCGTCGCGAGCGCGTGTGGACCGTTCCGCAATGCGCCGGATACCGGTCAGGCATACCTCTACTTCTCGAACGAGTCGATCGAACAGGCGGACGTCTACGTGGTTGCATCCGGCAATCAAGCGGTGCGAATCGGCACCGTGTTCGCCGGACGCTCCGAGACGCTCACGGTGCCTTCGTCGGTGGTCTCGCGCGGCGGCCAGGTGAACATCGTCGCCCGGTTCCTCGCACGCTCCGCGACGGCCCAGAGCGGTCCCGTCCCGCTCCAGCGTGGCGACCGATTGGAGATCCGCCTTCCGATCGATCAGAAGCTGCTGGTCGTGCTACCGGCGAGGTAGCAGCGAAACGGAACCGCCCGACCCACTAACCGCGCGCGCGTGTGCGCGCGGCTTTTTTCGCCGCAGCCGATCGTGCTCGCGGGCCCTTCGTGCGTACAGCCTTGCGAGCTGCCGCCGATCGCTGCGCGGCAGTTCGACGTCGGGCTGTCGTGCGTGCCTGGCGCGCGAGCGCTCGATGTGACGCGGCGGACCGACCTTCGCGACGCAACGCCTTCGTCACGGCGCGCGACCGACGCGGCGACGCCCGCTTCGTCTTGGCGCGACCTGTCGCGAGATCGCGCGTTGCCTGACGCCGCGTTCGCTTCGACGTCGCTCCGCGCTTCGGCGGTGGCAGCTTCACGCCGGCACGCCGCGCCTTCGACAGTCCGATGGCGATCGCCTGCTTGGCCGAACGAGCGCCGTGTTTGCCTTCACGAACGTGATGGATCTCCTCACGCACGAACTCGCCGGCCTGCGTCGACGGCGACTTCCCTTCGCGTGCGTCCTTCCGTGCGCGTTCGATGGTCGCTTTCTCTGGCACGTTGACCTCCCGGTGACGGTCTCGCGCATCGGCTGAGGGCGCCGTGCGCGACCGTCCGGGCACGCAAGGCGCCTGCCTGCGCTACGGCCAGTCGGCGAATACCACTTCGCCAGGACTTCGAAATGCCGCGTAGAGCTCGTCGTCGAACGTCCGATATTCCGCGCCGAACGTCTTTTCGAAATGCGTGGCCCAGTCGGGCCGACGGCCATCGGCATCGGTGAACCCGTACTCCCTGGCGAGCGTCCACGACGCGTAGACGCGACCCGACTTCTGCTTCACGTTAGGGTCCGCGGCGAGTGCGCCGACCGCTCGTCCGACGTAGAGCGGCGTTTCCGACTCGATGAAGTTCGGATCCTTCTTCACGCCATCGCGCCAGTTCGCTTCGGTGACGCCGAAGCGCTGCAGCATCATCTCCGAGCGGAGAAAGCCCGGCGTGATCGCGATTGCGGCGAGATCGTGCTTGTGAAGCTCGCGCGCCTGGATGAACGCGAGACGGATGACCGTGCTCTTCACGAGGTCGTAGAAGATGTTGCCGCGATAGCCGTAGAAGTCACCGTCGGTGACTTCGATGATGAGACCTGTCCCGCGGTCGCCGCGATCGAACATCAGCGGCACGGCGTAATGACTCGTGAGGATATGCGACCAGATCGACTGGTCGATGAGCTTGCGGCCGTTCGCGACGTTGACCTGCCAGAACGTCTTCCCGAACTCGATGAGCGCGTCTCCACCCCAAACATCGTTCACGAGCACGTCGAGCTGGCCGTGGTCGCTCCTCACGCGCTCGCACAGTCGCCGCACGTCGTCCTCGACCGTATGGTCGACGCGCATCGCGATCCCGGTGCCGCCGGCGGCCGTCACCCGCTCCGCGGTTTCGTCGATCGTTTCGGGGCGATCCGCTCCGCTGGCGAGATTGCCGCGGACCGACCGGCCGGTGCAGTACACGGTCGCGCCCTGCTCGCCGAGGGCGACGGCGATCCCGCGGCCTGCTCCGCGCGTCGCTCCTGCAACGATCGCGACGCGCCCCTGGAGTTCTCGCATGCGTTCCTCGTGCTCGGAGGGACGGACTATAAGCGAGGGCGCGCGCGGCGACAATTACAGGCGATCACACCAACGACTTACCGGCCGAGTCGGGTCGCGAGCCACTCGGCGATCGACGCGTTGAGAGCTGGATGGGCGACGAGGATGTCGGTCGCGTGCGCATTGCCGTCGACTTCGGTAACGACGGCCGTGCGGCTGCGCTCGCGTACGATGGCCACGACCCCGCGAAGGAACCGCTCGTTCCGGGAGACGATGATCGACCAGGGAACGCCGACGCCATCGATGTCGGCGATGGTGCGTTCGCTCAACGACCCGGGCGAAAGCGCGACGTACGCGCGCGCGGGATGCCCTCCCCGCGCGACGTCGGCCATCGCTTCAGCCGAGTAGCTCGCGCCGATCACCGCAATGCGCGTCGAATCGACGAACTCGCGTGCGCGAAGCCAGCGGAGCGCGGCCGCGACGTCGCGTCGCTCGCCGCCAGCCGCCGCGTTGTCGAGACCGGGTACGAACGTCGCGAGGTTCGTGCTCTCCCCATGACCGCGAAGGTCGATGCGCAACGACCCGATCCCTCGGCGAGCGAGCTCGCCCGCGAGCCGTGCGTAGACGCGGCGATCGCCGTTCGCCTTGGTCAGCATCAGCACCGCGGGTCCGCGCGCGGTCGACGCGGGCCGAACGACGTTGCCGACGAGCCGCCATGCGTCGCTCGCGATCTCGACGGAATCGTCCACGAACGACGTTTCCATGGTGACGGCCACACCGCGCCCGGGACCGTGCCGGACGAACGACACGCCGGTCGTGGGCACTCCGCTCCGCCTAACGTCCGGCATCGTACCGATCGACCCGTCACCCGGAGCGCCCTTGAGCACTTTGTCGAGAAGCGCCAGCACCGACAGGACCGCGGTTTGATACCCGCCGCGGGCTCCCGGCCCCGACTGCGACCACGGCTGAACCGCAGTGACGCCGATGAGCTCCGGGATCAGTCCTTCGAGGACGTTGAAGTTGCCGTGCGCGAGCGCCGGGAATGCGACGCGGAACGTCTTGCCGGGCAACCGGTCGAGCATCACCGGCGCCTCGCGAACGCGCCCGCGTGACGCACCCGTCTCCTCCAGCAAAATCACGTCGGCCCGGAGCGGCACGGAGTCGAGCGACGCAGTCACGTTCAGCGTCGGCCGGTACGGCCAGGTGAACACACTCGAGCTCAGGCTCACGAGCGCACGAACTCGTGCCGTCCGCTGGACGAGCAGTGTTGCCGGCTCCCCACTGTAGCTCCATGCCGCGACGCCGATCCGCGTGGAGTCCACGGCCGGATGCATAACGAGCCGCCGGATCGCCGCCTGCATGTCGGCGACGTGGGCATCGATGATTTCGGCCTTTCGTTGCGGCGAGACGTTGTCGAACGGTGGCGAAAGCGAGTCTCGGCCGGCGTAGCGCATCCACGCCACGACATAGCCGTGACTGGCGAGCAGCTCCGACATCACCGACTGCGCGGCCGGCGTCGCGTGGCGCGTGCTCCAGAGAATGAGCGGGACCCGCTCGCCAAGGGAACCCGCGTCTCGGACGGCGAGCATCGGGGCGTCGAGTACCCGGTCGATTGTCGTGGCAACCACGGAATCGGGGGTGCGCGATACGGCACCGGCAAGCCAACGACGTCGCCATGCTGCGCTACGTGGTGCCCGACCGATCAGCGGTCCCTCGGACAGCTCGACATAGTCGGCGAACGTCACGGCCGTCGTTAGGGCCCCTGGCCGGCGCGGAGCCCAGACGAGTATCTCGATCGGTCGCGGTGCGCCGGCACCACCCGGGCGAGCTTCCGGACGGGTCGAGTCGGTCGTCGCGATCGTCTCGAGAGCTACGCCATACGGGCCGGGCCGAAGCCCTCCCCAGAGCCAGGGCCCTCGCGAAGATGCAGCGGTCGAGGTGTCGGGTGGTGGAGTCGTCCGCGCACACCCGACCGGTGCGCCGGCCAGGGCAATCGAAAAGAGGGTGCTCGCGTATCGGCCCCTGGCCCGCGAACGTTGGCGGCAGCTCATGGTCGTCGGTTCGACTGGTTGCCACGACAGTAGCGCGTCGCTCACCGGTCGGCAGTTCCGCTGGGACGGAGCTCGGGTGGCCGGGATGTGCGCGGCGGGCGAGGGGCGAAGGTCGCGCCACGTTGGGACCGGCGGTAGCTTTTCGCCGTTCAGGCGAAGCGGTGTGCGACAAGGAGAGAGTGAATGCAGACTCAGTCTCGTTCGACTGTGTACGACGTGGCGATCGTCGGTTCGGGCGCTGGCGGCGGCATGGCGGCGTACATGCTCACGAAGGCCGGCGCTCGCGTCGCGCTGCTCGAGGCGGGCGCGATGTGGGACCCGCTCAAGGACGGCGCGATGCTCAAGTGGCCGTACGATTCACCCCGTCGCGGCGCGGCGACGCGAGAGCGGCCGTTCGGTGAGTTCGACGGGTGCATCGGCGGCTGGCAGATCGATGGCGAGCCGTACACCACCGCGCCCGGCACTCAGTTCAACTGGTGGCGCGCGCGCATGCTGGGCGGACGGACGAACCACTGGGGGCGCATCTCGCTCCGCTTCGGCCCGTACGATTTCCGCCGCAAGAGCCTCGACGGGCTCGGCGACGATTGGCCGATCACCTACGACGACGTGAAGCCGTGGTACGACGAAGTCGACAAGCTCGTCGGGATCTTCGGCAGTGTCGAGGGGCTCGCGAACGAGCCGGACGGCATTTTCCATACGCCGCCCGTGCCGCGCTGCTTCGAGCGTCTCGCGGGGAGCGCTGCGCGCAAGCTCGGCCTCACGGTGATCCCGTCGCGTCTGTCGATCATCACGAAGCCGCACAACGGTCGCGCCCCGTGCCACTACTGCGGGCAGTGCAACCGCGGCTGCATGACGAACTCGAACTTCTCGTCCACGGGCGTGCTCGTCGCGCCGGCCCAGAAGACCGGCCGCCTGACGCTGATGACGAACGCGATGGTTCGCGAAGTCACCTTGGACCGGGACGGCAACGCGAATGGCGTGAGTTACGTGGACACGCGGACGCGGCGTGACAGCCATATCGCGGCACGTATCGTCGTGCTCGCGGCCAGTGCGTGCGAGACGGCGCGGCTGCTGCTCAACTCGAAGTCGTCGTTGTTCCCGAATGGGCTCGCGAACTCGAGCGGCACCGTCGGCAAGTACCTCACCGATACGACCGGAACCGACGTCGCCGGCTTCATCCCGAGGATGATGGACATGCCGCCGCATAACGAGGACGGCGTCGGCGGCATGCACATCTACATGCCGTGGTGGCTCGACAACAAGACGCTCGACTTCCCGCGCGGCTATCACATCGAGACGTGGGGCGGACGCGGGATCCCCGGTGCGGGCTTCATGGGCGGCATTCACCGGTATCCGAAGGGCGGCGGGTACGGCGCGTCGCTCAAGGATGACTACCGTCGCTACTACGGTTCGACGATCGGGTTCAGCGGCCGCGGCGAGATGATCCCGAACGACGACTCGTACTGCGAGATCGACCCGAGCGTCGTCGACCAGTACGGCATTCCGGTGCTGCGTTTTCATTGGAAGTGGACGGACCACGAATACAAGCAGGTGAAGCACATGCAGGAGACCTTCCGCGCGATCATTGCGGAGATGGGTGGGCAGGTCTTCAATCCGATGCCGACGCAACAGCAGGGCTACGGCATCGCGAATGGTGGGGCGATCATCCACGAGCTCGGCGGCGCGCGCATGGGCGCCGACCCGAAGACCTCGGTCGTGAACGCAAACTGCCAGGCGCACGACGTGAAGAACCTGTTCGTCGTGGACGGTGCCCCGTTCGTATCACAGGCGGACAAGAATCCGACGTGGACCATTCTCGCGTTGTCGATGCGCGCGAGTGACTACATCGCGCAGCAGCGAAAGGCGGGTGCGTTATGAGCCGGGACGGCGGACTAGGGACTGGGGACTCGGCTGGACTGCCGGGAACTGGGAACCGGGAACTGGGAGCCGGACACGACGAACAGCTCGTGCCTAACGGTGTCGATCGCCGCACGGCGCTCAAGGCCATGGCAGCCGCGGCCGCGGTTCCTGTCATCGGGACGTTCGAGACCGGCGAGGAGCAGATCCTGCGCGCGCGTGAGGCCGCCGAGACGGCGGTGCTCGCCGAGATGCAGGGGGCGGCGTTTACGCCGAAGTTCTTCACGCGGCACGAGTACCAGACCGTGCGCGTGCTCGTGGACTACATCATTCCGCGCGACGAGCGATCCGGCTCGGCGACCGACGCCGGCGCGCCGCAGTACATCGACTTCGTGCTGTCGGATCAGACGCCACCTCCGGGTCCGCCGAATCCGACGCCGCGCTTCTACGTCGCGCCAACCCCGGCGCAGATCAGCGTGCGCGGCGGACTCGCCTGGCTCGATAATGAATGCGCGAGCCGCTTCGGTGCCGGGAAATCGTTCCTCACCTCGACCGACGCGCAGCGTCGTCAGGTGCTCGATGACATCGCATGGCCGGCGAAGGCGAAGCCCGAGCACAGTCACGGCGTCGCTTTCTTCACGCGCATGCGCGACATGACGGCGGCTGCATTCTTCTCGAGCAAGATGGGCGTACAGGACCTCCGCTACATGGGTAACGTCCCGATGGCGAAATGGGACGGCTGCCCACCGGAGGTTATCAGCAAGC
>Ga0075420_100005100_pt1 | contig 11529 bp, 9 predicted proteins | sample SoiMetdeltSBSDD4_FD_75296 | JGI IMG/M metagenome (GOLD analysis project Ga0075420, IMG submission 75296) | Bulk soil microbial communities from a Populus tree surrounding site in Tennessee, USA - Soil MetaG P. deltoides SBSDD4 | ecosystem: Environmental > Terrestrial > Soil > Tree plantation... | reverse complement strand
ATCTGAATTCGAAAGTGAATCACCCCGACTATCAGTTCGACAACATGGCCTTCGGTGCGGAGGTCTGCAAGCGCGTGAATTCGCCGCGCGTGAAGATTCTCTACGACATCTATCACGCGCAGATCATGGAAGGCGACATCATCCGGACGATTCGCACGCACTTCGGCATCATCGCGCACTTCCACACGGCGGGGAATCCAGGCCGCCATGAGTTCGACGACACACAGGAGATGAACTACCGGGGAATTGCGCAGGCGATTGTGGATCTTGGCTTCACGGGCTGGCTCACCCACGAGTATTCGCCGCTTAAGGACGCACTGACGTCACTCGATCAGGCCCTTACGATCTGTGATGTTTAGGCGCGGCGTTGCGCCCTGAGCTTCGCGTAGGTCTTCTTGCCGGCTTTCACGGTGTACTGGCCGTCAGCCCACACGTGTATTCGATCGGTTGAGGCCGGGAGGCGCCACGAGAGGACCGGCGTGGTTGCGTCGATAGCGAACACCTCGACGACACCTTCCACCTTTGCCGGTAGCGTGATTTCGAACTGCGCGCCGTTCAGTCCATTCTGCGATTCATCGATTGTGATGGGCCAGCCGGAGTAGGGCTTCGCATCTGGCTTCGATACGTCCACCCAACGCGGCCAGTTCACCATGGTGATGCGGCGCGAGATTTTGTCAAACTCGACGACGCCAAAACCTGGCGCACGCTCATTCAATGCTGCCGGAACCACGCCGAAGCGAGCCGGATTGGCGACGGCGTGAACGGTGATCTTGTTGCCGAAGCCATCGGAGAATTCACCCAAGTTGCGCGCCTGTCCCTGGGTGCGATTCTTGCCTTCGATGGGCGGAAACCATCTTCTGGGGAAAATGTTTGAAATTGCCGGCGTGCACAGGGCGAAGGAGCCGTCGTTCCAGTCGTCGATGCCGTACTGAACGTTGCTGCCCAAGTGCTGGTCGCCCGCGATGTGCATGGCCTGGCAGGCCCGAATGGTACGAAGCGCCCGTTTGCGCGGCGTTTGCGGCCAACCGTTCGAGTCGTGATCGGCGACGAGCTTTTCGTTGCGTGCGTAACCTCCCATGGGCTCGACGGGAATGCGCGGTGTGCCCGCGTCGGACATCATCTCCTTGGGAAGGGTGGCGAGATTGCAGAAGATGGTCGCCGATACGACGGCCTTCATTTGCGCGCCGTCCCAATCGCGCGCCCAGCGTTCAAGGAACTTTTCCTGCCGTTCGCCGAGTAGCTGCGCGCCCGCGACGTCGCCTTCGGTTGCGGGATTCCACAGTGGGTTTTGTGGCCAGCCGTTGACGATATGTGCGTTGGGTATCAGCGTTTTCGGCGCCGATTTCCATTTGCGATCTTCAAGAATGGCGAAGCTCACCCCGCCCCACAGCAGGTGGCCGAAGTGAACGGGGATCCCTTGATCGATGGGCCCCGCATCAGTGTCACCGGGCAGGTGCGAGGATTGTGTGCGTTCCACAATGCGCACCCAATCGGCAGGCATGATGTAGCCGCCCGAGTCTTGTCCCATTTGTTGCGGTGAACCCTGAGTGCCTGAAGGCGGTTCACTCACCTCGGCTTTGCGGCCGCCAGCACCCCAGATATTGCCGTGGTAGACGTCATGGTCGTCAGGGATGCTGACAGTGGGGACCTCGCGCGTGAGCGAGCCCCAGGCCCAGCCGAACATGAACCATTTGCGCAGGTAGTCGAGTCGCGCCACCTCGATGGGTCCGCGCTGAATGCCATAACCACCGTTAGCCTCGTAGATTTGATCGCCCGTGAACAGAAGCAGGTCAGGCTTGATATGGCGTAGGTTCGACGCAATAAGCTGGTGGGGAAAGCCAAACTCGCCCTGGCAAGTGAGCGCTCCGACTGTCAGTTTTGGCTTGTCCTTCGGATCGCGGCGCACGACGCCTGCGTAGGTGGTCCCACGCCAATGCAGCGCGAAGTCCGTGTCGCGGGTGTCGTCCCATTTGGGAATGTAGTACGTCGCCGTGGAGGAGTACGGCTCTATTTCGGCCTTCGCAATGACTTTGCCTTTCACACGTAACTCAACGAGCGGGTGCTTTTCCTCCAATTCGACAGGCGCCAGCTGCACAGTGAGCTTCAACGTCTTGCGCGAGAGCGTGTATTGGAGGAACAGGATCGGACCAAAGGCGCGCTCGGGAAGCTCGCGCACGGCAGGGCCGGAAAGACTCCAATCGCTGAACCAGAAACGTGTATCGCCGCCCCGCTCCTGCGGCGGTTTGCCTGCGTTCGGCGCGTTGGGCTCACGCATGACAGGCAACGCTTTCGGCGTCGGGCCATGGTGCGCTACTAAAGCCACGCCGCCCGCAATCCAGTCCTTTGGAAGAGTAGCTTTGATGCGAATACCGCCGGCCTCGAGCGTCGCTTCGTTGTCTTCGACTTTCAGGGTGAGCGTGACGTTATCGAGCGAGGCAAGCGCGGGACTGTTGCCGAGCGTGCCGATGAAGAGACGGCCGCGGGTGGTGATGCCGGCGTCAATGCCAATACCCCGCAGGGCAGTGTCGCGATAGTCGGCGAAGTGGCCGCGCATGCCGAAGCGGAATCCAGCGTAGCCCTCGGCTTTGCCCGTGTCGGAAGCGAGTTTGCCCAGGCGAACCGACATGGTGAAGTTGCCGCCGGGCACCACGTCGCGGGTGAGCCAGGCGACGTTGCGGTCGCCTCCCGATACATGGCACTCGATGCGATCTTCGACGCGCCGCCAATCCTGCAATGGGTTGGCCCAATAGTCAGGGCCGAGCCAAGCCTGCTTGCCAGCTGTGCCAAGTTGCGAGGCCAACGGTGCCGCTGCGACTACCTTCAGTAGAGATCGGCGTTTCATAGGGCGATTGATCAGCGTATCAATTCGACGGGCTCGACACGGCGAATGAAAATGAACAAGCTGGCGAAGGCGGCAAGCGGCATGAGTCCCGCTGCTGCGAAGACCGGCGTGTAACCGAAAGCGTCCACGGCAGCACCTGTTGCCAGGGTGAGCGCCATATTGACCACGCCCTCGCACAGGCCTGTGAGACCGGTCACTCCGGCAAGGATGTTGGAAGGAAACAGATCGGTGAGCAGGCCGATGTGATTGGCGACCATGACGGCCATGCCGAACGTAGCGGCGCAGATGAGAGCGACGGCTGTGTACTCGCTGGGTACAAGCGGCACGAAAATACTGAGTGAGCAGAGAACGACGCCGATGGTCCAGGCGGTTTTTCGCGTAGTATCGACGGAGACGCCGCGACGCATAAGCAGTTGCGCGAATAGTCCGCCGGCGAAGTTGCCGAGTCCGGCGAAGAGGAAGGGGATGCCGGCGAGCAGGCCGATGGCTTCCATCGAGAAGTGGCGTTCACGCTTGAGGTACTCGGGCAACCAGTACCAGTAGAAATGAATGACGGGGCCCGCGAGCGCGCGCATGAGCATTACGCCCCACACCTGGCGAATGCGGAGGAGGGGGAGGAAGGCGGGGCGTTCGGTGGACTGTTGTGAGGTGGGCGCCGCTTCACGGAAGAAGGCGAGCCAGGGAACGATCCAGAAGAGGCCGAGGAGGCTGGGCAAAAGGAACGTCATTCGCCAGCCGAAGATGGCCGACAGTTTCACCAATACATACGGTGCGAGGAAGGCACCGATGACGGAGCCGGAGTTGAACAGTCCACCGGCCAGAGCTCGCTCCGGCGGCGGGAAACGCTGCGAGATGACTTTGACTCCCGCGGAGTAGTTGCCGCATTCGCCGACGCCCAGTAGCAGCCGGAAGAAACAGAAATGCCAAACAGTGCGTGCAAGAGCATGAAGAGCATTGGCCGCGCTCCACACGGCCATGATGATGGGAAGGCCGATACGCGCGCCACGGCGGTCGAGCCACATACCCGCGGGGACCTGTGCAAGCGTGAGGCCGAGAAGAAAGCTGAACACGATGTAGCTATATTCGGTGTTCGAGATGTGGAGGTCATCGCGAATGAGCGGAGCCATCACGCTGAGCACTTGGCGGTCAAGCAGATTGATCGTAATGGAGGCGAATAGAAGCGCCAGTATGCCCCAGCGCGAAGCGTCCGGCGGACGCTCGCCGCCCGGCGTTACCATCTGGAAATGCCTTGTCCGGAGGAGCAGAGTGAACTCATGCGGTGTGACCTGGACGAACTGCGGGCGCGAGCGCGGCTGGCGTTCCGGTTGCTTGCCGACAACGCCGCAGTCGTGCGCGATTTTGCCGAATCGATCGCCGATGCTGTCCAGGGCAGGAATGCACTGGGCCTGCCGACGCGGTTGATTTTGCCCGTTGGTCCCATTGCGCCGTACGACATTTTAGTCGACTTGACCAATCGCCACCGCATTTCCTGGCGGAATGTTCACATTTTTCAGATGGACGAATGTCTGGACTGGCAGGGGCGCCTGATCGACGAGCAACATCCATTGAGCTTTCGCGGGTTTATGCGGCGCAGAGTGATCGACCGTATCGACGACGAACTACGCATACCGCTGGACCAGTTTCATTTTCCGCACCCGTTCATGCCGGACTCGATACAGGCGCGGATGGATGCGGTGGGCGGCGTCGATTTTTGCTATGGAGGTATTGGATACCACGGGCACGTTGCGTTCAACGAACCACCACTGTCACGCTGGCATACGGTGAGTGTCGAGGAGTTGCGCCAATCGAAAACGCGGGTGGTTACTCTCGGCGACGATTCGATCATTGTGCAGTCGATCGGTTGCGCGGGCGGCGATCCAGAGTCGATTCCGCCGATGGCGGTGACGTTGGGAATGCACGAGATTCTGGCAGCGCGCAAAATCCGGCTCTATTGTGCGGGTGGGGAACGGCATCGCGCGGTGTTCCGGCGTGCTGTGGCCGGCGAGGTGACCGTGGCTTATCCCGCGACGCTTGTGCAGGGACATACGGATGCCGAAGTCATTACCGATGAGGCGACAGCGGCGCCGATCAATCTTGGTCTGCGGTAGGCTCAAGCGGCTACACTGATAGGGTATGAAACAATATGCGGCTCCGCCGCCGATGTCGATTGACACGACCAAGAAATATACGGCCACGTTTGAAACATCGCGGGGCAAGATTGTTTGTGAGTTGTTCGCCGTAGACGCGCCCAATACAGTCAACAATTTTGTGTTCCTGGCCAAGGAAAACTTCTACGACGGCACCGTGTTCCATCGCGTGATCCAGGACTTCATGATTCAGGGCGGCGACCCTACTGGTACTGGCCGCGGTGGGCCGGGTTACAAGTTCGCCGATGAATGCAAGGGCAATCCGAACAAGCATCAGGTGGGCTCGCTTTCCATGGCGAACGCAGGGCCGAACACCAACGGCAGCCAGTTTTTCATCACGCACATCGCCACGGATTGGCTGAACGGCAAGCACACCGTATTCGGCAAGGTGACGTCGGGACAGGAAGTCGTGAATGCCACGCAACAGGGCGATACGCTGAAGTCGGTCACGATCGCCGAAGCGTAGTTAGAGCGTGAGGCCTCCGTCGACAGCGAGCACTTGTCCGGTGATGAAGTTGTCCGGCTCGAGAAAGAACCGGACGGCGCGCGCGATGTCTTCGGAGCGGCCGTAGCGTGAGATCACGCCCTCGTCAAGATAGCGCTGGTATTTGCCCGCCGCGATCGAAGCTTCGGCCATGCCGGCCTGAGTGACGCCTGGCGCGATTACGTTGACACGAATGTTGGAAGGGCCGCGAACTTCCTTGGCCAAGATCTGAGCGCCATGGATGAGCGCGGCCTTTGCCGTGGCATAGGCAGTTGAACCGGGAAAGAGGCTCACAGCCTGCATTGTGGAGAAAAGCACGATGGCGCCAGGGGCTTTCGCGGCTTGCATGCGAGACGCTGCTTCGCGCGCGAGCAACAGCGGTCCGAGGCAGTTTACTTCGTTCGATAACCGCATGGCCTCATCCATTTGATTTGGCGACGTAACGCGGGCCGGATTACCCGAGAAGACGACAAGAGCGTACAATCCAGGCGCGGCGTCGAGCAGGCGCTTACGGTCCTCGGCCCTACTCAAGTCGGCCCGTACGAGCGTGGCGATGTCAGACAAAGACTGCGCACGCTCCGCGTTTTCGCGATAGCTGACAATGAGCCGCGAGCCTTCGGCAGACAGCGCGCGCGCCACGGCCGAACCAAGGCCACCCGAGCCACCGGCAAGCACGATGACACGATCAGTGAGTGGTTGGTTCATGAGGTTCCGTCTCTTGTTGAACAGCAGTGTACCCGCAGGCGAGCATCGTCCAGAACAGCGTGAGCACTTCGCTGTCGCCGAGATTGCGTTCGAGCATCCCGCCGATGAGGATCGCCAGTATTCCGGCGACAGCACCGTGCAACAGCATTCGTCGAGTGCAATCCTCCTGCGAAAGGCGCAAGGCCTTTCGCAGGAAATCACGGAGCGCCCAGCCGACCAGCATGAGGAAGGCGAGGAGGGCTGGTATGCCGCGCTCGGCCGCGAAATCCAGATAGATGTTGTGCAGATGGCCGTAATACCATTGCGGGGGAATCGGTTTATATTGTTCGGGAAGATACTGCGCAAATTTTCGCTTCGTGTGCTCGGGTCCAATTCCCACCATCGGGTGATCGGCGATCATGCGCCAGCCCACGGTGCGCAAAGCCTCGCGATGCTGGTTCGAGTCCAACCTCTTGTCCGGGCTCCAGATGGACCGGATACGTTCGCCGATGGGCGATGGCGCAAACGAAAGTGTCACTCCGATCACGATGGGCACGGCAGCGACGGTCCAACGCTTCCAGAACCAAAGAAGATAAAGGCCACTCACCGCGGCTGCGGGCCAGATGCTGCGCGTAAACCCAAGGACGATCGCCGCGAAGACAATGGCGCCTGCGGTCCACCAGAGCCATAGCTTGCGACGATCGGGCGCGAAGAAGATCCAGGAAGCGATGACGACGAGCACAATCATCATGCCGCCTCCAAACGTCATCCAGTGGCTCATGAAACCGGTGATGCGGTCACCGATGTAACTCTGGTAGAACGGTTCTCCGGCCGCGCGCGCCCGCTCCCACTTTTGCCAGAACTGAACGAGTCCCCATGCCGCGCTCGCGGTGCCCGCTACAGCTAGCCCTATGAACAGACGGCGCGCCCATTCGACCGACAGCGTGGACATGAGCGTCACCAGCGTCAGGATGCAGTAGAACTTTCGCACGGCTGGCCAGCCGGCCGATGGCGTGTCCGACATCGCGACGGCGAGAAGCGTCCAGAGTACGAGGAACAGCAACGCGGGCCAAAACGGCGGAATGCGCAGTGGACGGCGGGCGATGAGGATCGTCGCGAAGGCGAGGATGAGCAAGATATGGCAGACGGCAATCGAGACGAGCGAAGCGATGGCCGATCCGACAGCGAAATAGACAGCGATGTGATTCAGGGTCACGATAATGGCAGCCGGCTTGGTCCGGATGGGGAACCGTCGTGCAACAACAATTCTATGTGAGAATGTTCATGGCGGCACTTAGGGCCTGGACCTATGGATCTCTACCTGCTTCGTCACGGTATCGCGGAGAATGGACGGCCCGGCATGCCGGACGCCGAACGCGAGCTCACGCCCGAGGGGCGAAAGAAGTTGCGAGAAGTGATGCGGGTCGCCCGCGCGGCCGGAGTGCAACCCGATTACGTGCTCACCAGCCCCTATGCACGAGCGTTGCAAACCGCGGAGATAGCTGCCCAAATCCTCGAATATTCCGGAGAGCTGCTGCATACGCAGGCGTTGGTGCCGCACTCCAGGCCGGAACTTGTTTGGGATGAGGTTAGGATTCACCGCGATGCCGCGCAGTTGTTGCTGGTAGGGCACGAACCGTTGTTCAGCAACCTGGCTAGCTTCCTGCTGGATGCCCCGTCGCTTCGCGTCGACTTCAAGAAGGGCGCGCTTCTTCGAATCGAAATCGACCAGCTAGGGCCGAAGCCCCGCGGTGTATTGCGCTGGTTCATTTCGCCGAAGATGGCCGGAGCCAAGGGTTAACGCAGCGACTTGTCGATTTCGTCGAGCCAATCGGGCCGCTTCAACACTTCGCGCGGACGGCTTCCATCGGGTGGTCCGATGATGCCTTCCTTTTGCATCATGTCGAGCAGGCGCGCGGCGCGGCCATAGCCAAGGCGCAAGCGGCGCTGCAGGATGGACGTGGATGCTTTGCCAACCTCCAGCACCACGCGAACAGCGTCCTGATAGGCTGGATCTTCCGCGCCCTGGAACTCTTCGTCGCCGCCGTCGACTGCCGCGTCGTCGGCGGGTGGCGCCATCAAGTAGCTCTCGTCGTATTCCGGCTGCCCTTGCGCCTTCCAGCAATCGACGACACCGCAGATCTCGTTCTCGGTGACGTAGGCGGCATGCACGCGCGTCAGGCGCGCCGATCCCGGCGGCAGATGAAGCATGTCGCCCTTGCCCAATAGATGCTCGGCTCCCATGACATCGAGAATCGTCCGCGAGTCCACTCGAGTTGCGACGCGAAAGCTGATGCGCGCCGGGAAATTCGCCTTGATCAAACCTGTAATGACATCCACGCTTGGGCGCTGCGTTGCGACGACAAGGTGCATGCCCACGGCACGGGCCATCTGAGCCAGACGCGTCACCGATTCCTCGACGTTGCCTTTCTCGAGCATCATCAGGTCGGCCAACTCGTCGATGACGATGAGGATGAAAGGCAGGGGTTGCAGCTCCTCTTCATAGCTGGGGGAATCCTCGAAGAGGCTGCGCGGCTGGCTGAGCTTCTGCTTGATCTTCTTATTGAACTGATCGATGTTGCGCACGCCTTGCGAGGCGAGCAATTTCAGGCGCCGTTCCATCTCGGCTACCGCGTTACGCAGCGCGTTAGTCGCCTTGCGAGGGTCGGTAATGACGGGCGTGAGCAGGTGCGGCACGCCTTCATACATGCCCATTTCGACGCGCTTGGGATCGATCAAGACCATCCGCACTTCATGCGGCGTTGATTTGTACAGGACGCTCATAATGAGCGAATTCAGCATGACCGACTTGCCCGAGCCCGTGGAGCCCGCGATCAGCAGATGGGGCATCTGCTCGAGCTGCGCCACGCGAATGCGGCCGGAGATGTCCTTGCCAAGCGCGATGGTGAGCTTCGACGGAGCGGAAAGGAACTCGTCGCTTTCGAGAATCTGGCGCAAAGCAATCACTTCGCGCTTGCTGTTCGGCACTTCGATGCCCACCGTTGGTTTGCCCGGAATGCGTTCGATGAGGATGGATTCGGCCTGCAGGCCGAGGCATAGATCCTCGGTAAGCGTCGTGATGCGGCTGTACTTGATGCCCGCCTCGGGTTTGAACTCGAACGTCGTGACAACGGGGCCGGGATTGATCTGGGTGATATTGCCGAGGACGTTGAACTCTTCGAATTTCGATTTGATGCGGCCGGCGATTGTCTTCAACTCGTCGGTATCGAAGCTGGTGCGCGCTTCGGCGGCATTTAACAATTCCGTAGAGGGCAGCACAAAATGGGTGAGGGGCCTGGACGACGTGCGCTGCGTCATCGGCTCCACGGCGGCGCGTGCGGCCGCTGGCGCCGCGGCCGGGGGCGGCGGAACATACTCCACGACAGCCGGCTCGCGCGTAGGTTCAAACGGCGGGGTGCTCACTGCTCCGGCGCGAGCGGGGGCAGCTAGATGCTCGTCTTCTCCCGCGCCATCGAGAGTTCGAATTGGGATCTCGTCATCGAGCGTGGAAACAACGGTGTAGAGTTCGGTTCTGCGGCGGACGTCGGTCGTGGTGCCTGTGCGGCCCGAATCTGGGCCTGGGGCGAGCGGCGAAACGCGGGGTTCGACCGGCTGCATGTCGTCGTTCAAGTCGCCACGGCGGCGGCGCGGGCGTAGAGAAAGATCGTCGTCACCGCGCGCGGCATCGCGGCGGAGTATTTCCTGCTGACGAGCGGCGGCGCGCTGTTCGCTGCGGCGGCGCATGGATTCACGCCATTCCCCAAAGGCGGCGCGCAGTTGCTGGAATCCGCGCAGCGGTGTCATGAGCCATTCCGGCAGTCCACGCAGGCTGAAGGTGGAGATCAGGTAGAGCGAGAGCAGCAGCGACGTGGAGCAAACGAGCACGGCGCCGGTGAGATTGAAGGCGCCGAGCAGCCACGATGCGAATACGCTGCCCACTACGCCGCCGGCCGACATGCTCGCCGCCCTTACGCCCCAATCGTTGCCCATACTCAACATGGAAGAGGTGCTGAATCCCAGTAAAACGGCTCCGCAAATCTTTGCCCACTGCGCGTCGATGGGCGACGACCGGATCCACTTCCAGGCGAGCGCGGTAAGGAACGCGGGCAGAAGGTAGGAGGCCAGACCGAATGTCTGGAGCAAGAGATCGGCGATCCACGCGCCGGATTGGCCGATGAGATTGTGGGCGCGCACCGCGCCGCTGGCCGTATTCCAACTGGGGTCGAGCGGCTGATAGGAGATGAGGCTGAGGGTTAGCGCTAGGGCGGCGGCGAGGCACACCAACCCCACGGCTTCGTTCAGCCGTTCGAGCGGCGTGGGTCCAAGAATCTTCATCCTCCCGGTTTGCGGAGGAAAACTGCCAGAGCGATTACTATTATGCCAAAAACGATCCGGTAGTAAATGAAGAACTTTAACGAGCGGAACCGGAGGAATTGGAGGAAGAAGGCGATGGTGGCGACACCTGTGAGCGCACTGCACAGTATGCCCAATCCGAAGGCGACCCGCATGTCCGGCGGGATGCCGCCCGCTTTGTGCAGGTCCCAGAATGCCTTCGCACCGGCACCGAGAATGGCCGGTGTGGAGAGAAGAAATGAGAATCGTGCCGCCGAGGCGCGCTCAAAGTTGCGAAACAGAGCGGCGGTGATGGTGATTCCGGAACGCGAAGTGCCTGGCACAATGGCCAGCGCTTGAGCCACGCCGATGACCACGGCGTCCATAAGGGTAACGTGCTCAATGCCCTTCTGACGACGGCCCGAACGGTCGGCGATTGCCATCAGGATGCCGACAATGACCAGCATCGAACCGATCAGCAACGGGTTGCGCAAGGTTGTTTCGGCGTGCTCTTTTAGGAGAAGACCGAACACGCCGATGGGGACCGACCCTACGGCGATCAGCCACAGTAGCGCCCGGTTGCGCTTCAATTCCGGATCGTGGCCAGACTCGACGCCGAGTCCCTGCAGGATGATCTGTACCCAGTCGCGGAAAAAATACACCAAAACGGCAAGGAGCGTGCCGAAATGCAAGGCGATATCAAATGTCAGGCCCTGGTCCTCCCATCCCAGCAACCACGGCGCCAACGCGAGGTGAGCACTGCTGCTCACGGGCAGAAATTCAGTGATTCCTTGAACAAACGCAAGAATGATTACATGCAGCAAAGACATAATGAACAGTAGGCCATCGTAGCGCAATTCCCCCATGCGAAACACAAAAATAGTCGCCACTCTCGGCCCGTCGTCGAGCAATCAAGAGACGTTGATAGCGCTTCTGCATGCCGGAGCCGATGTGTTCCGGATCAACACAAGCCACGGTTCGGCACCGGAGCACGCAGCGCGTATTGAGGCAGCGCGCATAGCGGCTGAGACCGCCGGCAA
>Ga0075420_100005093_pt1 | contig 11540 bp, 11 predicted proteins | sample SoiMetdeltSBSDD4_FD_75296 | JGI IMG/M metagenome (GOLD analysis project Ga0075420, IMG submission 75296) | Bulk soil microbial communities from a Populus tree surrounding site in Tennessee, USA - Soil MetaG P. deltoides SBSDD4 | ecosystem: Environmental > Terrestrial > Soil > Tree plantation... | reverse complement strand
CGACACGCTCGAATGACACGAACGGCTATCTCGCCGCGATTGGCGATCAGAATTTTCACAAACTGTTAGTGTACTTCGTTTTGCCGTAGTCCGTGGACCGTAGTCCGTGTCTCGCCGAACGATTCAGGAGGTGCGACGAGACACGAACAACGGACCACGGACTACGGCATGCGTCTCTCCTTCAGAGCGGAATGTTGCCGTGCTTTTTGGGCGGATTCTTGTCCCGTTTCGTCTCGAGACGGGCCAGGGCGGAGATCAGCTTCCGGCGAGTCTCGCGGGGACGAATGACCTCGTCCAGAAAACCGCTCGACGCGGCCACGAACGGGTTGGCGAACTTCTCGCGGAACTCCGCCACCTTCTGGGCGCGCAACGCAACCGGGTCGGCGGCAGCCTCGAGCTCCCGCTTGTACAGAATGTTGACGGCGCCTTCCGGCCCCATCACCGCAATCTCTGCGGTCGGCCAGGCGAAGTTGACGTCCGTCCGAATGTGCTTGCTCGACATCACGCAGTACGCCCCGCCGTAGGCCTTGCGCGTGATGACGGTGACCTTGGGAACCGTGGCCTCCGCGAATGCGAACAACAGCTTCGCGCCGTGCCTGATGATCCCGCCGTACTCCTGTCGCGTCCCCGGCAGGAAGCCGGGCACGTCCTCGAACGTCACCAGCGGGATGTTGAACGCGTCGCAGAACCGGACGAATCGCGCGGCCTTCACTGACGCATCGATGTCGAGCGTCCCGGCCAGATGCGCTGGCTGGTTGGCGACGATGCCGACGCTGCGGCCGCCAAGCCGGGCAAAGCCCACGATGATATTGCGCGCGTAGTGACGATGCACCTCGAGAAACGCCCCGTCGTCGGCCACGACTTGCACGAGGTCGTGCATGTCGTAGGGCTGGTTCGGGGCGGCGGGCACCAGCTGGTCGAGCGCATCATCTTCGCGATCGATGGGATCGCTCGTCTCGCGCCGGGGCGCCTCGTCAATATTGTTGCCGGGAAGATAGCCGAGGAGCTCGCGAATCATCTGCAGGCATTCGCGATCGTCGTGGACCGAGAAATGGGCGACGCCGCTGATCTCGTTGTGCGTCGCTGCGCCGCCGAGCTGCTCCTTCGTGACCTCCTCGTGCGTCACCGTCCTGAGCACATCCGGGCCGGTCACGAACATGTAGCTCGTGCCTTCGACCATGAGGTTGAAATCAGTGATGGCCGGCGAGTAGACGGCGCCGCCGGCGCACGGCCCCATAATCGCGGAGATCTGGGGAATGACGCCTGACGCCAGCGTGTTGCGCAGGAAAATGTCCGCGTAACCGGCGAGCGACATCACGCCTTCCTGGATGCGCGCGCCGCCCGAATCGTTCAGGCCGACCACCGGCGCGCCCATCTTCATCGCGAGATCCATGATCTTCACGATCTTCGCGGCGTTCGTCTCGGAGAGCGAGCCGCCGAACACCGTGAAGTCCTGCGCGAAGGCGTAGACCGGCCGCCCCTCGACGCGGCCGACGCCGGCCACCACGCCATCGCCGGGCACGATCTGGGCCTCCATGCCGAAATCGCGGCAGCGATGGGTGACCAGCTTGTCGACCTCTTCGAACGTGCCGGGATCGAAGAGCAGATCGATGCGCTCGCGGGCGGTCAGCTTTCCCGCTTCATGCTGACGCCGAAGACGATCTTCACCGCCACCGAGCTCGGCGGCGCGTTCGAGCTTCTCGAGTTGTTTCGACGAATCCATCGGACGCTCGGAAGGCGTTCAGACGCGAGCGGTCTGCGCCTTCTCCCAGTCCTTGAGGAATCGTTCCAACCCGATGTCGGTGAGCGGATGCTTGAACATCGACTCGATGACCGCGGCCGGGCACGTGCAGATGTCGGCCCCTAGGCGCGCGGCCTCGACCACGTGCATTGGATGGCGCACCGATGCGACCAGCACTTCGGTCGCGAACTCGTAGTTGTCGTAGATATCCACGATCTGCTCGACGAGCTCCATGCCAGGGGTCGCGATGTCGTCGAGACGGCCGATGAACGGGCTTACATAGCTGGCCCCAACCTTCGCCGCAATCAGCGCCTGCGTCGCCGAGAACACCAGCGTGACGTTGACCCGCTTGCCCTCCGACGACAGCGCCTTGCACGCCTTGACGCCTTCCTTGGTGAACGGCACCTTGACGACGATGTGCTCGTCGATGGTGGCAAGATCGCGGCCCTCGCGAATCATGCCTTCCGCATCGGTCGCCACGACCTCTGCGCTCGTCGGGCCTTTCACAATCTGGCAGATCTTTTTCAGAATGCTCCGATAGTCGCCGCCTTCCTTGGCCAGCAGCGACGGGTTGGTCGTGATCCCGTCGATGATGCCAAGCGGTACGAGGCTCTCGATGTCTTTCAAATTGCCAGAGTCGATGAATAGTTTCATTTTCTTGATCCTTGCCGTGGTTCGTCGCTCGTGGCTCGTAAGACTCATGCGCCGATCGGGGTTCTTCGAGCGACGAGCTACGAGTTACGAACCACGACCCGCTATTTCTTCACCCTCACCGCCAGCCCCACGGGATTCGTCAACTCGCCGACGCCGCCGACCTTGATCGTCACGCTATCGCCGGGTTGCAGCGGCGCGACACCCGCGGGCGTGCCGGTTGAGATGATGTCGCCGGGCATCAGGGTCATCACGGCCGTAATGAACTCGATGAGCTTGTTGATGCCAAAGATCAGCTCGCGCGTCGACGATTGCTGACGGCACGTCCCGTTCACCCATCCTTCAACGGAGATGCCATCAGGCGTGTCGTAGGGGATGCCTGTCGCGATGCACGGCCCGAGCGGTGCGAAGGTGTCGAAGCCCTTCGCACGTGTGAACTGACCGTCCTTGGCCTGCAGAACGCGTGCACTGACGTCGTTCACGCACGTGAGGCCGAACACGTATTTCGGCGCGTCCTCTTCGCTGACCTGCCATGCCTGGCTGCCGATCACGACGCCAAGCTCGGCTTCGTGGTCCACGCGCCCAATCCCTTCCGGCAGCACGATCGGCTCACCGGGCCCGATGATCGCCGATGACGGCTTGAGGAAGATCAACGGCTCGTCCGGAAGCGGCTTGTTCTGCTCGGCTGCATGATCCTTGTAGTTGAGGCCGACCCCGACGATCTTCGAGGGCACGATCGGCGCGAGGAGCTTGTGGCCGTTCGCGGTGATTTGGTCGCCGGTCTGGTACTCGCCGAAGATATCGCCTTCGACGAGACGCCAGACCTTGTTCTCTTCGACGACGTGTCGGGGCGTACCGTTGTGCTCGATTCTGTAGAAGCGTTTCATCTCGCGGTAATTTCCTGACGTTCAGATGGTTGACTCGTGTTCGCGGGTGAAGCCTTGTCGAGCGCGACGATCGCGTAGACGTAGCGCACACCCGACTGAACCGCCGTATCGCGGTAGTTCGTCTGACGGATGGGCTCGCGCACGAGCGGCTGAAGTGTGTCACCGGGCGCTTCGGCGCGCAAGATCAGATAGCCAGCCACGTCCGGTTCGGTATTCGCGTCCCAGCTCAGGCTGATGCCATCGTCTGCAGCAACCGCCTCAAGCCCCTTCGGGGCCGCGGGCGGATAGATGTCGGTCCACGTCGAGCAGGCGGGCGCCGACGGCTCGCTCTCGAGCGGCACGTTACGAACGACCTGCACGCTGCTGACGACGAAGCACTGCTCTTCGCCCGGCTTGACCGGGCCGTGCTCGAATCTGGCTTCGGCGATCGGAGACGCGTTCAACGGGGCGTCTTCCAGTCCGCGGAAATAGACGTTGAACGCAATCGCCGGCTGCCCGGCCTCCGCAACCGCAGTCACCCAGTCGAGCACGTAGTTCCGCTCGGTCGGCTTGACGGCGACGGCCGCGGGAGGGTTGGGCACCGTCACCAGCGGAATCGTCACGCGCTCGGCCGGAGGCCCTGGCCGGTTCGCCGTCGAGATGCCGCGGATCACATACACACGCACCGGGTAGTCAGGTGGCGGCACGGGAACCTGCACCACCGCAGGCAGCGCACCAGGCTGCGCGACGGCGGCGTCCGGCTTGGGCGAACCTTCTGACGGCGTCACTCCTGTTTCCGCAGGTTTGGGCTGGGGCTCAGGTAGCGGCGACTTGATCGGAATGAGTTTGTCGGGCGTCAGCTCGTCGACGAACACCGCGCGATCGCCGGGAGCGGGCCTCTTGTCAGCCTCGTTCGGCGGCGGCACCGGGGCATCCTCGACAGGAGGCGGCTTCACCGCGATGGTACCGACCAGGCGTTCCTTCGTCATCAGGTCGCGGTTCGGCGGAACAAGCGCGCCAGCCCCGACGGTCACCGCATAGATCTCCACGCGGTCGAGATCGATCGTGCCCGGCCCGTTCTGGTTCTTGTTGGGGACGACGAACCGGACGGTGACGTTCGGCCCGGTACGGCGCGCGCTGATGTCGGCGACCGGCGCCGGGACGAGACGAAGCGGCGCGAGCGGCGGGCCCTTCTTGCCGCAGGCGGCAAGTGAACCTGCAAGCGCCGTCGCAATAATCGCTGGAAAGACCGTGGCGCGCGCGATGGTCACAGGACGTAGCGTGACAGATCTTCGTTGCGAACGATGTCAGCGAGCATCCGATCCACGTAGCTGTCGTCGATGGTGATGCTCTTCTCCTCGAGGTCCGGTGCGTCGAACGAAATCTGATCCAGCAGTTTCTCCATTACGGTGTGCAGACGCCGCGCGCCGATGTTCTCGGTCCGCTCGTTGACGAGCGTCGCAAAGTCAGCAATTCGCCCGATCGCGCCGTCGGTAAAGCGAATCGAAACACCCTCCGTAGCCAACAGCGCGGTGTACTGCTTGACGAGCGCGTTGCGCGGTTCGGTGAGGATGCGCACGAAATCCTCACGCCCGAGCGCCTCCAGCTCGACGCGGATCGGAAAGCGTCCCTGAAGCTCTGGAATCAGGTCGGAGGGTTTCGACACATGGAACGCTCCAGCAGCAATGAACAGAATGTGATCGGTCTTCACCATCCCGTACTTCGTGTTGACCGTCGTGCCTTCGACGATCGGCAGGATGTCGCGCTGCACGCCTTCGCGGCTCACATCCGGCCCGTGCCCGCCTTCGCGCCCGGCCACCTTGTCGATCTCGTCGACGAAGATGATGCCCGACTGCTGCACCCGGTCCACGGCCGCGCGCGCCACGGTCTCCATGTCGATCAGCTTCTGCTCTTCTTCCTGCGCCAGCGCCTCGAGCGCTTCCGGCACGCGCAGCTTGCGCTTCTTCGTCCGCCCCTGGAACAACCCAGGGAGCATGTCCTTGACGTTGATGTCCACCTCTTCGATGGAGGATCCGGCGATGATCTCGAACGACGGAAACGACTTTTCGCGGACGTCGATTTCGACCTGCTTCTGATCCAGACGCCCCTGCCGAAGCTGGTCGCGAAGCTTTTCGCGCGTGCGTTGCGCCTGCTCACGGACAGCCGCCGCCTGCTCGTCGTAGTCCGGGCCCGGCGGCAGCGGAGGCAGCAGCAGATCGAGGACGCGCTCCTCAGCCGACTGGCGAGCCTTCTCGTGGACCTCCGCCCGGCGTTCCTCGCGAATCATCTCGACGGCCAGCTCCACCAGATCGCGCACCATCGACTCGACGTCACGCCCGACGTAGCCGACCTCGGTGAACTTCGACGCTTCGACTTTGATGAACGGCGACTGTGCGAGGCGCGCGAGGCGGCGGGCAATCTCGGTCTTGCCGACGCCGGTCGGGCCGATCATCAGGATGTTCTTCGGCGCGACTTCTTCCGCCATCTCGGTCGGCAGCTTCTGCCGCCGCAGGCGGCTGCGCAACGCGATCGCGACCGCCCTCTTCGCCTGACCCTGACCGACGACATACTTGTCGAGCTCGACGACGATCTGACGCGGGGTCAGCGATTCGATCGTGGACGCAGTGGATTCAGGTAGGTAGATGGCCATTCCGGTCTACAGTGCTTCGATCGTGATGTTGGCGTTGCTGTAGATACAGATCGCCGCCGCAATCGACATCGACTCTTCGGCGATGCGCCGAGCGCTCAATTCCGTGTGGCGGGCGAGCGCCTTTGCCGCCGACATGGCGAACGCGCCGCCCGATCCAATCGCTATGATGCCATCGTCAGGCTCGATCAGATCGCCGTTCCCCGAGAGCAGGTAGGTCGATTTCTGATCCATGACGATGAGCATGGCTTCGAGCCGTCGAAGGATCCGATCGGTTCGCCAGTCCTTCGCCAGTTCGACCGCGGAGCGATCGAGATTCCCCCGGTACTGCTCGAGTTTGGCCTCGAACCGTGAAAACAACGCAAACGAATCAGCGGCTGAGCCGGCGAACCCGGCGAGGATGCGATCGTTGTAGAGGCGGCGGATTTTCCGGGCGTTCTGCTTGACGACCGTCTCGCCAAAGGTGACCTGGCCGTCGCTGGCCATGACCGTCTCGTCCCGGTGGCGAACGGCCAGCACTGTCGTGGCTCGAAACATAAACCTTTCGCAGTCTATCAAAGGCGACCGAGGGCTCGGCAAACCCATGGCGCCGTGCCGGTGCTTCGTGGTTCGTGGTCAGTGGCTCGACGCTCGAAGAGCCTCAGGCGCGCCAAATTGCGGTTTTCGGGCCACGAGCGACGGAGTACGAACCACGGGCAGTGTGTCACCTGGGCATGACGAGGTGACACCAACTGGGGACACGACAAACGGCGTAAGTGAGCGTAAAATGCGAACGCACGCGCATTTGCGGCCTCCGGCCCTGGCAAATTGGTTGCTTTGCAGAAGTTGACGATTTGTGCAGCGGGGCAGCAGGGCGCGAGGAGTTCATCATGCGTGACAGATTCTCCATCGGCATCGTGGCGGCGACGGCAACGGCAGTAGCCTTGAGCGTCGCTCCAACCCTGGCGCAAGAAGGGCGCCCGGCCGGTGGCGAAAGGACCGGCTCGGCCGTCTCCCGGAGTGGCTCGGAGTCGCGTGGCGGCTCTGAGGCACGGGGCGGATCGGAGTCGCGCGGCGGGTCAGAGTCGCGCGGCAGCGCCGTCTCACGGAGCGGTTCGACCGGTGGCGGGATGAGCGACGGTGGTACGAGCGGATACTCCTCCAGCCGCTCGGCGCCGTCCTCATCCACCATGCTCGACCGATCGTCCGGCGCTCCGCCGGAGCGTTCGCAGCAGCGCACGCAGTCTCCGCGCAGCGGCGGCGGTGGTCAGAGCACCGGGCGCAGTGCGACGCCGAAAAGCGAGGGCGGCAGCCGTGACAGCGGCAGCAGCCGCGAAGGGTCCCGTGTCTCGGGCGGATCACGAACGGCGCCTGACTCCAACAGGTCGAACGGCAGCACCGCCGACAACGACTCGGGCCAGCGGAGCGCGGTTCCTGTCTACAGCCGCCCGCGAGATGGACGGCCAGCCTCAGGCGCGGCGGTCGGACGGAGCGGTTACCCCGTGCCGCCGATCAACAACAACTACTACTACCGGCCTTACTACTATCCATACGGGTTCTGGGGTCCGGGATACGGATTCGGCCTGGGTTATCTGTATTACGACCCGTTCTATTACGGCGGGTACGGTTACGGCTACCCCGGGTACGGCTACGGATATGGTGCAGGCTACGGCGGCGGTTATGGCGGCGGCGGCTACTACAGCGGCAGCGGAGGCTACAGCCAGTCCTATCAGGACACCGGCTCGCTGCGGCTGAAGATCAAACCGCGTCAGGGCCAGGTCTTCGTCGACGGCTACTTCGTCGGCGACGTGGACAGCTTCGACGGCACCTTCCAGAAACTGAACATCGACGGCGGCGGCCACCGCATCGAGATCAAGGCAGATGGCTTCGAGCCGCTGCAGTTCGAAGTGCTCATCACGCCAGGTGAAACGGTCACGTACAAGGGTGAGATGAAGCGGATCCAGTAAGCTGTGGTCTCCCTCGTCGCGGGCATTTCGGGCCTCTACGACTTCGTCGTAGGGGCCTTTTTATTGCTCGCGCCTGACACCCTCGCGTCCCTCTTCGGTGTGCCCCCGGCGTCGCCGCCGATCTTCTCCAATCTGAACGCGCTGTTTCTGATCTCGATCGGTATTGGCTACGTTCTTCCATGGCGCGAGCCCGATCGCTACCGCGGCTACATGTGGGTCATGGGACCAATCCTGAAGGGAGCGGGAGCAATCATCTTTCTGTTCGATTACTTCTTCCGTGGCTCGCCCGCGTCGTTCTTGCTGTTCGCGGCCAGCGACGGGACGCTGGCGTTGCTGACGCTGTGGGCGTTGATGAGAACTAACGCGGTCGTGGTTCGTGGTTCGTAGACCGTGTCTCGCCGAGCATTTCGCAGAGGACCGGCGAAACACGGACTACGAACCACGGACTACGGCTTTACAGCTCTATTGGCAAAGAGGAAATAGATCGGCACGCCCACACCGATGATAAGCAGGCCTGCCGCGGCGGGTCCCCACGGCGCACCTGTCTGCATGGGCACGAACAAGTCGTTCCACAAAGCGTTGGCAACGATCAGGGCGCTCGCGATCGTGAAGATGGCCGGTGCGATCGGATAACCGAGCGCCCGGAACGGTCGCGCGGCGGCGGGATCGCGCTGGCGGAGGACGAACAGTGCGGCGACGGCGACACCCGCGAAGAGAATCACCGAAAAGCCGGTGTACGTCGTGAGCGCCGAACCGCTGCCCGTGAGCACGAGCAGCCCGCTCCAGATCGCCTGCGCGACGATTGCGGCCGCAGGGGTTTTGAAGCGAGGGTGGATGCGCGAAGCCGTCTGCAGGAACAGGCCGTCGCGCGCCATCGCGAAGTAGACGCGGGGGCCCGCAAAGACGTTCGCGCTGATGCTGGCAGCAAGACTGATGATGGAGACGAGGCCCATCACATTGCCGGCCATCTGGTTGAGCAGGCGATCGGCGATCACGTCGAGCACGCTGCCCTTCACCTTCGCCAGTTCACCAACGGGCAGCACGAACAAGTAGAGCAGATTCAGCAGCACGTAGACGGCGATGACCGCTGCTGTGCCGAGCGCCAGCGCGCGCGGCACGTTCCGGCCCGGATCCCGAATCTCCTCCGCGATGTACGCGGCGGCGTTCCACCCGGAATACGCGAACATGACAGGAATCAGCGCGAGCAGCCAGGCGGCCATCGACACGGGGACGGCGCCCGACTGCTGCAGGTTCGCGGTCGAGCCCGCTCCGAACGAGAGGCCGAGCGCGATGAACATGAGCAGCGCCAGTACCTTCAGCGTCGCCAGGATGTTCCCCATCAACCGTCCGGGCCCGACGCCGCGAAGGTGGATCCAGGACATCAATACAATCGTCGCAAGGGCAACCAGCGCCTGCCGCGAGAACACGAGTGGAACCAACGGCACAGGGATGGTGAAGAGCGGCGTCGCGTCACCTGCCCCGGGGATGAATCGGTCGAGATAGATCGCCAGGAAGACCGAGCTGGCGGCGATTGCACCCGAAAAGCCGGCCACGAAGGACGTCCACCCGGTCAGGAACGCAGCCATGTTGCCGAAGGCGGCGCGGAGGTAGACGTATTCTCCGCCGGCACGCGGCCGCAGCGCGGCAAGCTCCGCGTACGCCATCGCGCCCATGAATGCCAGCGCTCCCCCTACGGCCCACACGCCGAGGAACAGCCACGGGTGTGGAATGGTCGCCGCAACCAGCGGCGGCGTGAAGAGAATGCCGCCGCCGATCACGTTCGAGACGATGATGGCGGCCGCGTCAAACGGGCCCAGCCGCCGCTCCAGCGTGGGGACGGCTTCGGCCTGCGATGCACGATTCGGAGTAGGGTTGCGCGCCACGAAATGTGTGATGGCGCTACTGCGTGATGAGTTGACGCGGGATGTCTTGCCGCGTCAGCTCCACCCATTGAGAAGAGCTCTGCTTGGCGAACACCACGACGCGCATGTCGACGAACTGACTGTTCTTGAGCATCTCGGCGCGCGACTGCGGCGGCTCTCCCGTGTAGCCCACCTTCGGCTGCACCCGGATGACATCCGTCTGGTCGCCTTGATCGAACGCGACGCGCTGCAGGAACACTTCTTCGAACTCTTCCTCACCCTCGGGTATGGACGGACCAAAACGTTTGAAATGTACGTTCAGCGAGAAGGGCCGGATTTCCCGATCGGTATTCTTGCGGATGCGGAAAGAGACGGTCGGAACAAGCTTGTTCCTGCCGTCGACAATGCCGGCGTCGAGCCAGCCGCTCGAGAGGTCGGTCACCTGCAGGGATTGCTTGAGATCGATGGAACCAGCGCAGGCGCAGGCCAGCAGCCCCACCAGCAGGACGCCCACGGTCCTGTGAACGGCTCGGGTTGCCCGGCCCGCTCCTAGCTTCATGCCCGGCGATTGTAGATCAGAAAACGCGGACCTCGACTTTCTTGCGAATCTCGTCGAGTCGGGTGCGATCGGCGGCATAGATCGCCAGGTCGCTCCCCTTGACCCTTAGGACGATCGTCGACGAATCGTCGATCTGCCCCGGCTGCATCGGCCCATGGCTGTCGTGCGCGGCGACGGTGAGCCATTCATCAGGCCCGAGGTTCAAGCTGTGACTGAAATTCAGCATGGCGTCGATCAGTTGGGTCTGCACGGCCCGCGTGTACTCGGCCAGGGGATCCCAGTCGGCAGGAATCTCCAGCTTCGGGACGGCAGGTACTGGCGCTGTTGTGGTCACCGACACCGTGGTGGGATCGGCACTGTCGGCGGCGCGCACCTCGTTCGGTTGGGGACCGCGGCCGCGGCGTTGTGGCATCGGCCCTACCTGCTGCTCAATCCGGCGGTACGCCTGCTCCGCACGCAATCGCTCTGGGCCTGCGGGCAGTGTCTGGAGGACCTGGCGCAGCGCTTCCAGCGCGCTGCCCATCTGCGTGTCACGCTGCAACACCATCTGAGACCAGACGACGCTTTGCAGGAGTGCCGGGACTTCGACGTCGAAGAAGACGCCGTACCCTTCGAGCACGAAGCCCCGCGCCCTCGGCTGACCTGCAAGCGCGGTGACGCCAGGCTCCAGCGCCTGCAGTTTCTTGGCGACCTGCTCCGCGCCCAGGCCGGCGGCGTTCTGCAGCACGCCTTCGAGCAGCTTCATCTGATCGCGCCGCGCATGCGTTTCCTGTGCTTGTCCCTGCCCCAGCGTCGCCGCCGGCGCCGACAACATCAACACGACCGCGACGACAAAACCCTTCTTCACGTCCTCACCTCGGCAATGAATCATGATCCTGAGCTCAGCGCTGCTGACCGACCAGACGATACACCTGGTTCAACATCTCGCGCTGACGATAGACCTCGGCATCCCTCAGCCCCTGATTCTGATTGATGCCCTGCTGCAGGCGAACCAGTTCCGTTCGATAGGCGGCTTCCAGCTCGCGCATGGCCTGGACCACTCGCGTAGCGACGACGCTTTGTTGACGCTTCTCGCTCTCGCTGACAATCTCGCGCACGCGCTTGAGGATCTCCGCATCCGTCAATTTCGCCGCGCCTGCAGGCTGAGTGCTCGAGGTGTCCGCGACTGCGACGAGCGAGTCGCGTCCCGGCCGCTCGCGTGACAGGCGTAATTCAAGCTCGGTCACGCGCTGCAGGATCGTCTGAAGCTCCGCAGCGCCTGCATCAAC
>Ga0075420_100005092_pt1 | contig 11541 bp, 14 predicted proteins | sample SoiMetdeltSBSDD4_FD_75296 | JGI IMG/M metagenome (GOLD analysis project Ga0075420, IMG submission 75296) | Bulk soil microbial communities from a Populus tree surrounding site in Tennessee, USA - Soil MetaG P. deltoides SBSDD4 | ecosystem: Environmental > Terrestrial > Soil > Tree plantation... | reverse complement strand
AACGTTAATGGCGTCAGACGCGCCTCAGAACGGCCGTTCGTGGAATTCCCTGCAAGTCACTGCGCAAGCCGTTGAGGTTCAGGCCCGGCCGTTCGGCAACGAGTCGTCGCACGTCAGCTTCCTGACCGTAACCGAACTCCATCAGAAACCAGCCGCCAGGTGCGAGCGCGGCAAGGCCGGCGTCAAGTACCCCGGCGATATCCCGAAGACCGTCGGCGCCCCCAAACAACGCCACGTCAGGCTCGTGACGCACATCCTTTCCGAGGGCCGCCTTGTCGATCTGTCGCACGTACGGCGGGTTGGCGACGACCACGTCGAACGTTCCACCCACATCGTCGAGATACGACGTGCAAACGAACGTTACGCGATCCGCGACACCGTTGGTCATGGCGTTGTCGAGAGCGACGTCAAGCGCGTCCTGCGAGATGTCAGTTGCGAGAACCGTGCAAGTCGGTACCTCGTGCGCGATTGATATCGCCAGACAGCCGCTGCCGGTGCCAATGTCGGCGACCCGGGCCGACGGTATGTCTCGCAGCAGTGAAAGGGCTTCCTCGACGATGAACTCTGTTTCAGGCCGCGGGATGAGTACGGCTGGACTGACCCGAAAGGACAGGTTCCAGAAATCGCGGCGCCCGACGATGTAAGCGGTGGGTTCCCGCTTGGCACGTCGTGCAACCATCTCTGAAAAACGAGGCTCGAGCGTGGCTGGCGCCTTTGCACGCTGCTCCGAGAGCAGCCGGGCGCGATCCCAGCCCAGGATCTCCCGTGCGTAGACATCGACGTCAACGGACGCATCCGCTTCGTGGACGCCCGCGGCAACCAGGTCCGTTCGTGCGCGTGTGAGCCGTTCGGCGAGCGTCAGGGAGGGAGCGGCACCGCTCACAGATCCGTCGCTTCCTTCAACTTCTCGGCGTTGTAGTGGGAGATGACCTGATCGAGGATTTCGCGCGTGTCGCCTTCAAGAACGTCGTGCAGGCGATGGGTGGTGAAGTTGATCCGGTGGTCGGTGATGCGGCTCTGGGGGAAGTTGTACGTCCGGATCTTTTCCGATCGTTCGCCTGTGCCGACTTGTCCGCGTCGCTCCTTGGCAATGGCGTCCTGCTGTTTCTGCATCTCCATGTCGTAGAGACGCGCGCGCAGCACTTTCATCGCTTTCGCCCGATTCTTGATCTGGGATTTTTCGTCCTGTTGTGACACAACCACCCCGGTGGGGATGTGTGTGAGACGGACGGCCGAGTACGTCGTGTTTACGCTCTGACCGCCGGGTCCGCTCGAGCAGAACGTGTCGATGCGGAGGTCCTTCTCGTTGATCTGGATGTCAACATCCTCGGCTTCGGGAAGCACCGCGACCGTTGCCGTGGACGTGTGGATGCGGCCGCTCGCCTCGGTCGCGGGCACGCGCTGCACACGGTGCACACCACTTTCGTACTTGAGGCGGCTGTACGCGCCCCGTCCGGTGATTGACGCGATGACTTCCTTGAGTCCGCCCACTCCGCTCTCGCTGCTCGAGAGCACTTCGAGCTTCCAGCCCTGGCGTTCGGAGAAGCGTGTGTACATCCGGAAGAGTTCAGATGCGAAGAGCGCGGCTTCGTCGCCCCCGGTGCCTGCTCGAATTTCGAGCAGGACGTTGCGGTCGTCGTTTGGGTCCTTGGGGATGAGCAGGACACGAAGCTCGGCGAGAAGCGCTTCGCGCTGTTCCGTGAGTCCCTTTAGCTCATCGTGCGCGAGCGCCCGCATTTCCGGATCGCCGCCGCGCACCAGTTCTTCAGCGCCCTCATAGTCCTTCTCCACCTGCTTGAATTCGCGGTACTTCTGAACCACCGGTTCGAGGTCGGAGAGCGTCTTGGCGCCTTTGCGGTATTCGGCCTGATCGGCCTGCATCTCGGTGGTACCGAGTCGTTGCATCAGCTCGTCGTATTGCCGTTCGAGGGCCGCGAGTTTGTCGAATATGGACATGAAGGTTTCCGATTACCCGCCGGACACGGGTGGCAGAAACGCCACCTCGTCGCCATCCTCGAGCACGGCGCTCATGCGCGAGTACTCGGCGTTCACCGCCACCGATATCGCCCGCTCGTATTCGCCGAGCGTCGGTCGCTCCGCGACCAGGCCGTTCCACACGGCCCGCACCGTGGCGGAAGCGGGGATTTCCTGTTCCAGTTCTCCGGTGCCGGCCAGGTCACGCAGCCGCGCAAACAACCGCACGGTCACGCGCATGCGATTTGATACGCTTTCTCGCGGGCTGTGGCATCGTCCGGGTCCGCGACCGCCCCCTCGAGCCAGACATCACCGCCCTCGAAGTGCTCACGTTTCCAGATCGGGACGATCTGTTTGACGCGTTCGATGGCGTACCGGGTTACGGCAAACGCATCCGCCCGATGAGCTGAGGCGGCGACGATGACGACGCTGGCCTCGCCGAGTTCGAGGCGTCCAATCCGGTGGTGGAGGCCCAGTCGCGCAGAGGGCCACTGCTCGGTCGATTCATCGAGGATGCGCTGCAAGGCTTTCACGGCCAGCGGCTCATATGCCTCGTATTCGAGGAAGAGCACTTTTCGGCCTTGGTTGTGATCGCGCACCAGTCCCGCAAACGTGACCACCGCACCGTCAGTCGGGTTTTCGGCGGCAACCGCCTCCGCGAGCCGGCCCGAGTCGAGCACCTCGGACGTCACCGCCACAAGCGGAGTCCTCACCTAGTCAGTATACCGGCCCGGGTACGTAGGCCGGGTACGTAGGCCGGGTCTTTAGACCCGGCGGTACGTAGAGGCGGACCTTCAGGTACGCCTGACACTACAACCGGCCGCCGCGATCGGGGCGATGGTGCCAGAAGTGCTGCATTGGCCCATGTCCACGGCCGAGGCCGGGACTCTCGCGAATGGCGCCCGCAATGTACCGCTGGACGAGAGGAATAGCCTCGCGCAGCGTGTGGCCAATCGCGAGGTGCGCCGCCAGCGCAGCCGAGAAGGTGCACCCGGTGCCATGAGTCTGCGTGCTCGCCACACGCTCAGCGACAAATTCCTCGAAGCCGCGATGGTCCAGCAGGAGATCGCGAATCTCATCCGAACCGTAGTGACCGCCCTTGATGATCACTGCCGTTGGACCAAGGGCCAGGATTCGTTCCCCCGCGCGGCGCCGGTCGTCGTCCGTCACGATCGTCATTCCGGCCAGCACTTCCGCCTCGGGAATGTTCGGCGTCACGACGAATGCGTGGTGCAGCAGTTCCGCACGTAACGCCCCAAGCGCCTCATCGTCGATAAGCCTGTCGCCGCTCTTCGCGACCATCACCGGGTCAACGACGAGCAACGGGATCTCGAGTTCCTCCACTGCTGCGGCCACGGCTTCGACGATGGCGGCGTTTGGCAGCATGCCGGTTTTGGCGGCATCGACGCCAATGTCCGAGGTCACTGCTTCAATCTGGGCGGTGACGAGATCCGAAGGAAGCGCCAGAAACTGCGTCACACCGAGCGTGTTCTGCGCGGTGACAGCCGTGATCGCGGTGGTTCCGTAGACCTGGTGGGCGGCGAACGTCTTGAGGTCGGCTTGAATGCCGGCGCCGGCGCCTGAATCGCTTCCCGCGATCGTCAGGACTCGGCGCATGTTAGGGGTTGGGGGCTAGGGGCTGGGGCTAGGGGTTAGTTGGGCGAACGAACTTCCAGAGGCTCGGGACGATCGCCGCTGCGAGGAGCAGTTTCAACAGGTCCGCCGCGACAAAGGGCAGAACACCTGTGAGCACGGCGTTCTGGAAGGCCGCAGCCGCTGATGTACTTACCGGTCGTGTCACGATCGCGAGCATGGATGCGCCGGCCGCGTAGATCACGACCAGGCCCGCGAACATGGCCACTACCGACGTCAGATACTTCCGGTCGAGACCACGCTCGGCCAGCCGTCCCACGAGGAAGGCAGCAACCGGGTAGGAAAGCAGATAGCCTCCGGTCGGTCCCATCAGGCGAAGGATGCCCTGGGGAAGAGACGCCGAGGCGGCAAAGACCGGGAGTCCCGCGATCCCGGCCAGCAGATACAACACCTGTGCTGAAGCGCCGAGGCGGGAGCCGAGCGCGAGACCGCCGAGCAGGACGACCATCGGCTGGAACGTGAACGGAACCTGAGTAAACGGGAGCGGGGTGCTGATCTGCGCTGCTGCAGCAGTCAGTCCGGCCAGCAGCACGACCGACGCAGCCCGCGTCGCTGTTGATGCGGCCGCTCCATGGTGGGTGGTGACGGTGCTGAAGAGTGTGGTCGAAGACATGGACGCCGATCTTACCACCCACTCCGCACGCCGGGTCTAAAGACCCGGCCTACGCAAGCGTGCGTACGAGGTACGTAGGGCGGGTCTTCAGACCCGCCGTCCCCAGCCTAATGGCCGAGGACGACCAGGTACTGGTAGGTCAACACCGCGCGCGAGAGCACGCGTAGCCCTGCCTTGGCCGCGTCCGCCTCGACCGCGGACTGCTCCACACGTACGCCTTCAGTCGGGGCAGGTCCGGGTCCGCCGTTCCCGGGGTTGTAGTTCACGATGCCGATGCGTCCGTTCGGCTTGAGCGCCGCGGCCAGATTACGGAGGAAGGTAATCCGCTCTTCCACTTCGGGATAGACATCCACGACGAGGATCGCATCGAGCGCACGCTGGGGCAGGTTGGGATCGCTACCCGCGCCGAGACGCGTCTGCACGTTCTGCAGGCCCTCGCGCGTGACCCGCCTGCGGATCGCGTCGAGCATCTGGCGCTGGACGTCCTGGGCATAGACGATTCCGTTCGGGCCCACGCGACGGGCGAGGCGGATCGTGAACCATCCGGCGCCCGCGCCGATGTCGGCCACACGCCCGCCGTCGGCAATCGCCAGCGCATCCATGATCTGCTCGGGCTTCTGCCATTCGGCACGGTCGGGCCCCTCGAGGAGCCCCAGGTTCTCAGGCGGGAACAGCGGACCGTGGGCTGGCTGCTGTCCGCTCACTGCAGCGGCACCAATGATCAGCACAAGTGCCGCGGTACCGACCACGAGCCTCACTGCTTCCCCTCGTTGCTCGTGCCCGCGATGCCGGGTTCCGTCATGGCTTCGGGCGAGAGGATGCGCTCGAGGGTCGCTTCAGGGAGCAACTGCTGTTCTACGACGATCGCGCGGACGGATTTCCCTGTCCGTACCGCCTCCTTGGCGATTTCCGCGGTCTTTGCGTACCCAAGGTACGGACTGAGCGCCGTGGCTACAGCCGTACTTCGCTGCAACAACTCGAGGCAACGTGCCTCGTCCGCCTCGATCCCGTCCACGCAGCGCGTCTGCAGGGCCCGCATGGCTTCGCGCAGGATGCTGGATGCGTGCAGCGCGTTCCACGCGATGACGGGCATCATGACGTTGAGTTCGAGCTGTCCGGCTTCGGCGGCAACGGTGACGGTCATGTCGCAGCCGATGACCTGAAAGCACACCTGATTCACCATTTCGGGAATCGACGGGTTCACCTTGCCAGGCATGATCGATGAGCCAGGCTGCACCGCCGGAAGGCGTATCTCGCTGAGCCCGGCGCGCGGTCCCATGCTGAGCAGACGCAGATCGCTCGCCACCTTTCCAAGCTCCACAGCCAGACGCCTCAACGTGCCGACATAGCCGAGCACGTCGCCCATGCTCTGCGTCACGCGAAACCTGTTTGCCGCCGGCGCGAGTTCGAGGCGCGTCATCTCCCGAAGATGACCGACCGTGCGGTCCGCATAATCGCTTCCCGCATTGAGCCCGGTGCCGACGGCCGTCGCGCCGATGTTCATTTCTCTCAAAGCGATGGACGCGTGGTCCACCTCATCGCACGCGCGAGCCAGACAGGCGGCGTAGCCGCTGAACTCCTGCCCAAGCGTCATAGGCACGGCGTCCTGCAGGTGCGTCCGGCCCACCTTGAGCACACCCTGAAAGGCGCGGCTCTTCGCCTCGAGCGCGGCAGTCAGACTGCGCGCCGTCTCCATGAGCGGCGCATGCGCCAGGAGTAGCGCCAGTCGCGTTGCCGACGGGAACACGTCGTTGGTGGACTGCCCCATGTTCACGTGGTCGTTCGGGTGCACGAGGCTGTAGTCGCCTCGCGTCCCTCCAAGGCGTTCGGCCGCACGATTGGCCAGCACCTCGTTGACGTTCATGTTGTGGGACGTGCCGGCCCCGGCCTGATAGACGTCGATAACGAACTGATCTCTGAGGGCGCCAGCCAGTACTTCATCTGCGGCGGAAACGATGGCGTTGGCGAGCCGGCTGTCGAGACGGCCCAGCGACTGGTTGGCGAGGGCCGCAGCCTTCTTGATCAGAAGCGTAGCGTCGACCAGCTCTCGATGCGCGCGCAGCCCGCTGATCGGAAAGTTTTCGACCGCTCGCGAGGTCTGAATGCCGTAGTAAGCGTCAGCAGGAACCTGATGCTCGCCCAGCGAATCGCGCTCGGTTCGCCACACGTCAGGAATTATACTTTTCTGATGCCCGCCTCATTTTTCGACAGCGTTGTGGCCCTGATCGTCAAGACGTCGACCGACCTCCCGCCCGATGTCCGTTCGGCGATGAAGACGGCGATGGGACAGGAAACCGCCGGCACGCAATCAGCTCAGGCGCTGACCATCATCGCGCAGAACATCGACTTGGCGTGTGACACGGAAGGCGCCATCTGTCAGGACACGGGTATGCCGACCTTCGAGGTCAAGACGCCGGTCGGCGCCAATCAGGTGGTTCTCAAGCGCAAGATTCGCGAAGCTGTCGCCGAGGCTACCAAGCGCGGAAAACTTCGCCCCAACTCGGTCGATTCGATCACCGGAGAGAACTCCGGCAACAACCTTGGACCCGGCACACCCATCATTCACTTCGAACAGTGGGAACGGGACGACATCGAGGTGAAGCTGATCCTGAAGGGTGGCGGCTGCGAGAACATGAACGCGCAGTATTCGCTGCCGACGGAGCTGCCGAACCTGGGGCGCGCAGACCGGTCGCTCGCGGGTGTGCGGAAATGCATCCTGCACGCGGTGTGGAACGCGCAGGGCAAGGGTTGCGCACCGGGTGCGATTGGCGTTGCCATTGGCGGCGATCGCACGTCCGGTTACGTGGGCGCCAAAGAACAGCTCTTCCGTACGCTCGATGACTTGAACCCTGATCCCCGCCTCGCCGAACTCGAAGCGTCGATCATGGGCGAGGTCAATAACCTCGGCGTCGGCACGATGGGCTTCGGCGGGAAGACGTCGCTCATCGGCTGCAAGATCGGTGCGTTCAATCGTCTGCCGGCCAGCTTTTTTGTGTCGGTGGCGTACGACTGCTGGGCATTCCGGCGGTTGGGCGTTGTGCTCGACGGGTCAACCGGTGCCATCAAGGAGTGGTTGTACCGCGACGAGACCGCGCCCATCATCAGCATGTCCGACCAGGCTGGTTTCCAGCGAACAGGCCGCGAGGTGCATCTCGAAGCGCCCATCACCGACGCGCAGATCCGCGAACTGAAGGTTGGCGACGTCGTCTTGATTTCCGGTCGCGCTTATACCGGTCGTGACGCCGTTCATCACCACCTGATGTCGCACGAACCCCCTGTTGACCTCCGTGGCGGGGTCATCTACCACTGCGGCCCGGTCGTGGCGAAGGACGGCGACGGCTGGCGGGTAACGGCCGCCGGGCCGACGACATCGATTCGCGAGGAGCCTTACCAGGGCGACATCATCAAGCGCTTCGGGGTGCGCGCGGTCATCGGCAAGGGCGGTATGGGCGCCAAGACGCTCCAGGCTCTCCGGGAATCGGGGGCTGTTTATCTCAACGCCATTGGTGGCGCGGCTCAGTTTTATGCCCGGACCATCACAAGCGTTGACGGCGTCTCACTGATCGAGTTCGGCACTCCCGAGGCCATGTGGCACCTGACAGTGAAGGATTTCCCGGCAATTGTCACGATGGACGCCCATGGGAACAGCCTTCACAAGGACGTCGAGCAGGCCTCGGCGGCCGAGTTGGCCCGGATGGCCTAGACCGAACTCGGCTTGCCGCTCACCCGGGGGCAGGGCGTATAATTTCAGGGTGTGGGCATAGCCCCACCGGGCGCTGCTATGGCGTCCTGATGAGGAGATTGGACCCGATGATCAACGTATCCACGACGGCGGCGAGCAAGATCAACGAACTGCTGGTCGAAGAAGGCAAGGCGGGCAGCGGTTTGCGCGTGTTCGTCCAGGGTGGCGGCTGTTCGGGTTTCCAGTACGGTCTGATGATCGAGGAAGCCGGGGGCTCTGCGGATCAGATATTCGAGTCCAATGGCGTCCGTCTGTTCGTGGACCCGGTCAGCATCAGCTATCTCAAGGGCGCAGAGGTCGACTTCGTGGAGACCGTCACCGGTGGCGGCTTCACCATCAAGAACCCGAACGCGACATCGACGTGCGGCTGCGGCTCGTCCTTCAGCGCCTGAAATTGCGCACGCGGAAAGCGATCGAACTGTGATCACCAGCTTTCCCGACCTCAGTCGGCTCAAGCCAGCCGGCGGCAAGCGATCCAGCAAGCGCGAACAGATCGTCGGCGTGTTCCTGCGGCAGGACGGGCACCTCAGCGCCGACGACCTGGTCGATCGCATCCGCCAGGAAGACCATCGCATCAGTCGCGCGACGGTCTACCGCACACTCCAGTGGATGGTGGACGCTGGCATCGCAAGGAAAGTTGACTTTGGTGAAGGACGGTTTCGCTTCGAGCCGTCATATCGCCAGCCCCGCCACTTTCACCTGATCTGCAAGGGCTGTCAGGAGTCTTTCGAGTTCCTGAGCTCCGACATCGAAAGCGCCGTTGACGAGGTTGCCGTCGCGCGCGGTTTCACGATCGGCCACAGCATCGTCCAGATCTATGGGACCTGCGAAGCGTGCCGTACCGGTCGCGCTGTCGATGCGTTGGACCACGGTCATTCAGACATGGTGTTCGCGCGCGACGCGTTGCGCATAGCGATTGCCACCGAGCGAAGCGGCGCCGAGTTCTACCTGCGCGCGGCCAAGATCACACGCGATGCGCGCGGCCGCAAGATCTTCGAGGATCTCGCTCATGAAGAGCGTGAGCATCTTGGCCGGCTTGAAGAGCGCTACGCCCAGTTGCTGCTACGCGATCCACACCTCGAGGCGCGGCCCACGTTCCTGTACTTCAAAGGCGCGGCCAGCGGGATCTTCGCCGAGGGCGTTGACCGTCTGCGGAAAGGCGTCGACGATCAGCAGGCGCTGATGATCGGCATCCGGTGCGAACGCGGCTCGCACAGGTTCTTCAAGAAGTACGGAGAGCGCTTCGAAGATTCAGAGGGCAAGCAGATTTTTCTCGAGTTTGCCAATGAGGAACGCGAACATCTCGACCTCCTCGTCCGCGAGTACCGCGCGCTCGTCAAACGGCAGGGGAGGCGGGCTCGTCGCGGCTCCGCGCCAGACCGGGCGAGCGCCGGCAACTAGTTGGTCGATCTCCACCTCCACACCACAATTTCCGACGGTCGCCTGACTCCGCCTGAACTGGTCGAGTGCGTACATGCGGCCGGCGTCACGGTGATGGCGGTCACCGATCACGACACCACGCTGGGCACCTCTGAGGTTCGCGCTCTGGCGTCGGCTCTCGGCATCGAGGCCGTCAGTGGCATCGAAATCACGGCGGTCGAGAATGGGCGGGACGTGCACATCCTCGGCTACTTCCTCCGGGAAGAGGAGCCGGCGCTGGCCGCCTTTCTCACACAGCAGCGACTCCGCCGCATCGATCGTGTAAAAGCTCTCGCCGAACGCCTGTCGACACTCGGAATGCCTGTGGACGTGCAGCCACTCCTCAAGGAGGCCGCGCTCAACAACGGCCGTTCGATTGGTCGTCCTCAGGTGGCGCAAGCGATGATCCGGGCCGGACACGTCGCCTCCATCGCCGACGCGTTCGACAAGTGGCTCGGGCAGGGTCGGCCGGCGTTTGTCCCGCGTGAGGGTCCGAGCAGTGAGGCGGTGATCGCGGTCATCCACGGCGCCGACGGTCTGGCTTCGCTGGCGCATCCCGGCAAGACGGGGATCGACGCGCGTATTCCAGCGCTCTGCGAGGCGGGTCTCGATGCGATCGAGGCGCATCATTCAGACCACGACGCAGCGCTTGTCGAGCACTACACGCGAATAGCCAGCGTGGCTGGCGTTCTCGTCACCGGCGGCTCCGACTTCCATGGCGATCCGCAGCAGCAGCGCGCGCCGGGCAGCCGCACACTTCCTGAGCAGGACTGGCTCGCCCTCAAGGCCGCGTCCCGCGCGCATGCCTGAAACCCCAGACATCGTCGTCTCCATCAACGGCGTCGAACGCGACTATCACGGGCTGAGGCCCCTGCGCGTCCGCGCACTCAGGATGCGTGCGGGCGAGACCGTGGCCATCCTCGGCATGGACCGGGAGCAAGCGGAAGTATTCGTGAATCTCGTGTCGGCGGCGACGCTCCCCGACAAAGGTGTGGTCGAGACGCTCGGTCAGCCGACGACCGTCGTCACGAGCAACGAGGAATGGGTGCGTCTTCTCGAGCGCGTCGGTATCCTCAGCGAACGCGCGATGCTGCTCGGTGAGATGACCGTCGAGCAGAATCTGGCAATGCCGTTCTCGCTAGAGGTATTCGACCTGCCGGCGGATCTTCGAACTCGTGTCGAGTCGTTGGCGAGCGAGGTGGGTCTGCCGCTGGAACTGCTGAAGACACCGACGGCAGGGCTGTCGTTGCTCATGCGGGCGCGGCTCCGTCTGGCGCGAGCGATCGCAACCGAGCCCAGTCTGCTGCTGGCCGAACATCCGAATGCGCTGGTTGAGGAAACCGAGGCGGAGGCGTTCGGCGCGGACATAGCCAGGGTCATCGCCGAACGCCGCATGGCAGCAGTCATCCTGACCGCCAACCGATTGTTTGCGAAAGCAGTGGCTCGTTCAGTGCTCGTGCACGATCCCGCCACCGGGGATCTCACGTCAGCGTCGCTGTGGCGACGCTGGTTGTCATCACGCCAGACCTAGCCCTCGAGCAGTCGCACCTCACCGGCCCGCGGGCCCTTGGTTGACTCCTCGACGATGAACTCCACGCGTTGCCCTTCACGCAGCAGTTCGAACACTGCGTTGCGTACCGAGCTACGGTGAAAAAAGTGTTCGAGACCGCCCTCATCACGGATGAATCCAAATCCCTTGTCGATGAGCAGGCGAGCAATTGTCCCAGTCGGCATAGCCGTGTCCTCCGATGCGCGCGCGAAAACCTGGGACCATCCCCAGGTACTCCCTCGGACCGCGATAGTAAGCGGATGATGAAGCCAGGCAAGGCTGCGGTCCGTGTGCAGGCGCCCGTAAAGCTCGGAAAGTGTATCAGCAATGTCAAGGCATGCCCGAACCCCTTATCGTTCTGAACCTTGCTAGGATCGGCCCATGCTCGAGGCACTCGTGCTGGCCGGCGGCGCCTCGACGCGAATGGGCTCTCCCAAGGCCGTCCTCCAGACTCCCGACGGCCGGCCATTCATCATCCGAATTATCGAGACCCTCTTCGACGCCGGGCTCACCCGAATCACCATCGTTACCGGCGTTCACCACGACGTGACCGCCGAGTTGTGTGCATCCCATTCGGTTGCCCGGGCGGTG
>Ga0075420_100005091_pt1 | contig 11544 bp, 13 predicted proteins | sample SoiMetdeltSBSDD4_FD_75296 | JGI IMG/M metagenome (GOLD analysis project Ga0075420, IMG submission 75296) | Bulk soil microbial communities from a Populus tree surrounding site in Tennessee, USA - Soil MetaG P. deltoides SBSDD4 | ecosystem: Environmental > Terrestrial > Soil > Tree plantation... | reverse complement strand
TCAAGCTCTTTGATGAGCTCGCTGCCGACGGTCCCACCCGCTCCGGTGACACAGATCATGGTCGCCACCTCCTTTTGAGAATGATAAGGGTGACTGTGCCCGCGCGAAACATCGCAGCCCGTGTCTGAGCATTACGTGTGGCTGAGCAGCCGGAGCGAAGCAGGAGGCTGTAAGCCCTCGCCTGTACCGTTCAGTTAGACCGCTTTGTGGTGCTTTGCCAAGAACGAAAGGACTGCCGCGTTAAAAGCAGGTCCGTTTTCTTCCTGCATCATATGCGACACGCCACGTATAGTGACACGCTCGGCATGCGGCATCAACTCCTCAAGCCGGTCTGTCAGATGGTGAAATAAGCCGCTACTGTGCTCTCCGTTGACCAACAACGTGGGAGTCGATATTGATCGGAATGGTCAGGACGGCGAGGCCGTTCCCGCCGGGGAGCTCCTGGACCACGCAATCCAGCGTCTGCCTGATGATGCCTCTCTCATCGTCCGTCAGGTTTAGGCTGCTGAGCAAGCTCTCGACGATGGAGTTGCTCGAGACCAGCCAGTCTCACAGGCCCTGTCCTGTCTGGAACTCCAAGTGTTCGGTGATCGTCTCGCCCTTAATGTCTTTCAATCCGGCTGCAGAGATTTATAGCGCATAGTGTCTATCCTTTCGGTTTCGCTATCCGGGTCTTGTCCTAGGTGGCTTTTCGTCGTTCCTCGGCGGTGGCGAAAATGCGTCCAACGTTCTCGTCGGAGAAGAACTCGGCTGGTGAGATGACGCCGGCGTTGATCCGCGCGAACCCGTCCATCGCTTGCTGGTTGCCGTGCACGGCTGCCAGCAGCCGCTGACGCTCGGGGGGCGGGGGCGCAAGGGTCGCGAGCTCACAAGTGAACTCGTACATCGGCAGAACGTGCTCGTCGCGGGTGGATTGGTACTCAGCCATCGCCGCGTCGAAGGGGCGGGTACCGGAGAACGTCTGGTCTAGCGCCGTGGCGCATAGCTCGGCATCGTGAAAGGCGTCGTGGATCCCCTGAGCGGTGATGAAGTCCTTGTTGTAGCCGGCGTCCCCCACCAGTGCCCAGCCGGGACCGTAGGGCTTTCGGAAGTAGTTCGGCACGGCCGTGCCGACGAAGCGCGCTTCGCGGGTGGCTGCGCGGAGCCGGTCGGCGAAGGGCGGCACTAGTTCGAGGGTCTTGAGATAGTTGGCTTCGATGTCCCTCTTGTAGGTCTCAAACTCCGCGAACGGCCAGCCGCAGATGATCAGCGTGAGGTCGTTGTTCGTAGGCCACGCTGCGAATGCCCGGTCCGGGCGGATGTAGACCTCGAAACGGCCGTTCATCGGCAACCCGCTCCAGTAAGTGTAATAGCTTCCCTGAAGTCGCGGCTTCTCGTTGTATTGTTCGGCGCCCGCGACCTTCGCAACCATCGAGTGCCGGCCGTCCGCCCCGATCACCACCCGGGCTTGTTCGGTGACGGTCTGGCCGCCCTTACCGTGGCCGCGGAGGCCAGTGACGCGACCGTCCTCAATGAGGATGTCCTCGACGGTGAACCCTTCGCGGACCTCGGCTCCCGCCTCCAACGCGGCGTCCACGAGCAGCTTGTCCAGCACGGTCCGCCGGGGGCCGTATGCGACGGGGGCCTCGGCGGTCCCGGGGGCGCCTGAGATCGTGAAGAGTCCGAAGTCGAACGAGTACGTGTCGATGGGCGGGCATCCGCTCGCCACGAGGCGGTGGAGAAGGCTCCACCGCTGCAGCGCCGCTACTCCGGGCGGGTGGACGAGGTGCGTCGAGATCGTGTCGCTGGGGAACTTTGCCCTATCGACGACGAGGACGTTGTAGCCCTTCCGGGCAAGGAGCATCGCGGTCGGCGATCCAGCGCAGCGCGCGCCAACGACGATCGCGTCGAATGCTTTGGTCATCGAGACCTCCTTTAAGGTTCGTGCTCGTACTGACAATCAGACGCCGTCGAGCGCAATACGCAGCGTGCGCAGCAGCTCGTCGGGCTGCTCGATGGGTGGATCGTCGGCGCACTGCTCAATCACGTGCAGCGGCCATCCGAAGCGGGCACATGCTGCCTCGGCGACCGAAAGCGACACCGCCCGATCGTGTCGGCCCCAGATGAGGTTTGTGGGAACGGCAATGCGCGCCAGGTCCTCTTCGGGGATCGCGGGCAGCCCGAACTGCTGCATGAGCACGTGAAAAGCTGCTCGCACGCTCGGCGTGAGAGCGCGATCGAGGTTGTACGCAGTGAACGGTTGCCAGCGCTGCCCCATGCGTCGGCGCAAACCGTCGAGATCGAATGCGCAATGCCGCCACAGGCGCTCGTGCGTGTGCTCGGTCGGTTGCGCAAAGTAGTCGTTTATCGCGAATCCGAATTCAGGCGCTGGATCGAACGGTGCCAGACCGAATGTGTCGATCAGTACCAGCCGGCTCACCCGGCCGGCGCGCTTGAGCGCGAACCGCGCGGCGATGGCGCCGCCGAGCAATTGCCCCACCAGTGCCGGTGGCGACATGCAGGAGTGCTCGATCAGCTCGCCGAGCCACGCCAACACCCGTTCGGCATCCAACAGGCCATCACTGACCTCGGATGCACCATGACCTGGAAGATCGGGCGCGACTACGCGATGCGTCGCCACGAGTCCCGGGATCACACGCATCCAGTGCGCCGCATAACCTCCGGGGCCGTGCAGCAGCACGACGGGCGGGCCGTCACCGCCCTCCAGTACGGCAGTCGATACGCCATGGATGTGCATTCGTCGTTCAGTGACCGGGAGTCCCGCTAGAAGTCGTTCTCGAGCATCGTCGCCGGCGAGTGGTTGCTTGCGTCGCTCCTGCATGTCTTTCTGATCTATCTTAGCCATGGCATCCTCCTCGCTCTTTTGTAAAATCGTTCCGCAGCTCAACCCGCTACCTCGGTGCTATTTGAACCTGACGAACGTGAGCCGGTGTTCCCACTTCGTGTCCGGCTTGTTGTCGCCGAAGGTCACGTCGATCCCTCCGTCCCTGGGAATGTTGTAGCCAAACTTGAGGATGTGGTTGTCCAGCAGAGGCGGCGTGCGGCCAGGGACGGGGACGTACCCGATGCGGAACCCGGTTATCGCGACCGTTCCTGACGTGTCGATGTTCTTGTGGTCGGTGCCCGCGTCGTCAACCGTGCCGGTGGAGATGCCAAATCCCTGAACCAGGCTGCGCGGCACGTAGGAGTAGGCGATGTCAACCAAGTAGTCGTCGTCGCCGTTCTGGTCCTGGTACGTCACCGCGATGTTGCCGTCCCCCGGCTCGATGCCCACGACGCTCAGGTGATGGTCGCAACCATCCAAAAAGTTGCAGTTCCCTTCGAATGGGGGGAAACCGATGTCCTCGATCGCGAAGAAGAGCTCGAACCCCCTGAGGACGAAGATGTAGTCCCGGTTGGGTGGTGCCTGGAGGGGGAAGGTGCAGGTCCCGCCGCTGCAGTGCCGGTGCAGCGTTGGGGGGGGATCACGCCGGCCAGCGTCACCTTCGTCAGGCTGGCCTCGTACTCCATCGGGTCGTCGCCGTTCCGGTCGTCGAAGCGGATGGACAGCCTAGTGTCGGTCTCCGGGAGCACTCTGATGGAGCGAATGTGGTGGTCGCCGTTGAGGTACCGGAAGTCGAACCTGCGCATGAGTACCACCTCGCCTGGCAAGAGCGTGATTGACCGGGTATCTTCACCCGAGGCGATGCCGGACAGCGTCTCGCGTCGCTCGCTCGCGGCCTGCGCGGACCTGGCAGTGCCGAGCAGTGTTACGGCCAACACAATCGCTGCCGCCGCCCAGACCGGGCGTCGTGTTGCCTTACGGAAGTTCATCATTGCAACCTCTCTTTGAAGACGGCCCTCATTGCACGTTCGATTGACATTGAAATCTCCGGTTCGACCTACTTGTACCTTGGCCATGGCATCCTCCTCGCTGTTCAGTGAATAGCTCGGCAAGTCAACCTTGTGTAGGTCAATTCTGCGAGAAGAACCCAAAGCGGCGCTTCGGGGAAACTACCCAATTTGCGCCGCACCGGCCGCGTGGGTAGTTTCCGCCAAAGGGAGATGAGTTAGAGTAACTTGTGGTCGTAGGCGTAGGCCGTGGCGGCGGCGCGCGACGGGACGTCAAGCTTGCTGAAGATGTTGCTCACGTGTCGATCGATCGTTCGCTCGCTCAAGAACAACGAAGCCGCAATGGCCTTGTTGGTCTTTCCGACCACGATCAAGCGAAGCACCTGAAGCTCGCGGGCCGTGAGTGGATGCGGAGGTACAGATGGTGCGCCTTTGCCGAGCGAGTCGAGCCGAGCAAGCTCCGGTGCGGCGCCCAACCGTTCAAACACGGCTCTGGCTGCGCCGAATTCGATCTCGGCAGCCTCGTTGTCACCAAGTGAGCGGCACGCCAGTCCCATCAGCATCCGCACTCGAGCAACTTCGTAGGGGGCCTCAACCCGTCGCCACACTTCAAGGGCGCGACGCAGTGGACCGAGCGCGGCCCGAGTGTCGCCTTCGGTCAAGTCTATCGTGCCTCGCGCCTGAGCGGACAGCGCACCAACCACGTCGGTGTCGAACGTCTCTGAGATGTCCTCCAATTCGCGGCAGGCGTTGCGTGCTTCCTCGATGTCGTGAACGGCCAGCATGATCTCGACGGAAGCGGACAGGAGTTTCGTGCGCTCCAGCCGGTTCGTGGTCGCGCTCATCGCGCGGCGAATCGCAGCGGACGCGGCATCGACACGGCCTTGCGCCAGCCGCAACAGTGCCAACCCCGGTTGTGGGTCCCACCCCGACTGACTCGCGCTTTGGTAGGCCTTCTCGGCTGCGACGAACTCCCCGCGGAGGCGGTGCACCTCCGCTTGTTGGTAGAGCGCCGCCGCGGCGGCCTGCTCGTCGATTCCCTGGGAACGTTTGCGGGCACGCTGCGCCTCCTCGATCGCGTCCTGCCAAGCGCCACGGAGCTGCATAATCTCGGCACGATGTACCCGGCAGATCCCCGTAAAGGCGACCATTTCGGGTTGCTCGTCGCACCACCGCGCCAGAGCGGTGGTCCACTCGCCGGCGCGGCCGAACGCGTACACCTCCTGACAAGCCCGGATTACACTACAGTACATCAAACCCGTCACGAGGCATGACAGCTCCGCCTCAGTGACTGCGACCATGACCTCGTCCAGCAGCGCCAGCCCCCGCTTAACCTGCCCCTGCTGCAATCGAATCCGACCCTGCTGGTGCCTGGCGCAGGCGATCAGGTCTGCGTCCCTACGGCGCTCGCCGATCTCGACGGCGGTCGTTGCAGTCTTGTACGCAGTCTCGTAGTCGCCAGCGGCAAGTTGCTGCTCAACGACCGGCAACAACAGATAGCCCCGCTCGGCGCAATCTTGTTCCTCGCGTTCCAGCAACCGCTGTGCACGGGCGAACCACCCCGTCGCGCGCCCCGTCTCTTCGCGAAAGAAAAGACGCATGCCCAGCCAGAACGCGCAGCGGACAGCTCGCACGCCTTCGCCCGCGTCCAGGTACGCCTGATGAGCGCGCTCGAGCGCACTCAGATAGTCGTCGTCCCGACCGATCAGATACGCCGACATCGCCAGCAGTTCGAGATCCTTTGTTTCCAGGGGAGTTGTCTGATCGGCAAGCGAGAGCCACCGGTAGGCATCGTTCCACGCCCGCCGGCGATAGGACTCGCGACCCTGTTTGAGTTTTGCAAGCATGCCACGATCACTGGCTTGAGCTGGCTGGGGCGCCGATCAAGAGCGCACGTTCAGGATGGCTGCCCGTGCCCGAGCGGCCGATTCATGACCATTCCTAATTTCATGTAAACTATTTTGGACAGAGCATTACTCGCTTACGAAAACTTGTCAAGCACACTTTGAGCCACAGGCAGTACGAGAGGCGGTTTCTCAACAGGTGGTTGGACGAATTCGACGACTGAGACGGCGCGTACGGCCTCACACATCTAAGTCCGCATCGCCGTTATGGCTTGGAGTTGAGGTCAGTCCATTAGCCTCTAGGTCGCAGTTTTCGGCTCAAGACACCTACTTCGCGCGAGTATTCATTTCCCACAGGGCAAACTCCTTGCCTTCTGTGTCCTGGCAGATGGCGAAGTAGCCCATCTGCGGCACCGCCGTCTTGGGCTTGCAGATTGTGCCGCCGAGTTTCTCGACCTTCGCCATAGATTCGGTCACCGACTTCACGTTGACGTAGTTGGTGATGGGCTGTTCCGGGTGCTTGCGCGCCATCAACCCGCCATCCGGCGTATCGTCACCACCGCCCGTGTCGATGTGCCAGTAATCAGTCACGCCGGGAAACTTATCGATTTTCCAGCCGAACAACGAACCGTAAAACTTCTTCGCACGCTCGGGATTGTCCGCTGGAATCTCAAACCATACGATACTCGGCATGGTGCGGCTCTTCTTTGCATCATGGTTCCGTTCGCGTTTAGACATGGCCTCCTCCTTGCTCATGGGGTCACGTTTGCTGACAACAATCGGTCGTTCGGGAAACTCAAAATCGACCGCAGCCTGACGCTTAGTCAACAGGCGCCCTGGAACGAAGCCGATTGATGACAGTGAAGGTCCAACTGGACAGCGCAGCTGCGTGCATGACCAGATCTGTCTCGCGTATCTCTGTTTTCGTCACGACTCGCGTCCCTGCCGCCACAACGGGCTGGTTCCTTCGGTCAGGTGTTTCGAGAGCCAGCCCTCAAGTTCTTCCGCCACGCCGGGACAGTAGGTTGCAGGGCCAGTGACAATCGGGTTGGATGCCGGCTCCTCGGACGACACGACAAAGAGACCCCGGAAGCCGAGCCAGCCGAACACCCAGGTGTCATTGTCTACTGAGACCGACACGTCGGCGCAGCGGAGAAGCGAGGGCTGCGCGACATATGCCGCCGCAATGAGATCGAAGGGATAGAAACCTTCACGACCGATATCCTCACGCCAGTAGGCCAGCCATTGGCGTGTGCGCTGCGCCACCCAGGCGGCCGCTCCGCCACGTTCCACCATCCTATCCAGGTCGGCGGGACCGACTTTGATATCCCGAGCGGCCTCATAAGGAACGAGAGTCATCGGCAATCCCATCGCAACCACGGCCACCGCAGCCTCTTCGTCCTTTGTAAAATTGAAATCGCGGAACACGGGGCCATGTCCAAGGAACGAGTGGGCAGTGGCTCCCTCGACCGGGTGAAAGACATGTCCCTTCCGACGGCCCATAACCGCAATGAGTCTCGTCACGTTTCCTTGCAGTCTGGGTCGTCCCTCCAGCGCAATGGCGATGTTCGTCAAAGGCCCGAGAGCCACAAGAGTGAGCGGCCCCTCCTCCAGAGCCGAGCGCAGCATCGCATGCGCATCACGCAGAGAGGCCGTTCCTACCGATGCCTCTTCCGCCAGAGGTTCCGACGATCCGCGGTAAACCAGCGCAGCATGATGTTCATCTTGTTCCATTGCGGCCATCAACGCGCGAGTCGTCTGATCGGTATCGCGCAAAGAAGCATTGCCGAATACAGTCGAGACGCCGACGATCTCAACGCCGTCCTGCTGAGCCAGCAGGAATATGGCCAGGCAGTCGTCGGGATCGGTCCGGCGGCCCTGTCCGCAGGCTGCATCAGTGTCGATCCACACCCGAATCGGCGTGATCGAGAATGGCCGGCCGGGCTCGACTGGAATCGGCATGGTCGGCAGTTCGCCCGTGCGCCAGACTCGGACCGGCACCGCCAACGAGACAAGGAAGAGACCAATGCCGATGAACCCCAACGCACCAGACGCGAGGAGCGCAGCACGACCATACCGCAAGATGGGCGCATCACTTCATCTCGTTTCAGCAAGAAAGGGTAATGACGAGACAAATCAGGCTGAGCATCGCCAGCACGGCCCGCGCAACATGCGAGTACTCCCAGCGGTTACGCAATTCCATCCAATCCGCCTGACGAGTCTCGTTCTGAGACGAGGATCTCTTTGCTCCGATTGAGAAAAATCCGGAACCAAAACTGCCGAGTTTTTCGCCCCTCAGCCAGAATCTGTTTACGGGATGCGTGAAGATCCAATACACCGCTTGCATGCCAATAAGTCCAAGTAAGCCCACCAACGTAAGCGAAAAGTCCGCGGACCCCATCGGCGTGAGCAGTAGGAGGATGATCGATAAGAGCAGGCCACCAGCCTCACCAATGCCGCCTATGGTGAATCCGGGATATAGATGGACTGCATTGCGTAGTACGCCTCCTTCGTCAGCCGCAGCTTTCCAGGCAACTCAAGGGCGTGAGCGAGAGCAAGCGCCATGGCCACACTGACAGAGATCACGGTCACGACCTGTAGCGCATGGAGCATTGTTTTGAACCTCAGGCAAAACTACTCTTGATCATCACATAAGTTTCCGGGATGCCCTCGACTGCATCTGTATTGTTTAGCATGTGGTTCTCCTTCAATAACGATTGGCGCATTTGGCGTCAGACGTTCTGGATCACCGCGAGAATGTTGCCCTCGCTGTCCTTGAACCAGGCGCTCTTCACGCCGCCGGCGGTCGAGATGCCGTCCTGGGTCTTCATGCCCGGCGCGTCGTATTCCTCGAACTGCACGCCCCGGGCTTTCAGCTCGGCAACCTCCCGCTCGATGTCGTCGACCTGCCAGAACGCCTGGCTGGCTTTCGACGTGCCGGCGTTAGGTGTCGGATACATGAAGCAGGCGGTTCGCTCGCCGAATTCGTAGACGACCCCTCCGGCCACGTCTTCCTTGGGCTTGAATCCGAGCTTCTGCTCGTAGAATTTCCTCGCGCGGGTGAGGTCCGTCACCGGTATGTAAGAGTACATTGGGGATTTCTGCAGCATGGGTGCCTCCTTGTAACGATACGGTGCACAAGAAACCTTCCTGCGGGCGGCTTACGGAGCTCAGACGGACCAGCTCGACCTCCATTCGAACCCACTGGAGAAGTGCCCAATGGCTAAAGAGTATCCGGAGGAGATACCTTACACAATGAGTCACTGAATGTGTGTGTGAACAGGATTGGAGCCGGCGTTAGCCTCCCGCCATGGCTCCGACGATCAGAAATGGTTCGGCCCCCGACGTCACGGCCTCGGGCAGCGGGTCATCCGGCGATTCATGGGAGAGGTCTTGCTCGCAGGCGAAGAACCTCACGAACGGCCGGCGTTTTTGTGTGACGTGGTCGCGAATCGTCCCCCGTAACATCGGATAGCGAGTCTCGAGTGTGTCGAGGATCGCCCGCTGCGTCACCAGACCCTCGACGTCCAGTTTCACCTCACCATCCACACGCGCCAATGTCCGCAGATGTGCCGGCAACACAATACGTACCATGGCCGTCCCTCTCCTGGATTCAGTGAATAGCGTACTTCTGGCGAGTGCTCAAAATGCCCTATCAGCAAGGCCGCAGTCGAAGAAAGCGCCGGAGGCGTAGCCTCTGGGGCTACGTTGAGGACGCTTTCGAGGCGAGAACGCCGCTGGAAGGCATTTTCAGCGCTCGCTATGGCAGCGTCTGGACCTCGACCGAGTACACCGCCGGCAGATCCCGGACTATGGGTGTCCAGCTGTCACCACCATCGGATGATCCGTACACCTGTCCGCCGGTAGTGCCGAAGTACAAGCCGCAGGGATCGAGCGAATCGACCGTCATCGCGTCACGCAGCACATTGACGTAGCAATCTTGTTGCGGCAAACCCTTGGTAAGGGCCTCCCACTCATTGCCGCCCGTCCGGCTCCGATAGACCCGCAACTTCCCCTCGGGCGGATAGTGCTCCGAGTCGCTCTTGATCGGGACGACGAAGATCGTGTTCGGCTCATTCGCGTGCACGTCGATCGGGAATCCGAAGTCGGTCGGCAGGTTCCCGCTGATTTCGTACCACGACTCACCAGCGTCGTCGCTGCGCAGAACATCCCAGTGCTTCTGCATGAACAGCACGTTCGGGCGGGACGGGTGCATCGCGATGCGATGGACGCAGTGACCGACCTCTGCATCCGAGTCCGGCAGCTCATACTGAGACTTCAGGCCTTTGTTCACCGGCCGCCACGTCTTGCCCGCGTCATCACTTCGAAACACGCCCGCCGCCGAAATGGCGATGAAGATCCGTTCGGGATGGCCCGGATCCAACAGGATCGTGTGCAGGCACATGCCGCCCGCACCTGGTTGCCAAAGATGTCCCTTTGCGCTGCGCAGCCCGGCAAGTTCTTGCCACGTCTGCCCGCCGTCGGTCGAGCGGAACAAGGCAGCGTCCTCCACGCCAGCGTAGACGGTGTCCGGATCAGTCAGCGATGGTTCGAGATGCCAGACGCGCTTGAACTCCCAGGGACGCTGGGTGCCGTCATAATGCTGGTGCGTCGTGAGCGGTTTCCCGGTCACTGGGGACTGGTCGTACACAAACTTGTTGCTCTCCCCCTTCGGCGTGCCGTCAGGAGCCGTCGTCGGCTCACCGGGTGGTGTTCCCGGTTGATACCAGGTCTTGCCGCTATCATCGGAACGCTGAATGATTTGTCCGAACCAGCCGCTGGTTTGCGAAGCGTAGAGCCGATTCGGATTGGCCGGCGATCCCTTAAGGTGGTACATTTCCCAGCCCGCGAAGTGAGGGCCGTTGACGTCCCACTGTTTGCGCTTTCCGTCCGATGTCAGAATGAACGCCCCCTTGCGTGTCCCCACCAATAGTCGTACTCTGCTCATCACTCACTCCTTTCCGATCTTTGCGTTAACTCACCCACCCGGCCCAGGCCTGTTCCACCCGCCCCAGGCATTCTTTCTCACCCGCCACATCCCCGGTTGCTTCGCAACCGATTGCCCGAGACGTGCGCTCTTCCAGCTATTCACCCACCCGACCCCAGCCGCGCCGAAACGCGGCTTATTCCCATGTTCGTCCTTATGGCTTCCGTGTGTAGGTGATCTCCATCATCTTCATTTCCTTGTCGCCTTTGTGAGTCCCATACATGTCGAACGTCTGGCTATTCGCGTCCACAATCTTCCACACCGCGCGATGCGACATCTGGCCTCCGCCCAGTTCGGCATGTTGTCCCTTCAGCGTGATGGTCTTGCCATCTGGGCTGGCTGTCCCCTCCATCACAAACACTCCGGTCCCCATGCTATCGATCCACGTCGAAACATAACGCTTGCGCAGGTTGTCGTATCCGGTGGTCCCAATTCCCAAGTAGGGGTGCCCCATCATCTCGCCGGTGAATTCCTGTTGGAGAAAGCGGCCGTCCAGTAGTGTTTTCATTTCAGCAGAGCCGGCAGATTCGGTCGGGGGCTTGCCGGGCTCCATCCATTCTTTGGTCTTGGTCGTCCAACTGCCGGCCAGACTTGCAAGCTGCTTGTGCGGTTCGCCTGGGGTAGCCAGTTTTGCATAGGCCTCCATCACCGCCTGCATATCCATCTGTTTCTCCGCCTTCTTGTCCTTGGCCATCGCCACAGAGACGGTCAGGGCCACACATAATCCTGTGACTGCCAGATGTGTGAGACGCATATTTCCCTCCTTGTATGGTTATTAGCAGTCTGTTGAAAAAGTCCGCCAGCTGCGTTCTCGCATCGTTCAGAGGCTCAACGTACGAAACAGAGTACGCTTCGCCTCCTCGCTCGCTGCGGCCTTGCCGG
>Ga0075420_100005087_pt1 | contig 11545 bp, 5 predicted proteins | sample SoiMetdeltSBSDD4_FD_75296 | JGI IMG/M metagenome (GOLD analysis project Ga0075420, IMG submission 75296) | Bulk soil microbial communities from a Populus tree surrounding site in Tennessee, USA - Soil MetaG P. deltoides SBSDD4 | ecosystem: Environmental > Terrestrial > Soil > Tree plantation... | reverse complement strand
CGAGATGGCCTGGACGCTGATGCTCATGGTCGGCGCTGGGCTCATGCTGAACAGCTTCGTCAGGCTCGTGGGAGTGCAACCAGGGTTCCGCACCAACGACGTGCTGGTGCTGCCGGTTGAACTGCCCGCGTTGCGCTATCGCGAAGCCTCCACGCGACGTCAGTTCCAGGATCAGCTGCTCGAACGTCTGCACGGCGTGCCTGGTGTGACGAGCGTTGGGGCGACCTCACATCTGCCGCTCAGCGGAAGCGACAACTGGATGCGCTTCGACATCGTGGGCCGTCCGGCGCCGCCTCCCGGCCAGGGCCCGACCGCCGCATTCAGGACTGTCACGTCTGACTACTTCCGGACGCTCGATATTCCCCTTCAACGCGGACGTTTCTTCTCGGACGCTGATGCCAGGCTCGCGCTCCCGCTGATTCGCTGGTACGCGCAGCAGCCCCGGCCGGAAGGCTTCGATCGACCGCAGGCGATGCCGGTGGCGCTCGTGAGCGAGGCCGCGGCTCGTCAATTCTGGCCCGGCGAGGACCCAATCGGACGACGCCTTCGTGTTCTTCTGAGCCCGGAAATCACCATAGTCGGCGTCGTTGGCGACGTGCGGCACCTGGCGCTCAACGCTCCGGCGCTTCCCCACGTCTATCTCGCAGCGAACCAGGAACCGTGGAGCTCCCTGTCGTTCGTCGTGCGGACCTCTGGTCCAGCTGTCGACATGGCAACGTTGCGCGAGCAGGTGCGAGCGATCGATCCTGCGTTGCCGGCCAGTGTCAGGCCGATGGACGAGGTGCGTCTGGGATCGGTCAGCCGCGAACGCTTCTACGTCGTGCTGATCGGCGTATTCGGTGCCGTGGCACTCGGCCTGGCAATCATCGGGATCCTCGGCGTCGTCAGCCACGCGGCGGGTCAACGCACGCTCGAGATCGGGGTGCGTCTCGCACTCGGCGCCAACCGCGGCGAGATCACGCGGTTGATCGTCGGTCAGGGGATGCGGCCAATCGCTCTAGGCGTTCTCGTTGGCGCAGGGGGCGCACTCGCCCTGAGCGGGTTCATGCAGAAGCTGCTCTACGGCGTCGAGCCAACCGACCCAGTGACCTTCGTGGCGGTGACGATCCTGCTCGTCGGCGTGGCACTGCTCGCATGCTGGATTCCCGCGGCACGCGCAGCGCGGCTCGATCCGATGGTGGCGCTGAGATCGGAATAACTCAGAGGATAACTATGCAGACGGCGTGGCAGGATGTGAATTACGCGTTCCGTACGTTGGCACGAACTCCGGGTTTCAGCTGCGTAGCGATCGTCACACTCGCACTCGGCATCGGCGCCAACACCGCGATCTTCAGCGTGGCCTATGCCGTTCTGCTGGCGCCGCTTCCCTACGCGAACTCGTCGGCGCTCGTCGCCTTGCACGAAACGCTGCCACCCAAGAGCGAGGAGCCGGCGCGCCAGAGGATGCCGCTGACGCCGCCAACGACCAGGGATTGGGCCGCCGCCACCTCGTTTTCAAACATGGCGCCTTACGCCGATCAGGAGTTCATTCTGACAGGTGCCGGTGAACCTGAGCGCCTTCGCGGCGCCAGCGTCGGCTGGTCCTTCTTCGACACGATGGGCACGGCGCCGTTCAGCGGGCGGCTTCTGAATCGAAACGACGACGGGCCCGATCGCCCGCGAGTGGCAATCATCGGTCACGAGCTGTGGCGGACGCGATTCGGAGCGAACCCCGCGCTCGTCGGAACGGCTATCGAGCTCTCGGGTCAGCGCTACGAGGTCGTCGGCATCGGACAGCCAGGTTTCGCGTTCCCCTCGGCCTCGCAGCTGTGGGTACCTCTCTCGTTGCCTGAAGAAGAGTTCGCGGACGATCAGCGCCTCTCGTTCTATCTGGACGCGGTCGCCCGACTCAAGCCCGGTGTGAACATCGATCGGGCGAAGGCGGAGCTCAATCAAATCGTGGATCAGCTCGCGGCTCAACATCCCAAGCAGTACGACAGACGAGGCGCGAACGTCGTTTCCCTGAAGGAATCGATCGTCGGCGACGTCAGGCGCGCATTGACGCTGCTGATGGCCACCGTCGGATGCGTCCTGCTCATCGCCTGCGTCAATGTCGCCAACCTGCTGATCGGGCGAGCTGCCGCCAGAGAGGGTGAGATCGCCACGCGCGCCGCACTCGGCGCATCCGGCGGACGGATCCTCCGGCAACTACTGACCGAAAGCCTCGTTCTCGCCATGGCGGGATCTGCTGGTGGTGTGCTCCTCGCGTTGTGGGCACGTGACGCCATCGTGAAACTGACACCTGCGAGCGTGCCTCGGCTTGCCGACGTGTCGATCAACATGTGGGTGCTGGGCTTCGCATTGCTCCTCACGGCCTTCACCGCGTTGGCCTTTGGTCTAGCTCCAGCAGTCCTGACCACACGCCGGGCTCTGACAGACTCGATTGTGGCTGGCCGCAAAGGAGCCGTCGCCAGCTCGCGCCGGCCCTGGCGCTCCGCGATGGTGATCGCGCAGCTTGCGCTGTCCCTGGCCTTGCTGACTGGTGCCGGACTGCTGGTAAAAACGTTCTGGAAACTGACCTCCGTCGCCCCTGGCTTCGATTCCACAGATGTGATGACGATGGAGGTGGTGCTGCCACGCGCGAAATATCCAGAGCCTACGCAGCGAGCCCTGTTCTTCGCGAGAGTTGTCGAGATCCTGGAAAGCAATCCGCAGGTGACGGCTGCTGGCGGCGCGACGAACCTGCCATTGTCGAACACGAACATGACGTTCGGGTTCTACAGGGAAGGCATGGCGCCAGGCAAAGAGGCCCCGTTCGCCGCGAATGTCCGCGGGGTGACGAGCGGATATTTTCGAGCGCTGGGCATTCCGTTGCTTCGCGGCCGCGGGCTGCTGCCGACTGATCGTGAGGGATCGCCACCGGTGGTCGTGATCAACGAGGCGATGCGCCGGAAGTTCTGGCGCGATCAGGAGCCGATCGGTCAGCGCATCAGCATCACGCGCGGCCGCACGACCATCTGGCGCGAGATCGTCGGCATCGTCGGCGACGTCCGGCATTCCGGTCTCGGCAACGAGCCCGATCCGGAGATCTACATGCCGTACGCGCACGACCCGTTCATGTTTCTGAGGATTGCCGTGCGCTCCAACGCCGGGCCCGAGGCGCTCGCCGGTGCAATGCGCGCCGCCGTGTGGGCCGTCGATCCGGGTCAGCCCGTGAGCCGCGTCCGGCCGATGTCCGAGGTCGTCGCATCCTCCCTTGCTTCGGAGCGCTTCAACACGGTCATGATCGGCAGCTTTGCACTGCTCGCGCTGATCCTTGCGGCGGTCGGCCTCTACGGCGTCATCGCGTACAGCGTCACGCTCCGGCTCCACGAGTTCGGCGTCCGTCTGGCGCTCGGCGCCGATCGCCGTCACATCCTCGGCCTCGTGCTCCGCCAGGGCCTGACGCTCTCTGGTTTTGGTCTCGCCCTCGGACTGGGCCTCGCGTACCTCCTGACGCGCCTGATCGAAACGCAGCTGTATCAGACCACCCGCACCGATCCCGCCACCCTGGGCTTCGTCGCGTGCGTGCTGCTGGCCATCGCGCTCGTGGCCAGCTACCTCCCCGGCCGCCGCGCGGCGCGTGTGGATCCCATTTGGGCGCTTAGGGAATGAAAGTGCGCAAGTGCGCAAGTGCGCAAGTGCGCAGGTGCGCAGGTGCGCAAGTGGTGCGCAGGTGGCGCAGCTACGCACTTGCGCACGTCTGTTTTGGCACTAGCGCACCTGCGCACCTGCGCACTTTGACAGCCTAAGAGGTAGCTATGACCGACCTGCGCTACGCCATCCGCACCCTGACCCGCGCGCCGGGTTTTGTGCTCATTGCCATCGTCACGCTGGCGCTGGGTATGGGCGCGAACACGGCCATCTTCAGCGTCGTCAACGGCGTGTTGCTGCGGCCGTTGCCGTTCGGTGAGCCGGAGCGGATCGTTCGCGTCTACACCAGCACGGTTGACGAACAGAAGAGCTCGCACTCGGCTGCGGATTTTCGCGATCTGATCAACGACCAGCAATCGCTCGAGGCGCTGGCGGGCTATCGGACGCTGGTTTTCACTGCGATTGCCAGGCAAGGGGAGCCGGCGGCGCTGGAAGGCACGTTTGTCACGATCGAATTCTTCGATGTGCTGAGCGTGCAGCCGGCAGCGGGACGTCTGTTCTCGCGAAAGACGGACAGTCCGAAGGGCGAGCGGCTGGCCGTGTTGAGCGAAGGCGCCGCGCGACAGTTATATGGGGATCCTCAGCAGGCCGTCGGACAGCGGCTCCGTCTGAACGGCGAGCCGCACACGGTCACGGGTGTGGTGCCGGCACGCGCGGAGTGGCCGGGGAACGCGAAGATCTGGACGCTTGCGCAGGATGAGGTTCCGCCCTCACCCATCGTGGCTACCGGCAATGACGAGCGTGAGGTGCGTTACTTCGATGCGATCGGACGGATCAAGTCAGGCATCACCACAGCCCAGGCAGAGCGGGATCTCGAGAGGGTCGGCTCATTGCTGCAACAACGGCGTCAGGCGACCTCGCAGCGCCGGGACCTCCTTATCCTCCCCCTGCAGGAAGAAATCGTCGGCGACGTCCGGTTCGGGCTGATCGTGCTGCAACTGGCTGTCGGACTCGTGCTGCTCATTGCCTGCGCGAACGTTTCCAGCCTGACGATCGCGCGCGCCACGGGGCGGAATCGCGAGCTGGCCATCCGTGCGGCGCTTGGCGCGGGGCGCGGCCGCCTGATTCGGCAGCTGCTGACCGAGAGCCTGTTGCTCGGCATCGTCGGTGGAACGGTCGGTCTGCTGGTGGGAGCGTGGCTCACGACGCTGCTGATCAGTGTGCTTCCGAGGAACGTGCCGAGGACCGGCGAGATTTCGCTCAACTTTACCGTGGCGGTGGTCACGCTGATCGTCGCGGTAGGAACGGGAATGCTCTTCGGGATCATGCCCGCCCTGCAGGCTTCGCGAACGGACGCGTCGACAGCGTTGAAACGTGGCGGCGAGCGTGGAAACGCGCGAGCCCGTGGCCGCGCAGCACTGGTCGTGTTCGAAGTCGCGCTCACGCTGGTCCTGCTCGCGGGCGCCGGCCTGCTGATCAACAGCTTCTTGCGTCTGCAACGCGTGGACTCGGGGTTGAAGCCCGAGGACGTCACGGTTTACAGCATGATGATTCCGCAGACCCGGTATCCGACTGGGCCGACGCAAACGGCCGTCTATCGCAAGCTGCTGGAAGGCCTGGCGACGCGACCTGAGATTCAGGCGGTCGGTGTCGGGTTCCCCGGGCCTCTTGGCGGGAGCAACGCAGCGGGCGCTTTCTTCATCGAAGGGCGACCGACGGAGTCGTCCAGCCGGCCGTTCGCCAACCTCGGAGCGGTATCGGGCGGTTATTTCCTGGCGATGGGCATCCCACTCGTCGGAGGCCGGACGTTCGCCGATTCCGACACGCGCGACGCGCCTGGCGTCGCGATTGTCAACGTCGCGCTTACGCGAAAGTACTTCCCCGGCGAGAACGGGATTGGCAAGCGCGTTCGATTCGACTCGGATCCCAAGACACCGGCCATCACGGTCGTTGGTATCGTCGGTGATGTCCGTCAACTCGGCCTGGACAAAGACGTTCCGCCGATCATGTACATCCCCTACGAGCAGTTCGCGCTCCCCTTCACCACATTCGCGGTCAGGAGTACCGCGTCCGCCAGTACCATCGCCGGACTCGTCAAAGCCGAGCTCTCGGCGATCGACTCCGAGCTGCCGCCCGGAACGGTCACGACGTTGCAGGGCGTCATCGACCGATCGGTCGCGCAGCCGCGGTTCCGGACGTCGCTGATTTCGGCGTTCGCGATCGTGGCGCTGATGCTGGCGGCCGTCGGACTCTATGGACTGATCAGCTATTCGGTCACGCAGCGCACGCGGGAGATCGGGATTCGCATGGCGCTCGGCGCTGGTCCCGCACAGGTGTTGACGCCGATGCTGCGCGAAGGGCTCGCGCTGGCGGTCATCGGGACAGGCATCGGCCTGGTGGGCGCACTCGTCAGCGGCCGAGTCCTCTCGAGCTTCGTCTTCGGCATCGGGACCAGCGATCCGATCACGTTTGGAATCGTGGCGCTGATGCTGCTGGCCGTCGCCTTTGTTGCAATCCTGATTCCGTCCCGCCGCGCCCTGCGCGTCGACCCGATCACCGCACTACGCACTGAGTAAATGCAAGTGCGCGAGTGCGCGGGTGCGCAAGTGCGCAAGTGCGCGGGTGCGCAAGTGCGCGGGTGCGCGGGTGCGCAAGTGCGCGGGTGCGCACTTGGGCACTTCCTCACCTGGGCACTTGCGCACTCGCGCACTTGCGCACTCGCGCACTCGCGCACTCGCGCACTCGCGCACTCGCGCACTTGCCCCGCGCCCATTCGCTCAGTGTTCGGCGGGACCGACGGTCAGCTCGTAGCTCGCGATTTCCGCTCCCGCGAGGCTGACCAGAAACTCGTACGACCCGGCCGGCAGCATCTCGCCTGTGATGGCGGGGGCGAGAGAGGACGAGCGCTCACCCTTGACCGGCGACAGCCCGCCGCGCACCCAGCGCACCTGACCGCTCGACCAGTCGCGCGCGGTGACCTGATACGCCTGACTGTCCTGAACGGCCTTCGGCGGCAGCACGAGCCGCAAGAGAACGACCTGCTCGACGGGGACTACCTGCGCGGTTGCGTCCGGCGGTGTCGCGCCCCGCGCCTTTAAGGGTTCGAGCGTGACGGACGGAGCGGCAGAATCAGGCAGGCCGCTCGCTCGAAGCCGGTTCACCTCGTGCGAGAAGGCTTCTCGCGCTGCGCGCTCGCGCGCCAGGTCGGCCTCCATCTGTTCGAGCTGCGTGCGCGCGCGTTGGTAGACGACCTCGACGTCCGCCATCCGCGCATTGGCTCGTTTGATGGTCAGCGCCGCTGCGATGACTGACACGATCAGCAGCAGGCAGACCGCTACCAGTCCCCACTGAATCCCCGGACGATCCAGCCCTGCCACCCCGCGCATTGTCACCGACACCTTATATCAGTCAGAGCCTGCGGGTACAATTCGCGCATGCTCAAATCGCGCGTTCTCCTGTGCACCACCCTGGCCGTGACGCTCGTCAGCGTCGCTCCCCTCGCGCAGAAGCCCGGGGACACCCCCAAGGCTTCTGACTCGCCTGTGGAATTCAAGGCGCTGAAATACCGGCTGATCGGGCCAGCAGCCGGAGGCCGCGTGTCGCGAATCGTCGGAGTGCCTGGCGATCCGCTCATCTACTACGCGGCAACGGCTTCCGGCGGTGTCTGGAAATCGACTGATGGTGGAACCACCTTCAGCTCGGTGTTCGACGACCAGCCGATCTCCTCGATCGGCTCGATCGCGGTCGCGCCGTCAAACCCCAACGTCGTCTACGTCGGATCCGGTGAAGCCAACATCCGCGGTAACGTCGCCGCCGGCAACGGCATTTACCGATCGACCGATGCGGGGAAGACGTGGACCCACGTCTGGAAACAGGAAGGGCAGATTGGAACGATGGTCGTTCACCCTGGCAACCCTGACATCGCGTTCGCAGCGGTATTGGGCCATGCGTTTGGACCGAATTCCGAGCGCGGCGTGTATCGCACGAAAGACGGGGGAAAGACATGGGAGCAGGTCCTCAAGAAGGACGCTGATGCCGGGGCCTCGGATGTCGCGATGGATCCATCGAATCCGATGATCCTGTTCGCCGGGTTCTGGCAGACGCGGCGGCGCCCGTGGGAGCTCGTCAGCGGCGGTCCGGGCAGCGGACTTCACGTGTCACGTGACGGCGGCGACACATGGAAGCAACTCGCTGGCAGCGGCCTGCCAGAAGGCGCGTGGGGCAAAGTGGGCGTCGCCATCGCACCGTCCGACGGACGTCGCGTGTATGCGTTGATCGAGGCCGAAAAAGGCGGACTCTTCAGATCCGACGACGGCGGAGAATCATGGAGTCTGGCGAACCCGTCGCGGCAGATCCGCCAGCGCGCGTGGTACTACACGACGCTGACAGTCAATCCGCAGAACCCGGAAGAGATCTGGTTTCCGCAGGTGCCCCTTCTCCGCTCAATCGATGGCGGCAGGACGCTGAAAGTGGTCAAAGGCGCCGGCCATGGGGATCATCACGACATCTGGATCGATCCCAGGAACCCGAAGCGCGTCGCGTCGGCGAACGACGGCGGCGTCGACATCAGCACGAACAGCGGTGAAACCTGGCTGACGCCAACGCTACCAATCGCGCAGTTCTACCACGTCTCTGTGGACACCCGCCGGCCGTACTACGTGGCCGGTGCGATGCAGGACAACGGCACCGCGCAAGGTCCAAGCCTGAACCGAAATGGCAGCATCGGGCTTGCCGACTGGGTCGGTGTCGGCGGCGGCGAGGCTGGCCACGTAGTGGCCGACTGGAGCGATCCGAACATCATCTATGCCGGCGAGTACCTTGGCATCATCACCAGATACGACCACCGGACCGGCGAGTCCCGGAACGTGAGCGCGTGGCCCGAGAATCCGTCCGGGCATGGCGGCGAAGACATGCGCTACCGGTTCCAATGGACCGCACCGATCGCGTCGTCGCCGCACGATGCGAAGGTCATCTATCACGGCGCGCAGGTGATCTTCCGCACGAGCAACGGCGGCCAGTCGTGGGAGGTGATCAGTCCTGACCTCACACGAAACGACAAGTCGAAGCAGAAGTGGTCCGGTGGTCCGATCACCGGAGACAACACCGGCGTCGAGACATTCTGCACGGTCTTTGCGATCGCCGAATCGCCGAAGGAGCGCGGGTTGATTTGGGCAGGAAGCGACGACGGGCTCGTGCACGTGACGCGCGATGCCGGGAAGAACTGGACCAACGTCACGAGCGCCATGGCCGGTCTGCCTGAGTGGGGAACGATCAGCATGATCGAGCCCTCCCCATTCGATGCCGCGGCCGCCTACGTCGTGGTCGACGCGCATCGGCTCGACGACATGCGCCCGTACTTGTACAAGACGTCCGACTACGGAAAGACCTGGACCCGCCTCGACTCCACGCTGGCGAACGACATCTATCTGCATGCCGTTCGTGAAGACCCCGTGAAGCGCGGTCAGTTGTATCTGGGAACGGAACGCGGGGTCATGTTCTCGACAGACGACGGCAAGACGTGGAAATCGTTGAGGCTGAATCTGCCGACCGTTGCCGTGCACGATCTCGTCGTCAAGGGTGACGACCTGGTCGTCGGCACGCACGGGCGTTCGGTGTGGATCCTCGACGATCTGCAGCCGGTGCGCGAGGTGAGCGACACGGTCACGAAGTCCGCGGTCCACCTCTTCCCTGCTGCCGACGCGGTGCGCTGGCGAATGGGTGGCGGCAGCTGGGCCAGCGACTACGCGAAGTTCTCGAATCCGCCAACGGGGGCATCCATCTACTATTTCCTCAAGGAGAAACCCAAGGGTGAACTGAAGATCGACATCCTCGACCCGGGCGGCAAGACGGTGCGAACGCTGAGCAGTGTGCCGCGCGAGCCGGACTACAGCAGCGAATCCGACGACCCCGAGGACTTCAAGAAGGCGGCGCTTCCGGTCGACGCCGGCGTGCAACGCGCGGTCTGGGACCTCAAGTGGGAGGGCGCCGCGAAGATCAGGAACGGCAAGATCGACACCGGGGATCCCGCCGATGGCCCGCGGGCAATTCCAGGTACTTACACAGTGCGCCTGACGGTTGATGGACAGACGCTCACGTCACCGCTGCGAATCGTTCCGGATCCGGAGCGGAGCGCGCCGCCGGCCGATCTCGACGCACAACTTCAGTTCGCGCTGCGTGTGCGGGATGACATCTCGAAGCTGACCGCCGTCGTGAACCGCGTGCGCTCGGTCCGCGAGCAGCTGCAGGCGCGAGTGAAGGCGCTCGAGTCGCGAAAAGGCGAGACCGCAGTCGCCACGCTGATCAGTGGCGCGGAAGGATCGATCAAGAAGGCGACCGCGCTCGAGGACCGGCTGCACAATCCGTCAGCGGAAGTCGTCTACGACATCCTCGCCGCGCGCGGCGGCACGCGCCTGTACTCGCGGCTGGCGCCGCTGATGATGTGGGCCGTCGAAGGCGAGGGTCAGCCAACCGCCGCCATGCTGCAGGTGCTCGAGGCCCAGGAAAAAGAGCTCGCGCAACTGGAGCAGGAGACCGACGCGTGGGTCACGAGCGACGTCGCCGCCGTCAACCGTCAAGCCGCGGCCGCCGGCGTGCAGTTCATCGTAGTGAAATAGCGTGCGGCTAAGCCGCACGCTTGCGGCTGCGGGCGACGGCCAGGGCCAGCACGACGACGCCCCAGGTGCCGAGAGCGAGGGCTTGCGGCCACAGCAGGTCGAGGCCGATGCCCTTCAGGAAAATGCCTCGCACGATCACCAGGAAGTAGGTCAGCGGGATCAGGCGCGTCAGCGGCTGGATCGCGGCGGGCATGTTCTCGATCGGGAAGATGAATCCTGACAAATAGATCATCGGGGTCAGGAAGAAGAACGTGGCGGTCATCATCGCCTGCTGTTGCGTGTTCGAGATCGTCGAGATGAACAGGCCGAGCGCGAGCGTGCACAGCACGTAGAGCACGCACATCGCGAACAGCAGGACGAAGCTGCCTCTCAGCGGCACCTCGAACCACAACACCGCGACGGCGACGACGAGCACGACGTCGACGAGCGCGATCAGCCCGTACGGCAGCAGCTTGCCGACAATCAGCTCCCAGCGCCGCAGCGGGGTGACGTTGAGCTGCTCGAGCGTGCCGAGCTCTTTTTCGCGCACGATCGCCATCGAGGCGAGATTCGCGGTGACGACGAGCAGGACGAGCGCGAGCACGCCGGGAATCATGAAGTGCCGGCTCTCGAGCTGCGGGTTGAACCAGACGCGAATCCGCGCGTCAATCACCCCCACACCCGGCTGACCGCCCTTCGCCTGCACGAGATCCTGCGCGTAGCCGCTGATGAGGTTCGTCGCGTAGCCGAGCGCGACGGTCGTCGAATTGGAATCAGAACCGTCGGCGACGACCTGCACGGTGACGGGATGCCCCGCCGCTACGTCAGCACCATAGCCAGCGGGGATCGACAGTGCCAGCCACGCGCGTCCCCGCTCGAGATACGGCTCGATCTCCGACACGGTCGTCACGGTATCGGCGATGGTGAAGTTGCGGGACGCCTCGAACCTCGAGATCAGTTCCCGGCTCGCGGGTGTGCGATCGCCATCCACGATCAACACCGGCACGTCTCTGACGTCGGTCGTCGCCGCATACCCGAGCATGGTGAGCTGGAGGATCGGCGCGATGATGACGATGCCGAAGAGCCGCGGATTCTGGCGGAGCTCGAGGAACTCTTTCCACACGAGGAAGCGAAGCCGCTGCATCAGGCCCGCTCCCGTGCGAGCCGCAGCGATGCAAGGCCTAGCATCGCGGCCGCGTAGATCGACATCGCCACGAGCTGCGGGACGAGGTGCGACAGCTCCGAGCCCTTGAGCACGATCCCGCGAAGGGCGATCAGGAAATACCGCGCGGGCACCACGTACGTGACGATCTGGAGGAACTGCGGCATGCTCGAAATCG
>Ga0075420_100005084_pt1 | contig 11546 bp, 12 predicted proteins | sample SoiMetdeltSBSDD4_FD_75296 | JGI IMG/M metagenome (GOLD analysis project Ga0075420, IMG submission 75296) | Bulk soil microbial communities from a Populus tree surrounding site in Tennessee, USA - Soil MetaG P. deltoides SBSDD4 | ecosystem: Environmental > Terrestrial > Soil > Tree plantation... | reverse complement strand
CGTCGGGAGGGCCGTGCGGCGCCGGGGAACAGCTCCGCCTCCGCGGCGTAGTCGAAGGCTGCCATGTCAGCCATCCTTGCCGGGCGCTCCAAGCCGCCCTGCGGGCACCGTAGCCAGCCCGGTTGCAGCCTTTGGGGCGCTGCTTCGGCCGGCTAGCCGCCGCTCGTTACCGCCAATGTTGAAAAGCCTGCAGCCGGAAAACGTGGAATGACCCACTCTCTGTCCTTGGCGCGTGGCGACGCGCGCTCGCCGAGGGCACCTGATCCGACTGCGGTTGCCAACACCGTTGATAGCCGCGATCCGATCGCGATGTCTCAAGCCCCGAATCACACCCACGAACGCAACATGCAGTGAACGGGCTGGGGCCAATCGCTATGCCGTAAGCGATGGGCTGTTGCGTCAGGCGCCGGATGGCGCATAACATATATCTTATCCCACTGAGCGCCGGTCGTCACGGCCTTTGCATGCCCGCCCGTCCTCCGGCGGCGCGGGGGCATGTCTCAAGCATCTGTTTGCCCTTCCTGCGCAACCGGCTTGGATCGCGCGAGCGGGTGCTTGCAGAGCAACGCCGGGGACCCTGTGAAGAGATGATAGCCGTTGGCGGTGATCTCTTTCACGGCCGCCCAGATGTTAAACCCGTACCCTCTGTGCTCCGACTGGAGAGGGCCGATCTGCATCCAGAAATGCCAACGGTCAGGTGCGGCCGGGGGAGGCAGGCGGGGATCGTCCTTGGCTCCGGTGAGCGCGCAGTTGCTGGTAGCACCGCTGCGGTAGATGTAGATCCGCTTGCCCATCGGAGCTCCCTAACGCTCCTTCGGCTCGGGGTCGTGATGGCCGAGCAAGCCGGAGATATCGGCTTCATCCGGCTCCTCCTCGAGCACGACATCGTCGTTGGGAGTGGGGACGAGAGCTTCCTCGTTGGCGTCCTCGGTCGACGCGACCTCCGGAGCAGCATCTGGTTCAGCACCGGCATCAAGCTCACGGGGCTTGAAGCTCCGCCCGCGCCAGCCGGCCTTGTCCGTAAACCGTGTCGCGCGCGTCCCGCCTTCTGCAGCGGTCGGGAGAGCATCGGGCACGTGGTGCGCACCGCACGACGGACAGACGATCGGCTCCCGTGACAGGTCATAGAAGCGCGCCGCGCACGCGTGGCAGACGCGCTTGATGCCGCGCAGCGCCTTCATGTCTCGGGAGGTCGCGGTGATTGAGTGACCTCGCAGGTCTTGCTGCCAAATCCGACAGCGCCGCGGGGGTTTGTCCCCGACGACGCGTCTCAGTGCCCTCTCGCGAAGGGCTTCAGCTAGGCTTTCTGGAGCTGCGCGGCCTGCTTGCCGCGGCCCTTTCTGTCGTCCTCGAGCGTGAAGGTGACCCTGTCGCCCTCATTGAGCATTGGCAGCCCCGCGCGCTCGACAGCCGTCGCGTGCACGAACACGTCCTTGGAGCCGTCTTCTGGTGTGATGAAGCCGAAGCCCTTGGCGCTGTTGAAGAACTTGACTGTTCCGGTGAGTCTCATGCGAAAGCATTCCCATTGTGCGTGAATGAGCCGGTCATGAATGGGCCCACGCTCAGCCCAGACGACTCAGGATTGGGAAAGGGCTCGGCCGGCGATGGCCTGCGTCTAACCAAAAAGTGAGCACGCGGCCCCTCGTGGGCCGCACCGGCCCCCCTGATATGGGCCGTGTCGCAGACAAATACAAGCAAAAGCCCGAGAGTTCTCGTAAGAGACGGTGTATGTCAGCCTCTGCAACCGTCTCCAGTCCGTTGCGGCGGGGTGGAGCGCTGCAGCGCACGCAGCTGGCCAAATGAGATCATTCTCCTACGCTCCTCATCCCACAGCGCAAAGCGCACGCAGCGAATGCTCTGCGGCAGCGTTATGCGTCCCACATTCTTGAGCTCGGGATGGTCGCGCAGGATACGGGCCAGCCGGTAGTAGGGTATGCGGCTGCACATGTGGTGCACATGGTGAACACCGATATTGGCCGTGAACCAGCGCAGCACAAATGGCAGATCATAGTGCGAGCTGCCGAGCAGCGCCGCCTCGGGCATGGTCCACATGCCGGCCCGAGCCCAGAATGTCTCCTCGAACTGGTGTTGAATGTAGAACAGCCAGACACCGATCGAGGCGGCGAGCAGCACGATTGGCACGTGCACGAGCAGGAAGGGCCGGACGCCAATCAGCCACATGGCGGCTACGAGGAGCGCGGCAATGGCAGCATTGGTGGCCATCGGGCTGACCCAGGAGCGCCAGCGCCGGAGCGCCTCGCCGGCGGGGTATCTGTGCTGCACGACAAAGAGATAGGCCGGCCCCAGGCCGAACATCACCAGCGGGTGGCGGTAGAGGCGATAGGCAACGCGCTGCCAGCGGGAGGCCGCGAGATATTCGCCGACCGTGAGCGTGGTCACGTCGCCGATGCCGCGGCGGTCCAGGTTGCCTGAGCTGGCGTGATGCACGGCGTGGCTGCGCCGCCAATGATCGTAGGGTGTCAGCGTCAGGACGCCGATGATACGGCCAGTCCAGTCGTTGGCCAGCCGCTGCCGGAAAAAGGCGCCGTGGCCGCAGTCGTGCTGGATCATGAAGAGCCGCACGAGGAAGCCGGCGGCTGGCACCACCATGGCGAGACTGAGCCAGTAGCTCCAGCGCAAGCAGGCCCATGCGGCGATCCAGAGCAGGATGAACGGCACGGCCGTGACGAGGAGCTCGATTGCGCTGCGCGTGTGGCTGGGCGCTCGATAGCGGTTCAGAACCGGTAGCCAATCCTGTGGAGAGGAAGCGCGGCCACGCTCTATTTCAACTGACAAGAAGAACGTCCACCTATCTTCGGGGGGTTGAGCAGCACATGCCTTGGGCGGACACACCAGGGTGTGCTCGCGCCTGCAGAGGTTATAGCAGCAATTGCAGCGTTCTTTGCTAGCCGAACGTGCAGAGAAAGGCACTCGATTGAATTTGACTTGTGCTTCCCGACGTGTGAGAAGCAGCCACGCTCGAAGAGCGATTTGCGGCGCTCCAGCCGCGTGAAGGGCAAACCACCGGCCTGCTTGGCCACCCGCCCTCCTGTTGAGCGCCCCGAGACAATTCCATCCGACAGCCCAGGACACGCGGGGTGTCTTCGACAACTTGCCGCACCTCGGCGCCGTGCATCGACAGGATGTCGGGACGGGCCTCCTGTGCGGCCGCATGAAAGATCAGCAATTGACGACATTCACCGATCTCGGCCTCGCCGCGCCCGTTCTGAGGGCCCTGCAGAGCGCCGGCTATGACACGCCGACAGCCATTCAGACCCAAGCCATACCGCCCGTTCTTGCCGGACGCGACGTGCTCGGCATCGCCCAGACCGGCACCGGCAAGACCGCAGCATTTGCCCTGCCGATCCTGCACCGACTGGCAGCCGATCGCCGCCCGCCCCAGAGAAAGGGTTGCCGCGTTCTGGTCCTGTCGCCCACCCGCGAGCTTGCGACGCAGATTGCCGAGAGCTTCCGCACCTACGGCCGCCATCTCGACCTGACTGTCACGGTGGTGTTCGGGGGCGTCGATCACCGGTCCCAGACGCGGCGGTTGGAGCGAGGCATCGACGTGCTGGTTGCTACGCCGGGCCGGCTCATCGACCACCTGGGGGAGGGCAACATCGTGCTTGCCGGCACGGAGGTGCTGGTGCTCGACGAGGCCGATCAGATGCTGGACCTGGGCTTCCTGCCGTCGATCCGCCGCATCGTGTCGCGGCTCACAACGAAGCGCCAGAGCCTGTTCTTCTCCGCCACCATGCCGCGCGAGATCGGCAAGCTGGCGGATGAGCTGCTGCGCGATCCGGCGCGAGTCGCTGTTGCCCCCGTGGCCACCCTGGTCGACAGCGTCACGCAGCGCGTGATCCACGTCGAGAGCGGCAACAAGCTCTCGCTGCTGGTGCAGCTGCTCGCCGACCCCGGGATGTCGCGCGCGCTGGTCTTCACGCGCACCAAGCGTCGCGCCGATCGCGTCGCCCGCCATCTCGACGAGGCCAGCATCGGCGTGGCTGCCATCCACGGCGGCAAGAGCCAGTCGCAGCGCGAGCGCGCGCTCGCGGCCTTCCGTGCCTCGAAGGTGCGCGTGCTGGTGGCGACCGATATTGCCGCGCGCGGCATCGACATCGATCGGATCACCCACGTCGTGAACTACGAGCTGCCGGACGCTCCGGAGGCCTATGTCCATCGCATCGGCCGCACCGCGCGCGCCGGCGCTGCAGGCATCGCCATCTCGCTCTGCGACGCGGAGGAGCGCGGGCAGCTGCGCGACATCGAGCGCCTGACCCGGCAGTCGATCCCCGCCGAGGACCGGCGCCAACCAAGGGGCACGGGGCAATCGGAGCCGAGGGCGCGCCACAGCCCCAGGCCCGCGCACTCTGCCAACGAGGCGCGCGGCAAACCCGCACCAGAAGCACACGGCAAGGCACGGCACCCGTCGGGCTTCCGGCCCAATCGCTCTCGGCCGCCTGCCCGTCAGGGCGGCCATGGCAATGTGCAGCGGCGCGGTGACCGGCGCGCAGCAACGGTCTGATACGGCCCCAGCTAGGTTTCGACCCAAGCCGTCAGTCGGCAATCGGCAGTCGGGTGTCTCTGCTTTTGCGACTACCGAAGCCCGACTGCCGGATGCTCCGGCGAGTCAGAATTTCCGCGGGACGGAATGATCCAGCTGGCGTAGCGCGCGCTGGCATCGACGGCGAAGGCGGGTAGACCGCATCAACGAGGAGCGAAATGGGACGCAAGAAACCGACCGAGTCGCGGGAGTTTGTCCTCTTCGACGTCCTCTATGAGGACGGCACGGTGACATCCAATCGAAAGGTACCCGGCTCCATGCTGGGTGGCCTGGAAGGCGACGAACCCGCGCGCGAGGTCATCGAGGCGCAAGACCGCGAGATCGCTGAGCGCTCGGGCCGCGCGCGCTCGCGCATCAAGTCGATCGGCCGGGCCGCCCCGCGCGCGGCGCAGGATCAGGCACGCAAATCCCGGACCTGAACGGACGCGGCTGCAGGCAGGACAGGCCTTGGGGCAGATGCGATCTGCGCGAGCGTTGGCGCGACGCGCGCATCGGCGGCCGTTGCCCTATTCCAGTGTCTCGAGCAGGCCTTGCATCAGGCGGGTGCCGGGGTCGATGGAGGATACGAGCAGGTGCTCCCGGTGGGTGTGGGCGCCGTCGCCGTCCACGCCCAGGCCGTCGAGGGTCGGCAGGCCCATAACGGCGGTGAAGTTCCCGTCCGAGCCGCCGCCGGTGCGGGGACCGCTCTCCAGCGTGAGCCCCATGGCCTTGGCCACCGCGGCGGCCTTGTCGAACAGCAGGTCGATATGCGGGCCGCGCTCGAACGGCGGCCGAGTCATGCCGCCGGTGACCTTGATCTCCACGCCCGGATCGGTCGACTTGAGGCCGTGGAACCGCGCCTCCATCTCCCTGGCCGAGGCCAGATCGAGGATGCGCATATCGGCGTTGATGCGGCAGTGCTCGGGAATCACGTTCACCCCGGTGCCGCCGCTGATCAGTCCGACATTGGTGGTGGTGCCGCGGGCATAGTCCGTGAAGCCTTCGATATCGAGGACGATCCGGGCCATCGCCCGGATCGCGCTGCGGCCCTTGTCGTGGGCGGCGCCGGCGTGCGCCGGACGGCCGTGCGCCTCGATCAGGAACCGCCCGGTGCCTTTGCGGGAGGTGACGACGCGGCCGCCGTTGCGCTTGGGCTCGGTGACAAGCACGTACTTGTGCCGGGCGGCCTCGGCCTCGATGTGCTGGCGCGAGGCGACGCTGCCCACCTCCTCGTCCGGGGTGAACATAAAGGTGATGGGGAGCGGCGTGGCCACTTTGGCCCGCGCGATGCGCCGGAAGGCGGCGACCGCAAGCGTCAGGCCGCCCTTCATGTCATAGACGCCGGGGCCGTAGAATTTATCGCCGTCGCGCCGAAACGGCAGCGGCCTGGCCAGGGTGCCGACTGGGTGCACAGTGTCGACGTGGCTCAGGATCAGAATGCCGCCGTTGCTGCCGCCAGGCGACGCGCTGTGCACCTTCAGGAGGTCGCCGAAGCCGTCGCGGATCTTGAGCCGCTCGAAGGTGGCGCCCGTCCCCTCGAACCAGCCGGCGATGGCGTCGAGCACGGCGTTGACGCCGGCCGGATGACCGGTCGGGCTTTCGATGGCGGCAATGCGGCTGATGTCCTCAAGAATGGCGTCGGTATCGATCTGGGCATCGCGGTAGCTGGTCATGGCATTCCTGTCAGGCGTCGTTCAGGTGGCAGGCGGAGAGCCGGCCCGGCGCGACCGCCTTCAGGCGGGGCACCTCGGCGCGGCAGCGCGGCATGGCGTGTGGGCAGCGCGGATGGAAGTGGCAGCCGGGCGGCGGGTCCAGCGGCGAGGGGATCTCGCCTTTGATGGGCTCGAAAGCGCGCTTCCGGGCATCCAGCCGCGGCACCTCGGCGAGCAGCGCCTGGGCGTAGGGGTGGTTGGGGCCGGAGAAAAGCTGCGCCGTCGGCGCCATCTCGACCATCCGGCCCAGGTACATGATCACGACACGGTCGGAGATGTGCTCCACCACACCCAGGTCGTGGCTGATGAACAGGTAGGTGAGGTTGAGCGACTGGCGCAAGTCCATGAACAGGTTGAGGATCTGCGCCTGGATCGAGACGTCGAGGGCGGCGATGGCCTCGTCGCAGACGAGCACCTCGGGCTGCACGGCCAGCGCCCGCGCAATGCCGATGCGGCTGCGCTGGCCGCCCGAGAACTGATGCGGGTAGCGGCGCTTGATATCCGGACTGAGCCCGACGCGCGCGAGCAAGTCGTCGATATAGGGCCCAAGCTTCGCGCGCGGCACAAGGCCGTGCACGCGCGGCGCCTCGCCGACGATGGCGTCGACGCGGGCGCGCGGGTTGAGCGAGGCGTAGGGGTCCTGGAAGATCATCTGCACGGCGAGCCGCGCCGCCCTCGCCTCCGCGCCGCCAAGGGCCGCGCGGCCGCGGCCCTTGAAGAGCACGTCGCCGTCGGTGGGCTCCAGCAGCCCGGCAATCATCCGGCCGAGGGTGGACTTGCCGCAGCCCGACTCGCCCACCAGCCCGACCACCTCGCCCTTCTCGATGGCGAGGTCGACGCCGTCCACGGCGTGCACTGTCTCCTCGCGGATGTCCGCGCCGAGGCGCCCGGCAATGCGTCCCGCGAAATCCGGCCGCTTCACGAACCGCTTGGAGAGCCCGCGGGCCTCGACCAGCGTCGTCATGCCACCGCCTCCAGCACGGGGTGGAAGCAGCGCAGGCGGCGCCCAGTGTCCACGGGGCGATCCTCGGGCTCCTCGCGGCAAAGCTCGCTTGCTCGCCCGCAGCGGGGGCGGAAGGCGCACCCCACCGGCGGGTTGATGAGCGAAGGCGGCATGCCGGGAATCTGCGTGAGCCGGGCGCCGCGGCGGTTGTGGCTGGGCACCGAGCCGATCAGCCCGCGCGTATAGGGATGCAGCGGCCGCTCGATGACATCCTCCGTGCGCCCGGTCTCGACGATGCGGCCGGCGTACATGACGGCGATCCGGTCGGCCAGCGCCGCGACCACGGCGAGGTCGTGGGTGATCCAGATCATGGCCGTTCCCGTCTTCCGGCACAGGCCCTGCACCTCGTGCAGGATCTGTGCCTGGATGGTCACGTCGAGCGCCGTGGTGGGCTCGTCGGCGATGATGAGGTCCGGCTTGTTGAGGAAGGCGGTGGCGATGGCGATGCGCTGGCGCATGCCGCCCGACAGCTCATGTGGATAGGCCTTGAGCCGGCGCTCCGGCGCCGGCATGCCGACCTGCACCAGCGCCTCGCGCGCCAGCGCCAGCGCCGTGCCGCGATCGACCGCCCGGTGCGCCTGGACCGCCTCCACCATCTGCGTATCGACCCGCAGCACCGGGTTGAGCGTCATCATCGGGTCCTGGAAGATCATGGCGATGCGGTCGCCCCGGAGCGCCCGCAGGCGCCCCTCGCCAGCCGGCGTCAGGTCCTCGCCCTTGAAACGCACTGCGCCGGACACGACGCGGCCCGGCGGATCGACCAGGCCGAGGATGGAGAAGCCGGTGATGGTCTTGCCGCAGCCGGACTCGCCGACCAGGCCCAGCACCTCGCCGGACGCGACCTCCAGGCTCACTCCGTCCACCGCCTTGACGGTGCCGCGCCTGGTGAAGAAATGCGTCTTGAGGCCTTCCACCTCGAGGGTCTTCGGCGAGGCGGCGCCAGCCTTGGCGGGGACGGGCTGCGTCATCGCCGCAGTCTCGGGTTCAGCACCTCGCGCAGCCGATCGCCGACGAGATTGATGCTGACGATGGTGACGAGCAGGGCGATGCCTGGAAAGAAGCTGATCCAGTAGCGGCCCGACAGCATGTACTCGAAGCCGTTGGCGATCAGCACGCCGAGCGACGGCTCGGTGGGCGGCATGCCCACGCCGAGGAAGGAGAGCGTGGCCTCCAGCGCGATGGCGTGGGCCGTCTGCACCGTGCCGACCACGATCAGCGGCGGCATGCAGTTGGGCAGGATGTGGCGCAGCATGATGCGGGCGGGGCTGAGGGCGAGGCCGCGGGCGGCTTCCACGTACTCCTTGCGCCGCTCCACCAGCGCCGAGGCCCGCACCGTGCGGGCGTAGTAGGCCCACTGCACTGCCACCAGGGCCAGCACGATCTTCTCCACGCCCTTGCCCAGCACCGCGACCAACATGAGGGCGACGAGAATGGCCGGGAAGGAGAGCTGCAGGTCCACCACCCGCATGACGACGGCCTCGGTGCGCCCGCCGGCGTAGGCGGCCAGCAGGCCGGTGGACATGCCGATCAGCATGGCCAGGACGCCCGACATGATGCCGACGAGCAGCGAGATGCGGAGGCCATAGACGATGGCCGAGTAGAGGTCGCGGCCGAGGCCGTCGGAGCCCAGGATCATGGTGAAGCCGGCCGACGCCTTGGCGCCCGGTGCCTGCCGGCTGTCCAGGATGTCGAGTGAGCCCAGATCGTAAGGGTTCTGCGGTGTCACCCACGGGGCCGCGACGGCGACGGCCACGAGCAGCGCCAGCACGGCCAGCGCGACAGCGGCCGCGCGGCTTTCCAGGAACTCGGCGAGGAACAGCCGGAGCGGCGTCTCGATAGGGACGGGGTCAGACCCCTCGCCGCCAACCTCGCCGTTCTGCGTCAGCGTATGCGCGAGGGGTCTGACCCCGGCGACGTCGCGTGCCGAAACCTCCGTCATGAGCCCGCGTCCCTCAGCCTGACGCGTGGATCGAGCGCCGAGTAGAGCGCATCCACCACGAAGTTGATGAGAAGGAACGCGAGCACGATGACGATGAGGTAGGCCACGACCACCGGGCGGTCGAGCAGCAGGATTGAATCGATCAGCAGCTTGCCCATGCCGGGCCAGGCGAAGATGGTCTCGGTGACCACCGAGAAGGCGAGCAGGTTGCCGAACTCCAGCCCCAGCACCGTGACGACCGGGATCATGATGTTCTTGAGCAAGTGCACGCCGACGATACGGCGCTCGGACAGGCCCTTGGCGCGGGCGAACTTGATGTAGTCCTGCTGGCTCGCCTCGCGCGCGCCGGCGTAGGTGAGGCGCACCACCAGCGAGATCTTGAGCAGCGCCAGATTGAAGGCCGGCAGCAGCACATGCGCCAGCCCGTCGGCGGTGAGGAGGCTGGTGGAGATGCCGAGCACGCTCGCGGTGGCGCCGCGCCCGGTGGATGGCAACCAGCCCAGGTCCACGGCGAACACCATGATCAGCATCAGGCCGACCCAGAAGGTTGGCAGCGAGAAGCCCAGGATCGAGCCGGCCATGATGGCCTTCGAGACGCGGCCCGCCGGGCGGATACCCGCATAGAGGCCGAGCGGGATGCCGATGACGACAGCCATCACCAGGGCGGCCAGTGCCAGCTCCACCGTGGCCGGCATGCGCTCCAGGATCAGCTTGAGCGCCGGCTCGCCGTGCACGAAGGAGCGGCCGAGATCGCCCTGGGCAACACCCTTGAGGAACAGCAGGTACTGCTGCCAGACCGGCTGGTCGAGGCCGAAGTCGCGGATGACGCGTGCGCGCTCGGCCTGGTCCGCCTCAGGGCTCACCAGGATATCGACCGGGTCGCCGACGATGTTGACGCCGAAGAAGACGATCACCGACATGGCCGCCACCACCAGGCCGGCCTGCATCAGGCGTCGGATGAGGAAAGCGGTCATGGTGTGGCGCGAATGGCGAATGGCGAATGGCCAATGGCGCCGCCCTCACGGCTGCGGCTAACCATTGCCAGAACCTCCCGCCTGCAGGGACCTTATCAAGGAGCGCAACATCTTGCCGACTCTCTGACACTTTTCGAGCAATGGGGCTGCGCGCTCCGCCGTCGTCAGCTTCACTCGCTCGGATAGCATCAAATGTGTCTCGAGCTCTTTCAAGGAGCCTTGAGCGATCCTCAGAGACTGAATGAAGGAAGGCGTGCTCTCGCGGCCATGCCCTTCTGCAATGTTAGCAGGAACAGAGCCCGCGGCGCGCCGTATCTGCGCGGTCATGGAATAGATCTCGGTCCTCGGAAAAGCCGCGGTCAAGTGGTAGCAATCCTCAGCCAGCGTCATCGACATTTGCCAAACGTCGAGATCTTTGAAGGACAGAATTGGCATCGGAGTGCTCCCCTCTTTGGAGTTACCCCCATTCGCCCCTACTGCGCTTATCCCCCATTCGCCACTCACCATTCGCCCCTACTGCGCCGTCACCCCGGTGACGAGGGTGGACTCGTCCGTGCGGGGAACGATCTTCAGGCCCTTGCGGGTGGCCCAGACGTTGAGCTGGTAGTGGCTCGGAATGATGCCGAGGTCACCGACCGCCACATCGGTGGCCTTGGCCAGCAGATCGGCGCGCTTCTCGTCGTCCACGCTCACCAGTGCCGCGTCGATGAGCTTGTCGACCTCCGGGTTGGAGTAGCGTCCGCGGTTGGCTGCCCCGGTGCCCTTGGCAGGGTCCACCGTGTAGAGCAGCGAGCGCAGCGGCGAGGACGCCTCGCCGGTGCCGGAGCCCCAGCCCACCAGGATGAAGCTGAACTCGGGCATGTTGTCTGGCCCGCCCGAGGAAGCGCGGCGGAAGAACACGGCCGGAGGCAGCGTCTCCAGGCTGGTGTCGATGCCGATGCGGGTGAGCATCTGCGCCACCACCTCGGCGATCTTGGCGTCGTTCACGTAGCGGCCGTTGGGGCTGTGGATCTTCATCTTGAAGCCACCCTCGTAGCCGGCCTCCTTCATCAGCTTCTTGGCCCCCTCGACATCGTACTTCTCGGGCTTCAGCTTCTTGGACACGCCGAAGAACTTGTCTGCCAGCAGCTGCCCGGCGGGGATGGCGGCACCCTCCATCACCCGCTCGACGATGGCGTCGCGGTTGATCGCCTTGGAGATGGCGAGGCGCACCCGCTGGTCACGCAGCGGGTTCTTGATGGCGCTGCCGTCCTTGGCGGTGATGAAGGGGGAGGTCTCCCGGAAATGATCCAGGTGGAAGTAGATCACCCGGTTGGAGACGGTCTGAGCGATGCTGACCCTGGCATCCTTGGAGAGCTTGGCGATGTCGGCCGTC
>Ga0075420_100005080_pt1 | contig 11551 bp, 9 predicted proteins | sample SoiMetdeltSBSDD4_FD_75296 | JGI IMG/M metagenome (GOLD analysis project Ga0075420, IMG submission 75296) | Bulk soil microbial communities from a Populus tree surrounding site in Tennessee, USA - Soil MetaG P. deltoides SBSDD4 | ecosystem: Environmental > Terrestrial > Soil > Tree plantation... | reverse complement strand
CGTACTTCACATTATCCCTTAGGTAGCGCGCGGCTCTCGCGATGCGTGGCGAATCGCCACGCGCATACTCCTCGGCAATCAGATCGAGAGCCGCCAGCCCCTCGCGCTGCGCCTCCTGCAGCCGGCGGACGTCGTCTTCACTCACCTTCCCTGGACGGCCCGTCCATGCCGCGTACACGAACGGCAGCCCGGTCATGGTGGTCCACTCGAGCCCGAGATCGATCTTCTGCAACCCCAGCGCGACATGGTCCGCTTCGAACGCCGGATCGCCGATCAGGAGTCCGGCATCGAAATCCCGCGTCATCACCGCCAGGTCAGGGCCATGCGGCACGAAGCGTGGGCTGATGCGGAAGTGATGCCGGCACAGCACCTGAATCAGCGCCACCGATGTGCGTGAGCTGGTGTCGAGCGCGATATGCCGAATCTGTTCGACGGGACGTGTGGTGTACAGCGCCACCGACGCGATCGCCCCGCGTGAGGTGACGCCCACGCCAGGAACGAAACGGTAATCCGCCGCCTGCAGGTACTCGATCGATGGCACCAGGCCGAGATCGACCTCGCTGTCCTGCAGCAGGCGCGCGCACACGGATGGCAGGTCGTAACGGACCTGCCACCGCGACGGCTCGCGATCGAGCGCCCAGGTCAGCGGCCGGGCATTCAGATAGCCGACCGCGCCAATACGTAGCGCCATCAGGCGACCGCCGTGTAGCGGCCTGTGCGCTCGACCGGCTCGAAGCCTGCCGCCTGGATGTTGCGCGTGATCTCCTCGAGCGGCGCCCGGCGCCGGCCCTCTGGCGCTTCCTCCGACGCCGACACGCCGTCGATGTCGTCGGCGCCAAACGTCAACGCGACCTGTGCGAGCTTGGGGCCGTAGCGGCGCCAATCCACCTGCACGGTCGGAATATTGGGCGCCGCCAGACGGGCGATCGCCACCATCTTCACATCGTCGTATCCGGTGGTGGGCCGGAAAGTGGACAACGTCATCGGCAACGGGCTGATCGCCTGAATGCAGCCCAGGCGATCCTGCAGGTCCGCGGCACGCATGAGGAGATCCGTACGTGCCTCAGCCGGAGCCTTGTCGACGGTCAGCCGCAGCGCGGTGAACCCGGCCGACGCCAGCTCGTTCACGATCAATGCAGCATCGGTCTGACCGTCGAGGGGAAGCACGGACAGGCTGTCGAGGCCGGCGCCGCGCAGTTGCTTCAGCACCGCTGCAATGCTGCCACCCGAGGCCAGGCGCTCGATATCGGCCCATGTCAACGCGCTGACGGTGCGATCGCCCTTCGACTTCACGATTTCGACGGCCCGTATCGCGTCCGAGAGCTGGGCCGGCGAGCCGTTGATCTTGATCTCTTGTGCCTTGACATACGCCGAGTCGATCGCCGGTGCCTCGAGCGCGCACTCGGCGACACGCAGGAACGTGGTTCGAGCACCGTGCACACGGCGGCGCAGCACGTCGGCCAGCATGCCGATCGACAGGATGTCGGGCGTCGCGGCGAGATCGCGGATGTGTGCGGCTGACAGTCGTTCTCCTGCGCTCACGCGCTCCATCAGCGCGTCACGTGATATCGAAGTACTCATTGCGCCATCTTCTCTGCAATCCTGGTAGCCAGCTCCAGCGCATCGCGTCCGGCCCGGCCGGTCACGCCTGGTTCGCGTCTATTGCGTACAGCCTCAACGAAGTCCACCAGCTCACGCCGCAGCGGCTCGTCGTTCACGACCTCGAGCTTGCCGCCCTGGATGGGCGGCACTGTGCCGCGCGGCGCGAGCCGGTACACCTCGACCTCCTGCGCCGCGTAATCGATCGACACATACGAGTCGTGTTGAAAGAACCGGACCTTGCGCACCCGCTCCCGGCTGATCCGGCTCGCGGTCACGTTGGCGATGCAGCCTGAGGCAAATCGCAGCCGTGCGTTGGCGATATCCGTGCGCGGCGTCAAGACATTCACCCCCACTGCTTCGATCGAGACGACTTCCGAATCGACGGCAGCGAGCAGGAGATCGAGATCGTGAATCATCAGATCAAAAATGACGTCGATGTCCAGACTGCGCTCCGGGAACGTGCCCAGCCTATGGACTTCGACGAAGCGCGGATCGGCCACGAGCGGCAGCGCCACGACCACTGCCGGATTGAACCGTTCGGTGTGGCCGGTGGCGAGCGTCGCACCCGTGCGCGCAGCCGTGCTGATCAAACGCTCGGCATCGGCTACCGTCGGCGCCAATGGTTTCTCGACCAGCACCGCGACACCGCTCTCGAGAAACGGCAACGCGACATCCAGGTGCGAAACGGTCGGAACGGCGATGGTGACGCCGTCGACGCGCTCGAGCAGTTCGCGTGCGACCGGCCAGGCCCGCGTCCCGCATTTGGCGGCCACCTCATCGGCACGGCCAGGCTTGGTGTCCACGACGCCCACGAGCTCGACACCGTCCATCGATCCAAGCAGTCTGGCGTGATGCTGGCCGAGGTGACCGACACCGATCACGGCTACGCGAAAACGATCCCTCATGGTGCGATCGCCGGACCCGAAGGCGGTCCGCTACGAGCGTCATCACGGGCACGGCCAACGATCGTGATGCCAGCCTCGTCCGCGGACGCGTATACCGCATCGCCGTCGAGCATCAAGGTCTTTCCCGCGTCTATTGACAACGCCGTCGCTCCGGCGACGCGCATCGCCTGAATCGTCGCAAAGCCCACGACCGGCACATCGAACCGCATGTCCTGTGACGGCTTGGCCACCTTCACGATGCGCACGCCCGGTCCGGCGAGATGTCCGGCGCGACCGATCACTTCGTCGGTGCCTTCCATCGCTTCAACCGCGACAACGGCCAGGTGCTTGACGGCGATGGTCTGCCCGATATCGAGGCCAGCGATCACGTCGGCCATCCTGTAGCCGAACTCGAAATCCCGCTGCTCCTCATCAGTCGGCGCGCGTCTGGTCAGAACGCCGGGCTTCGCCAGCAGCGGCGTCAACAGCGACGTCGAGTCGATGAGTTCGATGCCGTGCTCGCGCAGCACGCCGGCGACCGCGCCAATCAACCCATCCGTGTTCCGCGACGTGAGCTTGCGCAGCACCGCGATGAACGTCATGTCGGGCATCACGCCGCCGAAGATCTTGGTGTGCTTGACCTGTCCGGCCATGACGGCGGTGGTCACGCCAGCCTTCTTCAACAGGTTGATGCAGGTGCCGAGCTGCCCGAGGGAAATCCAGTGGATGTCGGCGCCGTGCCGCTCGGCCGCAGCGTTCAGATCGGTGAACGTCTCTTCCTTGATCGCGATGATCGTGACGTCGTGTCCCTGCGCGCGTGCGGCGTCGAGCACGAGAAACGGAAATCGGCCGTTGCCGGCGAGTAGGCCGAGCTTCACGCTGTTCCCGGTTCCACGTTCCTGCTTCCGGGTTCGTGTTCAGTGTTCCGGTTCGCCGTTCGCGGTTCCAAGTTCCAGGTTCGCGCCGCCCAGAACCCTGAACGCCGAACCCCGAACCCCGAACGGGAACACGAACATGGAACACGGAACGTGGAACGTGGAACGGGACTATTCATCAGCGACCAGCTCCTCTGCGCGACGGCCGGCGCGACGCAGAATCACACCGCGCTGCGCGCTGCGGATGAACTCCACCATATAGCGGACTTCGGGGGCGGTCAGTGACGCGTCCTGTTCGATCTGGGCCAGCGCGCGAGTCGTATTGAGCTTCGACTGCAGCAGGTATCTATAGGCGTGACGCAGCTGAGTGATCGTGTTGGGCGTAAAGCCGCGACGCTGCAACCCGATCGTGTTGACCCCGAAGATGCGCGCGGGACGGCTGCCGATCGTTCGAGCGAACGGCAGGGCATCCTTGGTCACCACCGAGTATCCGCCGATGAACGCGTGCCGGCCGACGCGGCAGAACTGATGCACCGCCGATCCCGCGCTGATGTTGGCGAAGTCCTCTACGCCGACGTGGCCGCCAAGCGTGGCGTGCGGACCGAAGATCGTGTCGCTGCCGACGTGGCAGTCGTGCGCCACGTGTACATAGGCCATGAACAGGTTGTTGTCCCCGATCGTGGTCTCACCGCCGCCGCCGGCGGTTCCACGGTTGATGGTGACGAACTCGCGGAAGATGTTGCGGCGCCCAATGGTCAGACGGGTCCGCTCGCCGCGGTACTTGAGATCCTGCGGGGCCAGGCCGATCGACGCCATTGGATAGATCTGAGTTTCGTCGCCGATCTCGGTCCACCCGTCGATGACCACCAAGGCACCTATTTGGCAGTTACGCCCGATCGTGACGTCCGGCCCGACGACGGCCTGCGGCCCGACGACGGTTCCCTCGCCGATGCGGGCCGCGGGATGCACGTGCGCCGTAGGATCGATGAACGCCGCACCAGGCTCGACCGCCAGCAGCAGCTCTGCTTCAGCGACGATCTGCCCGTCGACATGGGCCACCGCGTGCGCCTTGGCCAAGCGCGATCGCACCCGGCCGAGCGTGACCTCGAGGTGCAGCCGATCGCCGGGGAACACGTTGCGCCGGAACTTCGCGTCGTTGACGCCCCGCAGCGACACCCGCGCCGCCGACTGCGGGCCCGAGCGATCAAGGATCAGCGCCGCAGCGACCTGCGTCAGCGCTTCGACCATGAGCACGGCCGGCATGAGCGGTGATCCCGGAAAATGTCCCTGGAAGTAGTCTTCGCTGACGGTGACATTCTTGAAGGCCACGAGCCGGCTGCCCGGCTCGTGCTCAGTGACCGCGTCGATCAGCAGCGCGGGGAAACGATACGAGACGCGGCCGAGAAGCGATGGGAGGTCGAGAGTCAGGAACTCGCGCCTCCTGCGCTACTTGCCCGCGGCCGGAGGCGTGGGCGCCGGTTTCGCGCCGGCGTTCATCGCAGCGATGATCTCGCTCGTGAGGTTCATCCCCGGCTCGGCCCAGATGAGTCCGCTCTGCGCCGCGTTGAACACGAAGTGGACCTGTTTCTCCTGCGCGACCTTTTCGATGATCGGCAGGACCCTGCGGGTGAAGTCTTCCTCGACCTGCTGCGCGAGGTTCTGCACGTCCTGCTGCGCGTCCTCGGTGAGACGCTGCAGATCGCGCTGTTGGCGGTCGATGTCGGTCTGCAGTTGCGAGCGCGCCGCGTCGCTGAGCACGCTGCCGCCGGACTCGAGCTTCTGCTGCGCCGCCTGCAACGTCTTCTGCTTGTCCTGGAGCTCGCGCTGCTTCTGATCCTGGAACGCCTTGAGCTTGTCTGCCGCCGCCTTGCCGTCATTCGAATTGGCAGCCACGAACTGCATGTTCACGTAGGCGTACTTGAGACCGTCCTGAAACTTCGGCGCGGGCTGAGCCGGCGCGGCCGGCTTCTGTGTGGCAGGCGGCTGCGCTGGTGCGGGTGCCGGCGCTGGCGGCTTCTGCGTCGCGGGGGCCGGTGCCTGGCCGGCAGGCGCCTGAGCGTAAGTCTCACTGGCAGCCAGCGTGATGCTGGACGCCAGAACGATGGCAAGCAGTCTCATTCCCCTCGGTCCTTTCTTCGCGACGTCACGGCCAACGATTTTACTCGACCGTCTAACGCCAAGTAAGATGGTTTCAATGCTGCGATCCATAGTGTGTTGCGCACTCCTGCTCGCCCCGCTCGCCGCCGGATGCGGCGACGACAATGGGTCGAATCTTCCAAACGCACCGACCCCGGTAGCGGTCACCGAGACATTCTCCGGCAACCTGAACCCCAATGGCGGCCGGACGCATCCGTTCGCCGTGCAGCAGGCGGGAGCGGTCTCGGTCAAGCTCACCGCGTTGTCGCCCGCCGATACGGTAACTGTCGGTCTCAGCCTCGGTACGTGGAACGGCCAGGTCTGCCAAATCATCCTGCGCAATGACGCCGCGCTTCTCAACGCCACCGTCATTGGCACGGCGCAGCAGACCGGCCAGTTCTGCGCCAGCATCTACGACGTCGGCCAGCTCTCGGCGTCGACCGACTATTCACTCGACATCACGCACTTCTGAAGACCGTCTCCGGTCGTCGGTCTTCGGTCCAGACAAAAACACCGTAGACCGTAGACGCTCTCAGACCACCCTTAGAACGTCGTGCCGACCGCGAAGCGGAACACCCTGTCCTTCGCCGGCTGCAAGCTGTTGTCGAGCACGCCGGTGCGCGACGGGTTGAACGCGTAGATCAGACGGAACGGCACGTTCAACACCGGCATGAAGAAACGCAGCTCGACGCCGGTCGAGGTCTTGAACGCATTCGTCTGGCCAATCACCTCGGTGGTGACAATCGGTGCAAACGGATCGACTAGCGACGACGAGGCGAACGGATCGGTCAGCGGCGGCACGGCTTGCGGGACGAGCCGCTTCACATCTTCCTGCCAGGCGAAGTGCTCGCCGACGTCGCGCACCTGGCCGGCATCGAAGAAGAGCACGATGCGCACCTGGCTGACGATCGAAATCAGATACTCGGCGTTGAACAGCAGGCTCTTGTTGCCGCCGAGCACCACCAGCGATCCCGGCACGCTCGGCCCGATAGAACGGATGTCGAACCCACGGACGCTGTATTCGCCGCCAAGGAAAAGCCGCTCGAAGATCGGCAAAAACTCGGTGGTGCCGACCGGCTTGATGTACTCCCACTGGCCGCGCAAGCCGATCGAGGTCCGGGCCAGATGCCGCTTGAACCAGATCGCCTCGAGACGCGGCTTGAAGAACTGCGTGTTGCCGCCGAGCACGGCGAGGTCGACCGCTGCCGTCAGCCGCTTGCCCTGATTCGGGAAGATCGGGTTGTCGACGGTGTTGTGCACGAAGCTCGGCGTGACCTTACTGATCGAGCGGCGGCCGCCCTGCCCGATGAGCAGCGAGTCGTAGACGAACGGATTCCGCCGCAGGACCTCGATCTGTGCAGGCGTCAGCTGCGACAGGTCGCCGAGCGAAGAAATGATCGAGCAACCGGTCGGACGGCGGAGACAGGACTGGTCGATCAACGCCTCGTTCAAGTCGGCGATCTTGACCGTCTCGTACGAGTAGTTGAAGAACATCCGGCTGAAGTCGGCCACCGGAAACCCGAACACCAGGTTGCCTCCGGTCGATTTCTGCGTGTAGTAGCCGATGTACTGCAGCGACCGCTTATAGATGTCGAAGCCGCCGGTGATGTTGCGATCGAAGAGGAACGGCTCGGAGAACGCCAACTGGTAGTTCTGCGCGCGGTCGCCGGCCTGCAGCGAGACGGTCAAGCTCTCCCCGCGGCCAAGGAAGTTCGACGTCTGGAACGCGAGCTGGCCGAAGAACCCTTCGTACTGTGAGACGCCAGCGCCGAACGTCAGCTGGTTTCTGTTCTGCTCCTCGAACTTCAGCGTCACGTCGACGTTGTTTTCCTTGCCCGGCGTCTTGTCGACATGCATGTCGCTGTCGTTGCCCTTCAGCTCCTTGAAATAGCCGAGCTGATTCAGGCGCCGGACGCTGTACTTGAGCGCTTCGGTGTCGAAGACGTTGCCCTCGATCAAGCGCATCTCGCGGCGAATGACGTTGTCGCGCGTGGTGGTGTTGCCGGTGAACGTGATGCGGTTGACGAAGTACTGCGGGCCCTCGGTGTACTGCATCGTCACGTCGACGACGGGCGTTTTCGAGCTATCTTCCTTCGAGGCTTTCGCCTTGGCGGTGGCATCGGCCTCGACCGGCGCGGCCAGTGCGGGCGGGACCAGCGCGGCCAACTGAGTCTCGGGATTGCTGGGGTCGTCCGAGTACTTCATGATCGGGAAGGGTGTCCATTCCATGAAGCCGCGGCTGCCGTAGACTTCCTGCGCCTTCTTATTCCCTTCGTCGATCTTTTTCTTGTTGTACCACTCGCCTGGCTTCACCTTGTAGAGCGTTCGCAGGCCGTCGCTGTTAACCAGCTTGTTGCCTTCGAAGTTCAGGTCACCCATCCTGTAGCGCTTGCCCTCGGTGACCGGTATGCGCAGCTGCACCCACCGGTTCTTGCCGTCCTTGGTGTTCTCGAGGACCTTGATCTCGGGGTTACCGACGCGCGCCTGCGGGTAGCCTTCGTTGCGATAGTACTCGACGACCTTGGCGGCGTCTTCCTCGTACATCGCCTCCTTGTACGTGCCGCCGCCGGTGATGAACGAGAGAATGCCCTTCGGCTTGTTCTCCTTCATCTTCTTCTGCAGCTTGCCGTCGCTGATCGCCTCGTTGCCGACGAATTCCAGGTCGCGAATCTTGACCTTCGGTCCCTCACCCACGGTGAAGGTCACGTTCACGAGCTTCGGCCCACCAGAGACGGGCGTGACCTTGTGGCCTATCTCGGCGTTGGTGAAGCCCTTCTCCGCCATCATTTCGCGGAGCACGCCTTCCACGCGACGAATGGAACCTTCGTCGAGGAACGAGTCCAGCCGAACCTCGATGCTGCGTTCGCGTAGCTTCTCGTCGATATCAGAACGCTTGATGATGCTGATCGAGTCGCCTTTGGCGTTGCGATAGTCGACGATCTTGACCCGCTCACGCTCCTCCATACGGTAGACGACCATCACGCCGACCGTGCCGTTCTCGAAGGTGTGCTCGGACTTTTCGATGCTCAGATCCTCGAGGAACTTGGTGTTCCAGAGGGCCTTGAAATCGGTGAGCATCTGCTGCTCGGCCTTGTCGTCGTAGGGCACGAACTTGCCCTGGGATGGCGCGCTGACCGGAAGCTTGATCCAGTAGAGGTATGTCTCGTTGTCAACGGTGGAAGTATTCCCCTGGCGATCGAAACAGAGTTCGAGCTGCCAGATGAATGGCCCAGACCCGGCCGGCGGCAGGGCCGCCGGCGCAGCAACCGGAGTACCGCACAAGGTTTTGGTGACGGCACCTGGCGACAGGCCTGCCTGCGCGGGTGCCGGTTCCTGTGCGTGAGACACACGGGCCGCGCCGAGTCCGACAAACGCTGCGAGTAGAAGTGTAGGAAGAGACTGCGTCCTCATTACCTTTCCCGGCCCCGCCACCTAGTCCGCCACCTCTTGGGCTGCGGACGTGTCCCGCCGTAGCCGCAGGCGAAGGCGGAAACACCTTAGTTTACAGGATTTATGACGAAGCGTTCGCTTGGATGGTCGGCGGGTCCAAAAGGACCCGCCTTTAAAAGTGCAGATTACTGAAGCCGGCGGCCGGCCGTAAGTTCACTGCCGACCGGGCGATACGCCAGTTGGCCACCGTCCAGGTACACTTCCACCTCGCCATCGTGCAGGTTGCCGCGGATCAATTCCTCGGACAACGGGTCCTCGACATATCGCTGGATCGCCCGGCGGAGCGGCCGGGCGCCATACGACCGGTCCTTGCACGTGACGTCGATGATCCAGTCGATGACCTCCGGCGTCAGCGCGATCTTCATGCGCCGATCGACCAGGTTCGCGTTCAGCTGATTGACCAGCAGCGACATGATCCGCCGCAGGTCGTCGTCAGAGAGCGCGTCGAACACGATGATCTCGTCGATGCGGTTGATGAACTCGGGATTGAAGGTGCGCTTCACCTCGCCGAGCACCATGTCGCTGACGTTCTTGTCGATGACGCCGGCATCACTGGCCTGGAACCCGAGCGACGACTTCTTCTGGATAAAGCGCGCCCCGATGTTCGAGGTCATGATGATGATCGTGTTCTTGAAGTTGACGCGGTTCCCCAGACCATCCGTCAAATGGCCGTCTTCGAACACCTGAAGCAGGATGTTGAAGATGTCCGGGTGCGCTTTCTCGACCTCGTCGAGCAGGACCACCGAGTAGGGATTTCGCTTCACCTTCTCCGTGAGCTGTCCGCCCTCTTCGTGGCCGACGTATCCTGGAGGCGAGCCGATCAGCTTCGACACCGAATGCTTCTCCATGTACTCGGACATGTCGAAGCGAATCAGCGCGTTGTCGCTGCCGAAGAGGAAATTCGCCAGCGCCCGGGCCAGCTCGGTCTTGCCGACGCCGGTCGGGCCGAGGAAGATGAAGCTGCCCACCGGGCGGTTCGGGTTCTTCAGCCCGGCGCGTGACCGGCGGATCGCACGAGAGATCGCCGAGATCGCCTTCTCCTGGCTGATCACACGTTTGTGGAGATCTCCCTCCATGCGGAGCAGACGATCGCCTTCGTCCTGATTGATCGAGGCAATCGGGACGCCGGTCCACTTCGAGACGACTTCGTCGATGTCGGTCTTGCTGACCACAACGCGCCGCGCGCTCGACTTGACGTCGAACCGCTCGCGCGCGAACTGGAGGTTCTCGCGCGCCGACACTTCCTGCTCGCGATAGAACTGAGCCTTCTCGAAGTCCTTCTGCGAGACCGCGTTCTCCATCTGTTCGACGGCGACGCGGATGCTCTTGTTGATCTCGCCGAACTCCTCGCTGTAGCCCGCTTCCTTCAGCTTGGCCCGCGCACCGGCTTCGTCCACGAGGTCGATGGCCTTGTCGGGCAGGAACCGGTCGGTGATGTAGCGGCTGGACTGATAGACCGCCGCTTCGATCGCTTCGGACGTGTACTCGACGTGATGGAACTGCTCGTAGCGGTCCTTCACGCCCATCAGGATCTCGATCGTTTCCTTCTCCGCCGGCGGATCGACCTTGATCGCCTGGAACCGGCGCTCGAGCGACCGATCCTTCTCGATGTACTTCCGATACTCGGCGGGCGTCGTCGCGCCGATGCAGCGAATCTCGCCGCGCGACAGCGCCGGCTTGAGGATGTTGGCCGCGTCGAGCGAGCCTTCGGCTGAACCCGCGCCCACCAGCGTATGGAGCTCGTCGATGAACACGATGATGTTCGGGTTCTCGGTCAGCTCCTTCATGATCGCCTTGAGGCGCTCTTCGAACTGACCGCGATACTTCGTGCCGGCGACGATCAACGAGATGTCAAGCGCCAGAATCCGCTTGTCGGCCAGGAAGTGCGGCACGTCGCCGTAGACAATCTTCTGGGCGAGGCCCTCGACGATGGCCGTCTTGCCGACGCCGGGCTCGCCAATCAGAACCGCGTTGTTCTTCGTCCGGCGGCAGAGGACCTGCTGCACCCGCTCGAGCTCGTAGTCGCGCCCGACCAGCGGATCGAGCTGGTTTTTCATCGCGGCTTCGGTGAGGTCGCGGCTGAACTCGGCGAGGAGGGGCGTTTCCTTCACCCGGGTGAGGGTCGTCTTCTCGTTCAGGAGCTGGACGATGTCCTCGCGGACGGTATGGAGCCGCATCCCCTTCTCCATGAGAATGGAGGCGGCCACGCTGCGCTCCTCGCGCAGGATACCGAGCAGGAGATGCTCTGTGCCGATGTAGTTGTGCAGCAGCCGGTCCGCTTCTTCCGCGGCGCACTGGAGCACGCGCTTGGTTTCAGCGCTGAACGGAATTTCGACAGAGGTCGAGACCTTCTCACGGAAAACGGTCCGACCTTCGATTTCCTTGCGGATATTCTCGAGGGACAGGTGCGAACGAGCGAAGATCCTGCTCGTCAGCCCTTTTCCTTCGCGAATCAGGCCGAGAAGGAGGTGCTCGGTCTCAATGGAGATGCTCCCGAGCTGGCTGGCCTCATATCGGGCAAAGAAGAGAACCCGTCGCGCCCGTTCCGTATAGCGTTCGAACATCCGGCCTGCCTAGGGTTTGAGGCGTCTGAGTGACTCAGAA
>Ga0075420_100005076_pt1 | contig 11555 bp, 10 predicted proteins | sample SoiMetdeltSBSDD4_FD_75296 | JGI IMG/M metagenome (GOLD analysis project Ga0075420, IMG submission 75296) | Bulk soil microbial communities from a Populus tree surrounding site in Tennessee, USA - Soil MetaG P. deltoides SBSDD4 | ecosystem: Environmental > Terrestrial > Soil > Tree plantation... | reverse complement strand
TGCCAGGGTGCTCATGCCCAGCACTGAGGAGGAGCCGATCCGTTCCTACGCCGCCCTCGGGGACAGCTTCACCGCCGGCACCGGCTGCGATCCCGGCGAGAGCTGGGCCGACCGGCTCGCCGCCCGGCTCGCTGACGGCAACCCGGACTTCGCCTACCGCAACCTCGCCTTCGAGGGGGCGACCAGCGCCGACGTGCTCGGCCAGCTCGGCCCGGCCCTGCAGCTCGAGCCCGACCTGGTCACGGTCGTCTGCGGCGCCAACGACGTGCTCCTCTCGGTGCGCCCGGACGCCCACGCCTACAGCCGTCGGCTCGCCGGGATCGTCCGCCGCCTGCGCGAGGCGCTACCGGCGATACGGATCGTGACCGCGACCGCGCCCGAGCGCTGGGACTTCCTCGAGCTGGGCCCGCGCACCCGCCGGCGCGTCGAGCGCGGCATCGCCCGCTTCAATGCCGCGACGCGCACTGTCGCCGAGGCTCACGAGATCCCCTGCCTCGAGGTCGCCGGACACCCCGGCCTCTCAGACGAAGAGAACTTCGTTGCGGACGGCCTGCACCCATCGCCGCTCGGTCACGAGCGGGCCGCGGTCGGGTTCGCCCGGCTGCTCGGCCTCGACCCGAGCCTCGACCCGAAGGAGCGCCCATGAGCACGGAACCCCTCACCGTCGACTTCGACCGCCTCGAGGTCGGGACGCGCGTGGTCACGCATGGGCGCACCATCACCGAGACCGACCTGGTCTCCTTCTCGGCCCTGACCGGAGACTGGCATCCCCAGCACGCCGATGCGGAATGGGCCGCCGCGAGCCCGTTCGGCGAGCGCATCGCTCACGGGATGCTGGTGCTCTCCTACAGCGTGGGCCTGTTGCCGATCGATCCGGAGCGCGTCGTCGCGCTGCGGGGGCTGCGCAACGTCGTGTTCAAGCGCCCGGTCCCGATCGGCTCCACGATCTCGGTTGAGGCCGAGATCGCGGGCCTGCAGCCCCTGGATCCGGGCCACGGCCTGGTAGAGCTCGCGCTGCGCGTTCGCGACGGCGACGGCAAGCTGGCCGCCCGCGCCTCGCTCGAGGCGCTGTGGCGGCGGGCGCCCTCCGAGGCCTCCAGCGCGAACGGCGTTCAGGCCGGGAGTGCGAACGGCTCGACGGCGGAGACAAGGGCCTCCAGCACCGAGACCGCCGAGCTCTCCCCGTGCGCGGATGGGCGGGTGCTGGTCTAGTGGCCACGTCGCCGTTGCTCGAGGGCAAGCGCCTGCTGCTCACCGGGGTGATCACCCGCAAGAGCATCGCCTTCGCCGTCGCCGAGGAGGCGCAGCGTGCCGGCGCGGAGGTCGTGCTCACCGGCTTCGGGCGAACGCGCCGCATGACAGAGCGCGCCGCGGCCCGGCTGCCGGAGACGGCCGACGTGCTCGAGCTCGACGTCAACGATGAGAGCGACCTCGCGGCGGTGGCCGCCGATCTCGACTCCCGCTGGGGATCGCTGGACGGAGTCCTGCACGCGATCGCCTTCGCGCCCGCCGACGCGCTGGGCGGCGAGTTCCTGCACACCCCGGCCGAAAGCGCCATCGAGGCCTTCCGTACGAGCGCCTACTCGCTGCAGGCCCTCGGCCGCCATCTGGCGCCGCTGCTCGAGCGCGACGGCGGCGGCGGGATCGTCGGCCTCGACTTCGATGCCTCCGTCGCCTGGCCCGTCTACGACTGGATGGGCGTCGCCAAGGCGGCCCTCGAGGCGACCGCGCGCTATCTGGCGCGCGACCTGGGACCGCGCGGCATCCGTGTCAACCTGCTCTCCGCCGGCCCGATCGAGACCGCGGCCGCGGGCGGCATCCCCGGCTTCGACGAGCTGGCCGTCGCCTGGCAGCGGGGCGCTCCCCTGGGATGGGACCAGAGCGACCCGACGCCGGTGGCGCGGGCTGTCTGCTTCCTGCTCTCCGACTGGGCGGCGGCGATCAGCGGCGAGGTGCTGCACGCCGACGGCGGCTTCCACGCGCTCGGTGCGGCCGGGCTCGGCGCCGCCGCCGAGGATCGGGCGGAGGACCCGGAGCCCGAGTCCGAGCCCGAGCCGGCGATCTCGGCATCCACGAACTGAGTGGCATCGCGCCCGGGGGTGGGCGCCGATCCGCACGATTCCCCGGACGGGGCGGGCCCTGCGCGCCGCCGGTTGACATTAACTAAACGATTAGATAATAATTCTCGAGCCGGGACAACGGCGGCGACCCCGAGGAGGGCTCCAGATGGCGATCGGCAACGGCAGCGTGAACGGCGACGTCGCGACGCGCGGCGCGAGGAACGGCGATGACGATCTGAGCGCGCTGGACGTTCTGATCGACGGCGACATCGACCGCGTGATGGCTCACCTCGATCGTATCGTCGAGGCGGCGCCCTCCTACAAGAAGCTGATCTCGCGCTGGGAGAACCAGGGCTGGAGCTCGGAGACCTTCGACTTCACCGTCGACGCCGAGGAGTGGAACGACGGCAAGACCTGGACGGAGGAGGAGCGGCGCTTCATGCTCTTCGGCCTCTCCCAGTTCTTCGTCGGCGAGGAGCGGGTGACCACGGAGCTGCTGCCGTTCGCGATCGCGGCGCCGACCGACGATCAGCGGATCTTCCTCGCCTCGCAGATCGCCGACGAGGCCCGCCACTGCGTCTTCTTCGATCGCTTCTTCCGCGAGGTGCTCGGCTCCGACGCGCAAACGATCGCCGCCAACCTCTCCGAGCAGCGCGTGAACATCAACGACGATTTCAAGCAGCTATTCGACGGCATCCTCCATGACTGCGCCGAGACGCTGCGCAACGATCCCTCGGACATGGAAGCGCTGGTGCGCGGGATCACCGTCTACATGATCGTGATCGAGGGCACCCTCGCTCTCACGGGCGCCCGCTTCATCCTGCGGAGCCTGAAGGAGATGGACAGGCTGCCGGGCTTCCGTGACGGCTTCACCCACGTGAACCGCGACGAGTCGCGCCATGTCGGCTTCGGGGTCAAGTTCCTCGCCGATGCGATCAAGTCGGACGACCGCTACAAGCAGGTCGTCCAGCAGACGCTGCAGGAGACGCTCCCGGTGGGGGTGCTCGCCTTCGCCCCCGACTGGGTCGAGGACCGCTACGACTTCGAGACGCCCTTCTACCACTCGAAGGAGGTGTTCGAGTACGCCATGAAGTCGCTGTCGAAAAAGCTCGCGGCGATGGGGATGGAGCCGAGCGCCGCCGGAGCCACCGCTTGAGCAGCGTCGCCGAGGCGCCGGCGCGGCGGGGCCCTGGCCGCCCGCGCTCGGATGCCCCCGACCGGATCCTCGTCGCCGCCTACGAGGTACTCAAGCGCGACGGCTACGCCGGTTTGACCACCGCCAAGGTCGCCGCCGCGTCGGGCCAGAACAAGGCCCTGATCGCCTACCACTTCGGCTCGAAGCAAGGACTGGTCGCGGCGGTCGCGCGGCGGGTCTCGGAGGCGATCACCGAGGAGGTGCTCGCCGGCGTCGGCGAGCCGAGCACCGCCCGTGAGCTCGTCCACGGGCTCGCCGACGGGGTCTGGCGGGCGCTCGATCGCGACGAGGGCCTGCAACGGGTCTATTTCGACCTCGCCTCGCAATCGGTGGTCGAGCAGCGGGTGGGCGAGATCATGAGGGAGATGAAGGAGGGCCATCGGGCGGTCCTTCGCGAGCTCCTGCAGGGGCTCGCCGACGGTCCCTCCGAGCGCGACCTCGACCCGATCATCGTCTATCTGGTCGCCGGGCTCGAGGGGCTCTCGCTCGAGCGCCTCGATCGCGGCGAGACCGCCGAGCTGAGGCGAGCGCGCGAGCTCTTCGTCGAATCGGCGAGCACGGTCGTCGCCGGCACCTCGAGGAAGCCACCACCGCCCGACTAGTCTCCCTGGCTTGCTGAAGCTGGTGCGAAAGGCACGGCGGATGCGCCCGCCGCTCGCCCTGCGGATTCGCCTCGGGCGTTGGATGGCGCGCTCGACGGTGCGCGAGTTCCCGTGGGCACTCGCGCTCGCCGCCGGTGTCGCGCTCGCGCTCGCCGTCTGGCTCGGGGGGCTCGGCGGCTGGCTCGGCGTCGTGGCGGTCGTGCTGCTGGCAGTGGCGATGATCGCGCTGGTGCGGTTCGCATGGCAGGCCTTCGCCAGCGCCCGCGGGGTGCGCGACGCGCTCGCCGAGCTGGAGCCGCCCGCCGACGCGCGGCGCTCGCGATTTCCGATCAGCCACCTCCTGGTCCCGCCCCTGATGCTGTGGCCGCGCGGCGTTCGCCGGCTGCGCGGGATCGAGTACGCCCGCCACGGTGGCCGGCCGCTGCGCCTCGACGTCTACATGCCGGCCGAGCCGCCGGGGGCACAGCCGCGCCCCGCGATCCTCCAGGTGCACGGGGGCGGCTGGATCGCCGGCAGCCGCCGCGAGCAGGGAATCCCGCTGCTCAACCACCTGGCCAATCACGGCTGGGTCGGCTTCAACGCCGACTACCGCTTGAGCCCGCGGGCGACGTTCCCCGACCACGTCGTCGACGTCAAGCGCGCCCTTGCCTGGGTCCGCGACAACGCCGGCGAGTACGGCGCAGATCCCGGCTTCGTGTGCATCACCGGGGGCTCGGCGGGCGGCCACCTCTGCGCGCTCGCAGCCCTGACCGCCGACGATCCGGAGCTCCAGCCCGGGTTCGAGGACGCCGACACGTCGGTCGCCGCCGCGATCCCCTTCTACGGGGTGTACGACCTCACCGACCCCGAGACGATCTACTACCCCGAGCTGCGCCAGTGGGTGCTCGAGCGCAACGTGTTCAAGACGCGCTTCGCGGACGAGCCGGAGCGCTTCCGTGCCGCCTCGCCCACGCACCGCGTGCGCGCCGACGCGCCCCCGTTCCTGGTCATCCACGGCGAGTCCGACACCCTGGTTCCGGTCGCCGACGCCCGCCGGTTCGTCGCCGCGCTGCGGCGAGCATCCGAGAGCCCGGTGCTATACGCGGAGCTGGCCGGGGCCGAGCACGCCTTCGACATCGTGCCGTCGGTGCGCACGGCGCGCGTGGTGGAGATCATCGAGCGCTTCTTGGCGACGATTCGCGCCGAGGCTTCGAACGCGGCGCGGCTGCAGGCGATCGGTTAGGTTGCGGCGGCAAACCCGAGCGGAGGAGACCTGTGGACGTAAGCGCGCTGAAGAACACACCCTTGTTCGCCGACGTGCCGGAAGAGGCGCTCGCCAAGGTGGCGACGTTCGCGACCCTCGAGTCCGCGGTCGAGGGCAAGACGATCATCCGCGAGGGCGGGTACTCGAACGACTTCTACGTGATCGAGGACGGCACGGTCAAGGTCGAGCGCGAGGGTGAGCACCTGGCCGATCTCGGCCCCGGCGACGTCTTCGGCGAGCAGGGCCTGCTCGAGAAGCAGGAGCGCTCGGCGACCGTGACCGCCACCTCCCCGGTGCGCCTCATCAAAATCGAGCACTGGGAGCTGGCGCGGATGAAGTCGGCGATGCCCGACGTGGTCGACCAGCTCCAGCGCAAGGTCGAGGAGCGCTCGCCCTGAGCTAGCGGGCGCGAACGCCCCTCGAGCGGGCGGCCTTGCAGATCCCGAGCTCCGAATCCAGGGCGCGCAGCGCCTTGGCGTAGAAGACGCCGTCCCCCGCGCCGGCCTCCACCCGGAACCGCCGTGAGCCGCTGCTGCGGTCGACGCCGAGCCGGCGGTCACGCCCCCGACGCCGTTCGAAGACAGCGACCCTGCGACCGATCTCGCACTCGCGCTCGAGCGCTCGATGGCGCTCCTTCGGCATCGTCACGAGCCTTGCCTCCAGCGTCCCGCGGAACGCACGCTCGCGGCGCGAGTACTCGAGGCTGACGCGGCGCTCGTACAGCGGGCAGCCGACCGTGCCGGGGCCGAAGAGGTCGACGCAGCGGTCCGGGCGGTCGCCGACACCGTCGGCGTCCGCGTCGGCGGGCCCGGTACCCACCCGGTATCGAGCGAGCGCGAAATCACTGGTCTCGAAACTGTCCTCCCCCGAGAGGTAGGCATCGCCGGCGGTGACGATGGAGCCGTCGGGCTGCACGGCAACGGCGTTCGCGCCGGCCCCGAAGTAGGAGAAGCCCGTCGTCACGCGGCCGTCGCCGCCGAACGAGCGATCGAGCGCGCCATCGGCGTCGTAGCGGGCGAGGACGACAGCGCCGCCGGGCGCGGCCTGGCCCCCGACGGCGATGATGCGGCCATCGCCTTGAAGGGCGGCCGAGGCTGCGAAGTCGTCGCCGCCGAAGTCGGTTGTCTGCGTCCCGTCGTCCGAGAAGGACGGGTCGAGCGAGCCGTCGGGGCCGAGCCGGACGAGGGCGAGGTTCCCACGGTCGGTGCCACAGCATGGCCGCGAGCGGAAGCTGTCGCCGACGGCGACGATCCTGCCGTCGTCCTGGAGCACGACGTCGGCGGCGCGTTCGGTGCGGCCGAGGTCGACGATGATCGCGCCGTCGCCACCGAGGGCGGGATCGAGACTGCCGTCCGTTCGGTAGCGAGCGATCGCGAGATCGCCATCCGAGCCGGCGGCGACGACGATCCGGCCATCGGGCTGGATCGCGAGCGCGGCCGCCGTGTCGTAGCCGCCGAGGTCGGTCGTCACGATGCCGTCGTCGGAGAACGACGGATCGAGGCCGCCGTCGGGCTCGTAACGGGCGAGGGCGATGTCTGCCGGCGCCGACGGCGTCCGGACCGTCCCGACGACGACGAGCTTTCCGTCCGCCTGGGCGGCGACACCCGCGGCGGCGGCGTCCGCGCTGCCGAACCCGGTCGTCACCGCGCCGCCCACGCCGAATGACGTGTCCTGGGCTCCGTCGGCTTGATAGCGGGCGAGGGCGAAGACGCTCGGGATCGCGCTGCTCGGATCGATCAAAGACATGTCCTCGGGATCGAAGCCCCCGGCCGCGACGATCCGTCCGTCGGCCAGGGCGACGGCGTCGAAGGCACCTTCGGCGCCGAAGTCGCTCGCCTCGGCGCCGAAGTCGGTCGTCTGCCGGCCGCGGTCTCCGAACGAGCGATCGAGCGATCCGTTCGGCAGGTACCGGGCGAGGGCGAACACGCTTCCCTGATCGCCCTGCTCGCCGATCCCCGCCGCGACCAGCCTCCCGTCCGGTTGTGCGATCAGTGCCTGGCCGGCGTCGTACTCGCCGAAGCTCGTTCTGACCTTGCCGTCCTTCGAGAACCCCGGGTCGAGGTCGCCCGGCCGGGCGCCGGCGATGTCCGCCGACAGCCCGAGTGCGACGAGCCCCGCGAGTACCGCGGCGGGCGCCCGTGTGCGGACCGGGAGGCGGAATCTCATTACGGCGCCCAACGTGTGCTCAACCTAAGCGATCCCGGGATAGACTGCGGCTCGATATACGGCCGGTGGTCAAGGGAAGTCCGGTGAGAGACCGGCGCGGTCCCGCCACTGTGACCGGGCCCAGACGGCGTCGCACGACCGAGAGGTCAGCCACTGAGATCGCGGACGCGACTCGGGAAGGCGCGGCGGCCGGCCCGGAAGCCAGGAGACCTGCCCCGGCCAGCCGACAATGTCCCTCGAGGAAAGGGTGGCTTTCATGACCACATGCGTATCCCTCGCGCGCTGCGCGCTCGTCGCGCTGGGCGCCTTCGGCGTCCTCGCGATCGCTCCAGCCGCAGCGAGCGCCGCGACCGTTCAGGCCGAGCTGCGGGTGCTGACCCCTACCCGGGTGCTCGACCCCGGCACGACCTATCTCGTGGGCGCCGAGAGCGTCACGACCGACCCCGGCGCCGACTGCAACTTCGGTGGCGCCGGCGGGACCGGCTCGACGTTCGAGCTCCCGGAGCCCAACGGGCTCGGGTTGCTCGCCGCCGGAGCCGAGGCCGACCCCGACCTGCGCCCGCTCTCGGTCAGCGACGAGTTCGGCTTCGGCGTCGCGATCTGCGCGATCGGCGGAGTCGACGATCAGCCCGGAACGTTCTGGTATCTGAAGCGCAACCACCAGGAGCTCACGGTGGGCGCCGACCAGGAGCCGATCGGCGGCGGCGACGAGTTCCTCGTCTACCTCGCCCCGGACAACTTCCCGGAGCCGAACCCGGACGAGCTCGAGCTGATCGCTCCGGCGCGCACGACGCCGGGCGAGCCCTTCTCGGTCTCGGTGATCGAGCATGGCTGCGCGACCGACCCGAGCACGTTCGAGGTCACCTGTCAGAGCGCGCCGGCCGCGGGGGCGACGGTCGGCGGCGGCGGGGTCGAGGCGACCACGGGCGCCGACGGCACCGCCCAGCTGACCGCTGCGGCGAGCGGTCGGCTGAAGCTCACGGCGACCCGCGGAACCGACATCCCGTCCCAGGCGCTGCGCGTGTGCGTCAAGCAGGACATCGACCTGTGCCCGAAGCGCCACGGCGAGCACATCGTCGGCAGCGCCGACGGCGAGAGGATCAAGGGCACCAAGGGCCCGGACGTGATCCGCGGCCGCGGCGGCGACGACCGCATCGACGTCCGCGGCGGTGAGGTCGACAAGGTCGACTGCGGTCCCGGTGAGGACAAGGTCCTGGTCAGGCGCGGCGACGAGGACGCCGACCGGCTCGCGGGAGACTGCGAGCGGCCAAGGAGAGGGTGAGCCGTGGCCGCCTTCCGGGGTTCGTGGCGGCGGCGGCGCTCGTCGCCGTCGCGGCCCCGGGCTGCGGCCTGGGCCCGGGCGAGTCCTCGGAGGGCGAGGCTCGCCTGACGGTGACCCGTGACTACGGCGCCGAGCGCCTGCTCGAGGCGACCGTCTCCGACCCCTCCGCATCGGAGACCGTGATCCGGGTGCTCGACCGCGAGGCCGAGATCACCACCCGCTTCGGGGGCGGCTTCGTCCAGTCGATCGATGGCGTCGAGGGCGACTTCAGCGACGGTCGCAGCCTGGACTGGTTCTTCTTCGTCAACGGGATCGAGTCGTCTCGCGGATCCGCCGAGGTCCCGGTTCGCGCCGGTGACCGGATCTGGTGGGACTACCGTGACTGGACGGACGCGCTGCGGACCCCCGCCGTCGTCGGGTCCTGGCCCGAGCCGTTCGCCCAGTCCTCCGTCGGCACCGAGCGACTGCCGGTGCGCATCGAGTGCCACGCACTCGCGGCGGTCTGCGACACGGCCGCCGAGCGACTGTCCGACGAGGGGGTGGATGCGAGCGTCGAGCGGGCGCCGGCCGCCGGCGCGGAGGCCGCGCCGCCCGCGCTGCGGCTGCTGGTCGGGCCCTGGCGCGCGCTGCGCTCCGACCCGCTGGCGGCGCAGCTCGACCTCGGCCCGCAGGGAAGCGGTGTGTTCGCCCGCTTCGAGCGCCATGGCGCGGCCTACGAGCTCGTCGCCCTCGATCAGCGGGCCCAGGCGGTGGACGCATTCGGCGCCGGCGCCGGACTGGTCGCCGGGCTGCGGCGCGGCGAGCGCCCGGCGGGCTGGGTCGTCACGGGCACCGACGCAGCGGGGGTGGACCGTGCGGTCGGGCTGCTGGACGCCGACGATCTCGAGGATCGCTACGCGGTGCTCGCCGCCGAGGAGACCGAGCTGGCGCTGCCGGCCCCGGTGCCGTGATGCGATCGGCACTCGCCTACACGCCACGGCCGGGGCCCCTGGGGCGCTCGAGCGCGCTGTCGGCCGGCGCCTACTTCGGCTCGATTGCAATCGTCGCCTTCGCCTTCTCGAACCCGATCGTCCTCGCCGGGGCGGGCGCCGCGATCGCCGTTGCCGGACTGCTCGCCGGAGCCGGCCGCGCACTCGCCACCGCAGCCAGCTGGGGCGCGACGCTGAGCGTGCTGATCGTGATCGTCAACGGCCTCGCCTCGCAGCGCGGCGACACGATCCTGGTGCGCGGCGGGGAGCTGCCCGTGCTCGGCCGCATCGACATCACCGCAGAGGCTCTGGTCGAGGGCGGGGTGCTGGCGCTGCGGATAGCGATCGTGATCGCCGTCTTTGCGGTGTTCACCTCCTGCGTCGACCCCGACCGCATGCTGCGGCTGCTCCGCCCGCTGGCGCGCCACTCGGCGCTCACCGCGACGCTGATCACGCGGCTGGTGCCGCTCGCCGCCGCCGACCACGCCCGTCTGCGCGACGCCGCGACCCTGCGCGGGCCTGCGGCCGCGCCGGTCTCCAGAGCGGCGCTCGCCCGCCGGCTGGTCGCCGGCTCGCTCGATCGCGCGGTCGACGTCGCGGCGACGCTGGAGCTGCGCGGGTACGCGCGCGGCGCCCCGCGGAAAGCGTCGCCGGCGCGGCGATCGCGCCACTCGTGGCGCTTTGCGGCCGCCGGTGCGGCGATCGTCGCGCTCGGCATCGGCGGGCGCGTCGCGGGGGCCGGCGGCTTCGAGCCGTATCCGGCGATCTCCATCGACGCCGACCCGGCGACGCTCGCGATCGGGCTCGCCCTGCCGGCGCTCGCAGCGCTGCCCTATCTCGGGATCCGGGGTCGCGATGGCTAGCGACACGCCGCTGGTTGCGATGGGGTCGTTCAGCTACCGCTACCCGGGCGCGGCGATGGACGCGCTGCGCGAGATCGACCTCGAGATCGGGGAGGGCGAGCTGGTCGTGCTCGCCGGCCGCTCGGGGTCGGGCAAGTCGAGCCTGCTGCGGGCCTGCTGCGGCCTGGTGCCGCACTACCACGGCGGCGACGTCGCCGGCTCGTTGTCGGTCTGCGGGCTCGACGTCCGCGACCACGGGCCCGCCGACCTTGGGGGCCTGGTCGGCTTCGTCGGCCAGGATCCCGAGACCCAGGTGGTTTCGGCAACCGTGAGCGGCGAGCTGGAGCTGCCGCTCGAGCTCCGCGGCGAGCCAGCCGCGGCCCGCGCGCGGGCGATCGAGGAGGCGAGCCTGACGCTCGCGATCGCGCACCTGGCCCAGCGCGCGACCGACACCCTGTCGGGCGGCGAGCTGCAGCGCGTCGCCCTTGCCGCGGCCCTCGTCCTGCGACCGCGGCTGGTGCTGCTCGACGAGCCGACCTCCCAGCTCGACCCGGTGGCCGGCGACGAGCTCGTCGGACTGCTGCGGCGGCTGAACGAGGAGTGGGGGATGGGGGTCGTCCTCGCCGAGCACCGGCTGGAACGCTGCCTCGCGGCGGCCGACCGCGTGCTCGCGATCGACTCGGGGCGGATCGCGTTCGACGGCCCGCCCGACGACTTCGGCGACTGGGCGCTCGCTGTCGATCCGGCGCTCGCGACCCCGGGGGCACGCCTGTTCTCGCTCGCCGGCATCCGGCCGCTCCCGGTCGCGGTCAAGGACGCGCGGCGGACCCTGGGCGAGCGAGCGCTCGAGTCGGCGGTTCGCAGTCCGCGGTCCGCGGTCCGTGGAGCCGACCGGCGAGCGCGGCGGCGCCGCGACCGCGGTTGGGCGCTGCGCGCACACGACGTGTGGCTCGAGCTCGACTCGGGCGAGGCCGTGCGGGACGTGGTCAGGGCGGTTGAGCTCTCGATCGATGCCGGCGAGCGGGTTGCGCTGATGGGCCGGAACGGAGCCGGCAAGAGCACGCTGCTGCGGGCCGTGGCCGGGCTGCTGTCGCCGGTCCGCGGCACGATCGAGGCGCCGGGCGGATACGCGCTCCTTCCGCAGAGCCCGGCGGACCTGCTGCTGCGCGAGCGGGTCGCCGACGAGCTCGAGGGCCC
>Ga0075420_100005075_pt1 | contig 11555 bp, 9 predicted proteins | sample SoiMetdeltSBSDD4_FD_75296 | JGI IMG/M metagenome (GOLD analysis project Ga0075420, IMG submission 75296) | Bulk soil microbial communities from a Populus tree surrounding site in Tennessee, USA - Soil MetaG P. deltoides SBSDD4 | ecosystem: Environmental > Terrestrial > Soil > Tree plantation... | reverse complement strand
GTCCATCGGACGCGCGACGTTCACGTTGAATCCCAGCTCGCTCGCGCGAAGCCCGCCGGCGAAGAACCGCGTGCTGTTCGGAATGCCCGGGTCGTCGCCGTTCCCCAGAATGCCGTCGAGGCCTGGCGCGCAGGCGGCCGTGAGGCACGGCCCCAACGACGCGTTGAGCGTGTTGCGCAGCTGATAGTCGAAGACGTTGCGGCCGACGGACACGGCGGCGTCGTAGTTCCACCCGCTCGCGCCGCCACGAACGCCCGCGGCGCCGGACCAATCCACGACCGTCGGACGAAACTCCGGGAGAAAGCCCTGTGGATAGATCTGCGGCCAGTTCCGATCCGAGAGCCCCTGCCGGTAGAAGCCGTTCCCGGTTCCGATGCGATACGTGTAGCCGCCGAACCCGTACAGCTCGCTCGTGCCGGCCGCATTGATGGGAAGCCGCAGGTTGGCGAACGTCAGGATGTCGCTCGCGAGGCCGTCACCGAGGTGATGGTTGGGCTGCTCGACCGGGTTGTTCTTCGAGATGATGTTGCCGTTCTCGTCCACTTCGTCGGCGTCGCCTTCGACGAGCTGGTCGGAGGCTTCCGGCCACGCGCGGTTCGTCGGCTGCCGGTTTCTGTACTCGCCGAACAGACCTAACGAGCCACGGCCCAGCTTGATCCCCCACCCCCCGTTGACGTTGAACGTCTCGCCATCGTCCGGATAGTCCTTCACGAAATAGCGTCCGAAGTCCGCGTTCACGAACGGCGCGAACTGCCCATCCTTGACGACGAGGTTGAGCACGCCGGCGATCGCCTCGGAACCGTACTGGGCCGACGCCCCGTCGCGAAGCACCTCCATGCGGCCGATCGCGCTTGCGGGGAAGGCGTTCAGGTCGACCCCCGTGGAGCCCGCGGGCATCCCGAACGCGAACGTGTGCACCAGCGCGGTTCGATGCCGCCGCACGCCGTTCACGAGGACGAGCGTGTGATCCGGCGACAGCCCGCGCATCGTGAACGGACGCACGATGTCGTCCGCATCGGTAACGCTCTGCCGGGGAAAGTTCACCGACGGCGACACGCTCGACAGGATCGCCGACAGCTCGCTCGTCCCCTGCTGCGTGATCACCTCGGCGGGAATGATGTCCACCGGCACGGCGATCTCGTCGGCCGCCTTGTGCGAGGCCCGCGACCCGACGACGACATCCACGGCGGAGAGCTGGACGGGCGATCGTGTCAGCGTGATGTCCTGCGTCACCGTCTCGTTCGCGCGAACGGTGACGGCGATCATCACCGGAGCAAAACCGATCACCTGCGCGCGAATGGTTCGCGCCCCGGCGGGCACGCCGAGCAACGTGAAGGTGCCCGTCGACGAGGCCTGCGTGCGCACGGCTGTCCGCTCGACAGCGAGCAGCGCGCCTGCGATCGGGGCCCCGGTCGAGTCGACGACCTTGCCGCGGATCACGCCGACCTGCGCGTGAACGGCCGAGGTGGCGGTGGCGATGGCAACGAGGGAGACCACGACGTATCCCGAGAGCCAGCTTCGCATATGACCTCCGCGAGTGAGCCAATGTCCGATGACGGCTTGAAGCTCCACCTCGCTGGCGCGCCGCGTCAACCACCCGTCGGCGGCCGTGGGACGTTTGACGGTTAGGTGTCGCCCCCGTCCCCCGCCGGCCGATACGTGAACATCACGCTGAGCTCCTCTTCGGGAACGCTGCCGGCTGCGCGGTACATGCGCTTCGCCGCCTCGTTCGTGGGACTCGTTAGGACCCACGCCTCGGCACAGCCGAGCGACGCGCCGTGCGCGACCAGGGTCGCCACGAGCCGCCGGCCGAGCCCGCGGCCCTCGTGCGTCGGAGCCACGCCGACCTCGTTGATCCAGAGGTCGGGCGGTTTGTCAGGATGGACGTAGTGTACGCCGGACGCGATCCCGACGACGAGCTCACCGTCCAGCGCCACGGCCAGATGGTGGCGCGGGTCGGCGAAGAACTCGGCGCACCATCGCGGATCGACAGGGTAGTCGAACACGCCGTCGACGACGTTGTCCAGCACCGGCGCCTCGTCGCTGCCTAACACCCGAACAGCGATCGTCATCCGGCCTACCGGAGGCGCCGAAGCTCGGCTTCGGACACCATGAACCCGAATCCGGGCCACCCTCCCGACCGCACGGAGCGGACAAAATACTGTCGCGCTCGGGCGGTGTCGCCACGGACGAGATACCAGTTCCCGAGCCCGTAGCTCAGCGTCGCAACCTGAACGTCCGCGGTGTCGGCGGCCGTGAAGACGGAGTCCGGGCCGATCTCCCCGCGATAGAGCTTGAGTCTCCGGGCGTACGCGTTGTTGACCGGCAGCGAATCGGGCCGCCGCGCGAGCATCGCCGCGGCCTCCGCCTTTCGACCGGATCGCATGAGCGACATCCAGAGCCAGTCGGTCGAGCCGGCGAGCTCGCCGGCGTCCGGCGCGCGCGGTTGGGCGCGACGAAAGGCGTCGGCTGCTCCGCGGAAGTTGCCTCGCAGAAAGCGAGCGATCCCGAGATGGTAGAGAATCCCGTAGTTCGTGCTGTCGAGCGCGTAGCCTCGCGTGAGGTCGGTGGTCGCGCGGTCGAGCTCCCGGACCGACAGATACCGGTGCCCGCGCCAGCGGTACAGCATCGGATCGTTAGGCGCGATGGCGAGACCTCGCGTGAACGTCTCGATCGCCTCGCGGAACTGCCGCGCGCCGGACTGCGCGATGCCAAGCTGGATGATCAGCTGGACGTTGCGCGGATCCGCGGCCAGCGCGGCCTGCGCGCGTGCGATCGGTCCGGTGTCCGCCTGCGCGCGGTACTCGACGCCAGCGGGCGACCGATACTGCACCGACTGCCCTGACGCCTCTCGCGCACCCGGCGCAGCTGCGATGACGCACACCAAAGCGGTCAAACGCGGTCCACCCATGGAACCCCCTTTTGCTGTCAGCCTGCGAGCGCCATCGGCGTGCCTCGTTAGGCAATCGAGGCCGACGTCTGGCATCTACGAAATCGGCAACGGAAACAGCACGAATCGAACGGATGCTGCGGATTGATCCGGCTGCTCGTCGGCCTCCGACCGATGAACCGTGAATGAACAGTCAAACCTCCACACGTTCAACCTTGCTGTGCTCTGGAATCCGGAACGACCATGGAGCGATCCGCCGGATCCGTCTCACCGTGCTCGTTCCGTCTCCTCTTTCGTAGAAGCCAGCCCTGGATCGAAAAGGTGGAACGCGACAAATCGGCCCGATCCATTCAGTGCGTGACTCCAGCAGCGTGCACGCGGTCGTGCAGGCTCGCCGGTCTCGTCACTGCGCGCGCGCACCAGACGACGCCAAGCCCGAGGACCGCCGCCCCCACCCCAGCGGCGACCGCCCCACCGACCGTCGCATCCGCTCCAGCATACGCGAGCGCCGCCGTCGACGCCACGTAGGTGACCACTGCTGTCCAGGCCGATGCCAGCCACACCGCCGACCGCCGACGACCGATGAGGGCGATCGCGCCCGCCAGACCGAGGATCCCGTAGATCAGCACACCCCCCGTGACCGACCGCTGCAACGGCGTGGTGGCCTGCGACAGCTCCGTGGTACCGTTGTAGACGCCGAGCGCGCCGGTATTGAGCAGCAGAAGAATCGAGAGGATCCACGCCGCCTTGCGTCCCATGACCTGCCTCCGGACGACTCGTTAGGTCGCCGCCAGCGAATCCGTTCGCGCGGTCGAGGCCCCGCCCGGCAGCGCCGCCGCGCTCTCCGCGCACGCGCGCGCCCGCTCCAGCAACAGCGCTCGCTCGCGCGCGTTTCGCGTGAGCGATGCCGCGCGTTCCAGCTCGATCCGTGCCTCCTCGAACCGGCCCAGCTTTCGCAGAAAATCGCCGCGGACGCTCGGAAGGAGGTGATAGTTGGCGAGCGTCGGTTCCGACGTGAGCGTGTCCACGAGCGCCAACCCTGCGGCCGGCCCGAACGCCATCGACAGCGCCACCGCTCGATTCAGCTCCACGATCGGCGAGGGCGTGACCTCTGCGAGCTCCTCGTACAGCGACGCGATCCGGCGCCAGTCCGTCTCGTCCGCCGTTCTCGCCCGCGCGTGACATGCCGCGATCGCCGCCTGCAGCGCGAACGGTCCTCGCGCGCCGCCGAGCGCCTCCGCGCGCGCCAGCGCTGCAAGCCCGCGGCGGATGAGGACGTGGTCCCACTTCGCGCGGTTCTGATCGAGCAGCACGATAGGCTCTCCCGACGGGCCGACGCGCGCGCGCAGGCGCGACGCCTGAATCTCCATCAACGACACGAGCCCGTGCACTTCCGCCTCGTTAGGCGCGAGCTCGGCGACGATGCGCCCGAGCCGGAGCGCGTCCTGGCACAGTCCCGGGCGCACCCAGTCCTCGCCCGACGTCGCCGAGTAGCCTTCGTTGAAGATGAGATAGATGACCTCGAGGACCGACGACACCCGCGCCGCGAGCTCAGGCCCGCGAGGCACCTCGAACGGTACCTTCGCATCCGAGAGCGTCCGCTTCGCGCGGACGATGCGCTGCGCCACCGTCGACTCGGGCACGAGGAACGCTCGCGCAATCTCGTCGGTAGTGAGCCCGCCGAGCAGCCGGAGTGTGAGCGCGACACGTGCTTCGGTCGACAATACGGGGTGGCACGAGATGAAGACGAGCCGCAGCAGGTCGTCCCCGACGTGGTCGTCGAGTGCCTCGGCGAGCCCCGGTTCGGGGCTCTCCTGCTTCGACTCGAGCTCATGGCCGAGCTCGGCGTGCTTGCGATCCATCATCGGATTCCGCCGCATGGCGTCGATCGCGCGTCGTTTACCGATCGCCATGAGCCACGCACCGGGATTGTCGGGTACGCCCGACTTCGGCCATTGCTCCAACGCCGCGACAAGCGCGTCCCCCGCGATGTCCTCAGCGAGACCGACGTCGCGCGTGATACGGGTGAGTCCCGCGATGAGCTTCGCGGACTCGATCCGCCAGACCGCGTCGATTGCCTTGTGGGTATCGGAAGCCGTCACGACTTCCAATCACACCACCTACCCCCGCCGGTGCAAGCCCGGCGGGGCAACGCTCTGGTACTGTTACGCCCGGCTGGCGACTTCGGCTCTGAGGCGTTCTTCCTGGGCTCGCAGCTCCGGCGTGAACGCCTCTCCGAAGTCCTCGCTCTCGAACACCTGGCGGATCTCCACTTCGGAGTCGCCGCCGTCAGGGTTGGGGATCCGCTTCACCCATTCGATCGCCTCTTCCTTCGACTTGACCTGGATGAGCCAGAAGCCGGCGACGAGCTCCTTCGTCTCGGAGAACGGCCCGTCGACCACCTCGCGCTTCGATCCCGAGAATCGTACGCGAGTGCCTCTGGAGCTCGGATGCAGCCCTTCGCCGGCGAGGAGGACACCGGCCTTCACGAGCTCCTCGTTGTACTTGCCCATCTCGGTCAGCAGACGCTCACTGGGCATCTCGCCCGCTTCGCTCGCCGCGTTGGCTTTGACGATCACCATGAACCGCATCGCCGTGTCTCCTCTCGCTTCGGGGTATTGCCGGGATCGGACGGCCTAACGTGCTTCCCGGCTTCTACATACACGTCGAACCACGATCGCGGAATTCGACACGCCACGCATCTACGACGAGGGAATCGGAAGAAGCACAGATGTGCCGGATTTTGGCGGATTGTCCCACCGCGGGGCAAAATCCATCGCGCAACGGCGATGAAGGTTGTCGGCTGGTATGCACGAATCCGGCTCATCCGTGCTTCTTCCGATTCCTCCTCGTAGATGCCAGAGGGCTAGTGCCCGGGAGGCAGCGGGCCGAGCGGACTCGGAGTGCAACCCGTGGGTTCCGCCGTGTAGGTCGTCGTCGCGATCCGCCAGCCGGCTGACGTGCGAATGAGCGTGAAGGCATCCACCCCGCAGTGGACGAACTGACGATTGCGGTGGAGATCGTACTGCGCCCACACGACCGCGATCGGGCCATGGATGAGGACCGTCGGCTCCCAGATGCGCTCGATGTACGTGTCGCGCATGGCCGGGAGCTGCTGGAGGTAACGCTCGTTCGTGCCCCGCGTAACGACCAGACTTTCCGGGCGTTGGCGAACGGCGTACGTGATGCCGTCGGTGAGTTCCGCGCGGCGCGTGGCCGCCGTGTCGCGGGCGGTCATCGCGCGGAAGAAGTCGTTGACCGTCGCGAGGACCGAGTCCCGCGTCGTTTGGGCCGCGGCGGGTCCGGCAACGAACACGAGGGCGGAGCAGATGAAAGCGAGGCGAGTACGAAGCATTGGTGTCGGCTCTGTGCGTTTCGTGGTAAGATCCGCTCCGTCCGTCTTCCCGGCAACCAACGGGATCGGAACGCGCCCGAGACCGGGTCTCGAGGCGACCGCCTAACGAACAGCGCCGACCGCCACCGACATGGTTCGCTGGAGCACGCGACTCGCGTACCCCGTTGTCTTCCTGTCCGGGTTCGTCTTCCTGCTTCTCGAGATCACCGCCGGCCGACTGCTCGCTCCGGCCATCGGGTTCTCGCTGGAGACATGGACCGGCATCATCGGCGTCGTGCTCGCGGGGCAGGCGATCGGCGACGCGATCGGCGGTCGTCTCGTCGATAGACATCCCCGGCCGCGTCTGCTTGCCGGCTCGCTGGCCGCCGGCGGAATGGCGGTCCTGCTGATGCCGATGCTCTCTGTCGCCGCGCGTGGCCTGCTGCCAGCCGCACCGATCATGGTCCGGGTCATCGTCACTTCGGCGCTCACCCTCCTCGTGCCGAGCCTGCTGTTGGCCGCCGTGTCGCCGATTGCTTCGCGCCTCACGCTCCGGGCGGTCGAGAACGCCGGGAGAACCATTGGACGGTTGAGCGCGGTGAGCACCGTCGGCAGCGTCCTCGGCGTGGTCGTCGGCGGCTTCGTCCTGCTGCAGGAGTTCGGCGTCCGGGCGATCGTATTCTCGTCGGGCACCGTGTTGGTACTACTCGGTGCGATGGTAGCGCTGGTCAGCGACGCGGGCGACACGAGCGTCGGTGGGTCGTTCGCTTCCACCACGACCGCTCCGCCGGCCGTCGGGGCACCGTGGGGACTCTACGCGCTGCCGTTCGTGGCTGGTGGAGCGATCATGGCCGTCGAGCTCGCCGGCGCGCGTCTGGCCGCGACGCTGTTCGGAACGTCGCTCTATACGTGGGCCAGCACCATCGGTACGGTGCTGCTCGGCATCAGCCTCGGTACCGCGTTAGGCGGCTGGCTCGCCGATCGGTATCCGAGCCGCTCGTTCGCGGCGACCGTGCTCGTCGCCGCTGCCGTGGCGACCGCGGCGGTGCTCGGCGTCATGTACACGTACACCACGGTTGCGCCCACGACCGTGCTGCGCACCATTGCCGTCGTCCGGCCGTCCGTGAGCCTGCCGCTCCTGTTCGGCGGGCTGCTGCTGCCGATGTCGCTGGCCTTCGGCGCCGTCACGCCCGTGGCCATTCGGCTGCTCGTCCGCCGTGTGAGCGACTCCGGAGGCGTCGTCGGGCGCGCCTACGCGGCACACGCGTTAGGCAGCATCGTGGGAACGTTCACGACCGGGTTCGTGCTCGTGTCGCATTTCGGCTCGCGCGCGGTGATCCTGCTCGTGGCCGCCGGGACGCTCGCCGTTGCCGCCTGGGTAGCTGCTCCGGCTCGACGCTCGATCGCCGTCGCCGCTCGCGCCGTCACCGCATCGCTCTTCGTGGCGACGGTCGGACTCTCCGTCACGGGGCGGGTGCCGAGCCCGTGCCATCGGGAGTCCAACTACTACTGCATTCGCGTCCGACGTCAGGATGCGGATGTGCGGACGCTCACGCTCGACAACCTCGTTCATACGTATATCAATCTGAAGGAACCGACCCGCCTCGTTTACGAGTACGAGCAGGTGTTCGGGATGACGGCGGCCGAGTTGGCCGCCGTGCGGAATCGGCCTCCGCGCGTGCTCCTCATCGGCGGCGGCGGATACGCATTCCCGCGCTACCTCGTGCAGGTCTACCCGGGGAGCACGATGCACGTCGTGGAGATCGACCCGGCGGTTACGCGCACTGTCTACGAGGATCTGGGGCTGTCGCGCGACGCGCCGGTGCGCACGTGGAACGAGGATGGCCGCCAGTATCTCATGCGCGATCGCACGGAGCGTTACGACCTCATTCTCGGCGACGCATTCAGGGATGCGTACTCGGTGCCGTATCACCTGACGACCCGTGAGTTCGCGACGATGGCGTCGAATGCGCTCGAACCGGGCGGAGTGTTCGCGGCGAACGTGATCGATGGCCAGTCCGCGCTGTTTCTGCGCTCGTACCTGCGCACGCTGCAGCAGGTGTTCCGTCACGTATACCTGGTCCCGGTCGACGCACGGTGGCGCGAGAATCCGCAAATCACCTCGGTGATTCTGGCGTCGAGCCAACCGCTGAACACACGCCGTCTCACGGCGCGCCGACCAGCCGGCGTCCCATCGGAAACCAAGATCTTCGCGCTCAGCGACGATGAGCTGGGATCGTTCCTCTCAGCGGGCGAGGGAATGGTCCTCACCGACGACCATGCGCCGGTGGAGAATCTGCTGGCGCGGTTGTTTTCGGAGTCGGTGAAACGTCGCGGCCGGTAGCCACGAAAAAAATTGGCACGTGAATCAGGGATTCACGCGCCACGGGCACTCGTACCGGTTCAGCAGCGGCTCCGCAGTGCGAGCCGTTAGGCGTCTCCTCTACGTCGATGAGCGATCAGCCCGTCGACACAACCGTGCTTACGACGACGCCGTAGCCGGGTGCGAGAACTCCGAAAACTTGTCCATCTCGAACGCTGTGTTGCCGCTCTTCGTTCCCTGGCCGGGGGTCTGGAACGTGTGGTGTCCCATCCATCCATAGCAGGTCAGTTCTGGAGCCTTGTACTCTTTCTTCATGCCGCCACCCTCCGGTTACGGATTAGCCCGTCCCGCATGCGCCCAGTGCTGGCCGGACGACGCTCTTGTCGTTAGAGAATGTTGATCTGGGAACGCGGATTGTCAACCTGGCCCTTGCGCTGCTCGCTTTACTGGGGAAAGCAAGAAATCGGCCGTCTGCGGTGGCTGGGGGTAGATAGCCGAATCGCCGCTGGATAGTATGCGCGCCAATGGGTGCCATCGCCGCGATTCTCTCGAAATCAGGTCCCGCCGACGCCGATCTGATTCAGGCGATGCTGAGCGCACCGCGACATTTCGGCGGATCCCGCAGTGTCGCCGTCTGCGGCAGCTGCGCGCTCGGGGTGGTGAATTCAACCGAGATCACGGACGCCGAGCTGTCCGCTACCGGCGGTTGGATGGCTGCCTTCACCGGTACAATCGATAACCGAACGGACATCATCCAACAGCTTGCCAAGCTCGGCCATTCGCCTCGAACCGAGAGCACGGCCGATCTAATCGCGGTGGCTTTCCGGGCACTGGGAGAGGAGGCGGCTCGCCGGCTGCGCGGCGTCTTTGCTGCGATAGTGACTAACGGAACCGAGCTCTGGTGCTTCAGGGACCAGCTCGGATGGAGACCGCTCCATTTTCACGATCGCACCCAACGATTCGTCGTTGCGAGCGAATCGAGGCAGGTCATAGCCGGCACCCGGTTATCGCGAGAGCCGAACCTGAACGTGCTCGAGTCGATGTTCTATTCACGACTCGACAAATCCACGCCCTCGGTGTTTTCGGGCGTGGCGCGGCTCCCGCAAGCGAGCGTGCTGTACGTGGGTCCGTCAGGGAAGATCGTCCAACAACCGTATTGGCGTCCCCACGAAATCATCGACTCGCTGGACCTCTCGGCAACCGAGGTCGGCGAACGGTTTGCGTCGGTGTTCGAAACCGCAGTGGCAAGGACCCTGACGGGGCAGGACGTAATCTCCCTGAGCGGCGGAATCGACTCCCCGGCGGTTGCGGGATTCGCCGCGCCACTCTTCAGAAAGCTCACCGGCCGTGCGTTGCCCGCGCTGTCCACCGTTTATCCAAACCATCCCCGAGTCGACGAGAGCCGCTACATCGAGCTGATCGCGAAGGCCCTCGGGATGGAGTTGCACACATTCACGCCGACAGCGGGTCCGTGGGACAACCTGCCGTATTGGATCGATGTTCTCGACGGTCCGGTTCCGACGCTGTCGTTCGACGAGGTCACGGAATACAACCGGCTCGCCTACCAGCTCGGGTTCCGCAACGTGATTGGCGGGGACATCGCCGAGGCGGTCTTCAACCTCAACCGGCACGTGATCGGTCACCTCGTGACACGCGGCCGATGGAAGTCGCTCGTGCCGATGTGGCGCGCCGTTCACGCGCAGGGAACAACGGCTGCGCAATTCGGCAAATACATGCTGTCACCGTTCATCCCGGGGCGCCTCGCGAACTGGCATCTGCGCCGCACGGGGCGTGATTTCCCGGAGCGAATCCCGAATTGGCTCAGCGCCGACAAGGTGAACGAAGTCCCGTTCCGGAATGATCTGCTACGACCCGCCCGTCAGCGCTATACGGGCGTGCAACTGTTTCCATTCGAGGGAACGACGTTGACTCTCGAGGCCGGCGAGGTGGCGGCGCACCTCTCGGGTGTCACATCGCGGAGCCCGTTCGCGGACGTGGATGTCATCGAGTTCTTCGTCAGTCTTCGGGCGGAGTTGAAGTTCCCCGACATGGCGTCGAAGACGCTCATGCGCCGAATGCTTCGCGGTCGCGTCCCGGACGCAATCCTCGATCGCAAGGACAAAACCGTGTTCAGCGACTACATAATGGCGCACCTCAACTACGATGTGCTCCGTCGGTACGTCGCCAACCCGACCACGCGCATCGCCGGCGTCGACTACGCGAAGCTTGCCGAGCGCATCGAGCGCCGCGACTTCAAGCTGATCGACTATGCGTGGGCGAACGACCTGCTCAGGATTCACGTCTTCCTGAGCCAGTGGTGACCGGCCGCGGCGTTTTCGGGTTCTCGGTGCAGTCCGAGCTCCCGCTCACGTTCGTTCGACCGTGCAAGAGCGCCGACGTGCTCACCGTCGACGACGCGCCGAGCGAGTCGATGGCCCGAGACGACCGCCCCATCCACGAATGGCGGTTCAACGATCCGACCGGCGACGTGATGGGGCGGCTGCATAACGCGGGGTCGTCGTACCATGTCTGGTTCGCCGATGCGGGCTGGTTTCGCGTCGATCCCGTCGCACGCCGAATTACCGCCCCGCGTGAGGCGGAGCCCGTTATTCGCGAGCTGCGCATGTGGGGCATACCGACGACGCTGTGCTCCGTGGAGCGCGGCGACGCTTCGCTCCACGCCGCGGCAGTCGACATCGGAGGCTCGGCGGTGCTGCTCGCCGCGCCGGGCCAGCACGGCAAAACCACGCTGGCGCTCGCGTTCCACGCCTGCGGCCATCGCGTGCTGAGTGAGGACGTGGCGTGCTGCCGGCTCGACGCCACCGCCGCGCTGTGTCCCGGCCCCGCTTCATTGCGGGTGCGTCCGGACATGTTCGGCGGATCGGCGCCGGACGGCTCGACGGTGGTCGCGGAGCGGCCGGACAGGATCGTGCTTCGAATCGACGACGTCCGAGCCGGATCAGCGGACCCGGTCCCCATTCGCGCGATCCTCTTTCTGCGCCAGACCG
>Ga0075420_100005073_pt1 | contig 11561 bp, 5 predicted proteins | sample SoiMetdeltSBSDD4_FD_75296 | JGI IMG/M metagenome (GOLD analysis project Ga0075420, IMG submission 75296) | Bulk soil microbial communities from a Populus tree surrounding site in Tennessee, USA - Soil MetaG P. deltoides SBSDD4 | ecosystem: Environmental > Terrestrial > Soil > Tree plantation... | reverse complement strand
ATGGCTCGGCGATCCAGCGCCATGTTGATTGCTCGACGCACGCGAACGTCATCAAGCGGGCGACGCCGGAGATTGAATGTGAGATACGTCCGACCGTCAGCCGGCGCGGTCACCACGCTCAGGATCGGCGACTGCATCAGTGTCTCGAGCAATTGCGCCGGCGCTCGCCCGATGAGCAGGTCGGCTTCACCTCGCATCATGAGGTCGGCGCTTTCTTCTGACGTCGCCGCAAACCGGTACTCGACCTGATCGAGGTAGGGGCCCGGCCCGAAGTAGTCGTCGTTCTTTTCGACGACGATGCGCTTGCCGGGCTCCCACAGTTTCAATTTGAAAGGACCGGTGCCGATGGGTTTGAGATTGGCGGGATGGTTGGCCCAGGGACTCTTGCCGTAGACGTGCGCCGGCACGATGGAGGTGCCATACCACGCGAACGACGGCAAAAACGCCGCCCAGGGTTTGTCGAGCCGCACCACGACGACCCGCGGTTCCGGAACGCTCACGTCGGCAATCCGCGACGCCACCTCCCGGTTCGCAGATTCCTCTTTGATGCGCAACAGCGTGACGCGGACGTCTTCGGCGCTCAGGGGCCGTCCGTCGTGCCAGCGCACGTCGGACCTGAGATGGAAGGTGTAGGTCAGGCCGTCGTCCGACTCATCCCATCGCTCCGCGAGTTCCGGGATCACATTGCCATCACCCGCGAGGGAGATGAGCCGGTTGAACAGGCTCGTGGTGATGACGAGAGCGGCCTCGTCGGGCCCGAGGTTCGGGTTGAGCGTGCGCGGCTCGCCGACAAAGCTCAACCGTAATGTGCCGTCGCCGCCCTTGACGCCGCGCGGCTGCGCGGCCTGTTGCGCGCAGCCCGCAACGATCACCAGCAACGCCAGAGCCGGTTTGAAGCGGGACACCCGACTGGCGTTATATCACGTAATCAGCAGTCAGCTGACGCGACGTTACGGGCGCAACGATCGCGCGTGCTCGCGTGCGATGGCTTCGCGCAGAGCGCGGATCGTCGCGTCCGATCCGGTGAACAGGCCTTCCGGATAGCGGGCGTGCGAGATCATGTCGGAGTAGATGCGATCGCTCTGATAGAGATTCAGTCCGAGCCCGGCGAGGTACTGCAGGCGCAGATTCCGATCGCGGTTGATCATCGCGTCGCGCATCCAGCCGGTCAGCTCCGGTCCGCGGCCGGCGTAGGTCGCGAAAAGATCGACGGCCGAGTAGATGCCGATCTCGGAGAGCGACTGCGCGACACGTGAGTACTCGGGACTTGACAGGCGCTTCTGAATCTCGTCGACGTTGATGGGCCCCGGATCCATCTGTGCGAGCAGCACCAGATCGTAGCCTCGTCCTTCCTGCGTGTTCCCCCACACGATGCCGTCTGGGAAGGCTTCCATGAAGGTCGCGATCTCGCTCTTGACGGCCTCCGTGTTGCTCTCGTAGAGCTGCACGAAGAGCGTCACGACACCGCCTGGATTCAGGTGCGACTTGACGATCTCGAAGAACTCGCGGGTGTAGAGCATCGCCGCGCCCTTGACCCACGGGTCCAGCGGATCCGACGTAATCGCGTCGAATTTCTCGTCCGTCGTCAGCAGGTAGTGCCGCGCGTCGTCCAGGTGGACACGCGTTTTCGGATTCCGCACGACGTCGAAGTTGTGTTCAGCGAAATACGTGGAAACGACCTGCGGCACCAGCGGCTCGATTTCCGCGATGGTCAGCTGCTTGAGCCTCGGATCGATCGAGACGGCGCCGGCAGTGACACCCGCGCCGCACCCGATCACGAGCACGCGGCTCGGGTCTTTCGGGATCAGCGTGGTGAGGTGCCCGAGCATGCGCTGGAGACGCATGTCCTGTGGTTCGCTCGAGGCCTGGACCTTCCCGGCGTTGTGATAGTTCAGGATGCCGCCAGGCAGGCGCGAAACGGCGACCGACGCGTTCCACCCTTCGCCCATGTAGATGATTTCCATCGGCTGGTTCGCCCGGGTAGCGGCGTAGCGGCCGTAAGCGACGAGCACGCGTGGAATCTCGGGGACGTTGCGCGCGAGGAGTGCCGCAATCACGGCGCCGATGACGATGGGGATCGTTCCGGTGAACGCTGCGCGGCTGCGTCCCTCGGCACTGGACGGCAGCGGCTCGAGCACGAGCAGCGCGGACAACCCGCTGATGATGATCAACGCCTGTTGCGCATGCTGGCTTCCGAGCCAGGTGACCAGCAGCAGGCTGCCGCCCAACGCCCCGATGATGGCACCGACCGTATTCGCGGCGTAAACGCCGCCGACGAGCCGGCCCGGATCCTGCCCGTTCGTGGCGACCGACGCAAGAGCGAGCGGGAAGCTCGCGCCCCAGAGCACGGCGGCCGGCAGCATGACGAACAGGCCGCGGGCCAGGTCGAGATGGAAGTTGTACCAGGGGTCGACGGCCATCGAGGGATCGATGGGCCAGTACGGCAGCGACAGCGCGAGCATGTAGGCCGCCCACGCGATGGCACCGCATAGCATCATCTGCGCCCAGCCGAGCGCGGCGCGGGGGCGCTCGGTGGTCCGCGCGATCGCCGCGCCTACAGTGCTGCCGATGCCGATGCCCAGGAGGAACACCGCGAGAATCAGCGAAAACGTGTAAGTGGACGCGCCGAACAGCAGCGACAGCAGCCTCGTCCAGATCACTTCGGCGGCCAGTGCGGTCATGCCGGAGAGCGCGATCGCCACGTAGATCGACCACGAACCTGCGTCAGCCTTCACTCTCTTCGCCGGCTCGAACGCGGCCTCGTGTGGCGCCACGCTGGCGATTGCCAGGGCGACCGCCGCGACGGCGACGTTCAGCGCCACGGCCACGTAGGTCGCGATAGCCATGTCGTGCACGCGCAGCAGGTAGAAACCGGCGAGCAGGCTGCCGATCACCGCGCCGCATGTGTTCCCGCCATAAAAGAACCCGAGCCACGACACACCTTGCGGCGTCGTCTGGACCCATCGGGACATGGCCGGCAGCGTCGCACCCATCAGCATCGTGGGCGGCAGCAGACATATCGCGGCCGCGACGGCTCGCACGAAGATTCCGGATCCCGCCCAGGCCGTGTAGATGTACGAGACGAGGGGCATCCCGAAGAGGACCAGGATGCCGATGACGGCGATCCCCAACTCGAGGTAGGCGTAGACGCGCAGCGGATGCCGATCGGCCCCTACGTACCGGGGGAGGAGCAGGCTGCCCAGGCACATGCCGCCCATGAAGGTCCCGAGCAGGACGCCAAGCGAGATGGCCGATGATCCGATGACGAGCTGAAGGAGCTGGAACCAGACGACTTCATAAATCAAAGCCGCGCAGCCGCTGCCCACAAAAAGCAGTAGCAACGCAGGCGTATAGCGTCGCGAGGAGGTCATGAGGGCACCCTTGAATCAGACAGGAAACCTGGATGCTATCACGTCGTCAGGACGCCCGGAAGGTCGCGCCGGCTGACGGGAGTATGATGCGGAGATGCCTCGAACGCCGATCGTCCTCCTTTCCACACTCCTGATTGCCCTGACGCTCACCACGCTTGGCGTGGCACAGGGCCAGAGCGAGCCGCGGATCGTCGCCATCGGCGACATTCACGGCGCGGGCGACCAGTTCGTCGCTTTGCTGCGCACCGCCGGCCTGACCGACGACCGCGACCAGTGGATCGGGGGCCGGACGCATTTCATCCAGACCGGCGATTATCTCGACCGTGGCGACAAGGTCCGCGAGATCATGGAATTGTTGATGCGTCTCGAGGAGGACGCCAAGAAGGCAGGCGGCCGCGCGGACATCCTGATGGGCAACCACGAGGTCATGAACCTGCTCTATCAGTTTCGGGACGTGTCGCCTCAGGCCTACGCGGCATTCGCCGACGATCGTTCGGAGGATCGCCGGCGCAGAGCCTACGAAGACTACGCATCCCTCATGAAGAAGCGAAAGGACGCGCAGCCGCAGTCGCAGGACGAGTGGATGGCCGCGCATCCTGCAGGGTTCCTCGAGTACGCCGAGGCGTTCGCGCCACGCGGCCGCTACGGACGCTGGCTCCGATCGCGCAGCGTCGTCGTCAAGGATGGCGGCAGCATTTTCATGCACGCGGGAATCGCGCCAGGGTCAGTCAAGAGCATCGACGACGTAAACCGCGACGTGAGCACTGAAATCGAGCGTTGGGATCGACTCCGTGAAACTCTGGTGAAGACCGGTCTGATCCGGCCGTTTTTCACGTTCGAGGAGACGCTCGATGCGGTCAACGCCGAGGTCGGGCGGATCGCCCTGGCACTGGAGGCCAAGGAATCTCCCGGCGACCACGTCACGCGCGAGTTCGTCGATCAGTTGCAGGCGGCAGGCGCGCTCGGCAAGTCTTCGCTGCTCAACCCCGAAGGACCGCTCTGGTACCGCGGCCTCGCACGGCTGGCCGACTCTGACGAGCCACAGATCCTGGAACTGCTGAAGCAGCTCGGCGCGGAGCGATTTGTCACGGCCCACACTCCGCAGCTGCCCGGGCGCGTCACCGCCCGGTTCAGCAATCACGCCTTTCTCATCGATACGGGAATGCTGACGACCTTCTTCAAGGGCGGGCGGCCGTCCGCCCTCGAGCTTCAGGGCGGACGGATTACCGCAATCTATCCTGATGCGCGCGAGGTCCTGGTCCAGTAACGCGCGACTTCAGTCGCGCGTCACAGCCCCCTCATTTCTTGATCGTCATGTTCATCTGCGCCGCCGTGAACGCCCACTGGTCGGCGAGCTCGGCGATGCGCTTGTCGGTCGGCCTGTACCCATGCGACCCGCTCGTTTCCACACGGATCAGGACAGGCCTGTCGCAGCCCTGTGCAACCTGCAGCGCCGCGGTGAATTTGAAGGAGTGACTCGGCACGACGCGATCGTCATGATCGGCGGTGGTCACCAGCGTCGCCGGGTAGCACGTCCCGGGCTTCAGGTTGTGCAACGGCGAGTACTTGATGAGAAACGCGAACTGCTTCGGATCCGACGACGAGCCGTACTCGGTGACCCAGGCTTTGCCGCCGGTGAATCGATCGTAACGGAGCATGTCCATCACGCCCACCGCGGGTAGCGCGACAGCGAAGAGATCGGGACGTTGTTCCATCACGGCACCGACAAGTAATCCGCCGTTCGATCCTCCCAGCATCGCGAGCCTGGCGGGCGACGTGTACTTCTCCTTGACGAGATACTCGGCGACCGCAATGAAATCGTCGAAGACGTTCTGCTTCTTTTCCAGCATCCCGGCCTTGTGCCAGGCCTCGCCGTACTCTGCGCCGCCTCGCATGTTGGCCGATACGAAGACACCTCCCTGCTCGAGCCAGGCGGGAACGTCGGCTCGATAGGTCGGGACGGTACTCGCCGAGAATCCACCGTAGCCATACAACATGGTGGGATTGCTGCCGTCACGCGGCAGGTCCTTGCGCGAGGTCATGAAGAACGGCACTTTCGTGCCGTCCTTGGACGTGGCGAAGAGTTGCTTCGTCTCGAACTGGCTGACGTCGATAGGCGACTTCGGAGCCTCGAACGGCGTCGATTTCCCTGCCTTCGGATCGTAGGCAAACACCGTCGCCGGATAGAGCGGCGACGTGAAGATGTACCAGATCGTCGGTGAATCTTCACGGCCGGCGAGGCCGGCCAGCACTCCTGTCGACGGCAGCGCGATCTCGCCGAGGGCCGCGCCCTGGAGATCGAACATCGAGACGCGACTCTGCACGTCAACGAGGTATTCGGCAACGATCCGGCCTCCGATCAGCGCGACGCTTTCCATCGCCTCCTTTCGCTCGGGCACGACCGTCTTCCACTCGGACGGCTCAGGCTTCAGGGTATCGACCGCGATGACCTTCCGGTTCGGCGCTTGCTGGTCGGTCCGCAGGTACATGACCGAGCCAACGTTCCCGATTGGCGCGAACTCCGCACCATCCGTCTCGACGATCGACTTGACTGGAGCGGCCAGGTCCGGTTTTTTGGGATCGCCGAGATCGGCCATGTAGAGGCGATTGCTGTTGCTCGAGCCTTCGCTCAGCGAAATGAGCAGGTACCGCCCATCCTCCGTGAGGCCACCAGAGACGAACCAGGTCGGCAAGTCTTTGCGTGCGTAAATCAGTCGGTCCTCGGACTGCGCGGTCCCAAGCCGGTGGTAGTACATCGCGTGGCCCGACAGCGCAGCCTGAAGCACCTGCCCCTTCGGCGGCTCGGGATAGCGTGAATAGAAGAAGCCCTGCCCGTCTTTCGTCCACGACAATCCGGAAAAACGCATCCACTGGACAGCGTCCGGCAGATCCTTCCCCGTTTTCAGGTCTTTGACATGCACAGTCTGCCAGTCGGCGCCGCCTTCAGCGGTGGTGTAGGCGAGGTGGCGCGCGTCGGGTGACGGGGCAAACGCCGATAACGAGGTGGCACCGTCCGGCCACAGGACGTTCGGGTCGATCAACAACTGCGGTTTCGCATCCGCACTGGCACGCATGAAGATCGGCGACTGTTTCTCGAGCCCGCTGTTCTGGCGGTAGAACAGCATTCCCGCTTCGGCGGTGGGGATCGTCGTTTTCGGAAAGTCCCAGAGGATGCTGATCCGCTCCTTGAAGTAGTCGCGCGACGGCAGGCTGGCAAGATAGCGATTCGTCAGCGCATTCTGCGCGGCGACCCACGCGCTCACGTCCTCGGAATCCAAATCCTCCATCCATCGGTACGGATCCGTGACCTTCGTGCCGTGGTAGTCGTCGACCACATCGCCTTTCTTGGCCGATGGGTACTGCAGCGTCTGGCGTTGTGCGTCGACGACGATGGCTGCGCTGAGTGCCGCGCAAAAGCCGAGAACCCAGATCGCACGCGAATGCTTCATGGTGATTTCTCCCGCTGGAACTTACGCTCGAGGTCGGCGCTGAACTCCTGCTCTTCCTGGACCTGTGCTGCGAGTTCGGCTGCAGTAGGCGCGGCGGTGGCGCGCGTCAGCCAGAACATCGACAGCGCCGCGTCGATGTCCGGTGTTTGAAGCGAATCCAGATCCCGTTCTCGCACGTGCTGCAGATAGCCGACGATGGCGGCGGATTCTTCGCGGTTGAACACCGACAGCCGGTACCGGGCGTGATCCTGCCAGGTCATCGCGCCATACCGGCGCGGGTTGAGCAACGCCGTGCCTCCTGTACGACGGACGAACGTCCGCGTGACGCCTGGATAGGCGTACTCGCTGGTCCGGAATCCATGCGTGAGGTGAAACGTCGGATTCGCGGTTTTCAGCCGGCCGTTGAGATCGGCGATGAGGTAGGCAGGGATGAAGAAACGGAACCCTGCTTCGGAAAAGAAGCTGAGTGACTCGTAGTGCGCATCGAGAAACTCCGGCTCGATTGCCCACCACTCCTCACGGCCGAAGAAGTTGCCGATCACATCGGAGGGCTCGCAGCCGTCCCGGCTGCCAATCAGGAACGCATCGCCCGGATAGCGTCCGCCGGAAAACGCCGTGCGAACGTGACTGACGAGCGCGGCCGCGTCAGACATATCCTGACAGCATGAGCACAGGACGCGGCGCAGTCAAGCTATCCGAGTGTTCTCAGCCGTAGTTCGTAGTTCGTAGCTCGTAGCTCGTAGGGCCGCGTCGTCACTGTTCTTCGAGCGACGAGCGACGAGCGACGGACCACGACCATCTGGCGCTTACGGAACGGCAATTGCCGTATCCAGCCGCAGGCCTTCGGGAATGGAATCGCCGAAGGCACGGGCGGACTCGGTCTCGCTCTTCCCCATGACCTGAAGCAGCGGCGCGACAGCCTCCCGGTCGAATCCCGCATCGGCCAACTGCCGGCTCGCGCGCTGACGCACCTCATCGGACACGTCGCGTGCGGCATCCCCGGTCATCGCGCCGATCTGGACGATGGCACTGGCCACGTCAGGCGTGAGCTGCTTCACGCTCAGCAAGCGCTCCATCCAGCGGGCCGCGGCGGCCGGTTGAACCGTCGAGCTCAGCGGCCCGTACAGAGGGATGCGAGCGCCGAGCCGCGAAATCGTCCAGGCCCACGCGGTGTTTCGCGGTTCGCGCGCGGCGCGGTCTGCGATCTCATCGCCCAGCTTCAACCGCAGTGCAGGATCGAGCCGCTCGAGGCTTCCCAGCACCCGCCAGCCCTCGCGCTCGATCTGGGGGTTCACTCGCGGCGGCTTCCGCAACCCGATCCCGAGCTGACCGCTGACCCGTTGCGCCAACTCGCGCTGCTGTCCCGCGCTGAAGCCAGCCGCGACGCGCTGCCAGAGCACAAGCCACTCGACCTGGCACTGGATGTCTTTCGGAAACGCCAGCCCCGCCGCATACACCTTGCGCAGTTGCGAGATGCGCCAGTCGTCGAGGGTGCTCCCCATGCCCGGACGCACGCAGAATCCCGTGAGGTTGAGCCATCGGGTCTCGAACGACGGCCCCAGGCGGCGGCCCGCCTCGACGTCGAGCAGCACGTCCGCGAGTTTCCGAATCGCTGGCAATGGCCATGCGTGACGGCCGTGGCCGAGTGCGTTCTCGACCTCGCCTGTCAGCGCGTCCGGTGGCGATCCCCCACTCGTGAAAGCCGCACGGATTCTTTGCGCGGCCGCGTTCAACCGATCGTCGTCGATCACGACGTGATGGGCCTGCGCCGAATCATCCTCCGCAGCGTCGGCGTCCAGCGGATCGGCCTCGACGCCGCGAAGGTTGAACGACAGCCGCCATCGATGATCGGTGGTGACCGACTCGCACCACAACTCGAGCGTTCCGGTCTCCGTGAAGGAGGCGCGAAGTCTGACGCCGAGTGGCACTCGTCGCGAGCGCTTTCCAAACCGGAACGCCGTGACGAGAGGTGCATGACGATGCACGTCCTCGGCAGCTCCCGCGAATTCAACAATCGCCCCAGCAGGATCGCCCCGATCGGCTGAACTGAACAGGGTAAAGGCGAGCGGCTGATTGGTCACAACCGAGAACTCGCGATCGATCGTGAAGCTCGTGCCCTCTTGGGTGCCTCTCGGCATGACGCAGACGGCTGCCGGCCCGGCGTCCGCGGCATTCGGCGTCTGAACGCCGACGTAGTAGCCACGGGCGCTGCCCGCCTTGATCAACAGACGACGCGCCGCGGCTGGGTCGTGGCGAAGGCGCCCGTAGAACGCGGCGCCGATGGCCACGGCGGCTTCAGGCCTTTCGTTCTCCAGCTCCATCGGGCGCGCGCCGAACCAGGACTCGAGAGCGTCGAGCACGCGCGTTCGCGCTTTGGCCGGCGTGAAGAACCCGCCGTTGAAGAGCACGGCCTCCGGCCGCCCCGCTCGCAGAAACATTGCGAGATGCTTCGTGATCGCCGGATCGCTCTCGTACGGCAAGCCCAGCTCGCGCAGCCCGGAACGGCGATCTCTCGCCGGCCAATCGTTCGCGGCGGTGATCGGCAGGAATCCTTCGGTCAGCGCCTTCTCGACGTCCTCCCGGGTCAGCGTCGTCGTCATTCCACCCGCAACCACGCCGCGCCCGGCTCCAAGAATGGTGATCGTCTCTTCCACGGGCGCGCCGGCAGACAGGAGACGCTCTTTGATGGCGCTGCACTTCCGCAGCAGGATTTGACGCTGGGTCAGGCTCAACTTCGCCGATCCTGTAACGGACAACTTCTGTTCGACGAGGGTTGCGAGCGCGAGATCGAGATTGTCGCCACCGAGCAGGAGATGTTCGCCGATGGCGACCCGCTCGAATCGCAGATCGCCTTTCTCTTCGAACGTCCTGATCAAACTGAAGTCCGCGGTGCCGCCACCCACGTCGCAGACGAGGACGAGCGCGCCAACGCCGAGACTGCTCTGCGCCTGGCGGCGGTTGCGAGCGATCCAGGCGTAAAGCGCCGCCAGCGGCTCTTCGAGCAGGCGCAGGTTGACGAGGCCGGCCGCATGCGCGGCTTCGACGGTCAGCTCACGCGCTTCTTCATCGAACGATGCGGGTACCGTCAGGACGACCGGCTGTGACGTCAACCGCAACCGCTCGTCGTCTCGAGCGAACTCGTAGTCCCACGCGTCGCGGATGTGCGCCAGCAGCCGTGCAGACGCATCGACCGGCGACAGCCGTGGGCCGTCCTCGGTTCCCCACGGCAGCATCGGCATCGTCCGGTCCACCGAGGGATTGGCAAGCCACGATTTCGCCGATGTCACCAGCCGGCCTGGTGCAAGCGAGCCGTGGTCGCGTGCAAACACACCGGCAACTGCAGTCACGTCGGGATTCGATCCCCGGGGCAACTGCGACACCCAGGGCTGGGCAACGACCCCGCTTGCAATCTCTGAGTCCTGTGGGAGGTACAGAAACGATGGCAACGCAGAGTGACGGCCGATCTCGCCGGCCGCTACGAGTTGAGCGAGGTCGAGGATTCGGATGGCCTGACGGCCGCGGGGAGCGGTCCACGCCAGCGCCGAATTTGTCGTTCCCAGATCGATGCCGACGATCCTCGATGGCGTCCCCTCGACTCTGCTCGGGGCGGGACGGTCAGTCGGCGTCTCGCTCACGGATATTCAGCTCGAGTTTCCAGCGCTGATCGCGCTCGCGGCCGACACACCACAGTTCCAGCGTGCCGATCTCGGTGACATGGCTCTCGAGCGTCACCGGAATCGTGTCCAGGTCACGGCCACCGGCTCCGGCACCTCCGGGCACGGCGGCCGGCAGTGTGACCTCCAGAGGACTGAGCTCTTCGAGGTCGTCTCCCCAGTCCTCGATCAGTGTCCCGACCGGATCGACCTTTCGAACATTCGAGCTCAGGAACCTGAACTCCGCAGGTTCGCCGACGACGAGCCCGAACTCGAGGTCCCGCAGCGAGGCCCGAGTACCTTCTTCCATGCCGAAGGGCACCACGCACAGAGCCTTCAGCGGCGCCGGCAGGCCTGGCACCGCCGGCATCGCGCTTTCGATTCCAACGTAGTAGCTTCGCGGTGCGCCGCTGCGAATCCTGACGCCTTGGCCGCGACGCGCCATCCCGTAATAGGCCGCACCGCGCGCCACCGCGTGGTCGAGGTCGGGCGCCTCCAGGACGTGTTTGGCATCGAGCGGCTTGAAACCCTCTGCCTGCAGCCACGAGCTCAACACCTCGACGATGCGGTGGCGGAGGGCGTCGGCCTTCATGACACCACCATTGAAGAGCACGTGTGTGGGACAGGCCAGCCCGCTCGGCCCCCGGCGAATGGACGCGGAGCTCTCGGTCGCAAGATCCGCCTGACGCCTGAGAAATCGCGCGAGGTGCCGGCTGACTGCGGCATCGGCTGCGTAGGGCAAGCCCAGTTCCTGCAACCCCACCCGCCGCTGCCGCGCCGGCATGTCCTCGCTGCGGGCACGCGGAAAGAATCCCTCGAGTAGCACCTGGTTCACGTCATCCAGCGTCAACGTCGTTGTGATCGTTCCGCCGATCAGCTTTGAACCCTTGCCGAGCAGCGTAACCGGACGCTCGCGAGTCGACGGATCGTTCAGGAGTGCTTCCTTCGCCATGCGCGACTGGTGCCACAGGCCCTGAAGCTGGAAGCTGTCGACACGATGCCCCTGCGTCTCGAGCCGCTGCTGGAGCAGGCGCGCGAGGGCGAGATCCATGTTGTCGCCGCCAAGGAGAATGTGCTCGCCGACGGCA
>Ga0075420_100005070_pt1 | contig 11562 bp, 11 predicted proteins | sample SoiMetdeltSBSDD4_FD_75296 | JGI IMG/M metagenome (GOLD analysis project Ga0075420, IMG submission 75296) | Bulk soil microbial communities from a Populus tree surrounding site in Tennessee, USA - Soil MetaG P. deltoides SBSDD4 | ecosystem: Environmental > Terrestrial > Soil > Tree plantation... | reverse complement strand
ATAGGTGTCGGTGAAGTAGCGGTCGTCGCGGTTGGTCCGCACCGGAATCCGGGCAATGACTGCGGCGTCCAGCTCTGAAGGGTCGAGGCCCCACTGCTTCCGGGTGTAGTTGCGGAAGAACTTGTCGTACAGCTCGCGCCCGACCTTGCTGACGATGACATCCTCCGAGGTCCGGATGCTTTCGCGTGATTCGGCGACGGAATCGAAGAACTGCTGCAGCTCGAATGACGTGAAGCGGGTTCCATACAGCTGGTTGATGGTGTCGAGGTTGATCGGGATGGGCACCAGCTGGCCGTCGACCCACGCGCGCACGCGATGCTGGTAGTTTCGCCACCCGGTGAACCGCGACAGATACTCGAAGACATCACGGGAATTGGTGTGGAAGATATGCGGGCCGTACTTGTGAATCAGGATTCCGTGCGCATCGTACTGGTCATAGGCGTTCCCGCCGATGTGCGGCCGTTTGTCGATAATGAGGACCTTCTTGCCTGAACCGTCTGCCAGGCGTTCTGCCAGGACACTGCCGGCGAAGCCGGCGCCGACGACGAGATAGTCGAACACCCACATCCCCCTTTTTGCCGTACTACCCTGGTTTGGCGTCAGGCGACGCCCGGTGACGCGACGGGAAGCGATTTAGCGGTCATCCCGCCCGCCTTTGCTGCGATCGCGGCGCTGACGAGGCGATACATGCGGGTCCACGTCCCATCCCAGGATGTCTGCGTGAGAAAGGCGTCGACCTGACGAAGGCGTTCCGAGGTCGGTTCGGCGAGCGCGGCTTCGATTGCAGCAACGAAGTCCGCAGGATCGTCCGCGATCCGCGCCAGGCCCGTGGCGCCGTACGGACGCACGACGTCCCGGATCGACGTGGACACGACCGGCTTTCCAGCGGCCAGGTACTCCGGGGTCTTGGTGGGGCTGATGTAGCGGGTCGCGTCGTTGCGCGCGAACGGCAGAAGCGCGACGTCCCACCCGGCAAGGTACAACGGCAGTTCTTCGTACTTCTTCGGGCCCAGATAATGGAGGTTCGCCGCCACAGGCAGGCATGAAGGATCGATTTTGACGACCGGCCCGACGATGACCAGATGCCAGTCCGGGCGCGCCGCCGCCACCTGCCGGAGCAACTCGAGATCCATCCGTTCGTCGATGACCCCGAAAAAGCCGAGTCGCGGATGGGGGATATGACTCTGGTCGTCTGGATCTGATTGAGACGCTCGCGCGCGGGCAAAGTGCTCGACATCCACGCTGCTCGGAAACGCGAACACGTTCGAATGACTATGACGCTTGCTTTCGAACAGTGTTTGACCGCCGGTGAAAACGACGTCGGCTCGCTTCAGCAGCTCCTGTTCCCGTTCGCGCATCGAGGCTGGCGCGCCAGCAAACGCGGAGAGTTCGTCCATGCAGTCGTAGACCACCGCTCGCGGTCGGAGGTGACGCGTGAAGGCTATCGCCATTGGCGTGTAGTACCAGAGCACGTAGTCGCTGATGCTGTGTTCGCGAAAGAATGCGCGCAGCAACGAGGACTGCAGGGCATCCGCCGCATCGACCGTCAGGCCTTCGGGAAGGCGTGGGACCGCAACACGAATCCCGTGCTGCCTCACCGACACTTCGAATCGCGCCGGACCCTCACCAACCACGGGTTCCTCGATGACAAAGACGCGATGACGCCGCGCACAGCGGGTGAGCAGATGCTGCGGGCGTTGAAAGACGAAATCCCATCGCAGGTGGCTGAGCGCGATGACGTCTGGCGGTGTTGGAGATTGCGCCACAGCCGTCGGAACCGGCAGCAGCGAGTTGGGTGCGGGTGGAGGAGGCATGGCGAGGCCACTCCAAGATCCATGCCCCGCGGGTGGTGGAGATCGCTGAGACCGAGGCTCCGTCCGCATATTTGAGGCTGGCCGCCGGCCGGAGGAGTGGGTCCTGCGAGACGCGCGGGTCATCGATACCTGAGCGCGTACAGCTTCCGTTCATAAGTCGTGTTTGGCTCACACACCTCTACTGGGGCGCGAACTGCCTTACCGGTTCGCGGGAGCGTGCGCAAGCCTCCGTGCGATGACGAGCGGAATCTGTGCATCCAGCCATTCGGCCATGTCTTCGTCCTCGCCGCGATTCAGGCGGCACAGTCGCGCGACCTTCGTCTTGCCTGCGTGCTCGGCCGCTGCGATTAGGGCCGTGTAAGCGGCGACTTCGAACTGTTCGGCGGCGAGGTCGGCAATGGCGCCGATCACCAGGCAATCCGAGAAGACGCGTGAAGTGATGTCTTGTGTCAGCACGACGATCGGCTCGGAGCTGCGGACCACGGGCGGCGGCGCGCTCCCGAGCCTCCGGAGCGCTTGACGCAGTCGTTCCGCGTGCTGTTCCGTCTCCCGAAGGTGAGACTCGAGTCGCGCACGCGCGTCGAGACCCAGCGGTTCATCGCCCACTCTTCTCCGAAGGATCGGCAATGAGCGAGTTTCCATGACATGGGCGTCCTTCACCATAAGCGGGGGCAGCAGCTGCTTGGATGTCCCTGCTGACCGACTATCCAAAAGGCGTAGTCCGAACTCTCAGCTTCCGCGCCCATCGAACCCGGCGACATCGCGCAGGCTGCGCTTGCCAGCCTCGGTCCGATCCTGTTCGGGTTCGGAAATGATCCCGAGGCGAAGTACGTCTACGGCCAAGCGGCCAGTGAAGCCTGCGTGATTGCGGCAACCGACTGGGACGCCGCCGCCTGACGTGGACGCGATGGCGTTATCACTTGGCGCCGTCATCGGGACCCGAAAGCACGCCGCGCCGGAGCTCTTGAGCATTCGAATTGCAATCGGAGGAGCCATCCAATCGTGTCCGCATCCGGCGGCGCCGGTTTCCCTGGAGGCAGGAATGAAACAACTGATCGGAGTCCTCGCGCTCGCGTGCACGGTCTGGGGCGCGCCACTTGCGGCGCAGCCTCCCGCGAAGACAGCTCAGGGTACGGCACAGAGCGGAAGTGCCGCTGGCGCGCCCCAAGGCACGACACCTGGCGCCGACGCGATGTTCATCCGTACCGCAGCGATGGACGGAATGGCCGAGGTCGAACATGGCCGCCTCGCGGGGCAAAACGCGACGAACGACGAAGTAAAGCAATTCGCCCAGCGAATGGTGGATGACCACGGTAAGGCCGGTGACGAGCTCAAAGGGCTGGCGTCCGGGAAGAACGTGACCCTTCCGACGGAGCTCGACGCGAAGCACAAGGCGATGCAGGACAAGCTTTCGAAAATGAAAGGGGCGGCTTTCGATCGCGCCTACATGGCCCACATGGTCACTGCGCACCAGCAGGCGGTCGCGTTAGTCCAGAGAGAAGCGAGCGGCGGCAGGGATCCGGAGGCCAAGGCCTGGGCGGCGAAGATACTGCCCACTTTGCAGGAGCACCTGAAGATAGCGCGCGGCGTCAACGCCAAGGTGACGGGGTCGGGGAAGACGGCGGCGGAGGAGAAGTAAGGGATTCTCGTGGCCAGTTCCCAGCATCCAGTCTTCCTCTAACGTCTAACGTCGCCAACTGGTAGCTGGGAACTGACGTTCATGAACTCAGCGTTTATCAATCGCAGGCCAGATCACCCCCGTTGGCTTCGGTTCGGCCGCACCGTCCGCTCCCTCGTCGAGCTCGTCAAGATCCTCTTCGAATTCGTCGGCGACCGTGTCTTCGGCCTTGTCCCCTGCGCGGTTGGAAATGCCCTGTTCACCCTCGGGGACGCCGGTGTCGCCGTCCCCCGTGTCGCCCCGTGGTTGCGCTCTTTCGGCGTCGAGGTTCGTCGTATCTGTTTCTTTCATGAAGCCTCCGGGCCGCACCGGAGCAATCGATGTGCCCTTGGCGACGGAGTTCTGAAAACACGCGCGACTGCTGTCTGGGCCTTGCACCCGATGGCGCGATCGTTGCTCCATTCATGTCTAGCGTGGTCGTCCAATCGTCACAGACGTCACCCGCTCAGCCGTCGATGAATAGTCGGCCAATGCTGTCGTCGCCTGGTCGGCTCGAACGGGAAACTCAGCTCAGAACGGCCCATACGCAGGAACTCCAGGACAAACACGAACCTCGCCCCGACGGAACTCCAGCAGGTCACCACAATTTCGCGAAAGCACTGGCGGCACCACCGACGGGGGCAGCGCTGAAGCAGCCCGCGGATCGCCAAGGAGGGACTCATGGTACGGGTAAGCAAGAGCGTCACAATCAAACGTCCACCTGAGGCGGTGTACGAGTTCTGGCGGCAACTGGAGAACCTGCCGCGCTTCATGTACCACCTGCAAGACGTGCGTTCGACCGGGAAGGGCCGCTCACATTGGATCGCCAGGGCGCCGGCGGGCCAGCAGGTCGAGTGGGATGCCGAGATTGTGGAGGAACGTCCGGGCGAGCTGATCGTCTGGCGTGCCCTGCCCGGCAGCGACATCCAACACGACGGCTCCGTGCACTTCAGACCGGCGCCCGCCGATCGCGGCACGGAAGTCGAGGTCGCCCTGCAGTACGACGCCCCGGGCGGCAAAGCCGGAGCGCTCATCGCGACACTGTTCGGCGAGGAGCCGACCCAACAAATTCGAGACGATTTGCGGCGGTTCAAGCAGGTGATGGAAACGGGCGAAGTCGTGCTGTCGGATGGCAGCCTCGAAGGCGCCGGCCAGGGCCCGCTCAAACAGCGCGCCGCGCAGGCGCCGGCAACGGAGGTGGGACGATGAAGGCGACCTGCTGGATGGGCAAGCAAAGCGTCGAGGTCCGCGATGTCCCCGATCCCAAGATCCTGAATCAGCGCGACGCCATCGTCCGGATCACCTCCACCGCGATCTGCGGCTCGGACTTGCACCTCTATAACGGCTTCGTACAACCCATGAAGAAAGGCGACATCCTCGGCCACGAGTTCATGGGCGAGGTTGTGGAAATCGGGCGTGAGGTCAAGGCCCTCAAGGTGGGGGACCGCGTGGTCGTCCCGTTCACCATCGCCTGCGGTGACTGCTGGCAGTGTCAGCACGACAACTGGTCACTCTGCGAGAACTCCAATCCAAACGCCGCTCTGGCCGAAAAGGCGCTCGGACACGCAACATCGGGAGCGTTTGGTTACTCGCACCTCACCGGTGGCTTCGCGGGCGGACAGGCTGAGTTTGCGCGTGTGCCGTTTGCCGATGTCGGACCGCTGAAGATCGAGAACGGCTTCTCGGATGAGCAGGTGCTGTTTCTTTCCGACATTCTGCCGACGGGTTACATGGGCGCGGAGATGTGCGACATCCAGCCAGGCGACACGATCGCCGTCTGGGGCTGTGGCCCTGTCGGCCTGTTTGCGATCAAGAGCGCCTTTCTGTTGGGCGCCGAGCGCGTGATAGGCATCGACCGGTTCGACTATCGCCTCGAGATGGCGCGCGAGAAGTGCGGCGCCGAGACCGTGAACTACGAGACGGTGGACAGCGTCAGCGAGACGCTGATCGACATGACCGCCGGCCGCGGCCCTGATGCGTGCATCGACGCGGTTGGTCTCGAAGCCCATGGGCACGGGGTGGAGTACGCCATCGACCGCACGAAGCAAGCGTTGATGCTCGAATCGGACCGTCCCATCGCGTTGCGGGAAGCCATCATGGCCTGCCGGAATGGCGGCACGATCTCGGTGATTGGCGTGTATGGAGGATTGGTCGACGCGTTTCCGTTAGGCACCATCATGAACCGGGCGCTGACGATCAAGAGCGGACAGTGTCACGTCCATCGCTACATGCGCCCACTTCTCGCGCGCATCGAAAACGGGGAGATCGACCCGACGATGGTGATCACGCACCGGCTGCCGCTGAGCGACGCAGCGAAGGGGTACGAGATCTTCCTCAACAAGGAAGACCGCTGCGAGAAGGTCGTGCTCAGCCCACGCTAGCCACATCAACCCCGACGAGCAATACAGGAGACAACCATGATCCTTCGTATCGACAAACTCGCCATTGAATTACCCATGCCGGCACATCCCTCGCCGAACTCGGCGTCGGCGGTTCAAGAGCTGCTGGGTGGGAAGTTCGGCGAGATGTCCACGCTCATGAACTATACGTTTCAGTCGTTCAATTTCCGCGGTCGCGACAAGATGAAGCCGTTCTACGACCTCATCTCGAACATCGCGGCGGAAGAATACGGACATATCGAGCTCGTGAGTCACACGATCAACATGCTGCTGACCGGCTCGACCGCGCGCGGCGACGATCCTTCCGCCACGCCGCTCGAACCGGCGACAGACGCCAGAAATCAGTATCACTTCATCGCCAGCGGCCAGACCGCCTTGCCCGTCGACTCGATGGGGAATCCCTGGAACGGCAGCTACGTGTTCTCCAGCGGCAATCTCAAGCTGGACCTGCTCCACAACTTCTTCCTCGAGTGTGGCGCCCGTGCCAACAAGATTCGCGTCTACGAAATGGTGGACGACCCGGTCGCACGAGAAATGGTCGGGTACCTCCTGGTCCGCGGCGGGACGCACATCGTCGCCTACGCCAAGGCACTTGAAGCGTTGTCCGGCGTGGACGTCGGAAAGCTGCTGCCGATTCCGGATATCAGCAACAAGCGGTTTCCCGAGGCAAAGAAGCACGAAGCCAAGGGGCTTCACCAGGTGATGTACCGCATGAGCCCGGACGACTATCGCGAGATTTCAGCAATCTGGCGGGGGCCGCATCCGGAAGATGGCTCCGAGCTGCGCGTGGTCGACGGTCCTCCCGAAGGTGGACCGGTGCCGCTCCATCCCGACGAGCCGCAGCTGACCTCACCGATCGGTCCCGATGGCATCGACCCGGACCTGCTGAAGGACATCGGCGCACGGCTGTTCGGCAAGGGTTCCATCAAGAAGTAGCTCAACGACGTGGACGAAGGCGTCCGCAGTGAACTGAAGGAGATTCAACCATGGCTGAAGCAGGCACGCTCCACGACGCATTCATCGACGAACTGCGGGACACGTACGACGCCGAGAAACAGCTGACGAAAGCGCTGGCCAAGTTGGCGAAGGCGGCGTCGAACCCGAAACTGCGCAATGCCTTCGCGGCCCATCTCGAGGAGACGCAGGGCCAGATCGAACGTCTGGAGCAGGTGTTCGAGAGCCTGGACGAAAAGGTACGCGGCAAGCATTGCGACGGCATCGCCGGGATCATCGAAGAAGGCAAGTCGATCATGGAAGAGGACTTCGATGACACGACGATGGACGCCTGTCTGATTGCCGCGGGACAGCGCGCTGAACACTACGAGATGGCGGCCTACGGGACGCTCGTCGCGTGGGCGCAGGCGATGGGTCACGCCGAGGCTGCCAGGCTCCTGCAGCAGACGCTCGAAGAAGAGAAGGCGGCCGACAAGAAGCTCTCGGGCTTGGCGGAGGGAGGGATCAACCAGGGCGCGGCTGCCGCCGCGCATGCTGACGATGACCAGGAGCCGGTCGGCGCGGCCGCCGGCAGCGCGAGAAAGGGTGCGGCGAAGGCCGGTCGCCGGTAGTGTTGCGGGCGGTCGAGGCACCATGGTGCTGATTCAGCTGCTGTTGCCGGCGAGCGGCGCCGCAGGTGCCGGCGGCGTGGCGCCGCTCGCCGAGACGCGGCGGGAGCTGGCGGAACGATTCAACGGCCTCACGGCGTACCTGCGATCACCCGCAAAGGGATTGTGGACCGCTCCTGATGGCCACACGGAACAGGACAACGTCGTCATGGTGGAAGTCGTGACGGACGCGTTCGACCGCACCTGGTGGCGAACGTACGTGGCGCGTTTTTGCCAAGAGGACATTCACCTGCGCGCCGTGCCCGTGGAGATGTTAGACGAGGGGAGTCAGTGAGCAAACGATTTGCAATCGTCACCGGGGCCTCGTCGGGCATTGGACTCGAATGACGGCGCGACGCAACGCTGTCCGTGTCTCAAAGGTCATACGTCAAGTGTTCGGCCTCGCGGAGCTGCGTCCGGGACAGCACGCGGTGATCGACGCGGTGCTTGCCGGACGTCATACGCTCGCCATCATGCCCACCGGCGCCGGCAAGTCGCTGTGCTACCAGGTGCCCGCGACGCTGATGCCGGGCATGACAGTGGTGGTGTCGCCGCTGATCGCGTTGATGCGCGATCAGTTCGACAAACTGTCGGAGCTCGGGTTGGAGGCCGTTCAGGTCAATAGTGCCATTCCGACGGGGGACGTCCGGCGTGCACGCGCCAGGATCGGGCGTCGGACCGTCGAGTTCGTGTTCACCACGCCGGAGCAATTGGCGGCCACCGACCTGCGGCAGCTGCTTACCGGTGATGCAGTCGATCTCGTGGTCATCGATGAGGCCCACTGCATCAGTCAATGGGGACATGATTTTCGGCCGGCCTATCTCGACGCGCTTTCGGGCCTGCGCGCCTTCGGGTCGCCCACGATCCTGGCGCTCACGGCAACCGCAACGCCCGATGTGATTGCCGACATCGAACGGCAACTGAATGTCGGGCCACTGCGCGTGATCAACACGGGAACCCACCGCCCAAATCTGTCGTACCACGTGCGGCCGGTATCGAGCGAGGCTGACAAACAGCGCCAACTCATCGACATTATCCATGGGGCGACCGGTTCCACCATCGTCTACGCGGCGACGGTGCGCCACGTCGACGCCCTGCACACGCTGTTCCGGGGCGAAGGCATCCCGGCAACGTCCTACCATGGGCGTCAGCGCGCACAGGATCGAGCCGCGGCTCAAGACGCCTTCATGACCGGGACGGTGCCGATCATCATCGCCACCAATGCGTTTGGCATGGGCATCGACAAGCCTGACATCCGCACGGTCATCCACTATGACCTCCCGGCATCACTCGATGTGTACTCTCAGGAGTCAGGAAGAGCCGGGCGGGACGGCGAACCCGCCGACTGTATCCTGTTGTTCCAGCGGCGCGACCGGGGCCTCCAGCGATTCTTCATGGCCGGGCGCTACCCGACGCACGACGACTTCATCACCCTGATCGAAGGTCTACGTACCGCGGGTAGTAGCACCATGGGCGTCGACGAGATCCGAGCCGCTGCACCGTCCCTTCCCGCGACCAAGGTTCGCGTGATGCTGGCGGCGCTGAGAGAGGGTGGCATGATGCGGGAACGCGGCGGGGCCAGATACGAGCCGCGAGCAGAATTGTCGACCGCGTCCGTTGAACCGCTCGTCGCCGCCTACGAAGAACGCCGGCAACGAGACCAGGCCAAGCTGGAACAAATAGTCGTGTACGCCCAGACGGCGCTGTGCCGAACGCGTATCCTGCTGGAGGCGCTCGGCGAAACCGTGGAGTGGTCGGAATGTGGCAGCTGCGACAACTGCCGCGGCCTGGCGATTCGTTCGGAAGCCGTGGCTGCAGGAGCCGCATGATGGACCACGCTTCGGATCCGGTGGACAGCTTGAAGCCAGCCGACTCCTCTCTGGCGCCACTTGCGATGCTAGGGGTCGCCCTGACCGGTCTGACGGCATTCCTGGCATGGCCCGGCCGGCGTTCCAGCGCCTCAACCCGAAAACGCCAGGCGCTCATCGCCTATCTCCGCGATCATCTTACTGGGTCCGACGTGGCGATTCGAGTCGTGCATCGTCTCCGCTTGACCCACCACGGTACGGATGGGATGTTGTTCCATCGATTGTTCAAAGAGTTCGAAGAAGACCGCTACGTCGTTCACGCACTCCTGGCGCGGCTGGGAGCGTCCGGACGATCATTGAAACGAGCGGCAGGAGTCGCGTCCGGTACCGTGCTGATGGTGGCGGCTGGCGGTGCGGCAGGCGATCTCTCGCTGTTGCGGGCGCTCGAAGCCTTAGCCATCGGCGTCCAGGGCAAGCGATGCATGTGGCGAGCATTGCACAACCTCAGCCCTGTGCCGTTCACCTTTGACGGCCTGAACTTTGTCGAACTGGAAGCGAAGGCCGTTCGTCAGTGGGAGGCCATCGAAGAGCGCCGGCGGGCACTGGTGGCGCAGACTTTCTCCGTCCGCGGCTTTGCGGCGAAGTGACGGCGACGGCGAGGTTGGTCATCGGGCGCAGGAGCGACTTCGGAACGGCGCACGAGCCATGGCAAGTACATCGCGTGGCGACTCACCCCGTTTGGACGCGTTCAAATAGAAGAGGCGTTGAGCTCAGCGTCCGCCGTCGGTGGTCTTATGGTCCACAACTCGGTTGATTCTCGGTGGGTGCGCGAGGAGGCGGACGAAGCCGAGCGCGGGACGGATCCCCGTACGGCCCGGCACGATGTCTGGTATCCTCCGTCCCACATCCAGCAATGCATCTGCAACTTCGGATTCCTGACAAGTGTCCGGAATGCCGCGTCAGCGGACTCGTGCAGCCGGAAACGACGATCCACGGTCAGTCCGTGACCCTTAGCTGGTGCTGCACTAATTGCGTACGAATGGCCGATTACCTCCGAGGACCAAGAACGACGGCTCGAGGACTGAGGGCGGTTCCAGCGGGTCCCCGTGAGCTGCGATTCAGGCCTGGGTCGCGGCCATGGGTAAGGCCGGACGCCGCGACGTGTTGGTTGGCGGTCGCTGCCAGTGTCAGGTGTGTCTCAGATCGAACGAACGTGTCTCATTCTGAGCACGGCGAATTTCTCGAACCGCAGTCACTCTAGGCCAGCGCCTTGCGCTGGCCCTTCTTGGAGCGGCCCTCACATCCCAAAGTGCGATTGGAGCTAGCGCGCCAGATTCATCAACACGATGTCGGCGTGATTTCGCAGTCGATCGAACACGATCCGCGTGCCGTCCGGCGAGATGTCGAAGTTCTGAATCACGGAGCCGCTCTTCAGGTCGAAGTTGGTCAGTTGACGTTGCGCGCCGGTTTCGAGATCCAGACGGAAAAAGTTCTGATTCGGGGCTGTGCCCTGAAGAATGATGAGCGTTTTTCCACCCGGCATGAAGCGATAGGGCGTCCCAAACGCCACGGGAAAACGCGGACCCAACGACGCTACTGCGGGCACAACGACTGGCGCGCCATCAGGAGTCATCGTCTTGACGTCGAAACTCGCGCTTGCGTGCTGCTCGGAATAGACGATGAACCGGTTATCGGGTGACCAGACGGGATTGAACGACAGCGTATCCCGCAATCGGACCGGCGGACCGCCGTCGAGCGGAATCTTGAACACGCGCGTCCCTTCCCCCTGGTTCGCGGCCACCGCCACCCATCTGCCATCCGGGGACCAGGACGCGGCGCTTTGCACCTCGATGGACTTCGCCAATGTCGTCAGACCCGTGCCGTTGGCGTTGATCACGTACAGCTCGGCTCGTCCCTGCTTGCGGTACGAGAAGCAGATGCGATGTCCATCGGGTGAGATCGCCGGAGCCGCGACCACGCCGCCGTCGCCGCCCTTCCAGAGCTCCACTGCCGTGCCACTGTTGTCGAGTTTCCAGAGCCCGTCAGCGCCGCCCTTGGATGAGAGGAACGCGAGATAGTCGCCGGCATACCGCGGACTCAACGCCCGAGTGTTGGCTGCCTGAATCTGCTTGATGGCACTTTCGGGTTGGATTTCATTCGTAAGCGGCACGGTCCACAAACCGGCTGTGGGACTCGCGACGGTTGCGACGAGATGGTGCGGCTGAACCTGGTCGACCGCGACAGAAAGATACTGCTCCGCAATGCCCGAGCTCACGCGGTGAG
>Ga0075420_100005064_pt1 | contig 11570 bp, 9 predicted proteins | sample SoiMetdeltSBSDD4_FD_75296 | JGI IMG/M metagenome (GOLD analysis project Ga0075420, IMG submission 75296) | Bulk soil microbial communities from a Populus tree surrounding site in Tennessee, USA - Soil MetaG P. deltoides SBSDD4 | ecosystem: Environmental > Terrestrial > Soil > Tree plantation... | reverse complement strand
GCTACCGAGACTGAAGTGCCGCGACAGGGCCACGCCAATACCTGCCGTTCCGTAATACGACCACAGCCGGTTGCCGCTCGCTTCGAATCCGAGGCTCGCGTTCGAGGCTCCGACGCCTGAGTTGATCTGCACACGCCTGGACGCGAGGCCACCGAACGAGATGCTCACGGCGTCCTGAAAGAGCGGCTGGTTCAGTACTTCGTAGAAACCGACGCTACGCAGGTACGCAGCGGACAGGCCCCACGTTCTGCCGATTTCGCGCGTCACCTGTGCCCCACCGACAGCACTGTAGTGAGTCGTATGGCCATCGCTTGTCGCAACCGCACCGGTTGTGAACCCGACGACCGTCCGTCGGGAAATCGACAGCGCGCGACCATAGTCCAGACCGGTATCAATGTTGTGGTTATGAAAGCGCGTCGAGTCCCTCACGAAACGGCTTTCGGAATAGCCGTAGCCGACGCGAAGAGAGAGATTGCGCGTCAGACCACGGCTGTAGCGGCCCGAAGCTGACTGCGTGTGGAATGTCCCGTCATCGCCACGGTACACGCTTGTGTGGTAGCCGTACCCGAATGTCAGGTCAGAACGAGACGAAAGATGACGGGTCAGGCTGACGTTGGTTTGCGAACTGACGTAGTCCGCCTGGATGGAACGCAGGTCCAGGTTCGGCGCCGAGGCGACGTCGGTGACGCTGCTAAAGCTATCAATAACGGCCGTCGGAATCGCCGCTGCCAGTCTTGGAAACAGGTCCAACGACCCGAAAGGCTGGTAGGACAGTGTTTCTCCGACACTGAAATCCGTGGCGCGTCCCATCCGGTATCCGAGGCCCACGTGACCCGAATGTGATGCGATAAATGGGTCGGCGAACGACCGATAGTAGCGGGCCGACGTGGCGAAGGACGCGCCGAAGTCCAGGCGGTCTTTGTACGAGCTGTAAGTCGCGGAGCCGTTAAAGAGACCGTAACGAGCAGACTGAAGCGGCGACACCTGCAGGCCACCATTGACGGGAGCGGTCAGGTAGGTGGCACCATTGCTGTCCCAACCCGTACCCGCCGAGCCGGAAACAGTCAGAGATTGAGCGGCATTGCGGTCGGCGTTGGCGAATAACCCCCGATAGGGACGTGGCGACTCAAGTCCTTGGGCAAAGCCGGTTGTGGCTGTCAAGAACACAGCTCCCACCAACGCGCCGATTCCGATGATTGTGCGCATGTGCCAGGCGCCTACGGAACGATGATCGTGTCGCCGGGCTTGAGCAGAACATTCTGTTCGAGCTTCTTCCCCTTGATCACGTCCTTGTAGTTGAACTTGTAGTTGGTGGTCTTGCCGTTCTCCGTGCGCATCACCTGGATCTCTTCAGACTTGGCGTATTCAGCCATGCCGCCTGCCAGCGCCAGAAACTGCAGCACGGTTGTCGGGGCGGTGAGCGGGTAGGGACCCGGCTTGCCGACCTGGCCGATGATGAATACGCGACGGCTGTTGATCGCCTTCACGACCACCGTAACCGTGGGCTCCTCAACAAATTTTCCTGCAGCTTCCGTGAGGCTCACCCGAAGCTGGTCTGGGGTCAGTCCGGCCGCTTGGATGTCATTGAGCAGCGGCAGCGAGATCTTTCCGTCAGGCCTCACCGCGACGTCGGCCGACATATCCTTCTCGCGCCAGAAGATGATCGCGAGCTGATCGTCGGCGCCGATCACGTAATCAGGCGGCGGTGTGACTCCAACCGGCACAGACGTGCCCACAGGCGCGACGGGCGTCGCCGGCGTGGGCTGCGGTCTCTGTGCACCCTGCGCCGACATCGACGCCGTCAGTGCACCGATCAGCGCAAACGTGGCGAACATCTGCCGTCGCATTACCTGAACTCCTTGAATGGGACCTGGCAATCGTGCTTGCGCAGGAAATTCAGAAATCGCTTGTAGTCGCCCTGATCCATGTTGAACAGCCGTGCCACGATCTTGTAGTTACCGCGCGCTTCTTCGAGTCCCTTGCGTACTACGTCACGGACGTTCGACCGGGTGATCTCCCGTTGCATATAAAGGGGATACACCAGGTTCCAGAAGGACTCGCGCTCTTCAATCAATCGGCGATAGAGGTCGTCGGCCACGGTGCGCCTGCGTTCCCGCTTGGGTTTGAGGCTCGATGCGTGGCGCGCCCTGATCTCAATCGGCAGGTCCTCGGGCTTGATTGACTCGTTGCCAACCGTCACCGCCAGTCGCTCGATGACGTTCTGCAGCTCCCGGACGTTTCCCGGCCAGTCGTAGTCGGTCATCATCACCGTGGACTCTGGTGAGAAATTCCGAGCAACGGTGCTCTCTTTCGCGAAGGACTCCAGAAAATGCTGGGCCAGCCCCGGGATGTCTTCCCTGCGCTCCCGCAGCGGGGGGACCGTGAGATGAATGACGTTGAGGCGATAGAAGAGGTCTTCCCGAAACGTGCCCTGCCCGATCATGTCACGGAGATTGCGGTTTGTCGCGGCTACTACGCGCACGTTCACGCGCCCGGCAACCCGGTCGGCTCCCACCTTCTGAAGCTCGCCCGTCTCGAGGAACCGGAGGAGGAGGCCCTGCATGCGCAGGGTCATTTCACCGATTTCGTCCATGAACATCGTGCCGGTGTCGGCCAGCTCCAGCTTGCCCAGCTTGTCGCGGTAGGCACCGGTGAAACTGCCGCGAACATGCCCGAATAGTTCTGATTCAAGGAGCGTTTCCGGCAAGCCGGCGCAGTTCACGGCCACGAACGCCTTGTCCGCGCGCGAGCTGCCCCTGTGGATGGCTTCGGCCACCAGCTCCTTGCCGGAGCCGCTCTCGCCGGTCACCAGGACCTTGGCCTCCGAACGCGCGACGCGCTCGATTTCTGCCTTCAGATCCAGCATCGCCGGGCTGTCCCCGACGAGCGTGTTTGGCCGCGATCCCCTCATTGCCGTGTGACCTTTCGTCGCTACTTTCGCGGACGGATAAACATTCATGGCGCAGACTTCAGGCGCCCACAGGGTTGCGAAGTCGTTTGTGCAAGGAGGTCGCCACTTAGGGCCAGGCGGAAATATAACGGTATAAGTTATTACTAGACAGTATGTTAAGGGTTTATGACTCCTCGCGATCGAAGGAAGATTGGCTCAGTCCGCCGGTAAGGTGGCCAAGAAGTTCCCTGACTCAGGCTGGATAAAAGTCTGCTCAGGACAGGTTTTATGACTGCCCTTCAGCAGCCTCCATCGGCTTGGGACCGCCACGACACTCCAGTCCTTCGCTTCCCGAGCGATTGGTAGGGCTCCTGGGCGCCTGGCCCCTCGATTGCTCCATAACGTCTGATACATGCCAAAACATCAACTTGCCGAAGCGCTGCTCGACAAAATCCGCACCCGTACCGTTCGCTCGGGGGTGATTGGTTTGGGCTACGTGGGTCTGCCGCTGGCTGTTGAATTCGCCCGCGCCGGTTACGCCACGACGGGCTTCGATCTCGACGCCACCAAGGTCCAGACGATTGAGGACGGACGGTCGTATATCGACGATGTGTCGACGGCGGACGTGGCCGACTTCCGAAAGCGAGGCCTGCTGCGCGCGACAACCGACTTCGACGTCCTGCGAGACATCGACACGGTCAACATCTGCGTGCCCACTCCGCTGCGCAAGACCAAGGATCCTGACCTCTCGTATATCGTGTCCGCAGCAGAGGAGATCGCCCTGCGACTGCACCCGGGGATGCTGATCATTCTCGAGTCGACGACCTATCCGGGCACGACCGACGAACTGGTCTTGCCGATTCTGGAACGCAGCGGCCTCAAGGCAGGCAAGGACTTCTTCCTGGCGTTCTCACCCGAACGCATCGATCCATCCAATCCGACCTTCGGCACCCACAACGTGCCCAAAGTCGTCGGCGGGATGACCGATGCATGTTCATCGCTGGCTCGGGAACTGTACGGTGCGGCCATCGCCCAGGTCGTGATGGTGTCGTCGCCTCGCGTAGCCGAGATGGTGAAGCTGCTGGAAAACACTTTCCGCGCCGTCAACATTGGGCTCGTCAACGAACTCGCCCTGATGTGCGACCGCATGGGCATCGATGTGTGGGAAGTGGTGAAAGCCGCTGCCACCAAGCCGTTTGGATTCATGCCGTTTTATCCCGGTCCTGGTCTCGGCGGACACTGCATACCAGTTGATCCTTTTTATCTCTCGTGGAAGGCAAGGCAGTCGGGGTTTGAAGCCCGGTTCATCGAGCTGGCTGGTGCCGTCAACGGCGCGATGCCGCACTACGTGGTGTCGCTGGTCTCGGATGCTCTTAACTCGATTCGCCTCCCGCTTCGAGGATCCAAGATCCTCGTCGCCGGGGTCGCCTACAAGCGCGACGTCGACGACATCAGGGAATCGCCGGCGCTCGATCTCTTAACCTTGCTCCAAGAGCGGGGCGCCGAGCTGTCATATTCCGACCCACATGTCCGAATGCTGCCCGCTCGCCACTGGCAGGGAGGGGTAGACATGAAGCACGTCGACCTGGCCACGGTGCCCAGCGGCACCTACGACTGCATCGTCGTCGTGACGGATCATTCGAAGTTCGACTATGCCGCGATTCAGCGCAGCGGCAAGGTTGTTGTGGACACACGGAATGCGATCAAGGAGCCGGGTCCCAACGTGGTGCGTCTGGGTGCCCCCCGGGTGGCGACCACGCCTGCCCTCGTCTGACTTATTGGTCTCTCGACCGAGAGTCAGACTTGCCAGGGCCGGTCTGGCCTCCTGAGCGGCGCGGTTTTGCGCACTTCTTGCACTAAAGTCACAGGAACGAGACAAAACTCTGCGCAAGGGGGATAAAAACTCCTTCGTTCCTGTTGACTTCCTAAACTCTGCCTCCGACAATTGTTCTTCAACGCAGGCGAGGTAGCCCGATAAATATTGTTCACGAAGGCCTTCCACCCGTGGTTCCCAGCACTGCGGGACGCGATTGCGTTTTCGTTTTGACCATCGAGGCACGGCAATGAGTAAGTCGGTGACGATGGTGGGTGTCAGCGCTGCCATCCGGGGTGTCGAGGAGGAAATCGATCACGCCGCCCGTTCCGACGCCAAGGTGCTCATCACCGGCGAGAGCGGAGTCGGCAAGGAGATCGTGGCGCGTTTGATTCACGAACGCAGCGCACGCGCCAGCGGTCCACTTGTCACGATCAACTGCGCGGGTTTTCCTGATTCGCTGCTCGAGTCGGAGCTCTTTGGTCACGTGAAGGGCAGTTTCACCGATGCCCACCGCGACAAGAAGGGCTGGTTGGAATCGGCCCACGGTGGCACCATCCTGATGGACGAGGTGGGCGAGATGAGCTTGCGGATGCAGGCCCTCCTCCTCCGCTTCCTTGAAACCGGCGAAATTCAACGCGTGGGGTCGGAGAGGAAGCTTCCGCCCCTCGATATCCGCGTCATCACCGCCACCCATCGCCGGCTCGTTGATCACATCGCCGACAAGACGTTTCGCGAGGATCTGTATTACCGGCTGAACGTGATCCACGTCGCCGTGCCCGCGCTGCGCGAGCGTCGCGACGACATCTTCGTGCTGCTCGATCACTTCCTGCGCATTTTCTCCGAAACACATCGGATGCCCATGCCCGAGGTGAAGGACGAAGCGCTCCAGGCATTTGTCTCGTACAACTGGCCTGGCAACGTGCGCGAGCTTCGCAATGTCGCCGAGCGCCTGGTGCTTCGCTGCCGCAGCGGCATCATCGGAATGGACATCCTGCCGGCGGAGCTTCAGCGCCAGGCGTCTCCATCGGTTGTCGCGGTTGCCGGACAGGTGGCAGCGGCGCCCGTCGCGGCCACGCATCAGGCGATGTTCGATCGACTGACGCGCGAGGGCGCATCGTTCTGGTCTGAAGTGTACGAGCCGTTCATGGCGCGCGATCTGACCAGGCACGAGGTGCGCGAGCTTGTCCGCCTTGGGCTCGAGCACACACGCGGGAACTACAAACTGCTTGTCACGGCGTTCAACATGGCGCCCGAGGACTATAAGAAGTTTCTGAATTTCCTCCGCAAATATCAGTGCCACGTGCCGTTTCAGCGCTTCCGGATGATGCCGGCTACGTTCCCCGCCCGCCCGAATCAGATCGTCAGCGCGTAGAGGCGTGTTCGGCGGGTCTAACCTTCGACTGCGCTCAGGTCACGCAGACCCGCCCTACGTACTTCCAGGTACGTAGGCCGGGTCTTCAGACCCGGCGATCGCGCGTACACTAATCCGCGATGACACGTGTCCTCGTGACCGGTGGCGCCGGCTTTATCGGCAGCCACCTGGTCGACTCCCTCCTGACCGACGGTCACGACGTGACGGTCGTCGACAACTTCGATCCCTTCTACGCGCGAACGATCAAGGAACAGAACCTCGCCGCTGGTCAGTCAAGCAGCCGCTGGCGACTTGTCGAAGCAGACCTCCGCGATCGCCACGCCCTGGATCAACTCGACGTCGTTTTTGACGTGATCGTCCACCTGGCCGCGAAAGGCGGCGTTCGACCTTCTATCGAGGACCCAAAGACGTACCAGGACGTCAATGTGGCGGGTACGCAGAACGTGCTGGAGTTTGCCCGCAGCCGCGACATCCCCCAGTTCGTCTTCGCATCGTCTAGCAGTGTCTATGGCGTCAATCCGCGCGTGCCGTGGAGCGAGGAGGATCACGTCCTTCAGCCGATCAGCCCCTACGCGAGCACCAAGGTCAGTGGCGAGCTGCTCGGACATGTCTACAGTCATCTGTACGGCATGCGCTTCATCGCGTTGCGATTCTTCACCGTCTATGGACCGCGGCAGCGTCCAGACCTGGCCATCCACAAGTTCGCGCGTCTGATGCGCGAGGGGAAGCCGGTGCCGATGTTTGGCGACGGGTCTACGCGACGCGACTATACCTTCGTCGATGACGTCGTCCAGGGCGTGCGTGCGGCGATGACCTATCAGGGCTCCAGCTACGAAGTGATCAACCTGGGGAACGATCGCACGGTGAGTCTGCGCGAGATGATCGAAGGACTCGAGCAGGCGATGAGCGTCAAAGCCATCGTCGCGCCGATGCCCGAGCAGCTCGGTGACGTCCCGCAGACGTGGGCGAACATCGAGAAGGCTCGAAAGCTTCTCAACTACGCGCCTCGGACGAGCTACCCAGAGGGCGTCCGCAAGTTTGTCGCGTGGCTGGACGCTGATCGCCGGGTCTGAAGACCCGGCCTACGTACTGATCGCCGGGTCTAAAGACCCGGCCTGCGTACCGAACGCCGGGTCTGAAGGCGCCCGGAATAAAGTCCCGGCCTACGTACCGTCCGTACCTAGAGCTGGTTTCAAACCCGCCCGGAGATCGGCTACGTACCAGCCGTACGTAGGGCGGGTTTTCAAACCCGCCTGGCGATCGGCCGATAAGGTAGGTGATGACGTCCGAGACCGAACTCCAGCCCGACGCGTGGCTTTACACCCGTGAGGACGAGTCGGTCCGTGTCGAGGTGCACGAGGACGCCGGGGTGTGGGCGGCTTCAATCACGGGGCCTGGCACGGAAAATCGCCTGCGCGTTTTTCACGACCAGTCAACCTTCGACACCTTCCGTGCCGAGCACAACCGGGAACTTCTGAGTAAGGGGTTCAGGCTGCGAGCGATGTCCGAGCGCCGCACGGGTGAGACTCGAACGAATCCCCCCGCCACGGTCATTCGTCACGAACGCCGGCGTCGGTAGGCGATTTCGGCGGGTCTAAAGACCCGCCCTACGTACGAGCCCCACGTACGAGCCCTACGTACGAGGCCTACGTACGACCCGGCGGGTTTGAAAACCCGCCCTACGTACGAATCGTACGTAGTACGTAGGCCGGGTCTTCAGACCCGGCGTATCGGTTAATTTGCGAGGACGGAACGGCCGGGCAAGGGGAACAGCATCATTCGCCGGCCGGAGGGAAGAAATCGACACTCTTGCCCGACGCTGTGCTCGAGCTGATGAGCTGCTAACTCATGCTCGACGACCGCCAGCAGGTCCTGTTTCCTGACGGACGACAGGTAGAGCGCTCCGAGCTGCTCGGCGTCGCGCTCGAGCCCGATATCTCTTGGCCCAATCACAATCGCGGGGATGCCCAGGCTCTGGGCGTGCGCGGCCAGGTGGAGGCCGTTGTACTCACCGAGCTTGAGTTCGGACACCACCATGTCGGGGCCTAAGCTCAGGAGGCTTTTGGCTTCGGCGAAGGTCGAGACCAGCGCCACCTCATAGCCGGCGTTATCGAACCACGTGCCGAGCGTGCTACGCACATCGTGGCCTTGCGCGACGACGACAACCCCGTGCCTCAAGCCCATAGATACCCTGCGGGTCAACGGCAGCAAATCACCTGCCAGGTGAAGTTCTGGCCAGGTCCAGAACATTTGACGACCGGAACTGCACAGAAACGTTTTTGTTTTGATGCCGTTGCGCCCTTGACGATGAGGTAACGTCGATTTCCGCCTCAAGCGCAAGAGCGCCCCAGGGGTCGAGAGAAGTCGCCCCAACGCGAGATAAGTCGCATCCGCGGAACTTACTGAACTACTCCTGATGCCGGGTCTAAAGACCCGGCCTACGTACCGATGGTCATCCGTTCGTACGTGGGGCGGGTCTTTAGACCCGCCGTTCCCATTGGGCGGGTTTTCAAACCCGCCGTGCACGTGGCAGCTCATGGCGTCTTGAACCTGTCGAGGAGGCCGCGCATTCGACGGTCGAGCTCGTTGCGCAGCCCTCGTTTGACCGCCGAGGCAGCATCTATCGAGAGCCGCGGGTTCCCGAGGGTGCCCCCCAGCCGAGCTGGCAGAACGATGCGATTGCCGTCTCTGGTGTACCTCGCAAGATCGGTCCCGGCTTCCTTCGAGAGATCTTCAGAGAGCGACAGGTCCACACGTCCGTCGATGGCCTTGGTGTCGAGCGCAATCGTGCCCTGGCCAACCATGTCCGCGTCGGGTGACCGAAGAGAAAAGGCGTCGGCCGAGACGACACCGTTGCCGATCGAAATCCGCGAGTCAATGCGACTGAACTTGTCGGTGGCCGGAGGCGAGGCGGTCGCGGGGCGTCCGAAGAAGACGATGACCGTGCGAACCAGATCAAGACGATGAATCGAGCCGTCCGTGACGGTGATGTTGCCCGTGCCGCGGGCGGACGCGAGGATCGACGAGAAGTCGTTCCCTCGACCGGTCACGGTGCCGTTCGCCGTGAGGCGTCCCGTGATGCTGCCTTCGGCTCCGCCGAACGCAGCAAGTTGCGCTGCGTCAAGCGCCGTAAAGTGCGACGTGATCTTCATCGACGTGTCGTCGCGCAGATCCACGTCCACGTCGCCGTCGTAGCGCCCGCCGAACACTCGAAACTGGGTCGGTGAGAGCGACAGACGCGAGCCGATCACCCGAACGACGGTGGTCAGTCCCTGCATCTCGAGCCCTGCCGCGGTCGCCTGTTCCGCAGAAATCTGCGCGGTGATCCGGCCGGTGAAGGCCTGTGGAGCTGCTGCGCTCTGGTTGGGTGCAGATGGGGGCGCGAAGGCGGCCGCGAGCGCGACAAGATCGTCGAGATTCAGACGCGCGGCCGAAGCAGTGATTGCGGCATCGATGACCGGCGTCAGTGTGATCGTGCCGCCGGCGGTGATCGTCGTTCCTGCTGCGGTGACCGACAGAGACGAAAGCGTGAGGGTATCGTCGGCAAGCGATGACCGGGCCGAGACCGTGACGTCGCGACCGCGGCTGGCGAACGTGACGTTGCGCAGACTGATGTCGCGAATCGAACCCACAGTCAGTCCAGACGAAGCTGGGCTCGTGTCCGGAAAATCAACCGGGTTGATTTTCAGCGCAACCGGGAAAGGCAATTCGAGACGGCTATCCGCGATCGCGACCTCGGCATCGTCTATGCGACGCGAGAGCAGGCTGCGCAGTCCCGTTGAGAGCGCGACCGATGCCAGCGTGATGTTGGTCGGGTCGCCGATGGTGACGCTGTCCATGTGAACGCCGATCCGCGGGTAGAACTGCGCGGTGACCGAGCCGATGTGAACCGGCGTTCCGAGGCGCGTCGACGCTTGCTGTTCGAGGGCGAGGCGGATGCCGTCACCGCTCAGGAGCCAGTAGACGGCACCGACCGCGCACGCTGCGGCGACGAGCAGACACCCGAGGAGCCAGGGCAGAAGACGGCGAATCACGTCGGCTATCATCGCCGGGTCTGAAGACCCGGCCTACGTGATTTTTAAGGGGACCCGGCCTGCGTGATAGGGGGACCCGGCCGCCGTGATAGGGGATCTGCAAATAGGGGTCGGGAGTCATTTAAAGGGGACAGTCGGTCCGAGAATGCCCGAGTTGCCCGACATCCTGCTGTACCTTTCCGCGCTTCGGCCACGCGTGGTGGGTCGGACGATCGAGAAGATCAGGCTCGCGAGTCCATTCCTGTTGCGCTCGATCGACCCGCCGCTCTCCGCCGCAGAGGGCCGCCGCGTGACAGGGCTGAGCCGGCTCGGCAAACGCGTGGTGTTCGAGCTCGAGGGCGAGGTCTTTCTGGTCTTCCACCTGATGATTGCCGGGCGTTTCCGGTGGAAGGCCCGTGGGGCGAAGATTCCCGGCAAGGTCGGTTTGCTGGCGCTCGACTTCCAGGACGGGACGCTCGTCCTGACCGAGGCCGGTACCAAGCGGCAGGCGTCACTTCACGTCGTTGCTGGACGCGCGGCGCTTGCGGGTCACGATCCGGGAGGCGTGGACGTGCTCGAGGCGGACCTCGCGACGTTCGCGGCAGCACTTCAGAGGGACAATCACACACTCAAGCGCGCGCTTACCGACCCGCATATCTTCAGCGGCATCGGCAATGCCTACTCCGACGAGATTTTGCACGCGGCGCGCCTGTCTCCGTTCAAACAGACGCAGGCGCTTTCAGACGAAGAGGTTCAGCGACTGCGTGACGCTACGCAGCGGACGCTTGCGATGTGGATCGAGCGTCTGCAACGGGAGGCTGGCGAGCAGTTTCCCGAGAAGGTGACGGCGTTCCGTCCGGAGATGGCGGTGCACGGACGATATGGACAGCCGTGCCCGGCTTGCGGGTCGCCTGTGCAGCGGGTGGTTTACGCGAGCAACGAAGCCAACTACTGCGCGACGTGTCAGACAGGGGGCCGTCTGCTCGCGGATCGGTCGTTGTCGCGTCTGCTCAAGGACGACTGGCCGGGAACGCTCGATGAACTCGAGCGCCGGCGCACCGATCGCCGGGTCTGACGGACCGCTGAAACAGCCGCTGTCAGCCGGGTCTAAAGACCCGGCCTACGTACGTAGCCTCCGTACGTAGGGCGGGTCTTTAGACCCGGCGAAACCCGCCGAACCCCGCCGTCGGGAAATTCAACCCGGTTGATTTTCAGGTTTTTCTACGCGGGCTTTCGGGCGGACAGGTTCAGGCGCCAGTAGTCGAGCTCGAACGCGGGGTCGTCTTTCGCGTACTGGGCTACGAGGACGTCCATAAAACGCGACTGAAGGCCCGGGTCGGGAATCTGCGCCAGATAGGGGCGGCAGACGATGTGAGTCGCGAACTCTTTGAACGCGTCCGCTGACGGAAACGTGACCGGCGCGTAGGCCTCGCTGGTATCAACCGCCACGAATCCGGCCGCAGCAAGCCGGCGAGCGGT
>Ga0075420_100005062_pt1 | contig 11572 bp, 9 predicted proteins | sample SoiMetdeltSBSDD4_FD_75296 | JGI IMG/M metagenome (GOLD analysis project Ga0075420, IMG submission 75296) | Bulk soil microbial communities from a Populus tree surrounding site in Tennessee, USA - Soil MetaG P. deltoides SBSDD4 | ecosystem: Environmental > Terrestrial > Soil > Tree plantation... | reverse complement strand
TGTTTGCCGCGCTCACCGCGTACCTCGCCTACAAGGGGCGCTCGACCGAATCGACCTCCCTGGCGGCCGCGCCCGAGGAGGCGACGTTGGACATTGAGGCGCCACCGACATTTGCCACCAAGCTTCTTTGGATTGCGCTCGCCGCTTGCCCCTCGATGTTGATGCTTGCCACGACAAACCACATGTCCCAGGACGTGGCGGCGATCCCCTTTCTTTGGGTCCTGCCGTTGAGCCTATACTTACTGAGCTTCATCCTCACTTTCGACGCTCGCGGCTGGTACCAACGGAACATCTTTTTGGTGTTGCTTGCGCCGGGGCTGGGCGGCATGGCCTACCTCCAATGGTCGAACGCGAGCGAATTGAAGATGCAATGGACGATCGCCGCGCTTTCGGCGGGCTTCTTCATCTGTTGCATGGTTTGTCACGGTGAGCTCGCCTCGCGCAAGCCGAGTCCGCGTTATTTAACATCGTTCTACCTGGCGCTGAGCGTAGGCGGGGCGATTGGTGGCCTGTTCGTAGGCGTGGTCGCACCCTATCTATTCCAGAACTACTTCGAATTGCCAATCGCACTTGCTTTCTGCGGACTGCTTGCTTACATCGTCGCCATTGAAGAGCCTGGCTTCACGTGGCGTCAGGCGGCGGTCACACTGCCTTCGTTCGCGCTGCTTGCGGGAATGGCTGGGCTGTGGATCTTCCTGGGAGTCAGCATTCGCGACAGCGTGAAGGGCTATCGCCTGGTGACGCGCAACTTCTATGGGACGCTTCGCGTGCGCCAGACAGGCACCGGCAGCGGCTGGGAAGACTATCGCACGCTACTCCATGGTGCGATCAACCACGGCGAACAATGGATGCATCCGGCGCGGCGGCGTGAGTTGCTCACCTACTATTGCCCCGACACGGGCATCGGCCGCGCGATGCGCGTGCGTAAGGAAGGCGTTCCGCAGAAGGTGGGCGTGCTCGGACTGGGAGCTGGCACGATGGCCGCCTTCGGACGGAAGGGCGACGATCTTACGTTCTATGAGATCAATCCAGTGGTGCCAAAGATCGCCACTACCGAGTTCTCTTTCTACCCGGACACCCCATCGACGAAGCGCATCATTATGGGCGATGGCCGTCTGTCGCTCGAACGGCAGTCGCCACAGAACTTCGACGTGCTGATGATGGACGCCTTTTCGGGCGATTCGATTCCGGTGCACCTGGTGACCAAGGATGCGTTCCAGCTGTACTTCCGCCACTTGAAACCGGCCGGATACCTGGTGATGCACATTTCGAACAAGTATCTGAATCTCGAACCAGTATTGGCGAGCATAGCCGGCGAGCTCAAGAAGACGGCGATGGTCGTGGAAACCGAAGAGGATGAATCTGGCGATTGCTTCGGCACGACCTTCATCGTGATGGCTCATACGCCGGAGGCTTTCCAGACGGCGCCGTTCGCCGGCATCACCGCGCATCCCAAAACGCGCGACGGTGTCGGCACATGGACAGACGACTATTCCAATCTGTTCCGGATTCTCAAATAGCAGGCGTGGAGCAGTGGTAGCATGTGGCGCATGTCCACCAGGCGAGCGTTTATCACCTCTTCGGCCGCGGCGGCTGTTTCTTCGGCCTACGCCCAACCCAACAACCCGCCGGTAAACGTCGTCGTCATTCTCTGCGACGATCTCGGCTATGGGGACCTGGGCTGTTATGGCTCTCCTATTGCCACGCCTAACATCGATTCGCTGGCCCGCGATGGCATGCGGTTCACTCACTTCTATTCCGGCAATCCAGTCTGCTCGCCCTCTCGCGCCGCGCTGCTCACGGGCCGCTATTGTGTGCGCGCGGGCGTACCGCTCGTTCTGTTTCCCCGCGATAAGGAGGGGATGCCCACCTCTGAGATCACGATGGCGAACGTGCTCAAGAACGCCGGATATGCCACACAGGTTGTCGGCAAATGGCACCTCGGGCACCTTGCGCCCTACCTGCCCACGTTTCGTGGATTCGACCACTACTTCGGCATCCCGTACTCAAACGACATGAGCCCGCGCTGGCTGATGGATGACACCAAGGTATTGGAGGAGAACGTTGGCCTGGAGGACCTCACGCCGCGCTACACCGAGCGGGCCGTGAAGTTCATCGAGTCGTCCAAAGGCAAGCCGTTCTTCCTCTATATGCCACACACATATCCGCACATCCCCTTGGCGGCGAGCAAGCGTTTCCAGGGCAAGTCGCCGCAAGGGATCTATGGCGATGTGCTGCAGGAATTGGATTGGAGCGTAGGCGAGATTCTGGCGGCGTTGAAGCGTACGGGCGCCGAGCAGAACACGCTTGTCGTATTCACCTCCGACAACGGGCCCTGGTTTCAGGGATCGCCGGGCCGTCTTCGTGGACGCAAGGGGATGACGTGGGAAGGCGGCCAGCGGGTACCCATGCTCGCGCGGTTGCCCGGACGGATCGCGAAGGGGAAGGTGAGCGACAACCCGTGCGGCATTTGGGACCTCATGCCAACCGTTTGCAGTCTCACCGGGGCCGCGCGGCCGAGCGTGAAACTGGATGGCGTGGATCTGACGCCGGTGCTTACCGGAAAGGTGAAGACGCTCGAACGTGAGCCGATGTTGATCTTCGATGGAATGGATCTACAGTGCGCCCGCTGGGGCCGCTGGAAGCTGCACGTTGCGCGGCGCAATCACGTGATCTACAGCCCGCCCCCGCCGGCGGGAGTGCTGACGTTGCCCATCCGTGCCGAGTTGTACGATGTCATTACCGACGTGGACGAAAGCTATAACGTGGCAGCAGGAAATCCCCAGGTTGTGCAGGAGATCCAGGGCCTCGTCGAACGTATGATGGAAGGGATGCCAGAGGCAGTTCGCGCCGCTCGCGCGGCTGTTTTGAAGCGGCCCACCATAGTGCCACCTTCGGGCGCACTGCCACGCCCGGAAGCGAATTGAACGAAAGGATCTCTCGATGAAACTACTTTTTTTCCTTCTGCTGGCGGCTGCCGGATTCGCGGCCGACCCGGGGTTTCAACCCCTGTTCAACGGGAAGACGCTGGACGGTTGGATGCTAGTGGGCGGCAAAGGCAGGGGCTATGTAGTCGAAAACGGCATTCTGGTCTGCCCGGCCGACGGCGGAGGGAATCTACTCACCGAGCGCGAGTACGCCAATTTCGTGTTGCGCTTTGAATTCCGGATGGAGCCGGGCGGCAATAACGGCGTAGGGATCCGCGCACCTAAGGAAGGTGATGCGGCCTATGCCGGGATGGAGATCCAAATCCTCGACCACAAGGACGCCCGGTACGCAGGCAGATTGCGGCCAGCGCAGCATCATGGCTCCATCTATGACGTGATTGCTGCTACCAAGGACGCGCTGAAGCCGGCAGGCGAATGGAACCAGGAAGAGATCACTGCCAACGGCCCGCAAGTCGAGGTAAAGTTGAATGGCGAAGTAATCACGAAAGGTGACCTTAGTACTATTCAAGACCCTCAAATTGTCGCCAAGCACCCAGGGATTCGGCGTACGAAAGGGCACTTGGGATTCCTCGGACACGGGACAAAGGTGGAATTTCGAAATGTTCAAATAAAAGAAATAAAATGACTTATCTTTGCCCCGCGGTCATGTAGGAAGATCTGCTTTAAAGTTGATGAGAAATACCTCCAAAGATGGGATAAACTAGCCTTGCTAGTAGTAGTAGGCATGAACTCTGAGGTCCCGACGCAAATCTACGTAGGCATCTCTCACGAAGCCGAGATGTAACCGATACGAAGAGACGTGAGAATGGTAGCGATCAAGGGAACGAATACGGATTGGCCGATGCAATTAGCCGTGTTCAATCGGAACTTGGCACTGGATCGCGTGGGAGGAGACGAAGAACTTCTCCGCGAAGTGGCACAACTGTTTCTTCAGGAATACCCGTCGTTGATGGGCCAGTTGGAAGAAGCGGTGGCACACGGCGACGCGGGCCGTGTGATGGAAGCCGCGCACACTATGAAGGGCTCGCTGGCCACGCTTGGCGCGGAAGCGGGAACTCAGATTGCTCAAGAACTGGAAACCATGGGACGCCATCGCATGCTGAGCGGTTCGCGGGAAACCTGCCGCGCGCTAGCCGCGCAATTGTCCGAGCTCCAAAACGAGCTTGAAAAAGTCGCTGCCGGCACTTAGAGTTCCGCCTCTCCACGCCGCCCCAAGAGGCCTGTTTACTGGGTCTCAAAAACGGGCCATGCTATAGTGAAAACTCACATTCACATGGTTCCAACCGAGGCTAGAGAGATTGTCTGCGCGCATAGCCCGGACTCCGACGATGCGTACATGTTCTACGCAATGGCGACGCGAAAGGTGCGCTCGCGCTTCGTTCAGGTGTCCCACGTACTGTCCGACATCGAGACCTTGAACCGGAAGGCGATGGAGGGCGCCTACGAGCTGACAGCGATCAGCTACCACGCCTATCCTTATGTCGCGGACAAGTACCAGTTGATGGCCAGCGGTTCGAGCGTGGGCGACGGGTACGGCCCGTTGCTCATTTCGGCCCGAAATATGGACCCGTCCGAGATTAAGGGAAAACGCATCGCCATTCCCGGCAAATTGACTACGGCGTTCCTGACATTGAGCCTATTCGAACCGGATTTCATCCCCGTGGTGACACCGTTCGACAAGATTCCCGACGCAGTACGCGATCATACAGTGGACTTGGGCCTGGTGATCCACGAGGCGCAATTGACATTCGCCAAAGGCGGTTTCCATTGCATCGCCGACCTCGGCAAATGGTGGAAGCAGAAATACAACCTCCCGCTTCCGTTGGGCGCCAACGCCCTGCTGCGGTCGTTGCCCGACGATATCAAGAGCGAATGCTGCCGGATGATGAAAGAGAGTATCCAGCACGCCTTCGACCACCATGAAGAGGCGCTGAACTACGCCATGCAGTTCGCGCGCGAAATGGAAACCCCGCTGGCCGATAAATTCGTCGGAATGTACGTAAACCACCATACGATCGACTGCGGCGAGGAAGTGCCCGCGGCGGCCCAGAAGCTGCTCGATATGGGTTTCGAGGCGGGAATCCTGCCGACCCGTGTCGCGGTCGAATTCGTCCGGTAAACCGTCTCGCTGCAACCTGCGCGTGGGCCGCGGTGGTCTAATCAAAATATGTTCATCCGATCTCTGTCTGCTCTGGTGCTGATCGCTTTCGCCCTGCTGGCTCAAGATGGGTCCAAACAGGTAATCAAGATGCTGAAGGACGTCGGCAAGGACGGTGGTCCGCAGGCAATCGAGCGCGTGAAACCGTATTTGAACGACGGCAACGTGGAGGTTCGGCGCGAAGCCGTTACGGCGCTGGTGCGTATGGGCGGGCTCGGCGGTTTGGATCTGCTGGTAGCGGCCACCAAAGATCCCGACGAGGAGATTCAAATCCGGGCGGCCGACGGACTGGTGAACTTCTATTTGCCGGGGTATATCGAGTTCGGGCTCACCGCGTCGCTCAAGCGGGCGGGCACCAGCCTGAAATCCAAGTTCTCCGACACGAACGATCAGGTCATTCCAGCCTACGTGGAAGTGCGCGAAGACGTCGTGCTGGCGCTGGGCGCTTTGGCTCGAGGCGGCATCTCTGAGCAGTCCCGGGCCAACGCGGCGCGCGCGGTGGGTGTACTGCGGGGACGGGCGGCAATACCGGATCTGGCCGAGGCGGTCAAGAGCAAGAAGGGGCAGGTGATCTACGAATGCCTGGTGGCGTTCCAGAAGATAGGCGACCCGGCCGCGGCAGATTCTTTCTCGTTCCTCCTGCGCGACCTCGACGAAAAGGTTCAGATCGCCGCCATCGAAGCCACGGGGCAGTTGCGCAATAAGAGCGCCATTCCAAGGCTTCGTGAGGTGCTCGGCGACAGCAAGAGCGTAAAGGTGAAGCGCGCGGCGTTGATCTCATTGGCGAAGCTGCCCGACGAAGCCAGCCGGCCGGTGTTTGAGCAGTTCATTCTGGACCGGGACGATGGTTTGCGTGCTGCCGCCGGGGAGGGGTTCGCGCGGCTGAAGAATCCCGAAGACGCGGTACGAATGGTGAAGCTCTTCGACGAGGAGAAGAAGATGAGCCCACGGTTGAGCCTCGCCTTCGCCGCCGTGATGCTAGGCAAGCGCGATTTGGGCGAATTGAGCCCGCTGCAGTACCTGGTGAACACGCTGAACTCCTATTCTTGGCGGGGCATATCACAGGCCTTTCTGATCGAACTTTGCCGGGAACAGGATATTCGAGAGGCACTCTATCCGGTGATGCACGAAAGGACGAAGGAAGAGAAGATTTACCTCGCCGACGTGCTTGCGCGCACCTATTCTGACGACGCGCGGCCCGCGCTCGAGAAGTTGAGCCAGGATGGAGAAACAGAAGTGGCCCAGGCAGGAGCCCGGGCCATTCGGACTTTGGGGATGAAGCAGTAGCTTTCCAGCAGGCGGAAAGCGGAAGAAAAGCCTTACTTGGCCTTCTTCTGTTTCTGCTGACCGACGCGTACTTTGAACTGCCGCTGCATCATTTCGGAGTGGGCCTTCCAGTCGTAGCGGCTGCGAACATCGGCGACGTAGGCGTCGACATCGGCGCCCTTTGGCAAGACGGCTACAACCGTGGCGGTCTGCGTGCCATCCGGGCTTGAGATCTTAAAGCGGCGTGCGTTCGGAATTCCCATAACTTTTCTAGTGTAGCATGGCCTATGTTGGACGCAATTTAACCGCCCGAGGCGTGGCCCATGCCGCGCGGAGCGGCAAGGATGGCGCGGACTTTGCCCAGAAATGCGCTCAAGGTGAAGGGCTTCTGTAAGAATTCGAAACCTTGTGAAAGCTGCGCCGAAGAAAGAGCGGACTGGCCCGTATAGCCGGAGATGAACATCACCCTGATCCCGGGCCGTTGGGCCGACAGTTGACTGGCGAGATCGACTCCGCCCATTCCGGGCATGACGACATCAGTAACAAGCAGGGGAATCACACCCCAATAAGCGCGCGCCTTTTCGAGCGCTTCTTCACCGCTCGACGCTTCGATGACTTCGTATCCTTCGCGCGTGAGTACTTTGCCCATAAGTGCGCGGATCCCGTCTTCGTCGTCGACGACGAGGATGGTTTCCTTGGGCGCTGGGGGAGCAGTGACTTCCTCCGGCGGGTGGATGCCGGCTTGTTCCTCCTCCGCGCAAGGGAGAAAGATCGTGACCGTCGTCCCGACCTGATAGTCGCTCTCGACCATCGCGTCGCCGCCGGTTTCGCGGAGGAAGCGGTAGAAACGCGCAAGCTCTTCGCTGTTTTGCTCGCCGCTAAGACTGGGCGCGAAGAGGCTGGAGCGCGCCTCAGGGTGGAGGGCGATGCCGGTGTCACGAATCTCGATGCGCATGTAGGCGGGTTGGCTGAGAGCTCCGTCGGAACGCGTGGTGGTGGCCTCGCGGTGGTCCATACGGGTCGCGAGAGTAATCGAGCCTCCCGCCAACATAGCCGATGAAGCGCGGCGAACCAGAAGTTCGAGTCCCAGACGCAGGCGATCGGGGTCGGTGCGGACGAGCGTATCAGGGCTGCCTGTCTGGACATGGATTTGGATGGCATCGCCGGCCATAACGGCGAGCGAATCCCGCCATTCGGCAAGAAGAGGAGCAAGATGAACAGGCCGGGTTTCAGGCTCCGATTCGCGGCGCGTGCTGGCCGCCAAATGGGAGGTGAGCGTGGAGAGCCGATCGCCAGCGGCGAGTATCTCCAAAACATGGGCGCGCAGTGGATTGTCGGTTTCGAGCCCGTGCAGCAACTCCTCTCCGTAGCCGGAAAGGATCATGAGCAAGTTGTTCGAATCGTGGACGATGCGGCCGGCCAGGTCGTGCAGAGCCTGGACGCGTTCGCCCTGCGAGCCGAGCCGGGAGATTTCGTATTCGGCGGTGACGTCAAGGGTGAGGCCATGAACGCGAATGGGAGCGCCCGAGTCGTCGCGGATGACAGTCCAGTGATCACGCAGGCGGCGCGAGTGGCCTTCTTTCGCCGGCGTGCCGTAGTCGCAGGAGCGGAACGCAGCGCCTCGAAGCGAATGTTCCCAATAGCCCTTCAAGCGGGCCATGTCGCCCGAATGCAGGCGGGCACTCCAGAACTCGGCGCCTTCACACCAAAGCTCGGCGTCGAGGCCCATCGCAGTGGCGGCCTGGGAATCGACGCTAATAAAGCGCATGGTCGCCGGATCAAGCTCCCAATTGAATGCGGGAAGGGCGGATATCAGGCTGCGAAGCCGATCGAGCTCGCTTTCGGCGGAGGCGCGCGCCTGTTCGGCGGCTTCAGTGGATTCCTCGACGGTGAGCAGCACTTCGAGTTTGGCGAAGTCGTCCCAATCGCGGAAGGGACGCAAACCAAAGCGCATCCAGCGGCCGTCGGCCTGCATGCTCAGCTCGCTCATGGCTTCGGTGCGCCTACCGGCGAGCATTTCCGGCACGGCGGCACGCAGGACCTCGCTTGGCAGCAATTGCTCAACCGGTGGATCGCCCATGGTAAGTGGATCCAGATTGAACATGTTACGGAGCGCGCGATTACTGATTTGAACGGTTCCCTCGGGGCCGATGATGCCCAGACCCGATGGGACCGCAGCCATAATTTCCTGGTAGTATCGGCGTTCGGCCTCCAATAGAGAGAGGAGGCGCGCAACTTCGCGCGGACTCCACATCTCCTGCTCTCTACGAATCATCAAATTCCCTCTTCAGCTAGTTTCTGGGCTGGACGCTGGGCCCAGCAAGGGTACTTTCGAGTGGGAAGTAGTGGTACGGAGTACCGTACCCCCGAGGGAAGGGTAATAGGGACTACTCGTAGTTTCGGGAGTTCACGAGTGGTCCGCCAGACTGCGGTCCGCCAGTTCACCAAAGATAGGAAGGCGAAAGTTTTGGCGTTGATGCGTCTTCACCATCATGAAGATACCCGTGGCAACGAGGGCGAAATGGAGAAGAGTCTTGATGCTGAACGCGGAGCGCCCGTGCCAGAAGAACGGAGCAACTCCCCAATCGATAATCAACCAGGCGACGAAAAGATAGAGGCCCTGAAATGCGTGAAATCGCGCATTGCGGTCATTCTGAAAGCGTTCGGCGGCGAGGACAAACACGCTGGCGAGCCATCCGAAGCCAGGCAGATAGCACAGCGTCGTCCAAGTGCGATCGTTGATCGAATCGGTAAAATCCTTCTTTGCGGATGCGGGACCGGTGGAGCGCTCTGTCTTCGGAGCCGCTTCCGGCTGTACTGAGCCACACTGCCAGCAGTAGGCGTCAGTGGCAGACACCTGGCCACCGCATTGTGTACAGTACGGCATTCGCCTTCAATCCCTGCAATAGTGTACGACAGCGAACCGGCACAAGTTCCCCTGGGTGCGTGGGTTCTAGCCCAGATCGGAGTACTGACGGCGAAGCTTCGCCAGTTCCGCCTTTAATTCTCCGGTGAGCGTTCCAACCTCCGATTTGCCATATAGATTATTGATTTCGTTGGGATCTTTAACCAGATCGAAGAGTTCCCAATATTCTCCCTCGCTGTAGTAGTGAATCAGCTTGTGGGTGCGCGTGCGGACACCGCGATGCGGTCCGATTCGGTGGGGAGTGAAGAAAGCGAAGCTGGGATCGGACATCGCCTCTTTGCCTTTGCCCGCGAGCACCCAGGAGTTTTCGTAATAGGCGTAGTACATCGAGGTGCGCCAATCGCCTGGCGTGGAGGATTCGAGCACCAGGCGGAGGCTGCGGCCCTGCATCTCCCCGGGGATGGGGCATCCAGCGTAGTCGAGGATGGTGGAAGCATAGTCGATGTTGAGGGCAAAGGCATCGGTGGTTCGGCCAGAAGGGATGCCGCCGGGCGGACGGACGATGAGCGGGATGCGCAGGGCGGGCTCGTACATGAAGCGCTTGTCGTACCATCCGTGATCCCCTACGAAGAAGCCGTTATCTGTGGTGTAGATTATGAGCGTGTTGTCGTACTGATCTGTCTTGCGCAAGTGATCGAGCACGCGGCCGAGGTTGTCGTCGACGCCGGCGATGGCGCCGTAGTAGTCCTTGACGAAGCGTTGATAGATCCAGCGTTTCTTGGCGGCTGCGTCGAGGCCCTTAGGGATTTCCTTCTTATAGTCGGGCTCCAGGGAGAGATCGAAACGCATGTCTTCCGCGGCGGCGGCGATCTTGCGCGTCGAATAGTCATCGTCGAAAGTAGCTGGATACGGAATTTCGACGCCGTCATAGAGTTTGGCGTGGCGCGGTGGAGGAAGGAATGGACGGTGCGGCGCTTTGTGCTGATAGACGAGGCACCAGGGCTTATCCGTGCCGGCCTGTTCGAGGAAGCGGAGGGCGAGATCGGTGGTGACGTCGGAGGCGTAGCCGGTGAATTTCTTGCGCTGTCCGTTTTCAATCAACTCGGGATCGAAGTAGACACCCTGGCCCGGGAGCACACACCAGTAGTCGAAGCCTTGTGGATCGTCGGACATGTGCCACTTGCCGACAAGCGCGGTCTTGTAGCCGTTGGCCTTGAGGACGCGTGGATAGGTGGGTAGATTCTGGTTCAGGTGTTCTTCTTGGCCCTTCATTTCGGAGTTGCCGAGGATGCGGTTGCGATGCGAATAGGTGCCGGTGACGGTGGCGGCTCGTCCGGGCGCACAGAGAGAATTCGTACAGAACGCATTGGTGAAGCGAACGCCTTCGGAGGCAAGACGGTCGAGCACTGGAGTGCGGACCAGCGAATTGCCGTAGCAGCCGAGGGCGCTGGTGGCGTGATCGTCGGTCATGACGAACAGGACATTGGGGCGTCTGGCGGTACGTCTGGTGGAGCAGGCAGCCAGGCCTGCTCCGAGTCCCGCGGCGAGGGCTTGGCGGCGATTCATTTCCTTATCCTTTGCATGTCACCCAAGAAGAAGTGGACGACGAGCAGTGCGATGAGATGAAAGCTCCCCATGATGAGAAACACAGGCGTGTAACCGAAGTGCGTGACGATGTAGCCGGGCAGCAGCGCGGAGAATATGACGCCACCGAGTCCCCCGAGGCAGCCGCCGATGCCGGTGACAGACGCCGTGGCGGCTTTGGGAAACACGTCGGACGTTGTCGTATACAGATTAGCCGACCAGCCCTGATGCGCGGAGGTGGCGAGGCTGACCAGAACGACGGCGAAGACGGCGTTGTCGGCAAGGACGCTCATTGCGGCGACGGGCATGCACGCGGCGCAGATGCCGAGAGCTGTTTTACGAGCCTTGCCGGTTGGCCAGCCGCGCCGGATAAGCGCGCCCGAGATCCAGCCGCCGCCAACACTACCAAAATCGGCCATGAGATAGATAAATGGGAGTGCCCAGGCAATCTCAGTCATCTTGAATTTGCGCACGTCGAACAGGTAGGGCGGAAGCCAGTTCAAATAGAACCACCAGACGGGATCGGTGAAGAACTTGGCAAGTGCGAAACCCCAAGTCTGTTTATAGGTAAGCGCCTGCGCCCAGCCGATTTTGGGTTCGTTGACCGCTTCCGCGGCGTCGCCCAGAATGTAAGCGCGCTCGGCTTCGTTAACGCTCGGGTGCCGTTCGGGACGTTGGTAGGTCCACAGCCACAGCACGATCCAGACGAGCCCCAGCGATGCGGTAAGGATGAAGCAGGCGCGCCAGCCA
>Ga0075420_100005061_pt1 | contig 11572 bp, 12 predicted proteins | sample SoiMetdeltSBSDD4_FD_75296 | JGI IMG/M metagenome (GOLD analysis project Ga0075420, IMG submission 75296) | Bulk soil microbial communities from a Populus tree surrounding site in Tennessee, USA - Soil MetaG P. deltoides SBSDD4 | ecosystem: Environmental > Terrestrial > Soil > Tree plantation... | reverse complement strand
GGCTTCGGCCACAACGTGTCCCACTCGCACCGGCGGACCAACCGCCGCTGGAACCCGAACATCCAGACGGTGCGCACCCCGGCCGGCGGCGGCACGACCCGCAAGATGCAGGTCTGCACGTCGTGCATCAAGGCCGGCAAGGTCGCCCGCGCCTGACGCCGCCCTCTCCGTCGCTCGAGGAGCTAGAGGTTCCGGCCGTACGAGCGGGCGCCGGGCGCGTCACGGTAGAAGCCGTAGCTCGGGATCGGTTCGTACCCGGCACGTTCGTAGAGAGCCATCGCCTCGGGCTGTGCCGAACCGGTCTGCAGGATGATCCGTTTGCGGCCCATGTCGCGCGCCGACTCCTCGAGGGCGACCAGCAGGGCCCGGGCCACGCCGAGCTTTCGTGCCTCCGGCCGGGTGTACATCCGCTTGATCTCCGCGACCTGTTCGTCGTCGTCGTACGTCCGCCAGCCGCCACAACCGACCGGCCACTCCTCGATGTACGCGACGAAGAACCCGCCCTCGGGCGGATCGAACTCGACGGCCTGCACCGGCGTATCGTCGCCCGAGCCCCCGTACCGCTCGGCGAGGTCCGCCAAGGTCTCGGTCACGAGGGCCTGGGAGACGGGTGCGAGATACCGCATCGGCTTGATGACAATCTCTGTCACGAGGAGCCAGGCTACCCCCGTCAGCCGTGTCCAACCTCGTCCACTACTCGCTGCTGCCAGAGGGTGACATAGAGGACCGCACCTGGGCTCATACCGGGTGGCAGGCGATTGCTCGAGACGCCGACGCTGCGCTGACCCGCGACCCGCCCCGTAGCCGGGTCGAGCAGCAGCTCGGCGCCTTCGCCGTCCTCGGAATGCCGGATCGCGAACAACCGGCGCCCCTCGATCGTCAGCTCGGTCGCCGCCAGCCCGTCGCACCTCGGCCCGCCGGTGCCGCCGGATCACGTTCGTGGCGATGCCGTACAGCCAGGGCAACGCCTCGGCCCGGGCCGGGTCGTACCGGTGGCGGTGGGCGTACGCCTGCAGGAATGTCTCGGCGACCACGTCCTCGGCCAGGTCCGGACCGACCCGCCGGGCGCTGTAGCGCAGCAGCTGCCGGGCGTACCGGTCGAAGATCGTCGCGAGGTCCGTCGGGTCCTCGACTGCGACGGGCATCATCACACCCGTTCTTGCCCGGTTCAGCGGAAGTGGTTCCACCCCGTGGGACCGTCGGTGTACGACTTGCCGTCGACGGTCACCCCGCTGCCGTCGAGCACCCGGCCGATCACCCGCCAGCCGTCCGGCAGCGCGGCCTCCGTCGGGAACGCCGCCGCCAGCGCGTGGTCGTCGCCACCGGTCAGGATCCACGAGTACGGGTTGACGCCCAGTGCCGCTGCGGCGTCCCGCATCGAGTCGGGGATCTCGAAGGACTCCCGCTGGACGTCGATGGCGACGCGGCTCGCCGTGGCGATGTGTCCGAGATCGGCCAGCAGACCGTCCGATACATCGATCATGGCGGTGGCTCCGGCCCGGGCCGCCGCGGGTCCGGCGGCGTACGGGACGAGCGGGCGCCGGTGCGCGTCCACGAGCAGCTTCGGCGTCCGGAACCCGCGGGACAGCACGGTGTACCCGCCGGCGGCGTAGCCGACCCGCCCGGCCAGCGCGATCACGTTGCCCGGACGGGCTCCGGCGCGCCGCACGGGCTCCGCGCCGCCGAGATCCCCGAGCGCGGTCACCGCCACCGTCAGCGTCGGGCTGGCCGACACGTCCCCGCCCACCACACCGGCTCCGGCGAGCGTGGCCTCGGCGCCGAGCCCGTCGGCCAGCTCCTCGGCCCACCGCACATCGAGGTCGGGTGGCGCGCACAGCGCGACGAGCAGCGCTGTCGGTACCGCGCCGAGCGCGGCGATGTCGGCGAGGTTCGCCGCCGCCGCCCGGTGGCCGACGTCCGTCGCGGTGGACCAGTCCCGCCGGAAGTGCCGCCCGTCGACGAGTACGTCGGTGGACGCCACGACCCGGCTGTCGGGAGCGCTCACCACGGCCGCGTCGTCGCCGGGCCCGAGCAGGCAGGCCGGGCCGCCGGCGAGCCGGGCGGTGATCCGCGCGATCAGACCGAACTCTCCGGTGTCCGCCACAGTCATGCCCCAACCCCTCCCCTGGCCTGGTCTGTCGTGCGGTAGGTTCACGGCGTGGTCCAGGCCTACATCCTCATCCAGACCGAGGTCGGCAAGGCGCGTGACGTGGCCGCGGCGATCCGGGACATCTCCGGTGTCGTCCGCGTCGACGCCGTGACCGGGCCGTACGACGTCGTCGTGCTCACCGAGGCCCGCAGCGTGGACGAGCTCGGCAAGATGATCGTAAGCAAGGTGCAGCTCGTGCCCGGCATCACCCGCACGCTCACCTGCTCCGTCGTCCACCTGTAGGGTGGTCGACCCGCGAGCCTCGGCCCGCCGCACGGCTACTCTCGTCGCGGTGCCCGCCGCGCTGCTCGCCGGCTTGGTCGCCTTCGCCGTTCTCGGCGGCTTCGACCGCTCGCCGTCCCCCGCGCCACCGTCCTCGTCCCCGCTTCCCATGCGGATCGCCGCTTCGGTGCTGCCATCGTCCGGCGAGGCGGCGACCCTGTGCCGCACCCTGGTCGCGAACCTGCCGCCGTCGGCCGGCGAGAGCGGACCGGCGGTCACGGTCCGGTGCGGGGGGCCGCAGTACGCCGCAACCACCGACCCGGCCGACCGGGACGATGGCTTCTACGTCCTGTCGGGCGTGTGCTGGTACGCGGTGCGGACCAGCAGCGGCTCGACGTGGTCCACAATGGACCGCACGGTGCCGATCGAGGTGGCCGTCCCGGCGGACTACGGCGCGCCGGCCCAGCGGGTGATCGCCTTCTCCGACGCGATCGTCGCCAACATCCCGACCGTGGCGGACATCCCCGCCGGCTGCCGCTGACCCTCAGACCGAAGTGAGGATCACGGGGCCGGTACCGGTGACCGCGATCGTGTGCTCGACGTGCGCGGCCCGGCTGCCGTCGGCGGTGACGACAGTCCACCCGTCGCGATCGGTCCGGCAACGGCTGCCGCCACCCTCGGTGACCATCGGCTCGATCGCGAGCACCAGGCCCTCCTGCAGCACGAGACCCCGACCCGGCCGGCCGGCGTTGGGGACGGGCGGGTCCTCGTGCATGGCGGTACCGACGCCGTGGCCGCCCAGCCCGTCCGGAATGCCGTAGCCCGCGTCCCGGATCACGGTCTCGATCGCGTGAGAGATGTCGCCCATGCGGGCTCCCGGTAACGCGGCCGCGATCCCGGCCGCCAGCGCCGCCTCGACAGTCGCGGCGAGCCGCCGGCCTTCGCCGTCGACGCCCCCGACCGCCACGGTGATCGCGGCATCGCCGTGGTAGCCGTCGATCGAGGCACCGCAGTCGATCGACAGCAGGTCGCCGTCGCGGAGTACCCGACCGTCGGGTATGCCGTGCACCACCGCCTCGTTCACGGACAGGCAGAGCACCGCGGGGTACGGCGTCGGCGCCCACGCCGGGTGGTAACCGGTGAACGACGGCTTCGCCCCGGCGCCCGAGATGACGGCCGCCGCCAGCTCGTCCAGCTCGTTCAGTCGTACCCCCGGATGGGCCGCTTCCGCCGCGGCCGCGAGCGCCCGGGCGACGACCCGGCCGGCCTCCCGCATGACCGCGATCTCGTCCGGGGTACGCAGCACGACCATCCCGCCATGCTAGACAGACACGCGCCTGATGAGCGCGAGATGTCTGTCCACTTGCTGGCGCGAGTAGCCGCGGAAGCGGACGCGCAGGGGCTCCCGTAGCGCTTGGGCGGCGGCGGCCCGAAGATCCGGACGGTCGGAGGAGAACCCCTCGATGGCGCGCCGCAGGACGTCGTCGACCTGCTGTCGGTCGTAACCACGCAGGACGACCGCGAAGCCGGGCCGGCGAAGGTTGTCTCGGGCCCGAGCACGGATCGCCTCGGCCTCCTCGGCCGGCAGCGCGGTCGTCGTGACATTCACCTCTGTCACTTCGATACCGAAGCCGGCGGTGCGTTCGTTTATCTGGCTCCGCAGGTCCTGCCCGGTCTCCACCCCGAGTTCGTTACGCAGCACGGTGATGACAGCCTGCTCGAGCGCCTGACGATGGTCGGAGATGTCGTACACCGCGCGTACCGGATCGACGATGTCGAACTCGACCGCCGCATCGACGGCGACCAGCTCGTTGTCGGCGGTGTAGGCCACGGTCGCCACGTCGAGCGCCTGTCGGCGCAGGTCGAGTCTGGTTCGTACCGCCTCGATGCCCGGTATCAGCATGTGGCGGCCCGGCTCGAGCGTGCGATGGTACTTCCCGAGCCGCTCGACGAGCTCGACGTGATGCTCGGGCACGACACGCACCAACTGAAGCCAGGCCACCACCTATCACCCCGATCGTGCCTACTCGTCCCCGGTGGCTGTTCGCAATCATCCAGGTGGGCCTGGTTTGCTGGATTGGTGACGGTTGAGCTGTGGTGGTGCGCCGTCGGGGTGGTCGGTACCGCGGCCACTCCCTGCTGCTGGTCGCGCCCGGCCTGTTGGCGTACCCGCTCCTCGTGACCGGCCTGCTGGCGACCGCCATCGTCGCCCGGCTGGGCGGCGACGAGTTCGCCGTTGTCCTGCCGGACACCGACGTACAACTCATGACGGCTGTCGCCGGGCGGATCCACGCGGACCTACGCCGCACGTACGCCGTGCACGGGCACGAACTCGAGCTGTCGGCCTCGATCGGGGTGGTGCACACGAACGGCGGGCCAGCCACCCCGACCGAGGCCCTGCGGCACGCCGACATCGCGATGTACCAAGCAAAGGCGGCCGGTCGCGACCAGTGGGTCGTCTACTCCGAGTAAGTGTGGACTCGAACCAAGTACATCTGGTTCAATGTCGCCAGCGCGCGGAGCTGGGCACGCCTTCGAAACATCTCGATGCGTCGGGGAGGCGCGCCATGAGAAACCGCTCTGCGCTCATCTACACAGCCATCGCAACGGCCGTCGTTGCCCTCGGGATCGTCGTCCCAACCGTCGCGCAGGCGGCGGTTGGCTGTTCGGTCGCGTATCAGAACCTGAACACGTGGCAGTCGACGCCGACATCCGGCGGCTTCAACACCACCCTGGCCATCACCAACCTCGGTGACCCGATCACCCACTGGACACTGACGTTCACCTTGCCCAGTGGGCAGACCCGCACCGGCGGCTGGAACGCCACCTACACCGGTACGACGTCGATCACCGCTACCGACATCGGATGGAACGGCGCGATCGGCACCGGCCAGACCAACACCAGCGTCGGCCTGCAGGGCGACTGGACCCGGTCGACGGGCGGCACCGCGCCGCCGAACCCGTTCCCGCGGCCGACCAACTTCGCGCTCAACGGCGTGGCCTGTACCGGGAGCGTGTCGAGCCCACCGCCGACCAGCTCGTCGTCCGGCAACCAGCCGCCGACGGTGACGCTCACCAGCCCGAGCCCGAACCAGCGGTTCACCGCGCCGGCAACCGTCAACTTCGCGGCGACCGCGAGCGACCCGGACGGTACCGTGGCCCGGGTCGAGTTCCGCAGCGGTTCGACGGTGGTCGGTTCGGACACCACATCCCCGTACACGTTCACGTGGATGAACGTGGCCGCCGGCGTGTACCAGGTGAGCGCTCGCGCGGTCGACAACCTCGGCGCGGCCACGACGACGACACCGATCACCATCACGGTCACCACCGCCAGCACCGGCCCGGCTCCGGCGCTGCACGTGTCGGGGAACCGGCTGGTGACCGCGACCGGGGCGACGTACCGGTTGCTCGGGGTCAACCGGGCCAGCGCCGAGTTCGCCTGCGTGCAGGGCAAGGGCATGTGGGACAGCCCAACGCCCGACCAGGCGACGGTCGACGCGATGAAGGCCTGGAACATCCACGCGGTACGGATCCCGCTGAACGAGGAATGCTGGATGGGCCTGTTCGGTACGCCCGGCGGCGTGGTCTACCAGCAGGCCGTCCAGGCGTACGTGGACCTGCTCGTCGCCAACGGCATCAACCCGATCGTCGAGATGCACTGGAGCTCCGGCGTGTACACCGGTCCGGCGTCGGCCTGTGCGGACGTCCACGCCACGTGCCAGAAGCCGATGCCGGGCGAGTTCTCGATGACGTTCTGGTCGCAGGTGGCCGCGATGTTCGGCAACAACAACGCGGTCATCTTCGACCTGTTCAACGAACCGTTCCCGGACGCGGCCGACAACTTCGCCAACCCCACCGCGGAGTGGACCTGCCTGCGCAACGGCGGCACGTGTGCCGGTATCGGCTACTCGGTGGCCGGCATGCAGACTCTGGTCAACGTCGTCCGCAACACGGGCGCCACCAACGTCATCATGGTGCCCGGCATCAGGTGGACCAACGACCTCCGGCAGTGGTTGGCGTTCCGGCCGACCGACCCCAGGAACAACCTGATGGCGTCGTGGCACGTGTACAACTTCAATGCCTGCGTGACCCCCGCTTGCTGGGACAGCGAGATCGGTACGGTCGCCGCGCAGGTACCTGTGACGATCGGCGAGATCGGCCAGAACACGTGCGCCCACGACTTCATCGACCAGGTGATGGCGTGGGCCGACGCCCACGGCGTCGGGTACCTGGCGTGGACCTGGAACCCGTGGGGATGCGGCCAGGGCAACGTGCTCATCAACGACTACGTCCCCGGAACCCCGACCAGCACCTTCGGTGAAGGGTTCAAGGCACATCTGCTCACGCAGAACCCGTAACGATCCTCGCGGTACCGGCCTGCCGTTCGTGCGGGCCGGTACCGGCCATTTGCCGGCCATTGCGGGGCGATCCCGGGACCAGCCGAATGCGGCGGCGCTAGGGTCCGAGTGAACCCCGGAGGATTGACGATGACATTCTTCGATGAGCTCTATGAGAAGGTCAACGACCTCAGGGACGCGTTCAAGCAGAGCTACGCCGGAGAGTTCGGGTTCGTTGTTCAGCGCGACGGCGGAATGGCCGTCAGCGAGCAGACCGCACCGGAGTACGACGCGCGCAAGGTGGCCGAGTGCGAGGCGTTCCTCTTCGAGGTCGAGATGTTGTGCTCGCGCTTCATGGGCTACGCCCACCTCGACCGGGCGCCGTACCGCCAACTCATCGACGACCTCGGCGCCGGTAACGACTCCGGCGAGGGCGCCCCGATATCCAGTGCGTTCGGCCGCCTCGACCGCACGGTGAACATCGAGCACATGGGCGGCATCGTCGGTCTGGTCGACGGGGACGAGTGGTGCAGTCCGGCGGCCCAGGTCTTCGAGGCGTGGGCCAAGACGTTCGGCTCGACGCTGCGGAGCCAGCGGATGGCCCTGCACGAGCTGGTCGTCCTCACCGAGATGTACCACCAGGCCGTCATCCACGTGCAACGGGACCTGAAGGCCCTCGTCGACAACGGCACCGAAGTCCTCCACGGCCCAGAGGTCAAGGTGGACTTCTTCGGCGCGGTCTCGCTGATCGCCGACGCCATCGGCATCGTGGTGTTTCCCGAGTTGGAGATTCCGTTCGCCATCGATGCCGCCGGGGGTGTCGCCGGGTTCATCTCCACGCTCACCACCGCCGAAGACCCGGTGCAGACCGGCGAATACCGCATCAGCGGCAGCGGGACGTGGGAGATCTTCGAGTCCATCTCCGGCGCACTGGACCGGTTGCAGGAGGCCGTGGAGGCCAGCGACCGGACCATCAACGACGCCCTCGAGCAGGCGCTCACCTCGCCGGACTCCCTCGCCAATACGCAGCTCGACCTGCCGCCCCCGTCCGTCGCGGCGACCGCGGACTTCGGGCGGATGTGGCTGACCTACGACCCCAGCATTCCCATCGAACACGACCAGGTCGTCGTCACGCTGGTCGACCTGTACGAGGCCGCGCACCGCCACATTCCGCGCACCGCCAGCCTCTACACCCTGGCGCGGATCAGCATCGCCGATATCGACGTCCCGCTACTGGAGTACCGCCGCCACTGGTGGCATTCCCACGACAACGCGATCAGGCTGGTCGACCGGCTCGTCGAAATCTTCAATCACTCGCACGACACCCTGATCGACGTGGCCGACGCGCTGGCGCAGATCGCCGACGGATACGTGCTGACCGACCTGGAGACCGAGGAGTACAACCGGCAGGTCGAAATGCGATTCCCGTCAGTGCAGACCGGTGCCCCGCCGCATAGCCGTGCGTATTAGGCGCGAGACGAGCTTCGGGTACTCCAGGCCGGATGCCGCCCACATCCGCGGGAACATCGACGTCGGCGTGAATCCCGGCATCGTGTTGATTTCGTTGAGATAGACATCCAACCGATCGGTGACGAAGAAGTCCACTCGAGCCAGCCCGGCACAGTCGAGCGCGGTGAACGTCCGGCAGGCGTACTCCTGTACCTGCCGGGTCACGTCGGGAGGCAGCGCGGCCGGGATGTCGTACTCGCACGAGTCGTCGAGGTACTTCGCCTCGAAATCGTAGAACTCGTGGTCCTTCACGACCCGGATCTCGGCCAGGACCGATGCCTCGGGCGGTCCGCCGTACTCCCCTTCCAGCACACCGCATTCGACCTCGCGGCCGACGATCGCGGCCTCGACGAGCACCTTCGGGTCGATCTGCCGCGCCGCGGTGACGGCCGTGTCCAGCTCCGACCAGTCCTTCACCTTCGAGATGCCGTACGACGATCCGGCGCGGGACGGCTTCACGAACACGGGCACGCCGAGCCGCTCCCGATCGGCCGGTGACAGCACGGCGCCGGAACGCAGGACCGCGTACGGCCCCACGGGAATCCCCTCCGCGGCCGCGAGCTTCTTGGTGAACTCCTTGTCCATCGCGGCGGCCGAGGCGAACACGTTCGCGCCGACGTACGGGATACCGGCCATCTCGAGCAGGCCCTGGATCGTGCCGTCCTCGCCGTACGCCCCGTGCAGAGCCGGAAACACCACGTCCACCGAGCCGAGTGCGCTGACGCCGTCCGCCGGGTCGAGAACCACGAGGCCGCGTTCGGTCGGGTCCGCGGGAAGCACCACCGCGGTACCCGAAGAGGCGGTGATCTCCGGTAGCTCGCGGCCCGCGATCGCGAGCCGCGCCGGGTCGCCGCTCGTGAGCACCCACTGCCCCTCGCGGGTGATCCCGACGGGCACGACCTCGAACTCGTCCGGGTCGAGCGCGGCGAGAATGCTGCCCGCGCTCACACACGAGATCGCGTGCTCGGTGCTCCGCCCGCCGAAGACAACGGCGACACGGGTTTTTCGTGGTGAACTCACGCGCCGACCCTACTCCGCCCTGGCCAGCGCCGAGGTCAAGTCGGCGAGGAGATCGGCGGTGTCCTCGATGCCGCATGACAGCCGTACCAGTCCTTCTGGTGTGTCGTCGCCCCATTGCGCGCGGCGGTCGGCGGTCGTGTGCACTCCGCCGAACGATGTCGCGGCGTACACCAACCGGGAGGCGAGCAGGAATCGCTCCACGTGCGCCCTCGACGCCAACTCGAACGTGACCACTCCGGGAATCCGCCGCATCTGCGCCACCGCCACCGGGTAGGCCGGATCGGTCTTCAGGCCCGGCCAGCGCACGAGGCGTACCGCGGGATGGTCGGCCAGCAGAGCGGCGATGGCGGCGGCGTTGGCGGACTGGCGCGCCAACCGGAGGTCCAATGTGGCCAGTGACCGGTGCGCGAGCCACGACTCGAAGCCACCCGGGATCGCACCGGTGGTGTCCCGCCACTCGCGCAACAGGATCGCCAGCTCGGGTGTGCGCGTGCAGACGTACCCCAGCAGCAGATCGGAGTGTCCGGTGAGCGCCTTCGTGGCGGACGCGACGACGAGGTCGGCGCCGAGGTCGAGCGGGCGCTGGCCGACCGGCGTGGCCGTGGTGTTGTCGACGGCGACGAGCGTGCCGACGGCGCGCGCCCGACGCGCCAGCTCGGCGATGTCACACACGTCCAGCGAAGGATTGGACGGCGTCTCGAGCAGCAGCAGGCGTACGCCGTCCAGCGCCGGATACGGCCCGGCCGTCGGTGCGGTGTGGACGGTCACGCCGCGCGGAGGCAACGACGTGCTCGCGAACGCGCGGGTCTTGTAGTACCCGTCGGTCGGCACCACCACCGTGTCGCCGGTGCGCGCCAGCACCAGCAGCGTGGCCGAGACCGCCGCCATGCCCGACGCGAACGCGACGCACTCGCCGCCTTCCAGCGCCCCGATCGCGGCCTCCAGGCTCCGCCGGCTGGCATTGTCCGGCCGGCCGTAACCGTCGACCCCGGTGACCGGACCCGCGACCGGGTCCAGGTGATAGGTGGAGGCGAGCATCGGCCCGGGCAGGAAAGGGCGTCCGGGTACGGCGATCGGGAGGCCAGCGTGGACGCAGCGCGTACCGTCCCCCAGCGCAGATGCGTCGGTCACGTTCAGTATCCTCGCCCATCCCGATGACGAAACCGTTACGGGCTACTCCGCCTTGGTCTCCCGGCTCATCAACGCGGCCACCGCCTTGCGCGGATCGACGCCCTCGTGGCAGACCCGTTCGACCTGCTCGGTGATGGGCATCTCCACCCCGTGCCGGTGCGCCAGATCCCGGATCGCGAGGCAGCTCTTGACGCCTTCGGCCGTCTGTCTGGTAGCGGCCTGCGCCTCCTCCAGCGATTCGCCACGGCCCAGGTGCTCGCCGAACGTACGGTTGCGCGACAGCGGTGACATGCACGTGCCGACGAGGTCGCCGAGCCCGGCCAGCCCGGCGAACGTCAGCGGATCGGCCCCGAGGGCGACGCCCAGCCGCGCGATCTCGGCCAGCCCGCGGGTGATCAGCGATGCCTTCGTGTTGTCGCCGAGCCTCATCGCGGTGATGATGCCGTACGCCAGCGCGATGACGTTCTTCACCGCGCCACTGAGCTCGCAGCCGACCACATCGTCGTTGGTGTACGGCCGGAAGTAGCCGGTCGTGATCGCCCGCTGGACCAGTGTGGCCCGGGCCATGTCGACGCACGCGACAACGGTCGCCGTCGGCTGCTCGGCGGCGACCTCGGCCGCGAGGTTGGGTCCGGACACCACGGCGACCCGGTCGGCCGGTACCCGTACCGTCTCGACGATCACCTCGGTCATCCGCTTGGTGGTACCGAGCTCGATCCCTTTTATCAGGCTGACGAGCGTCGCCTCCGGGCCGATCGAGTTCACCCAGTTGGCCAGGTTGCCGCGCAGGGTCTGGGCCGGTACGGCGAACACCACCAGGTCTGCCCCGACGAGCGCCTGGGCGGCGTCGGCCGTCGCGTCCACCGCCGGGGGCAGCCGCAGGTCGGGCAGGTACTCCGGATTCGTTCGCTTGTCCCGGATCGTCGCGGCGATCTCCGGCCGGCGCGCCCAGATCGTCACCTGTCCGCCGGCGTCGGCGAGTACCTTCGCGAAGGCCGTGCCCCACGAACCACTGCCGAGTACGGCCGCCTTCATTCCTGCGCCTCCCGCCGCGCCTTCGGCGTCCACAGCTCGGCGGGCGGCGTACCGCCCCGGATCTCGACGAGCATCTCCTGCAGCCGCAGCATGATCTCGTCGGTGATCTCGTACAGGTTCGCGGTCGTCGGCGCCACTCCGTCCCATTTGGACAGATCCATCGGCGGGC
>Ga0075420_100005059_pt1 | contig 11575 bp, 10 predicted proteins | sample SoiMetdeltSBSDD4_FD_75296 | JGI IMG/M metagenome (GOLD analysis project Ga0075420, IMG submission 75296) | Bulk soil microbial communities from a Populus tree surrounding site in Tennessee, USA - Soil MetaG P. deltoides SBSDD4 | ecosystem: Environmental > Terrestrial > Soil > Tree plantation... | reverse complement strand
TGAGCAACTTCCGCCTCAAGCGCCCGCCAGATCCGACCGCTCACACCACGCTGCCCGCTACCACCCCTCCTGCCGTCCGCATCCTTTGGCCCTAAACTTACTGGTATTGCGTCTAGGCGTCAGTCCGCACCGGCATCGGCGACTCGGCCGCCGGCCGGGATCGCGCCCGAATCGATGCCGCCTCCGTGCCCGGCCCGCGCGAGCCGGGCCTCGCCGACGCGCGCCTGAGTGACGCTGCCGTCCCCGCGGAGGACCGGTGCGCCAGGAGGCGTGGGGCGGGTGGCGGGTGTCCCACGTTCGCGGTTTTCTAGCCCGCATGGACGCGCTAATGCGCCGTCTGGCCGTCACCTGAGCGCCGTGCACGACGTTTTCTCCGGTGAGACGGCACACGGGGGCGCTTGCGCGTAAGCGAGGGAGCGCGACGCGGAGGCCGCGAGACCGGCACATCGATCTCCTTCCATCCTCCTGCTGTCCGTCCCAGCTTCCTGTCGGGAGACTTCTCCAGAAGTGGTCATGGCAGCCGTCGTCCGTACACGCTCCCGCCGGCAGTCGCTCGGTCAGGCGCGGGCTTCCGGGCAGGCCCTCGTCGAGTGGGCCCTCATGATGATCGTGCTGCTCTGGGTCTGCGTCGGCGGCGTCGACCTGAGCCGAGCCTTCGGGATCAACGTCGGCCTGACCAACGCGGCGCGAGAGGGCGCGCGCTACGCCGTCCTGGCGCCGACCGCCTCCGACGCCCAGATCAGGGCCAAGGTCAAGGCCGAGCAACCGTCCCTCGGAATCACCGACGCGATGATCGCGGTCGACCGCTCGCAAACCGACCGTCGGGTTGTCACGGTCACCTACCCGTTCACGCCGTTCACGCCGCTGGTGGCGCGCCTGGGCGACGGGACGACGCTGACCCTCAGGACGTGGGCGGCCATGCCGATGATGAGCTCGTGAGGTGGCCTCCGTGACGCGCGACCGCGGGACCGGCCAGGCCAGCGTCGAGTTCGCGGTCGGCCTGATGATGTTCCTGATCCTCCTCATCGGAGCCGTCGAGCTCGGCCGCGCCGCCTGGGTCTGGAACACGATGGCCCACGGAGCCCGCGAGGCCGCCCGCTACGGCGCCTCGCCGACCAAAACGAGCACCCAGATCCGCGACTACGCGATCTCCCGCGCGACCGGGGCCGGCCTCACGTCCGGTGAGGTCACCGTCACACGCGGCGTGTGCGGCGACCCCGCCCAGCCGTTGACCGTCAGCATCACCCACACCTTCACGCCGCTCGCTACGGGCGTTGCGAGGTTGTGGGGCGGCAATGGAGCGATCTCGATGAACGCCTCCTCCAGCATGTACGTCGAGCGGGGGGTACCGCCGTGCGCCAGCTGATCTCTCGCCGACTCGTGGGCAGCCGACGCTCCGGCCAGGCGCTGATCATGTTCGCGCTGCTCATGACCGTCCTCCTCGGAATGCTGGCCCTCGTGGTCGACCTCGGCATGGGCATGGTCCAGCACCGCGCGCTGCAAAACGCGGCCGACGCCGGGTCTATGAACGGGGCCCGCGTCATGGCCGCGACGGTGGCGACCGACTCGTCAAACAACGTCATCTACGTGTCGCTCACGAACCAGACCGTGCACGACCGAGTCCTCGCGTTCGTGACGCCGAACCGGCTGGTCTCCCTGGCGGCGTTCACGTACACGACGGCGGTCGAGTTCCTGAACTGTTCGAGTGGGTCGCTCGGCTTCACGACCGCGAGCGACGCCACACTGGTGACATCGCTGGGCGGGACGCGCCTGGGGAGCACCACGACGACCGTGCCGAACAACACCTGTTCGCTGAGGGTCCACACCCGGGTCAACTTCCCGTCGTTCTTCGCCGGCATCATCGGCGTCGACAACCAGACGGTCGGCGCCCGAGCCACCGCCCGGATCGCGCGGACGTCCCCGCCGACGACGATCACCGGCGTCTGGCCGATCAGCCGCTGGGTTTACAACGACCCGGGCTGCACGTATAGCGTGGGTACCCTGTGCACCTTCTGGGACAGTAACCCGCCGCCCGGCGGTGACTTCAAGGAAGCCATCGACCTGTCGCGCTATTCACAGATGGTCTACCCCGGTACGCTCCGGGACCAGCACTGGGTGGATTACGACCATCGCTGGCCGGGCAACGGCGGCAAGACGGTCGACCTGCCGGAGTGGCTCCGCCATGGCTGGCAGGGCAAAATGTTCGTGGACGAGAACGACTTGCGGTGCCGGGAGGGCCCCACAGCGAGCCTCGCCTGCCCGAACAGCAAATTCGAGATCTACGGCGGCAACACCGGCAACAACATGGCCGACATGATGAGGGCCTACATCAACGATCCGGCGCACCTGGAGGGTACCGACCCTGTCCGGGGGAACTACGCGACGGTCACCGTCTTCTTCTGGCGATACGGAGAGCAGGAGCCGTTCGTTAACAATGTCGGCACGCTCTGGGGCAACTCGGCGAACCCACTGAACGAGAACCCGAACAACATCAGGCGGGTCATCCTGCAGAAAGTTCGGCGGTTCCGGTTCTACACCTCAACCGTTGATTCCAGCGCCGTCCGCGGGTACTTCGTGAGCTTCTTCAACGAAGGCACGCCGGAGAGCGGGCCGCCCAGCGCCGTCGCGAACACCGTCGTCCTGACCGATTAGCACGAGCGCTCGCCCGGTCCGTGCGTCGAGACGGACCGTCGTCGCCGAGATCGAGTCGAAATCCGGGCCGTCGAGCAGGACGCACGGCCCGCCCCTTCCCTTCCGGCTCCGACCATGCGACGGCCGAGCCTTGAGGGGCGACGGACCGCTCGTCGCGCCCGCCACCCGACCCGCGATGCGCGGCCTCGGCCGGGATTCGCGGGCGGCGAGGCAGGCGTCCCGGGTACGCTCTCATCGAGCCATATGGGACACTGCACCGGGACATGGCGATGCGATTGACTGACGACGAGCGGGCCATCCTCGCCGGAGAGCGCGGCGAGGCCGTTCGCCGCGCGCTCGAGCTGCAGATCAAGGTCGGCGACTTCTTCGGCGCCGACGACTTCGTAGCGATCGACTCCGCCCACATGATGGCCGAGATCGAGTCGATGGGCGAGCCGTGCCTGGCGTGGGTCGAGGAGATGGCCGATCTCGGCGGGCAGGCCGTCGTCCCGACGACCTCGAACCCGCGCAGCGTCGACGTGGCGCTCTGGGAGGCGCTCGGCCAGGACGAGCGCCAGGTCGAGCTGGAACTGCGCCTGACGCGGGCGCTGAACCGCCTCGGCATCCTGACCCTCGACACTTGCATCAACTATCAGACCGTCTCGCCGCCCCGCTTCGGCGAGCACGTCGCCTGGGGCGACACCGGCACCGTGATCTTCGCCAACGCCGTGGCCGGCGCCCGCTCCAACTTCGAGGGCGGGCCGGTCGCGCTGGCGGCGGCGCTCACCGGCCGGACGGCGCGCTACGGCTACCACCTGCCCGAGCAGCGACTCGGCACCGTCCTGGTGGAGCTTCAGGAGCAGCCGGCCGCGACCAGTGATTGGGGGGCGCTCGGGTGCTGGATCGGCCGCCAGGTCAGCGACTACTGGCAGGTGCCGGTCATCGCCGGGCTCGAGGTCCAGCCGACCATCGACCAGCTAAAGCAGCTCGGCGCCAGCCTGGCCAGCTACGGCTCGCTGGCGATGTTCCACCTGGTCGGCGTGACCCCCGAGGCCCGGAGCGTCGAGGAGGCGTTCGGCGGGCGGCAGCCGGAGCGGACGCTGCGGCTCGAGTTGGGCGGCCTGCGCTCCGTCTACGCGACGTTCCAGGCGGAGCGGGAGCGCCCGGACGTCGTCGCGTTCACCGCGCCGCAGCTCTCGATCGTCGAGCTGCGCGACCTGGCGGGGCTGCTCAACGGTCGCTCGGTCCACCAGGACGTGCGGCTGCTCGTCACGACCAACTACCAGAACCGGGCCGCCGCCGAGCGGCTGGGGTACGCGGCCTCGATCGAGGGGGCCGGCGGCCTGCTCTTGAGCGGCGCCTGCTTCTATCTGATGACAGCCCGCGAGCTGGCCGAGAAGCACGGCTGGCGCACGATCCTGACGGACTCGGCGAAGCTGGCGAACATCATCCCCGGCTACGGCTACAATCCGGTCTTCCGGCCGACCGAGGTCTGCGTCGAGGCGGCGGTGCAGGGGAGGCTGCCCTGGTGAGCGACGAGATCGTGCTGCGCGGACACCCGGGCATCGGGCCGCGCGTCGAGGGCGAGGCGCTGGTCTCCCGTCACGGCTTCAGCGCTCGCTACGACCTGAACCGCAAGACGGGGGTCTTCTCGCGCGAGTCGCACGACCTGTACGGCCAGAGCATCGTCGGCAAGGTGCTGGTCCATACCACGGCGAAGGGCGGCGTCGCGACGGCCTGGGCGCTGCTGGACATGCGGGCGCAGGGGACGGCGCCGCTCGCGATCATCTTCCAGCTTGCGAACCCGATCATGGCCCAGGGCGCGGCGCTGGCCGAGCTGCCGCTGATGGACCGGCTCGACCCGGACCCCCTCGCCGTGATCGAGTCCGGCGACTGGCTGATCGTGGACCCGCCGGCCGGCGAGGTCCGCGTCCGGAAGCGCCAGGCCGGCGGATGAAACCCCCCACCCCCCGACCCCCTCCCCACTTCGTGGAGAGGGGGAGAGCACTGGGAAGTCGCGGATTGCTCCCCCTCTCCATCGCAATGGGGAGGGGGGTGGGGGGTGGGGCTCTCCTCTCCCGGCGTCGCGCCCTCTGGCTCCTGGCGGCCAGCACCGCCACTGGTTTCGGCCTCGCCGCGTGCCAGCCGGCCCGCCTGGTCCGCCGCGATCCGTCGCGCCGGCTGGTGCTACGGATCAACCTGTACGGGAGCGCCGCCTACGCGCCGCTGCTCGTGATGCGCGAGCGCCGGATGCTGGAGGAGGCGCTGCCGGGGCTCGCCGTCGAGTGGAAGGCGATCCCGTCCGCCGACGACGTCAACGAGGCGGTCCGCGCCGGCGGCCTGGATCTGGGGGTTGGCCCGCCGACGGCGTTCTTGCTGGCGCGCGAGGCCGGGCTGCCGGTCCGGCTCCTCTGCGGCGTCTCGGCGCTGCCGTGCGCGGTCGTCGGGCGGGCCGGGCTGCGCTCGCTCGGGGGGCTCAAGAAGTCCGACAAGGTGGCGGTCCCGGACCAGTCGAGCCTCGAGGCGGCGGTCCTCCAGCTCGCGGCCCTGCGCGAGCTGGGCGATCCGGCCGCTCTGGACGGGAACCTGCTGGAGCGCGCGCACGTCGAGGCGCTGCCGGCCCTGACGCTGGGCAAGGACGTGGCGGCCCACGTCGCCGTCACCCCGTTCCTGGAGCTGGAGCTGGAGGGGACCGGCCCGGAGCGGCTGGTGGACAGCCGCGACCTGTTCGGCGGGCTGCCGACGGCGGCGTTGGTCTTCGGCCTGCCGTCGCTGCGCGAGCGCGCGGCCCCGCTGCTGGCCGCGTTCACCGAGACGCTGGCCGAGGCGGCCCGACGGACGACGGCCGATCCGCTCGCCACCGCCCGGCTGCTCTCCGAGGCCGACGATCTCCGCGCACCGCCGGAGCGGATCGGCGAGATCCTGGCGCGCTCGGGTTGGCAGCCCGGCCCGAAGCTGACCGGCGTGGTCCGGATCGCCGAGCTGTGGTGGCGCACGGACCGCCTGCGCCAACCCCCCGCGACCTGGGCGGAGCTGGCCTTCGACGGCGTCCCCGGCGAGTAGCGAGTAGCGAGTGGCGAGTGGGTCTTCACTCGTAACTCGCCACTCGCTACTCGCCGGTCGGGTACGGCTCCTGCATATCGCCTCCTGCCCGTTCCGCCGTGGTGATTGGGACAACGGCGTGACGGGTCTGGGACGGAACGGTGTGGCACAATACGCGCGGCATGGCGTACGGAAACGGCGGCAACGGTCGCAATGGGCGCTCGAACGGGGCCTCGCGGCGCTCGGGAACGCGTGACGCGCGGTCCGACGCCTGGCGCGACGAGCTTCGCGCACTCCAGAAGCGGGCCAAGACCCGCGCCAAGCGCCAGCGGCAGCAGCCGAGCGGCGGCGCTCGCGCGGCCGTCGTCACCGCCACCGTGCTCGGGCTGGGGATGCTCTCGATGGTCCTGCTGGCCGTCATGGGCGCGATGCACCTGGCCTCGTCGGCGTACGCCGCGATCAACCGCGACCTGCCGTCCACCACCCAGCTCGCCAGCCGCGAGACCTTCAAGACGGCCCAGCTCTACGATCGGAAGGGCCGCCTGCTCTGGGAGTTCTTCGACCCGGACGCCGGCCGCCGGACGGTCGTGCCGCTGACCGAGATCTCGCAGTATTTGATCGACGCCACGCTGGCCGCCGAAGACGCGAACTTCTACTCGAATCCCGGCATCGAGCCGCGCGGCATCGCCCGCGCGATCTACCAGAACCTGGCCGAGCAGGAGATCGTCTCCGGCGCCAGCACGATCACCCAGCAGCTCGTCAAGAACGTCCTGATCCCCGAAGACGAGCGCTACCAGCAGACCCCGAGCCGCAAGATCCGCGAGGCGCTGCTGGCGTACCAGATCACCCAGAAGATCTCGAAGAGCCAGATCCTGGCCCTCTACCTCAACGAGATCTTCTACGGCAACCAGGCGTACGGCATCGAGGCCGCCTCGCAGGCGTACTTCGGCAAGCGCGCCCGCGAGCTGACCCTGGCCGAGGCCTCGATGCTGGCCGGCCTGCCGCAGTCGCCGGCCGTCGACAACCCGCTGGTCAACCCCGTCGCCGCGAAGGCCCGCCAGGCGTACGTGCTGGAACAGATGGTCCGCCACGGCTTCGTCACCGAGGCCGAGGCGCACGAGGCCCAGCAGGCCGAGCTGCGGTACCAGCCGCGGGAGCAGCCGTTCCTCGCGCCGCACTGGGCCGTCTACATCCGCGGCCTGATCGAGGAGAAGTACGGCGCGCGGGTGCTCTATCAGAGTGGCCTGAAGATCTACACCTCGCTCGACTACGACCTCCAGGTCAAGATGGAGGAGGTCGCGAAGGCGAACGCGGCGAATCTGGCGCAGCGCGACGCCGAGAACACCTCGATCGTGGCGATGAACCCGAAGACCGGCGAGATCCTGGCGATGGTCGGCAGCATGGACTACTGGAACGCCGACATCGACGGCCAGGTCAACGTGGCGCTGTCCGAGCGCCAGCCCGGCTCGACGATCAAGCCGCTCGTCTACCTGACGGCGTTCACCAAGGGCTGGGTGCCGTCCACGAACATCACCGACGAGAAGCTGTCGATCCGAGACGAGCTGGGCCGGCTCTGGGAGCCGGAGAACTTCGACAAGAGGTTCCACGGCAACGTGCCGGTCAAGATCGCGCTCGGCAACTCGCTGAACATCCCGGCCGTCAAGGCGCTCCAGTTCGCCGGCGTCGACAGCGTCGCGGACATAGCGCGCAAGATGGGCATCACCACCTGGCCGGACAACCGCCGGCTCGGGCTGGCGATGGCGCTCGGTGGTGCCGAGGTCCGCCCCGTCGACATGACGGCCGCCTACACCGTGCTCGCGAACAACGGCCTGCGGATCCCGCCGGTCTCGATCACGAAGATCGTCGACGCCGACGGCAACACCGTCGAGGAGTACAAAGTCCCGCAGGGCGAGCAGGTCGTCGATCCGCGCTACGCCTACATGATCACCAGCGTCCTCTCGAACAATGAGAACCGGCTCATCACCTACGGGCCGAACAGCATGCTGAACCTGCCGCGCCCGGGCGCCGCCAAGACGGGCACCACCGACAACTACCGCGACACCTGGACGATGGGGTACACCCCGAACCTGACGGTGGGCGTGTGGGTCGGCAATTCCGACAACCGCCCGATGAAAGAAGTGCTCAGCTCGATGAGCGCCGGCAAGATCTGGCGCGAGTCGATGGACACCGCCCTGGACTACCTCCAGTTGCCGGCCGAGGAGTTCCAGCGCCCACCGGGCCTGGTGGACGCCTACACCTGTAGCGGCGGCCCGAACTGCCGGCCGGAGCTGTTCCCCTCCGAGAGCGTCCCGCGTGGCGCCCGGATCGTCCAGACCAGCGGCCAGCCCGTGCCGACCGTCGTCGCGCCGCAAGAAGCGCCGGCCGGGCCGCCGGCGCGGCAGCAAGCCGCCCCGGCGCCCGCCGCCAAGCCCGAGGCCACGGCCGAACCGGCCCCGAACGTCCTGTTCCCCATTGCGCCGATCGTCGCGCCGCAACGGACGCCCGGCCCGCCGCCCCAGGCGACGCCGCCGGCGCCTCCTCCCCCGCCACAACAGCCCGCGCCGCAGGTCGTGTCGACGCCGCAGGCCCCGGCGAACCGGTTCCAGCCGACCGCCCAGCCGGCCCAGCCGCTGGTGCCCTCGAACCCGGCCACGAAGCCGCAACAGTCGCAGCCGGCGACGAAGCCCCAGACACAGCCAGCCACCAAGCCGCAGGCCCCGACGCCCACCCCACGCCGCCGGTAACCCGCTGGGAGCGCCGGCCATCCTGGCCGCCCCGGTGGGTGACGCCGCCGACAACACCAGGAAGAACCGGGTGATTGCCAGCGGACGGAGCGGCCGGGACGGCCGGAGTCAGCCGTCCATCATCCGCAGGTAGCCCTCGTAGCGCTGGCGCGAGAGCTCGCCGGCCTCGGCGGCGGCCTTCACCCCGCAGTCGGGCTCGTGGGTGTGCGAGCAGCCCGCAAAACGGCACCCCGGGCTGAACGCGTCCAGGTCCGGGAAGTACCCCGAAAGCGTGGCCGGCGCGATCTTCCAGACGCCGAGCGACCGGACGCCCGGCGTGTCGACCACGAACGACTCGTCGTCCCAGGAGAGCAGGGTCGAGCTGGTCGTCGTGTGCCGGCCGCGACCATCCGCGCCCCGAACCGCGCCAACCACCTGGAGCGAGTCGCCGAGCAGCGCGTTCGCCAGCGACGACTTCCCGACACCGCTGTGGCCCGTGAAGACGGCGATCTGGCCCCGCACCAGCTCGCGTAGCTCGTCCAGGCCGGCGCCCGTCGCGGCGGACGTGCGGACAATCGGCAGGCCCAGCCGCGCGTAGATGGTGACGTCCGGGGCCGAGGCCACGAGGTCGCACTTGTTCAGGCAGAGCACGGGACGGATGCCGCCGTACTGGCAGATCACCAGGAAGCGATCGACCAGCTTCAGGTGGAACGGCGGCTGGGCGACGGTTGCCACGATCACGGCGACGTCGACGTTGGCGGCCAGGACCGCCGCCTCGCGGGCGAACGCCGAACGCCGCGAGCGATCCTCGCGGATGCGGGCAAGGCGGGTGCGGCGCGGCTCGATCTTGACGACCTCCTGGTGACCATCCTTCCCTGGAACGATCCGGACTCGGTCCCCGACGACGACCGCGACCTGACGCTGGAGCAGCTCGCGGCTGAGTCTGGCATGGCGGGGACTGGCCCCGATCAGGACGCGCAGCTCGCCGCCACGCTGGACGCCCGCCACCAGCCCGATCTCGGCGCGGCGTCGACGTCCGATTGCGCCGGGGCGATCGGGGGTGCGAGCACCGAGCCGTTGCGACGCGCTGCCGGCCTCCCGGGCTCGTCGACGGCCGTCACGTCGGGAGCGACGTCCAGGGCCGGATCAGCCAGATCCACGGCAGCGTCAGCTTCCAGGCGGCGCTGCATCGCCTTCGCGGCGCGGCGCCGGGCCTCGCGCGCCTTGCGGCCTCGGGTCGGTGCATCATGCTTCGACATGCTGGCCTCCCTTCACCGGACCGAGCGCGTGCCAGCGGTCGTCGGGCGGCTCCAGGAAGAATCGCAGCACCTCCAGCAGCATCGGCAGGGGGCGCTCGGCCCAGGAGAGGCCGGGCGAGGCGCCGCGCGGCAGCGTCCAGATGGCGAGCTGGAGGTGGCGCCAGAGGATGCGGGCCTCGGCGGTGGCGTCGCCGTCGAGCGGAGTGGCCTCGCGGTGGCCGGCCAGCATAGACGGCACGGCCCGCAGCGGCAGGCCGGCAAAGTCGAGCGCGACGTCGCCGACCGCCGCCGAGCCCCAGTCGATGACGGCCTGGTAACGGAGCGGGCCGGGCGTGACCATCAGGTTGGTCGCCTGGGTGTCGCCGTGCAGGAACCGGGTGGGCGTTGGCGCCAGCGCGGCCGGCGCCAGCCGGTCGAGCCAGTCTGCGAGCCAGCGGGCGTCGAGCGGCGAGAGCCAGCCCTCCGCCACGCGCTCGGCGAGCAGGCCGCACGGGTCGGGGTCGGGCCTCTTGACCGGCAACGTGGCGATGCCGCCCGCGACCGGCACGCCGAGGTGCGCCAGCGCCAGGTTGCGGCCGTGCTCGCGCCAGACCTCGGCGGCGTCGGCGGGGTCCAGGTTCAGCGCTTCGAGCGGCCGGCCGGGGACGCGCTCGTAGACGGTGTACGGCACAGGCAGCAGGTCCAGCGAGTCGTCAAACGCCAGCAGGTGCGGGGTCCTGACGCCGGCCGCAACAGCGGCCGGCACGGCGACCGCCTCGTTGCGGGCGGCCTGGATGAACGTCGGGTGATTCCTCGGGATGCGCAGGATGGTGCCGTCGCCGAGCCGGTAGATCGCGTTGAAGATCCCGGTCTCGGGCAGGCGCTCGATGCACACACCGCCGAGACCGTGGCGCTCGGCGATTTCTTGCAAGGTTTTGGGGCTGACGTCGACGTGGTCGGGCAGCGTGAATGGCAAGGGTGGGTCTCCCGATGCGGTCCGCAAAGGGACGGGCCCACGGCCACTCGCGCGGCTGCGCAGTCAACCCAAACCGGGGACTGGGCAAAGCGCCGATGGAGCGGTGCGAACGGCTAGCGGAGCGCCGCCGGGCACGTCCCGATCGATGTGGCAGTGCAAAACACCGTCATGGCCGTGCCCTCCTTCCTCGCTCCGGCTGCTTCAGCCTGTTCTCGCATTATAGCCCGACGTCGTCTGTTGATGGCCCCCACCCCAGCCCCTCCCCCGTGCGCGGGGGAGGGGGCTGGGGGGTAGGGGCTCCTCACGGCCAACCACTCGCCAAAACCCATCACCCTCGTTCCGCTATCCTTCCGGGGCGCACCGCCTCGAAGCGCGGCGCGGGGGCTTCTCACCGGAAAGGGGACTCTGGACGTGACCCAGTCGGGTAGCAACTCCGACGGCAGCAACGGCGCCGGCAAGCGCGTCGACCTGAAGATCGTCAGCCGCGAGCTGACCGAGGGCGCCGCGCGCGCGCCCGCCCGCTCGTACCTCCACGCGGTCGGCATCACCAACGAGGATCTGGACACCAAGCCGCTGATCGGCATCGCCAGCACCTGGAACGAGTTCTCGCCGTGCCAGGCGAACCTCAAGCAGGTCGCCGATCACGTCAAGCAGGGCATCCGCGAGGCCGGCGGCGTCCCGATCGAGTTCACCACGATCTCGGTCACGGACGGCATCGCGATGGGCACCGAGGGGATGAAGGCGTCGCTGATGAGCCGCGACCTGATCGCCGACTCGATCGAGCTCGCGACGTTCGGCCACCGCCTGGACGGCCTGGTGACCCTGGCCGGCTGCGACAAGACCCTGCCCGGCTGCCTGATGGCGATTGCCCGTCTGAACCTCCCCTCGGTCTTCATCTACGGCGGCAGCATCCTGCCCGGCACCTACAAGGGGAAGAAGGTCACGATTCAGGCCGTCTTCGAGGC
>Ga0075420_100005058_pt1 | contig 11577 bp, 9 predicted proteins | sample SoiMetdeltSBSDD4_FD_75296 | JGI IMG/M metagenome (GOLD analysis project Ga0075420, IMG submission 75296) | Bulk soil microbial communities from a Populus tree surrounding site in Tennessee, USA - Soil MetaG P. deltoides SBSDD4 | ecosystem: Environmental > Terrestrial > Soil > Tree plantation... | reverse complement strand
AGCACAACCTGGACGTGATCAAGTGCGCCGACTGGCTGATCGACATGGGCCCCGAAGGCGGCGACGGCGGCGGCACCGTCATCGCCACCGGCACCCCGGAGCAGGTCGCGGAGGCGCCGGGCAGCCACACGGCGGAGTACCTGCGGCCGAAGCTCGGCACGCGGCATACGACGCGGCGGAAGAAGCGCGAACTCGCCGCAACAACATAGGCCGCCCGTCGTTGACCGATACAATAGATGTCGCCGGATCGGACGCTGCCCGGACGAATCTGATGCCGCCGTCCACCCTTTCATTTCTGACCGAGCAGTTGGAGTTGGCCGAGCAGCTCCGATTGGGCCGCCATGCCATGAACGAACCTGAAGACCTCCCGGGGCGTTACGGGCGCGTCATCAAGGCGCTGAACCGCCTCCTCCACGCGGCGCAGGCCGAGGCCGTGCTGGGCGGGGGGTGGGCCGTGTGGCGGCACGGGTACGTTGGCAGGGTCACGCAGGACGTGGACGTCGTGCTACCGGCCGACCGGGTGGCGGAGGTCCTGCGCGTCGCACCAGTCATCGGATTTGACGTGCTGCCCCGGCCGGCGGGCCGCTGGCCGAAGCTGCTGCACAAGGAGACCGGGATCCAGGTGGACATTCTCCCCGAAGGGGAGCGGCCCGGCACCCCGTCACGTCCCGCTCCCACCACCCTGCCGCACCCCCGAACGCTCGGCGCCCAGGGCGCGACCCTCCGCTACATCACCTTCCCCGCACTAATCCAGCTCAAGCTCGCCGCCGGCAGGGCAAGGGACGAGAGCGACGTCGTGGAATTGATCCGCACCAATCCCGGCGAAACGGAGGCCGTCCGCAGGTATCTCGCCGCAATCCATGCGGATTACGTGTCCGCATTCGACCGGCTCGTCCAGCGGGCGCGGGAACAACAGGACGATTAGACCTCACACTCATGCCCGGGGACGCACAAGAACACCGATCCGCCGGAACCATCAGCCGTCACAAGGCTGCGGCTTCCAATCACCGGACTGGTGGGCGGCGCTGCGGCGCGTCATCGGTCGGGCGGTGGTCGCCGCCGAGCGGGCGGCACGGGAAGATGCAGCGTTCAGCCAGGACCTCGCCACCCTGTTCTCGGTCAAGTGGTGGCCGCAGGAGGAAGTCCCCGCCGCCGCCTCCGAACCCGAATCGGCTCCTTTCCCGACGGCGGCGGCCGTGCCGGCGGCGGACGCGGGTGCGACCGCACACACGGCAACGGGGCCGCCGCAACCCGTTGCGATGTCCCCCGATCCGCGGGGGGCGGTCCCGGCGGCGCGAATTCCTGCCCTCGCCGCCCGCGAGCCGTTGCCGGCGCTCACGGGACCGCGCGAGGTGTCGGTGCTGGGTGGTGCCGCGCCGGCGCCGCGGGCGCCGGGGCCGCCGGCCGCCCCGTTCGACCCCTCGCGCGTGGCGACGCGGTGCCGGTTGAAGGCGGAGGCGTGCCGGTGGCAATTCGAGCGCCGCCGCCGGATCGACAACGGCGACGACGTATCACAGGAAGACCGTGCGACGTTGGCCCGGCTGAACCAGGCCGACGTCTACGCCTGGATGGTCAGCCCGCAGAAGTGGCGCGAGCGGACGGACGACGCCTTCCTCACCGTCGCCGCGTGCTACGAGGCGCTGGCGGAGGCGGCGGAATATGCGGGCCTCGCCGAGCGTCTCGGGCAGGACCAGCCGGCCGCGATGCACCTCCTCGCCGAGGCCCAGTCGGCGCTTCGGGCGGCGGTGGAGGATTACGCGAGTACCCACCGCGACGAGGACCAGCAGTCCGCGTTCAACTGGCTGAGGCGGGAGTCGGAGGTCCGCCGGGTCTTCCTCCGGCACATGCAGCTCGATTACCCCGCGCCGCCGGACAACCACCCCGACCTGCGACGGCGCATCGCCGAGTTGCGGCGTGACGCCGACGCCCGCGCCTCCCGGGAGCGGCAGGTCGATCAGGGGATCAAGAAGATTTCCTACCACGTTCAGAAACTGGCTCGCACCGGGGACCGGCCGTTCGATGCGGACGACGAGAACGTTCTATCCGTCTGTGCCGCCGTCGCGGCCCTGCTGAACGGGGGAATGCTGCCGAGTGACACGCGGCTGCGCGAGGCGCTGTTACCGGTGGCGGCACGGTTCCCGCAGGACGTGCCGCCGCCGATGTCTCGCGCCCTCGAGGCCGTGGAAGAATATGTCGAGGCGTCCGAAGCGGAGGGGGACGATGAAGGCGAATCAGGCGACATCGAATCAGGGGAAGCCGACCCTTTGGTCGCCGACGCCCGCTCGCGCGTGGCCGGCCGGCGTGGGGTGTTGATTGGCGGCGTTCCGAGGGAGGCGCACCGGCAAAAACTGCAGCACGGGCTGGGGCTGGCGGAGCTGGATTGGCTGCGGGTGGAGCACCACGAGCCGTTTGAGTCCGCCGCTGTTGCCATCCGGCGTCCGGGGACGGGACTGGTGATGATTCTGACGCGTTGGCGCTCGCACCGGGACGGGCCGGCCGCCCGCGCCCTGTGCAGAGAATTAGGGATCCCGCTCATCGAACTGCCCAGGGGCTACAACCTGCGGCAGGTCGCCCACGAGATCTCCCGGCAGATGCCCGTCGGGCTTCCGGCGTAGCCTTCACCGCGGGCCCCGCGGCTTAGCTCGGCCGGCCCCCAGCCTGCGCCAAGGCCGCCTCCAGCGTCTCCACACGCTTCGTCAGCTCGGCGATCTGGTTGAGGGAGGCCAGTTGCAGGCCGGCGAGGCCGTCGGCGATGCCGAGCAGGGCGTTCTCCGCCGGCTCGACCTGGCCCTGCGCCTGGAGCTTCTGGAGGTTGGCGCGGATCTCGTTGATGTAGTCGTGCGGGTTCTTCATCGGCGGTGTCTCCTGAGCCGGCGATGATGCCGCGGCGGGGCGGGCGGGTCAGCGCCGAAAAGTGGAAGGGCCCGTGGAAGGCTACTTCACCTTCTCCAGGAAACTGCGCAGCGCCCGGTTCACCTGGTCGGGCTGCTCCATCGGCGACATGTGGCCGGCGCCGCGGACGACGACGTACTGCGCGCCTGGGATATTCTTCGCCATCTTCTCCGCCCCCGCCGGGGGCGTGATCGCGTCGGACTCGCCGACGAGGACCAGCGCCGGCACCCTGATGGAGCCCAGTTCCGCGGTCCGGTCCGGCCGGTCGCGCATCGCCGCCAGGGCGTGCTCGATCGTCTTCGGCGGGCACGCCTCCATCAGCCGGCGCAGCGCCTGCGCCTGCTGCGGGCGCTGTTCGGCGGCGTCCTTGGCGAGCATCTTCGGGAGCATCTGGTCGGCGACCGATCTGGACCCTTCCTTTCGCACCAGATCGATCATCTTCTGCCGCCCCTCCTTGCCCTCCGGCGTGTCCGGTTCGGACTTGGTGTCCACCAGCACGAGGCCGCGCAGGTCGGCCGGGTACTTCCTCGCGTACGCCAGTGCCGTGTAGCCGCCCATGGAGAGGCCGGCCAGCACACACGGCAGCGCGCGGATGGATCCGAGCAGCGCGTGAAGGTCGTCGGCGAGCGATTCGAGCGTGAACGCGGACTCCGATTTCGACTGGCCAAAGCCGCGCAAGTCCGGGGCGATGACACGCCACCGGTCCGACAGCGCGTTCACCTGCGACTCCCACATCCGCGAGTCGAGCGGGAACCCGTGCACCAGCACGAGCGGCGGCTGGCCCGCGCCTTTTTCGACGTAGTGCAAGGTGACGCCGTTGACGGTTTGGGTGGGCATGGTGCACGAATGTAATGCCGTCGAACCGAAGCGCGAAGCAGCATCCTGCTTCGACCATATCCCTCTATCAGAACGAGAGTTATCGCAACTTTTCGGCGATCGCCTTCCCTTTTTGCGTACCCACCTCTACTGTTGGGCGGCATCACCGGGACCTCCCGCACGGGCACGAATGCGGGGCTTCACTCAAGGATGGCGACGTCTACCCAGGACAATCTCCGGCTCACGGACTTCATGGACCTGCCCACGCTGCAGGAGATCCAGGACAGCTTCGCGGCCGTCGCCGACGTGAAGGCGGTCATCACCGACGCCGAGGGCAACCTCCTCACCCAGCCCACCCCCACCACCGGGTTTCTACGCCGCCAGCGGGCGCTCGCGGAGGCGGCGCGGTTGTCCCCCGATTACGACTCGGACGGGGCGCCCCAGGGCCCGCAGCCCCAGAAGGAGGGGACGGAGTACGTCGCGCCGATCATCGTCAACGACCAGCGGCTGGGCACCATCCGCATGTCCGCCAACGGCCGGCTCGGCGTGGACGAGAGCAAGCTCGCGTCGCTGGCGGAGAAGTTCGGCGTCGAGCCGCGGCAGGTGCGGTCGCTGGTGTCCGCGTGGGTGAAGGCGAAGGGCGTGACGACCAAGCCGGCCGCGATCCAGTTCCTGTTCCTGCTGGCGAACGCGATCGCCCGCTTGTGCTTCCAGGAGTTCCAGCTCCGCCAGCGTGTCGAGGAGCTGACGGCGATGAACCGCATCGCCATCATGTTCGCCGAGGCGCGCGACCTGCAGACGGTATTGGACCGCACGGCGCGTCTCCTGGCGGAAGTGATGGGCGTGAAGGCGGCCTCCATCCGGCTGATCGACGAGGAGCACGACGAGCTGGTCATCAAGGCCGTCTACAACCTCTCGGCCGAGTACCTGTCCAAGGGCCCCATCCGGCTGAGCAAGGCGGACATCGACAAGACCGCCCTCGGCCCCGCCGGCTTCGAGTACGTCGCCAACATGGCGCGCGACCCGCGCGTTCAATACCCGCAGGAGTCGACCCGCGAGGGGATCGTCTCGATGCTCTCCGTCGGCATGCGCCACCAGGGCAAGCCGCTCGGCGTGCTGCGCGTCTACACCGACGAGGAGCAGACCTTCAGCCCCCTGCGGATCGACCTGCTCAAGGCCATCGGCGCCCAGGCCGCCGCCGCCATCGAGAACGCCCGGCTGCTGTCGGAGACGCTGGCCGCCGAGGCGCTGGAGAAGCAGGTGGAGCTGGCGGCGATTGTGCAGCAGCGGATGATCCCGCACACCGCCCCCGACGTGCCTGGCCTGGATGTGGCCAACGCCTACGTCCCCATGTATTCGCTCGGCGGAGACCTGTACGACTTCATCCCCCTGCCGGGCGACAACCTGGGCCTGGCCATCGCCGACGTGAGCGGCAAGGGCGTGCCGGCGAGCCTGATCATGGCGTCGGTGCGGGCGTTCCTGCGGGGGCAGGTGGACAACGTCTACTACCTGTACGAGGTCGTCAGGCGGATCAACCAGATGCTCTGCCGCGACACCCGCAGCGGCGAGTTCGTGACGCTATTCTACGGGGTGCTCGACGCCCGGAACTACCGCTTCACCTACTGCAACGCCGGCCACCCCCCCGGGCTGGTGCTGCGCGGCGGCGAGGTGATCGAGCTGGGCAGCGACAACATGGTGCTGGGCGTCTCGCCGGAAGAGGAGTACGCCCAGTCGGTCGTGCAACTGAACAAGGGCGACTTGCTGCTGCTCTACACGGACGGCTTATCGGACGCCCGCAACTTCCGCGACGAGGTCTTCGGCCGCCAGCGAATCGTCGAGGCGTTCAAGAAGGGCGGCGAGACCGCGGAGGTCGTGGCGCAGAACATCCTGTGGGAGATGCGCAAGTTCGTCGGCATGACCAAGCCGATCGACGACGTGACGATGATCGTGGTGCGGGTCGCGGGGGATAGATCGTAAACCAGGACTTTCCGCTGAAGCGGGAAGACCGGCGTGCTCACGTCTTTCGCCGTTTGCCAAAAATGCCGGTGAACACCCCCAGCAGTCGATCGCGCCAGCGAAGAACGCGGACGCGCAGCTCGAGCTTCTGGAGTGAGACGTCCTTGGGGTCGCGCTCCAGCCCCTTGCGGACGAGGGCCAGCGCCTCGTCGTAGCGGGCCAGGTGCTCGTAGGCGAGGGCGAGGTTGTACAGGGCCTGCGGGTTGGCGGGGTCGAGCCGCAGGGCCTCGCGGCAGCTCTCCACGCCGTCGTCGTAGCGTCCGATCATGAACTGCGCGACGGCCAGGTTCTGCCACGCCTGCGCGTTGCCCGCCTCGATCTGCACCAGCCGCTTGAGGCAGGCGACGGCGGCGCGGGCCTGCTGGGTGTCTACCAGCAGGTTGGACAGGTCCATGAGGACCTGCGGGTCCTGGGGCCGCAGGAGCAGCTCGGCCCGAAGGTGCTGCCGGGCCTGGGCGGGGTCGGAGCGACGGTGGTGCAGCTCCCCCAGCCGCAGGTGGACGCCGGGGTAGGTCGGGTCGAGCTGGAGCGACTTGGAGAAGGCGGAAATCGCCTCGTCGTCGCGGTCGGCCCGCATGAGCCACTGGCCGTAGCAGACGTACGGGGCCGGCTGTTCGGGGGCGAGCTCGATCGCCCGGCGGAACTTCTCCCCCGCCTCCTCGCCGCGGCCCATTTCAAGCAGCAGGTCGCCCAGGTCGAGCAGGATGTCGGTGTTGCCGGGGTCCTGCCGCAGGCCGATCAGGTAGTGCTGCCGCGCCCCCTCCAGTTCGCCCTTGCCCCAGAGCGCCTCGGCGATGCGCACCTGCACCTCGGGGTGGTTCTCGTCGAGGTCGAGCGTCTTCTGCCAGCAGTAGATCGCCTTGTCGTACAGCCCCCGGTCGGCCAGCGAGCAGCCGATGTTGTAGTAGCAGTGGGGGCAGTGCTCCTTGTAGAGCCGGGCGAGGTAGAACATCTCCTCGGCCCGGTCGTGCTCGCCCATTTCGCTGTAGGTGATGATGCGGTTGCAGTAGGAGGGCTCGAAGGCCGGGTCGATCTCCTGCATCCGCTCGAAGGTGCGGAGGGCCTCCTCGAAGTTGCCGACGCGGTGCAGGTCGACGCCGAGGTGGTTCATGGCCTGGAGGTCGGCCTCGTCGATCTCCAGGGCGTGGCGGTAGGCCTCGATGGCCTCGTCGTACCGCTCCATCTCGTCGAGGGTGAGGCCGATGTTGAAGAACCAGCCGCCGTTGTAGGGGTTGATGCTGATGGCGGCGCGCAGCTCCTCGAGGGCCTCCGACCAGCGGCGCTGCTCGAACAGCTCCTGAGCCTTTTCGACCCGGCGCTCGGCGTCATCCCACTCTGTCATACCGGTCCGTCGGCACGAACTGTCAGTCGGGTGAGAAAGGTTACGCCCTTATTAAATCCACGGGTTCGGCAGATGGCAAGGGTGCGGCGCGGGGCTTGTGGGCCACTTTTCCCGACCGTTCGCAACGCGCCGGGCCGCGTCATTCTCATCCGTTGTCACACTTTTTCATCGGACGGAAATACGGTAATCTCCGCGCCGCGACGATAACCTGTGGTGGGGCCACGTCGCCGGCCGGACCGGCGTCGGACGGCCGGTTCCGGACGGTCGGTTCCAGTCCCCGCACGGGCAACGCGGCGCGGGCCGCCGGCAAGGTGGTTGCAGGCACGGCACGGACGGATCTTGAGTGACTCGTTCTCCCCTCTCTGCCCCCTTCCTGTGGCAACGGTTCGTCAGGCAAGAAGGTCGGGTGGTGAGTCGCAGGCGGCGAGTCATCCTGTTAACCGTCTGGGCGGGTGTCGCCGCCGGGGTCGCCACTGCGCCCCTGCCGGCGTTCTCTCAGGAAACGCCGCCGCAGGGAAAGGCGGTTCAGGAGCAGCCTCCCCCCTCGCAGACCCCGCCAGCGAGTCAGCCGCCTGCCAACCAGCCCTCGTCCGCCAATCAGCAACCGGCTACTAACCAGCCCCAGCCGACCGATAACCCGGCGACAGCCCGACCCGTTCCAGCCCCCCGCCCCCCCGGACCGGATGTGGCCGGCGACGTGGAGCGCCTGGCGGGCATCCTCCGGGACCCGAACGTCCGGCAATCGGACCGGGAGGAGGCCGCGGCCCGCCTCGTTTCCCGGCAGAGCGGCCCGGCGGACGCGGTGTTGCAGGACGTCCTCGTCAACGGCTCGCGCGACGCCCGACTCGCCGCCGCCCGCGCGTTGGCGGCCGACCGATTCCCCAACGAGGCGCTGATCGAACCGCTGGCCGGACTGCTGCGGGCCGAGCCCAAGTTCCCATCCCTCGCGGAAGCGGCCGGCCGCGCACTCGCGGCATACCGCCGGCACCGCGTCGCAATGAACCACCTGGTTGAGTTCTCCAGGGACTCAAACCAGCCCGCCGACGCGCGGGCGCGGGTGATCCGGGCGCTGGGTCGGGTGGTCGACCCCGGCGCCGCCGAGGTGTTGGTCGGACTCCTGAGCACGCGGGCCGAGCCCCGCCTGGTGCGCGACGCCGCCGGTGACGCATTGGTGGACATGACCGGCCTGCGCGAGAACGGCCGCGACGTCCGCCGATGGGACCAATGGCTACAACAGAACGCCGACAAGACGACTGACCGGTGGCGGGCCGACGTCCTGGAGGGGGCAGCGGCACGGCTGGACCGGATCCGGGGCCGGCACGAGCGGCTGGTGGGGACGCTGGACGACCGGCTCTTCGGGCAGTACCGCGACGCGCCGCGGGAGAAGCGCGCGGACGTGCTGCTGGGGTTCCTGAACTCGGCCGAGCCGGACGAGCGCGCCATCGGCGCCGGCATCGTCACCCGCGCGGTTCAGGCGCAGGAGGAAGTGAACGACGCGATTCGAAACCGGCTCGTAGACCTCGTCGGAGACAGTGACCCCGCCGTGCGCCGCGTGGTCGCACAGGCGATTCGCGACCTCAATCACCGGGAAGCATTGGCCGCCCTGCTCACGCAGCTCGAGCAGGAGCGGGAGCCGGACGTCCGCATCGCGATCGCCGGGGCGTTGGCACCCATCGGCGACCCCTCCGCGGTACCGCAGCTCGTCGCGATGCTGAACGTGACCCAGAACCCGCCGGACGTCGCGGCGGCCGCGGCCCAGGCGCTGGGGCGGCTGGCGCGCGTGCTCCGGCAGACCGACCCGAAAACCGCCGATTTCGTGGTCGAACGTATGCGGGCGCTTGTCATCAACCCCCAGTTACGAAGTCCGGGCGGGGACGACGTCCGCGTCGCTGCAATCGACGCGCTGGCCGCACTGCAGGACCCGCAATTGCTTCAAACCGCGTCTGATCTTCTGTCCGAGCAAGCCGGCGAACCGTTGCCGGTCAGGCAGGCGGCACTGCGGGCGCTGCGGGAACTGGGCAACCCCGAAGCCAACGCCCCGTTGATGCGCGTGTTGTCCGATGAGCGGGACGCCTCCCTCCGGTTGCTGGCCCTTGATGCGCTGGCGCGAACCGCCGGCTTTGAGTTGGCGGGGTTGCTCCTGGAGCGTAGCGGGCGGGCGGAAGTTGACGAGTTGGTGCGCGACAGGGCGTGGGCGACGTACCTTGCGGTGTTGCAGAAGGGGACGGAGCAGGAACTCGTTAAGGAAGTGAAGCGCCATGCCGAGCCCGAACGGCAGATCGAAGTGCTGCGCGTGCTGTGCGCGAAGCTCGAAAAATCCGGACAGGTCCGCGACCTGGCGTACCAACGGCAGAACCTCGGGGCCGCGCTGTTGAAGCTGGCGCAGCCACGGCCGGCGGAGGCGGCGCGCTATTTTCACCAGGCACTGGACTACTGGCTCAAGTCGAACGACCCCGACCGCGCGGCGGCCGTCGAGGTGTTGACGGGACTGGAGTTGAAGGCGTGGCTGCAAGCGCGGGAGTACACGGCGGCAATGCGTTTCTCCGAGGAGACGATCAAGCGCGACCCGACGCAGCAGGACACGGTCGGTCCCATCATCAAGAACGAGGCTGACGCGCTGCGCGAAAAGAAACAGTTCGAAAACGCAACTGCCCTGATCAAGGAGGCGCTGGCGATGAGCCCGCCGCTGGAGCAACGGCACATGGGCGACTTGAAGCGGATCCAGAGTGAAATCAACGCCACCGCCAATGGCAACGGCGGCCCGCCGCAGTAGAGTCATGTCCGACATCGACCTTGACCGCCTGCTTTGCATTGTCGTTGGCGTGCAGTTGCGCGCGGAGCTGGGGGACCGTCCGTTGGCGTATCGGTTGGAGCAGGACATTCGCACGCTGCTCGACGCCGCGCTCGGCAAACCCGCCGAGGGACAACCGCCGCTGCTGTCGCCGGTGGTGCTCAGCGACGTCTACTTCCTCAACAACGAAGACATCCAGTCCCGCCCCGCCATCAGCGTCGGCGGCCCCGCGATGAACGCGTTTTCCGCGATGCTGGTGGACAAACTGCCGACGGTGCTCGCGATCGAGAACACGCTCGTCGTCCAGATGGACCTCGAGATGGACGACCCGCGCTGCGCCGTGTGGGGCATGAACCACGTCGACACCGTGCGCGCGGTCGACGTCTTCGTCGTCAAAGGCTACCTCGACATGTTCGTCAACGGCGTGGTCGAAAAGCTCCAACCCTGACCGCTCCCTCCCCCTCTCCAGGGTCCGCCGCGCGACATTCCTGACGCCGGCGCGGAACCCGGACAAAACCCGCAATAAACCCGTTAGGTTCCGGGACCAACCCGCGTCTAAACTGCCGGCAGCACAGCGGGAGGACGGTTGGAGCCGACCTGGGAAGAGGTGGTGCGGCGGGCACAGCGGCGCGACGCGGCGGCGTTCGCGCGGCTCATCGCGCGGCACGAGCGCACCGCCCTCGCCCTCGCCTACGGCCTGCTCGCCGACCCCAACTCGGCCGGCGACGTCGTCCAGGACGCGTTCGTCCGCGCCTGGGAGCGGCTGGCCGACCTGAAGGAGCCGGCACGCTTCGGACCCTGGCTCTGCGGCATCGTGCGGAACATGGCGATCGACGCCCTCCGCCGCTCCCGCCACGAGCCGCGGGCCGGGTCGCAGACCCCGGAGGTGCAGGACGCGCACCACCCGCTGGGGTTCGGGGACTGCCCCGACCCGGCCGACGAGCTGGCCCGCCGGGAGCGCGACGCGGCCCTGTCGGCGGCCATCGAGTCGCTCGACGAGGTCTCCCGATCGGCCGTCGTCCTGCGGTATTACGACGGCCTGTCGAGCAAGCAGATCGGCGACCTGCTCGACCTCGCCCCGGCGGCGGTGGACATGAGACTCACGCGGGCGCGACGCCAGTTGCGCCAGCGATTGAACCGAATGCAGAATGACGAGTGCAGAATGCAGAATGCGGAGTGAGATCACGAATGCGAATCGGCAAGGCAATGGCCGCCTTTCATTCTGCATTCATCATTCTGCATTCTGCCTTGACCAGAAGGTGAGTTATGTCTGACGGCGAAATCCCAGGCGCCGACGGGCCCGACGAGCAGTTCGAGGCCCTGCTCCGCGAACACCTCGCCTCCCGGCTCGACGGCCAGCTCGGCCGCGCCGCGGCCCACTTCCAGCGCCACCTGTCGGGCGGCACGGGCGGCGGCTTCGGCGCGGGCCCCCGCACCGGCTCGCTCCGGCGGTCGTGGGGCGGGTGGGTCGTCGGAATCGTCGGCGGCGCCATGGCCGCTTCGATCGCGGCGCTGTGGGCCGGGCCGGCGCTGTGGCCGGCGGCGGACCGGCCCGACGTGCCGCGCATGCAGGCACACGTGACGCCCGTCGCGCACGACTTCGACTACGACCTGGACGAGGTGACGCTCAGCCGCCGCACGCGCGACGGCGGCGTCGTGGTGCTCGACGACCACACCGCCGTGCGCCGGATCGTGCGCCAGGAATTCCGCCGGACGCGGT
>Ga0075420_100005057_pt1 | contig 11578 bp, 9 predicted proteins | sample SoiMetdeltSBSDD4_FD_75296 | JGI IMG/M metagenome (GOLD analysis project Ga0075420, IMG submission 75296) | Bulk soil microbial communities from a Populus tree surrounding site in Tennessee, USA - Soil MetaG P. deltoides SBSDD4 | ecosystem: Environmental > Terrestrial > Soil > Tree plantation... | reverse complement strand
CGCGCGAGCTGCCCCTTCGCCTCGTCACGCCACTCGCTGTCGGCATTCAGCCACTCGAGACCGTCGAAGGTCGAGGACCAGTCCGTCCACGTCAGGCCATCCTTCAACGAGGCGGGGTGCGCGGCAATTCCGAACCCACCGAGGCGGCGGACGTCTTCGACGACCGCCGAGGGTTCCCCACCCAATGGAAACGGCGACGTTCGCATGTCCAGCGCGACGTAGTGGCCACCAGTCGTGCTGATCTCGACGCCATCGAGACAGAGGACGCCGTCGATGTACTCCGGTGGTCTTGTCGGGCGCGTTCCATCGCCATGGTCGGTGAAGATCACGAAGCGCAGGCCAGCCCGCCTCGCGGCCCGTGCGATCTCCTGTCGTCCGGCCGTGCCGTCGGATGTCGTCGTATGGACGTGGAAGGCGCCCGCGATTGTCCGCTGACCGATGTCTGCAGGGGCTTCAGGTGCGGTGAGCGCCGGCGCAGGAGGGCGTGTGATCAGCAGTAAAAGCACGACGGCGGCCATGATGGCCGCCGTCAATGTCAACGCCTTGCGCATGTTGTAGGAATCGAGGCCGTGCGGGTCTCCCCGCGGGAACTACGCGCCGGCGTCGGCCCGCAGCGCATCAGCTTTGTCGGTGCGTTCCCACGTGAAGTCCGGCTCGGTCCGGCCGAAATGTCCGAACGCCGCGGTCTTGCGGTAGATCGGCCTGCGGAGGTCGAGCATCTCGATGATCCCGCGCGGCGTCAGCTTGAAGTGCGCTCGCACGATCTCGCTGAGACGCTCGTCGGACGCGGTGCCCGTTCCATAGGTATTGATGTAAACCGACACAGGATCGGCGACGCCAATGGCGTACGCCAGCTGAACGAGGCAACGCTCGGCGAGACCGGCAGCGACGATGTTCTTCGCGACATAGCGCGCCATGTAGCAGGCTGAGCGATCGACCTTCGTGGGATCCTTGCCCGAGAACGCTCCGCCGCCGTGCGGTGCGGCGCCGCCGTAGGTGTCGACGATGATCTTGCGGCCGGTCACGCCGGCGTCGCCGTGCGGGCCGCCGACGACGAAACGTCCGGTCGGGTTGATCAGGACCCGGGTCTTCTTGTCCATCATCTCCGTGGGAATCACACGCGAGACGATCTTTTCGACAATGTCTTCGCGGAGCGTGTCGTTCGAGACGAGTGAGCTGTGCTGCGTCGAGACGACCACGGTGTCGACGCGAACGGGCCGTCCGTTGTCGTATTCGACGGAGACCTGGGACTTGCCGTCGGGCCGGAGGTATTCGAGCACGCCGTCACGCCGCGCGCACGACAAGCCCTTCACGAGCTTGTGCGCCAGCATGATCGGCATGGGCATCAGCTCCTCGGTCTCCGTGCAGGCGTAGCCGAACATCAGACCCTGGTCGCCGGCGCCGCCCGGGTCGACGCCCATGGCGATGTCCGGGGACTGTTCGTGGATCGAGGAGAGCACCGCGCAGGTCTCGGAGTCGAACCCGAACTTGGCGCGGGTGTAGCCAACTTCCTTGATGGTTTCACGGACGATCTTCGGGAAGTCCACGTAGCAGCTGGTCGTGATTTCGCCGGCGATGATCGCCATGCCGGTGGTGACCAGCGTCTCGCACGCGACGCGGCCGACCGGATCCTGCGCAAGAATTGCGTCGAGGATGCTGTCGGAAATCTGGTCGGCAATCTTGTCGGGGTGACCCTCGGTGACGGACTCCGAGGTAAAGAGATATCGCCCGTTACGGCTCATGTGTTAGGAGCTCCTGCGAGAAAGAATCGGATCGGACCGATTACCAAAGCTATTAAATGTAACAGATACGGGCGGAGGGCGGCAAGCCGTAGTTCGTGGACCGTAGTCCGTGGACCGCAGGTCGTGGCCTCGCCGGAGGACGGATTAGGGGAGGCCGAATGTCCGACCAGACACGGCCCACGAACCACGGACCACGGCAGTATTTGCGATCAGTTAGGACTCTGATTGTCAGTCCCGGTGGGCGCCATGGCCGTGACCGGCTTGTCCTCGTCGGCCACCTTCTCGACTTCGATGCTGCATTCGGCCAGCACGGCGGTCAGCGCCCCGATGGCTGCGGCCAGCGGCGCGATGACGGTGCCGACGACGCCAACGGTCAGCGGGAACTCGGCGATGACGCGGCCGCGCTGCTTGACGACGACCTTACGGATGTTGCCCTCGTCGATGAGCCGCTTGATCTGCGCCAGGATCTGGTCGGTCGTCCCCTCGAGCTTCTCTCGCCAGGTTTTTTCCATGTCTTTAGGTTCTCCCTACTTCAATTGGACGAGAATCAGCGCGCGCGGTTCGCTGACTACTGACGGGGGTGGAACTTGTCGTAGACCACGCGCAGCCGCGCTTCGAGGACGTGCGTGTAGATCTGCGTGGTGGACAGGTCGGCGTGCCCGAGCATGACCTGGATGGCGCGGAGGTCGGCGCCGCGCTCGAGCAGGTGTGTGGCGAAGGAGTGCCGCAGCAGGTGCGGGCTGATGTCGCGGTTCACGCCGGCTTTGATTCCGTACTCCTTCAGAACTTTCCAGAAACCGACGCGCGACAGCGGACCCCCGTCGCGCGCGTTGACGAAGAGCCAGGGCGACGACCGCTTGTGCAGCAATTTGGAGCGGCCCTCGCGCATGTAGCGGCGCACCCAGTCGGCCGCGTCGTGGCCAATCGGGACGATCCGCTGCTTGTCACCCTTCCCGATGCAGGTCAGGTAGCCCTCGTCGAGATTCAGGTCGCCCGGCTTGACCCCGACTAGCTCGGAGACGCGCATCCCCGTCGCGTACAGCATCTCGATCAGCGCCTTGTCTCGAAGGCCGCGCGGGGTCGAGACGTCGGGTTGCGCGAGGAGCCGGTCGACCTCGTCGAGGTCGAGGAACTTCGGCAGCGACGGCCACGCCCGAGGCGCACGGAGATCGTCGGCGGGGCTCTCGTCTCGCTTGTGCTCGACCGCAACGAATCGGTAGTAGCCGCGGATACACGCCACGGCCCGAGCCACCGATCGTGGTGAGAGTCCGCTCGACATCAGTGAGCGGACGAACGCTTCGAGGTCGCGCCGCTCCAGAGCATCGACGTCGACGCCGCGCTTCTCGGCAAACGCACCGAGCCCGGCGAGATCGCGTGCGTAGCTCTCGACCGTGTTCGGCGACACGCGCCGCACGTCACGCAGGTAGGTCAGGTAGGTATCGATCACAGCCTCAGCGGAGCCCCCGTCTCCGTCGAACCAGCCACTCGACCGAAACGAGCGACACGAACCCGATCATCCACCAGGGCGAGCGAGCCGGATGCATCGCCGCGGGCACACTGGACTGCGCCAGACCCCTGAGGTGTGCCACGAGCGGACTCAGATCTGAATCGTCAACCGACACGCCTCCCGTCCGCAACGCCACTGTCCGCAGCGCGTCCGAAGAGGTCACGACTCGTCGTGCGCCCTCGGTCACCACCAGGACGGCGTCGGAGTTTCCGCTTCCCTCGAGCGTGACGTGGACGTCGTATCGTCCTTCGGCTGGTACCTGGAAGCGGCCCTCGAACTCGCCGAGCTCGAGCGACGGCCAGAGCCTGACCACTTCGTCGAACCCCTGACCGCCGACGACCCGCGCGTGGATGGATGGAATCGTGACGAGCGCGGACTCCTCATCGAACTCGGTGGCACGCACGCGCGCGCGGACGATCGCCGTCTCCCCTGGCGCGACGGCTCCCCGCTCCAGCGTCACCTCGACACGTCCCGGAGCCGCCATCGCCCCGGCTCCGATCGTCGCCCGCCAGAATTGAGCGTATCCGTCCTTCCCTGATCGATACCGCCAGGCGTCGAGCGCGCCGGAGAAGACGACGCGACCGGCGCCTGACGGCCACGAGACAATGACCGGGCGAGCGGATCCGCCCTGATCGACCGTGCCCAGCGAATCCAGTCCGGCCCCCGGACGGCCGGTGATGAGAAACTCCGAACCTCGTAGCGGCGCGCCTGTCGCCACGGCAATCCGTGATGGATTCGGAAGCAGCGATTCTGTGAAATCGCTGCTTCGCAAGCGGCTGGCGTACGAGCCTGACGGCCGTCGATCCGGCAGGTACACGACCAAACCTCCGCGGCGGCGGGCGAACGTCTCGAGTGCATCCACATCGCGTGCCTGCAACTCCTCAGGCGCGCCCACCACGACGGCGTCGAAGCTGGTGATGGCCTCGGCACTGATGGAGGCTGGTGGCTGGCCCGCACGAACTTCGAGTCCCTTCGACACACGCGCGAGCGCCGCGACCGTGAAATCCGGATCCTCTTCCAGTGCACGCCGGACGAAGGCCGCCGTCCATGACGGCCGCGGCTCGTGCACGAGCACTTTGAGCCGGCGGTCCTGCACGTTCACGGTTGAGACGATCTGGTTGTCATCCGCCGCGGTCTCCCCCTCAACAGGGCGCGCGATCGCCCGAAGCTCCCGCGCTCCAGCCGCAGTTGGCACGTACGTCAGCCCGAGCTCCACGCTCTCGTCGTCGCGGCTCCAGGAATGTTGAGCGGAGGACAGCTCTACACCGTGCTCTTCGAGCGCGACGACGGTGGACTTTCCCGCCATCCCTCTTCCACGTACGAGAACCTGGACCGCTGCCAACCATCCGGGTCGCAGGACGGCAGGAGTACGGACTTCGAGCACCGTGACGTTAGGTCCAACTTCATCCGCTCTTACCGTTGAAACCGGAATCCCTGCTGGAATGGAATCTGCGTCGATCGCTCCACCGGCCAGGACGACTGCAGCAGGCTTCAGGGCGGAATCAAGGTCCGCGGTTCCCCTCAATTCACGAACGAGGCGTTGGCGCAGAGCGTCATTCCCTCGGACGTCGACCGCAGCTGGCGCCTGGCGCTGCACGACGCACGCGGGATCGAGGACGCCAACGCCTGCCATCACGAACGCCACGGCGCGGAGGACGGTAACTGCCGTCATCGTCGGTGTCGCTCCGATGCCCATGCACTCCTCAACGCCCTGTCAGCGTCCTCCCCCGTTGGAACTGAGACCGCGTACTTTTGCGCCTCGGTCAGAAGGAGAGCAATCACGCTGATCAGTTTCGATTCGGCGTCGGACACTCGGCCGCCGCGCGCGAGATCCTTCGTCGCAATGAGTTCTTTGGCGATGCGTTGCCAGGCTTCTGAACCGCTGTCGACCGAAAGTGCCTCTTCGGCGAGCGATGTCAGCTCATCCGAGGCACCTCTTCGCGATGCGAGCACCAGTTTGAGATCGATCAGCCTGGACAGCAGACGCCGCGATGCTACTGCTGCTCGCTCCGGGGTCGCAGCGGCGATCTCACGGGTAGCGTCCGCCGCCCGTTCCAGATTACCCGTCAGGCGTCGCGCCGGATCGATCCGGCTGCGGACGGGAAGCGTTCTGAGAATGTAGCGATTCCGCCCGAACGCCCGTTGCAGCGCCTCGACCGCGGCGCGAGCCGCTGCAAGGGCGGCTGTCGTGTCGACACCAATCAGTGACTGATCGGCGCGGCCCATATGCTGTATGGCTATGCCGATCTCGCGACGCGCGGTGTTCTCGAGCCGGCCCTCCTGGATCTCGTGCGAGTGCTCGGCCTCCTCCACCTCGTCCTCGACCTGCCCACCCGTCAGGAAGATGAAGCTGGCCCGGACCGACCGCTGCTCTGCCGCGATCGCCCCCGTTTCTTCGACCAGCGCCGGACGGGCCAGCGACTGCTCGCGCGCACGCAGGCGTTGAATCTTCAAGACGATCATCTGTTGGCTGAGCGCGTAGCGTTCCCGCTCGGGCGGCAGTTCGAATCCGGCAAGCGTCACCTGGCCGGGACCAGCCACTTCTACGAAGAACGTGTCGGACGAAGCGAGGCCTTCGTCTCCCGGACGCCCGTCCCGACCGACGACGCGGTAGACCACCGAGTCACCAGGCTGGAGCTTCATCTGCGCAAGGGCGAGCGCGGCCTTCCCTTCCCAGGCGCGAGAAGACCCCTTGGTCAGGTCGAGCGGGAGCGTGCCTTCCTCGAACTCGAACTGCTCGCCCGAGCCGGACACCTTGGTAAACCGAAGCTCCAGGGCGCGGAGTCCGAAGTCGTCGTTCGCAGTCGTCGTGATCGGAATTGTCGGACGAGAGTCCGGCACGAGCAGGTCTTTCCCAGGCGCTTTGATGAGAATCGACGGTGCACGGTCGGGTGTGACCGAGACCGCGATCAGACGACGCCCTGATGCTTCGCCCGTCGGGCTGTCGATCGCCAGGTACCCGCTTTCGGTGAGCGTCATCGCAGCCTGTACGACGTCGTTGGCGGCCGACGTGGCGAGCGATTTCTCGCCGAATCGGATGCGACGCGCCGCCGCGCCCGAAACTGACAGTTCGAGCCGGCTCCCTGAGATTGCTTCCAAACGATCGGGGTTCTCGACGGTCAGTCCGGGGCGTTGCAGATAGGCTGGTGCCTGGATCGTCGCGACGACACGCATCTCCGCCGGCGCGCTCTGGCCGGCGGCGGACGCCAGCCCGATTGCGTCTCGAACCGCCGATGCGGCGCGTTGCGGAGCGCCAAGAATTACCACAACGATGAGGCCCAACGCGGCAGTGGACAACGCGATGTCGCGTTTGAGCGGAACCGCGGAGGCGGCGTCGACGCCCCGCACGAACGTCGCCGCCTCTGTCAGCACGCGCTCGACCACTCTTGTCGTAGCACGCTCGGGATGCCGGCGGAGCTCCTCGGCTGTAACGACGAGATTGCGGCCTTGAGGGTTCGCCGACTCGATGGCTGCCGCGGCGTCCTTCGAACTCCACGCGCGCCGGCGAAGCATGAGCAGCACGGTGACGAAAAGAGACGCGGCTGCGATTGCGGGAACGAGGGGAACGGCGACGGCCGCTGCGACGGTCAAACCGGCTGCCACCGCGCGCAGGATGGATGAGGCGCGCAGCCGGCGCTGCACGCGGCTCAACGTCGCATCGAGATCGCGCGCAGCGTTCGGCGGGACGTCAAGCGGCGGCACGGACTTCCCTTTCATCACGAACGGCAATCGTCCGCGAACGCAGCCACTGCTCGACGAGAAGCAGCGCAAGCGCGGTGAGCCAGAGCCACCGCGCGTCCGAGCCGCCGGCGCGGCGCCACGCGTCCTGCTCGACAGGACCGGGCGGCCTTGACTGGACGGTCAGCGCGGCACGCGGGATGCGCAGGACCTCTGCCTCTGGCATCGCGACCGATCCCTGGCGCGCGCCGAGCGTGGCCCGCACGGTCGCCGCAGCGAGGAAGCTCGATACCGGTGCCCGAACTGCAAGCACCATCTCGCGGCCGGACGCCGCGGCGTTGACGATGGGCACGCCGTTCCTGTCGCGCGCGAGAACAGTCCACGCATCCTCTCGAGCGCGAATGGCATCGACTGCCGACCGGTCCACTTCGCCGCGTCGCGCCGCTCGCTGGAAGTCCTCGTCCTGCTGCAACCGGAGGGCGGCCCGTACCATCCATGGCTCCGCGATTGCGCCGCTCACGAGGGTGGCTTGTCCGCTTGCTGGAAATTCGAAGATCAGTCCTTGCTCGCTGGATGGTGCCGGTGCACCCGCCGTCGCGACAGCCCTCAGGAGCTTCTCGCCGTCAGAAGCTTCGCCGGGCGACGTCACCAGCCGCAAGCCCTGTACGGCGCTCGAACCGCTCACTTGAAGCGTCACGCGCGTCGCCTCTTCCGCCAGCGTGACCTGCTGATTGCGCGCAGCTACACCCGCAACACCGAGTCGCCCGAACGAATCTACCGTGCGTTCGCGCACGTCGTCGCCCACCTCGATGAACCGTATGCCGATGTCAGCAGGGACGGCCGACAAGGCGGTCGCGTCAATCGCACCACGCTGCGCATCGGAAACGATGACGATCTCGCGGCGGCTCGGCGGAACATCACGAAGCCAGGCGACAGCGCGGGCCACGTCTCGCGACAGACCATCGCTGTCGATCCTGACAGCATGCGCGGCCGCCAGCTGCTCGGCAGCAGCCGCTTCCTCCGCCGCGTCAGCTGAGCTCCGGCCGGACGGCCCGGCGCGACGCATGCTGTCGCTGGTGTCGACCAGGATGGCCGTCGAGGTCACCGCGTTCCAGCTCGTCATGCGTCCGGGCGTCAACAGAACCGGGCGAGCCAACGCAAGAACGGCAACCGTGACAATCGCCGTGCGGACCGCGAGCAGGCTCCAGTCCGATGGTGATCGCAACCTGACCGCTGCCGTTGTCGAAGGCCTGATGAACCGAATGCTGGGGAACTGAATGCGATCCGCCCGCCGCGTGCGGAGCAGGTGAATGATCAGTGGAATTGCGGCGAGCACCAGGCCGAAGAGCGCCGCGGGTTGCTGCCAGCCAATCATCGCCCAGGTGCCCCTATGCGCCGCAACAGATAGCCGCGCAGCGCTTCATCGAGGGGCATATCCGTGATCACGCGCGTGTAGTCGATGCCGTATCGCGTACAGCGCGTGCGCCAGCGCTCGAGGAACGCGCCGAATGCCTCGCGGTACGCGTCGGCCGACGCCTGCCCGGCGAGCACGGTGCGGCCGGACTCGAGATCCTGCATCTCGAACTCGCCGCCGAACGGGAACTCGACTTCCTCGCGCGTCAGCACGTGAAAGACCGCGACCTCGTGTCCAATCGTGACCGCCCGCCTCAGTTCCTGCTCGACCGATTCATCTTCGTCGTACAGATCGGAGACCACGAGCAGAAGCCCGCGGCGCTTGAGGAGGTCGGTCGCGCGCCGAAGCGCCAGACCTCCGGCCGTCGCGCCCGACGCCTGCATTCTCGCCAGAGCGACCAGCAATGCCCGCAGTTGCGGCTGCCCGACGCGGCTCGGCAGGTACTGCCTGATCGCATCGTCGTAAACAACCAGGCCGGCGGCGTCACCCTGGCTCGCGATGAGATGCGCGAGCGCGGCCGCGATCAACCGCGCGTAATCGAGTTTCGACACTGCGCCCGCACCCGCGTACGACATCGAGGCGCTCGCGTCCACGGCGATTTGCGCCATCAGGTTCGTGGTCTCCCGATACTGCTTCGTGTAGACGCGGTCGGTTCGCGCGAACAGCTTCCAGTCGACGTACTTCAGGTCGTCGCCGGGCCGGTAGTGCCGATATTGACTGAACTCGGCGCTGTAGCCGTGAAACGGGCTTCGGTGGAGACCCGAGATCGTGCCGTCGACCGTGACGCGGGCGACGAGCTCGAGATCGCCGATCGAGCTGAGAAGAACGGGGTCGAGCATGATTGTTTGGCGATCGGGCCGTCAGTCCCCATGTTTGCGTGGCGCTACTCGCGCACGAGACCGACGACCTTGCTGACGATCTCGTCCTGTGAGATACCGTCGGCCTCCGCCTGGAAGTTGACGAGCAGGCGGTGCCGCAGCACAGGGAGCGCCACGGCGCGAATGTCCTCGTGCGCGACGACGGTGCGTCCTTCAAGCAGGGCGCGAGCCTTCGCCCCCAGGAGAAGCGCCTGGCCAGCACGCGGACCCGCGCCCCAGCGCACCCACTTCGTCACGAAGTCCGGGACCGCCTCGTCGGGAGCGCCGGCCGGCCGCGTCGAGCGAACGAGACGCGTCGCATAGTCGATGACGTTCTCCGCAGCCGGGACCTCACGCACGACCGAGTGCATCCGCTCGATCTCGCTTCCGGATGCGACCACGGCGATCTGCGGAGATACCGTTCCGGTGGTGGCCGCGAGGATCTGACGCTCTTCCTCTGCGGACGGGTAGTCGATCACGACGTTGAACATGAACCGATCGAGCTGCGCTTCAGGCAGCGGGTACGTGCCTTCCTGTTCGATCGGGTTCTGCGTGGCAAGGACGAACAGCGGGCGTTCGAGATCGAAGCGCACGCCGCTGACCGTGACCTGATATTCCTGCATCGCCTCGAGCAGCGCTGCCTGCGTTTTCGGCGGCGTGCGGTTGATCTCGTCAGCGAGGATGATGTTCGCGAAAATCGGGCCGCGGATGAACCGGATGTTACGCCGGCCGGTCGCGCGATCCTCCTCAATCACCTCTGCCCCGATGATGTCGGAGGGCATGAGGTCTGGCGTGAACTGGATGCGGTTGAACTTGAGGTCCACCGCCTCCGCCAGCTTCTTGATCAGGAGCGTTTTCGCCAGTCCAGGGACGCCGCGCAGCAGGCAGTGCCCACCCGCCAGGAACGCGATCAGGATCTCGCGAACGACGCGCTTCTGCCCCACGATGGCCTTGGCCAGCTCACGTTCGAGCCCCGTGGCGAGCTCAGCTACCCGCTCGAACGGGATCGGGCCGTCCTCGTCGCGGGGCGTGAGCTGTAGATTCCGATCGGGCATCCGATTGGAGTCTAGCATCGTGGAGAGGCGGAGGACACAAGCCGCCCACGCGATCAATCGCGGCTTGTGACCTCGGGGTGTCGATCGCTCGCCGCGCACGCGGGCGGCATCGGCTGCACAGCGTCGCTTGCCCTGCCCACCCCGCGTACCTCCGTTTCTCCGCGTCTCCGAGTTAAAGCTCGTTCCGTTTTCTCCGTCGTCTCCCCCTCGTCTCCCCGTCGTCTCCCCCGTCGTCTCCCCCGTCGTCTCCCCCGTAAACCCCGTCCCTGCCATCATGAGTCCTGAGTCCGTTTGACACGTCAATGAGCGAGGAGTAGTGTACGCGGTTGGCCAGGGTCGTTCCGGCACTCAACCTTCATGCCCACGCAGTCGAAGTGGCAGTCGCTGCCCACCGAAGCTATCAATCCCGTCAGCCTCGCGGTTGACAAGGCGCCCGTCATCGACATCGTCGACATGATCGTCGGCGAAGACAAGAAAGTCATCGCGGCGGTGCACAAGGAGCGCGAACGCATCGCCCACGGCGTCGAGATCATCGTGCAGACCCTGAAGAAGGGCGGACGGATCATCTTCGTCGGCGCCGGCACGAGCGGCCGGCTCGGTGTTGTCGAAGCGTCGGAGATTCCGCCGACGTTCGGGACGCGGCCGAACACCGTGCAGGCGATCATGGCCGGCGGTCAGGAAGCGGTGTTCCGGGCGAAGGAAGGCGTCGAAGACAACTACGAGGAAGGCGCGCGCAGCATCGCACGGCTGCGGCTGACCAAGAAAGATGTGGTCATCGGCGTCTCCGCCAGCGGCATGACGCAGTTCGTCCGTGGCGCGCTCACACGCGCACGGAAGGCGAACGCCAAGATCATTTTCGTGACGTGCTGGCCCGGCTCAGAGCTGCAGACCTTCGTCGACCTGCAGATCGCCCCCGCGGTCGGCCCGGAGATCATCGCGGGATCGACGAGGCTGAAAGCGGGCACCGCGACGAAGATGGTGCTCAACATGCTGACGACGATCTCGATGATCAAGGTCGGCAAGACCTACGGCAACCTGATGGTCGACGTCCAGACCGGATCGGAAAAGCTGAAGGACCGCGCGCGCCGCATCCTGAACGTCGTCACGGGGCTCGACTACGACGAGGCCGACAACCTGCTCAAGCGGGCGAAGTGGAACGTGAAAGCCGCGATCGTCATGCAGAAGGGCAACCTGACACTGCCCCAGGCCTTGAGACGGCTGAAGAAAGCCGACGATTCGATTCGCGAAGCGATTGGCGAGGATCTCGAGGCCAGGCTGCGCGAGATGCTCAAGGCTTGAGAACGTCAACTGCCAACTCCTAACTC
>Ga0075420_100005047_pt1 | contig 11583 bp, 12 predicted proteins | sample SoiMetdeltSBSDD4_FD_75296 | JGI IMG/M metagenome (GOLD analysis project Ga0075420, IMG submission 75296) | Bulk soil microbial communities from a Populus tree surrounding site in Tennessee, USA - Soil MetaG P. deltoides SBSDD4 | ecosystem: Environmental > Terrestrial > Soil > Tree plantation... | reverse complement strand
CCTCGGTCGGGACCCCGAAGATCCTTCGCCTGTCGGCTCAGGATGACAAAGTGCCTGTCGGCTCAGGATGACCCCCGGCCGAGACGACCGCGACCCCTCCATCTGCCCGCTGCGCGGGCACGCGCTCGGAATGACAAGCTGCTCCACCGCGTCTCCAGGCGCCGCAATTCCGCCCGCAGCACGCCGGAGCTCGATCTTCCGTTCGGCGCGGCGGCAAGGATCGAGGTCACCGCGTACCGCGGCCGGCGAAACTCGTCCTGACGCGGCGCGCGGCGGCACCTGTTCTGCGCTCGAAATGCCGCATGCCGCTGAAAACCACGAAGCCACTGCCGAAGCCCGCGCATGCGGGTGAGAAACGACCGTTCAACATTCACGCGGTCGTGCGTCGGATTCGAAGCGCTGTGACCGACCACGCCGACGCCGCCATGTTCGACCTCGCCGAGCGGGGGTTCGACACGGTCTTTCAGCAGCTCGTCGCGTGCATCATCTCGATCCGGACGTACGACGAGGTGAGTCTGCCGACGGCGATCGCGCTCCTCGAGCGTGCCGGCACGCCCGAGGCTGTCGCGAAGCTCTCGGTGGCACAGATCGACGCGCTCATTCGCGCGAGCAGCTTCCATGAGGCAAAGGCGGCGCAGATCCGCGAGATCGCGCGCCGCACGGTGGATGAGTTCGGTGGCGAGCTCCCCTGCGACTTCGACGTGCTCACGTCGTTTCGCGGGGTCGGCCCCAAGTGCGCCAACCTAACGATGGGCGTGGCATGCGGCGCCGAACGGATCAGCGTCGACATTCATGTCCATCGCGTGACGAACCGATGGGGCTACGTCGCGACCGGGTCGCCCGAAGCGACCATGCGGGCGCTCGAGCAGACGCTGCCGACGAAGTACTGGATCGAGATCAACCGGCTGCTCGTTCCATTCGGGAAGCACATCTGCACCGGGCATCTGCCGAGGTGCTCGACGTGTCCGGTGCTCGAGTACTGCCGGCAGGTCGGCGTGACCAACCACCGATAGACGCGAGCCATTGGCTGCGCTCGACGGGTTCAGCCTCGGACGCGCGACGCTGTCAGGTGGCCACTTGGGATGAACCGGCGCCGTGACCGGCTGTTTTCGCTTGACGTCATTTTGGTCGGACCGTACTGTCCGCGTGGGGTGAACGGGCGTCAGCCATCGCCGCGTCGATCATCGTCGTTAGGCACCACACGCGTCGCGGTGTGCTGCGCGGCGGCGTGCTGGTGGATACGCGCGTCGCCGCATGGCCGGCGATACCGTTGATGTGCCCAACGTCGCCGATTCCGGTCCGGGAGACAATGCAGCGAGTCATTCAGTTAGCGCTTGGTGTCATGCTCACGGCGAGCTGCGGCGGAGGAGACGATACCTCCGGTCCGGCGGCTGAGAGCATTGCCCAGCTCCGCGGCGTCGTGCACGAGATTCCAACGGGACCGCCGATCTCCGGCGCAACGGTGAGCGTGCAGGGCAAGCAGGCGCTTTCCGGCACGGACGGCGCCTTCACGTTTGCAGACCTGATCGCTGGTGAGACGACGGTCCGGCTCGAGAAGGCTGGCTACACCACGCAGGGCATCCAGCTCACGCTTCGTCGCGGCGACAACTTCTTCAGCCTCGGTATGCCCAAGACGGCCTCGTCCAGCCGGCCATAGGCGGCTCCATCTCGTGCTCGCGCCCTCCGGCGGGTTCGTGATAACGGAGACTCGTTAGGTACCGGTCCTGTCGATCGACGGCGACCGGTACTCGTCGCAACGGTCAGCGGCCACTACGTTGCCGCGCACGCGGTCTGAAGAGAGCCTCGAGCGTCTCGGCCGCGCGTTCCCGAGAAGCCAACGCAACGCCATGGCAGGGCCGGCAGATTGAGACCAACGCGCTGGACACTTGTTGCGCCGTGGGTGGCGGCTGCGTGTGCCTCCACGGCGCATAACGAGAACCGGCCGGCCGTACCCGACCGCCACCCGTACGACATCGACCAGCCGGTCGACCAGCCGGTTCCGTTTGCCAGCGGTCAGATCAGGACCGTGAACGGCATCGCCTTCACGCCGGACGGGCGAACGCTCTACACGGCCAACTGGGTTGCCGATCTCGATTCCACTGGACGACGGCGCCTCCGGATCTTCGAGTGGCGCCATCGCGACGGCGCATGGCACGGACCAGAGCCGGCAAGCTTCTCGAGCCGCTACACCGACTACCAGCCCGTCATGGCGCCAGGTGGTTCTCGACTGTACTTCCAGTCGACGCGCCCAGTGAGCTCGGGCACGGGCGAAGTGATGCAGAACCTCTGGTTCGTCGATCGCGACGGCGATACCTGGAGCTCAGCCACCGCGGCCACCGCACTCAACACGCCGGCGCGAGAAGGGTACGCAGCGCCGCTCATGGATGGCACGCTCTACTTCAACTCCGATCGACCCGGCAGCCGCGGGCTCCAGGATTTCTATCGCAGCCGAGCGCTCGGCGGCGACGCGTTTGCGCCGCCCATGCCGGTGGCCGAGCTGAACACGGAGCACAGCGAGAACGACCTCGTCGTCGATCCGGCGGGACGGTTCGTCATCTTCAACCGCTACGGCGAGGCGACGCGCGAGATCGACCTGTACATCGCCTTCGCGACGGGTCAGGGATGGGGCGCCGCACGACCGCTCGACGGCGTGAACGCGCTCGGATGGGAGCTCACCCCGTCGATCTCCCCGAACGGCAGATACTTCTTCTTCACGCGCCAGTCCAACATCTACCAGATCGATCTCGCGGCGCTGCTCTATACGGACGATCCGGTGCCCGGCCGCCGTCGTCGGCCCTGAGCTCCTTTCGCTCCGCCGGCGTTAGGGCGACTTCGCGTCGGGGACGGCACGCCTCACCCGGTCGCCGTCCGATGTGTCGAGCCGGCAGGCGTGTGCAACGAATGGCCGCCCAGCGCGTCTCCTCGGAGAGAAGACGGAGTCGCCATGCTCGCAGCTTTACCGGTCGTGACGCACGTCGTGCTGGGACTACTCGGCGCGTATGGGTCAATCACCATGTGTGATCAACCGCGGTATCGGTCGTTTCGCGCAGCCGGCGAGTCGAACCTCGTCGTGCGAGCCATCGGCGCGAGCGTGCCGGCGTCCGATGCGCTTCCGCCGTTCGTCTACGCGGAGTGGCAGCCGCCCGGGCAGCGACCGGTGATCGCGGGCCAGGTCGTGGTGATCGAGCACGTCATCGACGACGATAACGACGCGGTTCGACGTGCGCTGGCGGGACAGACACGTGCGGTGCTGGTGCCATGGGATCACGATACAGGCTGCGAGCCAATTCCGTGGACGCTGGACCCGATGTGGATCAAGCCGAGCACCGTCGGGTTCGTCGCCGCGCGCCTTCGGCCACGTGACAGATGGGCGGGTGGGTATCCGACGTTCGATGTCCGCGACGCCTGGCGCGAGCCGTACACCGAGGAGCGTGCGCGATTGCTCGCCGGCATCGCGGTGTTGGAACAGTCCGTGATGACGCCGGGGGAGTACGGCTCGTTCTACGCTGCGTTCCCCGAGCTCGAGGCATGGCAGCGGAACGCGAAGTCCGCGGTTCGGCCCCTACGCGACTGGCAGCGTGCCCATCCAGCTCTTGCGGCCAAGGATCCCGCGCGCACGCTGCTCGCAACGATGATGCGGGCGGCTGACGAGTCCGCGAGAGGCCGATGAAGATCGTCGTCCGCACGCCGACGGATCTCATCATTCGCGATTCCGCGATGACGCTCCGCCTCTTCGGCGTATTCCTCGTGGCGTTCGGCGCATTCGCGATCTGGCTTGGCGTCACGCAGGAGTCGGACGGTGGGGTCGCAGTGTTCCCGACTGTGCTCGGCTCAGTGCTGGCTGCTGGCGGCGCGTTGCTCGTCATTCTTCCGTCTCGAAAAACCTTCGCGTTCAGCAAGACCGAGCGTGCATTCGTCATCGCGACGCGGAAGTTCGGGCGAGTCGAACGCCAGGCGTTCGCGCTCCGTGACGTCGCCGACGTATCGCTCGAGGAGTCGAAGTCGGATGACAGCGGAAGCACGTACCGCGTCGCGATGACGCTCGCGGACCAGCGCCGCGTGCCGTGGACGTCGTACTACACGGGCGGTTACGCCGCCAAGCGCGAAGTCGTTGACGTCGTGCGCGACTTCCTCGGGCTGGAGCCGGTGCCCGCGTTAGGTTCCGGTGGCCGCACGTCCGTGAGTGAGCGCGATGTGCGACGCGGCCGCATTGGGCTGGCGCTCATGGGCGCGTTCTGCTGTCTCTTCCTCGGTCTCGGCATCCACATGATCGTGAAGGAGCAACGCCGGCTCACGGGTTTCCAACCCGTCGAGGCGACGGTGTTGAGCACGCGCGTCGAGGAACACCGCGACTCCGACGGCGGCGACACGTACGAGCCCGTGGTCGTGTACCGGTATCGGGTTGAGGATCGCGAGTACACAGCGAGCCGAGTGACCCCGCTCAACCAGAGTCGGAGTGGGCGATGGGCGCATGGGATCATCGCGCGGTACGCCGTGGGACACCGCTACACGGCGTACTTCGATCCCGCGAACCCCGGTGATGCGTTTCTGCTGCGCACCCGGAGCATCATCCCGTGGGCGCTCGTCGCCATTCCGACGATTGGCGTGCTGTTCGTGGTCATCGGTTTCGGTAGCGGCCGGGTGCCGGGGATGTCGCGGCGGCCGACTTCGTAGACAGCGATGTTCCTCGAGTCGGCACGCGATTACGCGTTCTGTCACGCGGCACCGGCGGAGTCTTGAACGACCGGCTACGTCACTCCTAGCGGGGCGAGGTCCGAGAAGTTCGTGTCGGTCATGCTGATCGACCGAATCGGCGACACGTTACGCCGGAGCCACGCGACCCGCTCGGCGTTTGACTGAGCCGAGAGAACGGTCCGGGAGAGCCGCAGCCATTGCTATGAAGAAAACTCGGGCGTACACCAGTTGCTCGCGGAGCGCTGTGCGGTAATAGTCCTCCGGACTCGGCGAGCGTTACAGACTTCTGTCGGCTTGCCCGCAGGTACCCGGCCTCAACCCGAAACTCGCATGTCCACGCCCGTTTCGTCCCCGAAAGCCGCGTTCTACCGTTGGAGCGACGTTCCCCACGAGCAAGTCACGCCGACCCTGGGCCGACGGCTCGTCACTGGGGAGCGCATCATGGCTGCGAATGTGGAGCTCGCACGCGGGTGCGTCGTACCGAAGCATGCGCACGTGCATGAGCAGATCACATATGTCCTCGAGGGGTGGCTTCGGCTCACTGTCGGCGACGATGGCGCCGAGACGTACGATCTCCGCCCCGGCGATGTGATCCACCTCCCATCCAACGTCCCGCATGGCGCCGAGGCACTCGACGAGACGCGGGTGATCGACCTGTTCAGCCCACCGCGTGAGGATTGGCTGAACCGCACTGACGACTACCTGCGCCGATAGCCCGGCCAATGGGGTCCGCGTCACAAGTGACTCTTGACCGACTCTGACCCAGTTCTGATAGACGGTTGCCCCTTCATTTCAGAGCCGGCGCGAGCAACTGTTCGTGCGCGAGGAGCGATCCGCCTGATCTTACAAGTCCGTTGATCCGCATTCCCTCTCCGGATGCATGCTTGATCGCGGATGGTAGGCAGGTGCGACGGTGGATGGACGACGCGGATGACGCGCTGGCGCGAGCTGGCATGGCTGCCGTTTGCGTCGATGAAATTGGCCGAGTGTGATCCTGACCCCCAATTCTTTGAACACCCTGTGCGCCGCTCGGCGTTAATGGTTTTCAACCCAACTGTGCTCGGCAGAGTGCCGGTTGCTCGGCCACGTGTGCAGCCGTCAAATCGGAAGAAGCGAGCGAGAATGATCGAACGGCGGAGGAACAGGTCATGGCGAGCATGAGACTGCCCTGGTACGGGTGGGTGGGCCTTGCAGGTGGCGGAGCGTTCATCACGCTCGGCTTCACGTCGGCGCTGGCGTGGCGCAAGCGCCTGGTCGATGACCTGATCGCGTATCTCGATGCGCATCTGCCCGAGTGGCGCGTCGAGCGACGCTCGAGCAGCAAGCTGGTGCTCCGGAACGGCGAAGGCGACGCCGCCGAGTTTTCGTTGTTCAACCTCCGCGCGGCGGCCTCGCAGATCAGAGGTGATGCCGCGACCCAGGCGGCCGCGAGGGAGGAGCTCTTCGCAACGTCGATCGCCGCATTCGAGGAGCAGGTCGCGCTGCTCGATGGCGGGTCCGGCACGACGGAGCTGCTCGCGAGGATTTTCCCGCGCCTCGCGACGAAGGACTTTCTGTCGCGTCTGCCGTCGAGCGCCACGATGCCGCAGCGCGCGCTCGGCGACACGACACTCTCCGTCGTCTACGTCGTCGACAGCCCGCACGCCGTCGCGTACGTCGACGAGCAGCGCATGCATTCGTTAGGCGCGAGCGAGAGTGATCTGTACGAGCTCGCGCTCGCGAACCTCCGCGCCATCTGGCCCATCGAGGCGACCCGAGAGGCGCTCGAGAGTCGGACCATCGTCGTCAGCAAAGCGCTCGACACGTACGATGCGGCCCGGTTGCTGCTCGTTCCCGAACGGCTCGTCGACGGCGAGGAGCTGGCAGTGCTCATCCCCGACCGCGACACGCTCGTCCTCGCGCCCGTGCCGGCAAACGGCGACTGGAACACGCTCAACCGACTCGCGAGCAAGAACGCCGGCCGGGAGCTCTTGCCTCGCGCCCTCCGTGTGTCGCGTGACGGGATCCGCGTCGCCTAACGCCGAATCCGGCTGGGCCCCGCCTCGGCGATAGCCGCCCTGACCGCGGCGGCAGCGTCGATGAGCCCCGCGCCGAACTCGTTGTCCGCGCCCGGCGCGCCGAGGTCGCGCGCCGTGGCGCGGAGAATGTGCAGGACACGCCACGCGGGCAGCCCGGGCGCCGCGTTCAGGATCAAGGCGGCGACGCCCGAGCCCTGGGGGCCGCTCAGCGAGTTCCCGCGCGTCGTCGTGTTCGGGTCCACGTAACCGGTGGGGAACGCGACGATCGGATAGCCGGCGCCCGGGAACGCGACGACATCCGGCTTCTGGAGCCCGTTAGGCATCGGATAGTCGCCGTAGAGCGCCACCGTCCCCCACTCGGCGGGCCCCATGCTGCTGAACGGCGCGAGCTGCATCGCGGCATCCACGCCGCCCACGGAGATCACGCTCGGTACGTCTTTGGGACTCTGGTGCTGCACCGGGATCTGCTGGTTCAACCGAAAGTTCCCGGCACCGCCAGCCAGCACGAGCCCGGCCGCGACCGCGTGATCCGCCATCATTCGCCAGAGGCCACGGTTGTTCGCGAGATTCGGGATGCTGAAGCTCATGTTCAGCACGTCGGCGCCCTGGTCCAGCGCGTACTGGAAGGCGAGCGGACCGGTGATCGTGCCGTTGCCGCGCAGCGCCATGAGCCGAGCGCGCGGAGCGAGGCCCGTGACGATCCCTTCGGCACCGTCGCCGACCATGATCGCGGACGTGACGCTGCCGTGCTGCGGCGGCCCACCTGACTCGAATGCGCCGACCTCCGCGCTCATCGCCGCGAAATCGAATCCGTAGACGTCGTCGACGTAGCCATTGTTGTCGTCGTCGCGGCCGTTCTGCGGCACTTCGCGGCTGTTGATCCAGACGCTGTTCGTGAGATCGGGGTGCAGGTAGTTGATCCCGTTGTCGAGCGACGCGACCAGCACGCCGTCGCCGGTGACCTTGCTCTCCTTCCACGCTGCTGGCACTCGCAGCGAGTCGAGGTACCACGCGAGCCGCTTGCCGGTTGGATCGAACGGTGGGCGTGATGTCGAACGTAACACCGCGCGCAGCTTACCCGTGTCGCTCTGCGCGCGCGCGGGCACCGCTGGCGACGGGTAGATGAAGCGCACCTCGTCCATCGACGCGAGCCGGCGGATTTCCTCCGGACTCACGGAGGACGCAACCGCGTTGATGATCCAGAGTCGGGCGGATGGCCGGTCGCCCAACACCTTCATGATCGCGGGTTGCTCGGCGCCGGCGATGCGCTTGAGATCAGCAATGACGCGAGTCCGAAGTCGTCGGCGGTCCGCCGCGGCGTTGCGGACGGCGAACGAGTCGAGCCCCCCGACCGGCGCGAGCAGCTGCGTCCGCCCGAGAATGAGGACGTTCAGGGCCGTCGCCGTGTCCATCGACGCACGAACGGACGGGTCGATGCGCTCCGAGGCGTCCGTTCCCGGGAGCGGCAGGCGATACTGCGCCTGAAGCGACGGGGCGAACGCGAAGACAATGAGCGATGCAACGGCTCGGGAGAACCGGCTGGCCATGGGTGTGCGTGTACGGGTGAGAGTCGTCAGGGATCGCTATGCGCTGGCGCGTGGGACTTCGGCTGCGACGGACGTGCGCGCCGGGACCGTCACACGGACGATCGCTCCGCCTTGCGCGCGGTTGCCGAGCTCCAGCGACCACGCGTCTCCATACGCGGCCGAGAGGCGCGACTCGGTGTTGCGCAGCCCGACGCCCGTGCCGCGCGATTCGCTCATGGCTCGCACGATGCGCGTCCGCGACTGGATGCCTCTTGGACGATCTTGCTTTGTCATCCTGAGCGAAGCGAAGGATCTTCGTCGTCCCGGCAGAGGGCCCTCGCGCGGCAGGCCGAGGATCCTTCGCCTGACGGGTCAGGATGACAAAGTGCCTGCCGGCTCAGGATGACAAGGCTCTCCTTCTGGATGGCCGCGACTACTGGACAGCGGCCGACCGGCGCTCCGTTCGGAATTACATCCCGCTTCGCGAGTCGCTTCGCTCCCTCGCGACCCGTCTCGACCCGCACCAGTTCGTGCGGATTCACCGATCCGCCATCGTCAACGTCACACACGTGCGCGAGCTTCGAGTTGGCGACAGCACCGATGGCATCGCCGTCCTCGACGGCACCGAGCTCCGCGTTGGGCGCGGCCGACGCAGCGTGCTCGAGCGCAGCTCCATTGGGTAGCAACGCCGCCCGTCGCCTAACGAACGACCACTCAACTCTCGATGCCATGTATCGCCCGCCACGCGTGATCGGCCGTGCCCTCTTCATCATCGCCCTGCTCGGATGCACGGGTGCGGCCCTCGTCGAGTCGATCCGCGAAACGTGGATGCCGCTCGAAGGCTACGCCCTCGTCGCGAACCAGCAGAGCGCGAGCGCTTCGCTCATCGACCTGAGACGCGACAGCGCGCGCACGATTCCCGTCGGCGTCGGCCCGCACGAGGCCGCGATCTCGCCAAGCGGCAGGATTGGCGTCGTCACGATCTACGGGCAGCAACCGGCCGGGAACGAGCTCGCGATCATCGACATTCGCACCGCGGCCGTCACGAAGACCGTGAGCCTCGGCGAATACACTCGCCCGCACGGCGTCGTGTTCCTCGCCGGTAACGAGAGTCGCGTCGTCGTGACGTCCGAGGCGACGCAGCGCCTGCTCGTCGTGAACATCGAGACGGGCCAAGTCGAGTCCGCGATTCCGACGAACGCAAACGGCTCGCACATGGCGGGCGTCACCGCCGACGGCAAGCGCGCCTTCACGGCGAACATCGGTTCCGGAAGCGTGTCGGAGATCGATCTCGTCGAGCGGAAGTTCGTGCGCACCGTCCCGGTCGGCCCGCGCCCGGAAGGCATCGCCGTAACGCCCGACGGGAAGGAAGTCTGGGCGGGGAGCAACACCGACGGCACCGTGAGCATCGTCGAGACGGCGACAGGTCAGGTCGCCGCGAAGCTGAGCGGCTTCACCCTCCCGTACCGTCTCGCCATCTCCGCTGACGGTCGCACCGCGATCATCTGCGACCCTCAGGCGAATCGCATCGCGATCGCCGACGTTGCCATGCGGCGCGTGATCTGGGATGTCACCGAGCTCGGCTCCCCGCGCGGCGTGACGATCACGCCGGACGGCGCGTTCGCGCTCGTGACGGTGGCGGCGGACCCGTCAATGGCGGTCGTGGACCTGAAAGCGAAGAAGGTCGTCGGCCGAGTCCCCGTCGGTGCGTCGCCGGACGGAGTCGGCTTCGGGCCGTTGTCCCGTTAGGCACCCCTCGATACGTCCACGTTGTGGTGCGGCCAGGCTTGCGGTGCGCCGAACAAGCGGGACGCGGAGGACGCAGCCGCGCCTGGCGGCGCGACGCGGGGACGGCACGCGGCACAACCGGATGGTCGCGCGCGCGTCGGCGGGCTCCGAGCCGGCCGAGGGTTTCGACGCTGAGGGGAACGGCTTTCATGGAAAGTGGCGTCCCGTGGGCCGTTCCCATCACAAGCGATGCGTCGGCCGAGACGACGTCACACACGGCGCACCGAATCGTCCGGTTGGACCGCGTCCTCCGCGGCCGCGCCGTCAGGCGCGGCTCCGCGTCCTTCGCGTCCCGCTTGTTCGGCGCACCGCCAGCCTGGTAGGCGGGAGCATCGGCGCACCACAAGCCTGAACTGAATCAGCTGGGAACCGGTGCCGGCTTCTCGTCCTTGAGCACTTCCTTCGCGTTCCGCTTCGCGAACCGCTGAATCGCCTCGAGCGTGGCCATGCAGAACGCCGCCCACGACAGGCCGATGATCACCCCCGCGAGCACGTCCGACGGATAGTGAACGCCGAGGTACATCCGGCTGAAGCAGATGTTCGCGACGATGAAGCCGGCCGTCAGGAGCGTTATGAGTCGCGCCGTGTGCGTCTTCTGCAACCGCGCGGCGAGGTACGCCACCGTGATGAACACGACCGCCGAGCTCATCGCGTGACCCGACGGGAACGACGAGCTCGACACGTGCGTGCCCCACTCGAACACCTGCGGGCGCGGGCGCGAGAATCCGATCTTCAGGATGCTATTGAGCCCGATACCGCCCGCCGTCGCGACGAGCAGCAGCAAGGCCGAGTACTTGTGCTGCGTGAGCCAGAGAAAGAGGCTGGCGACGCCGACGATGCTCAACACCACGATCCAGGTGCCGAGCATCGTCACCTCCACCATCAGACGCTCCAGCAGCACGTTCTGATGGCGCTCCATCCACCGAAGCACGGCCTCGTCGAACTCCTGCGTGTACCCGTACTGAACGAGCTGAGCGAGCTTCGCGAACGCGTACGTTCCGGCGGTGGCGATGAGCGCTCCAATAACGAGGAACACGCCGAGCGCGGTCGTGAACGACTGCGCGTGCGAGTACGAGACGCGGAGCCCCTTATAAAGGAGGTCCCAGAGCAGCCGGAACCTGCCCCGCTCCACATCACGGCGTTCGGTGGCGATAGCCACGGCTAGCGGGGAAGACCCGCGGATCGTGCGCGCGGCGTCGTGCGCATCGTCGGTCGGAATGGCATGGTCCCGCCATGCATTGCAGACAGCGTGCTTGAGCCGCCAGGGGCGTGTCGCGTCAGGCCCGGCTCGTCGGTCCGCCTCGGTCGCGCGACCAGATCACGTACGAGTAGACGATCGGTACGATCGCGGCGAGCGCCAGGCTCGAGAACGTGATCACGAACCCCCACGGCTTCCGAATGAACGCGCTCGCGATCGTGAGCAGCCCGGCCGCTACCATGACATAGCCGCCGACGCGATGCGAGCGCGTCCATACGGAATCGCTCGAGAGCGTCCACGGCGTTCGGATCCCGAAGATGAAGTTCGATCGCGCCCGCGGCATCATGTTGCCTATCAG
>Ga0075420_100005043_pt1 | contig 11585 bp, 10 predicted proteins | sample SoiMetdeltSBSDD4_FD_75296 | JGI IMG/M metagenome (GOLD analysis project Ga0075420, IMG submission 75296) | Bulk soil microbial communities from a Populus tree surrounding site in Tennessee, USA - Soil MetaG P. deltoides SBSDD4 | ecosystem: Environmental > Terrestrial > Soil > Tree plantation... | reverse complement strand
CTTCTGACCGTCATTCTGGGGTACTGCGACCTGTTGCTTGGGGATGTGAAGCCCGGGGATCCCCACCAGGCCGACATCGAGGAAATCCAGAAGGCGGGCAACCGCGCGAGCGAGCTGACCCGTCAGCTCCTCGCATTCAGCCGCAAGCAGATCATCGAGCCGACGCTGCTCGATCTCAACCTGATTGCCAGCAACATGCGCGCGATGCTCGGGCGGCTGATCGGCGAAGACGTCAGGATCGTGCTCTCCCTTCGCACCGGGCTGGCGCCGATCAAAGCCGATCGCGGACAAGTGGAACAGATCGTCATGAACCTCGCGGTGAACGCGCGAGACGCCATGCCGCATGGCGGCACGCTGACGATCGAAACCGCGAACGTCGAACTTGACGAGCACTACGCCAGGACTCATCGCGCGGTGACCCCGGGACCCTACGTCGTACTCACCGTCACCGATACGGGCACGGGCATGGGGCCTGAGGTGCAGGCCCGATTGTTCGAGCCGTTCTTCACAACGAAGGAGCTGGGTAAAGGCACGGGACTGGGGCTTGCGACGGTCTTCGGGATCGTGACGGGCGCCGGTGGCACCGTAGGCGTTTACAGCGAGGTCGGCAGAGGCACGTCGTTCAAGGTGTATTTCCCTCGTGCCGACGACATGGGGCCGGTGGTTGCGCCGCCCGAGCCGTCGGTTCCCCGGCACGCCGGCACGCAGACGATCCTGGTTGTCGAGGATGAAGACGGACTTCGCGAGCTCGCCAAACGACTCCTGCAGCGCCAGGGCTACACCGTCCTCACCGCCGCAGACGCCAGCGAAGCTGTTCAAGTGTTCTCGGCACATCCGTCGATCGACGTGCTTCTGACTGATGTCGTCATGCCAGGCGCCAGCGGCCCCGAACTCACCAGGCGGCTGGTGGAACAGCGACCCGCACTCAGAGTGATCTACATGTCCGGGTATACCGAAGACGGCATTGTGAACCGTGGCGTACTGCAGCCTGGAATCGCGTTTCTGCACAAGCCCTTCACGTACGACACGCTGGGACAGAAGGTCCGCGAAGTGCTCGAGCGCTAACGCCGCCAACAGAAAGGCCCGATGCCGTACGCGAATCCAGGCAAGATCCTCGTTGTAGACGATGAATTGCAGAACGTCGAAGTGCTGGGCCGTCTGATGACGCGCCTCGGGTACGAGGTGGTGACCGCCTCAGACGGCGAGTCGGCCCTCCAGTCCGTCGTCCTCCATCGTCCCGATCTCGTCCTGCTCGACGTCAACATGCCCGGTATCGACGGCATCGAGGTGTGCCGTCGGCTCAAGGCCGATCCCAAAACAAGGCTGATTCCCGTCGTGCTGATTACCACGTTGTCTGCAAGCGAGGATCGAGTCCGCGGTATCGAGGCAGGCGCCGATGATTTTCTGGCGAAGCCGCCCATCATCGCCGAGCTCGAGGCCCGTGTGCGCTCCCTCATGCGACTCAAGCGCTACACGGATGAACTTGATTCGGCCGAAGCCGTCATTCTCAGCCTGGGACTGACGATCGAGGCTCGCGACCCGAACACGGAAGGGCACTGCCAGCGATTGGCGAGTTACGCGACCGCGCTTGGAGCGCGTCTAGGCCTTGCGGAAGACGAGCTGGTGGCCTTGAACCGCGGCGGGTTCCTGCACGACATCGGAAAGATCGGCGTTCCTGACGCAATCCTGCTGAAGCCCGGTCCTCTGACGGCAGCCGAGGACGCGTTGATGCGGCAACACACCGTCATAGGCGACAGGTTGTGCAGCGAGCTGCGACTGCTCGACGATGTGCGTCCAATCGTTCGTCATCATCACGAGCGACCTGACGGCACGGGATATCCCGATCAGCTCAAGGGCAATGACGTGCCCCTCCTCGCACGGATCCTCAGCGTCGTGGATGTCTATGACGCGCTGACGTCCGAGAGGTCATACAAACCCGCCCTTGCCTCCGACGAGGCGATACGCCATCTCAGGGAGAATGCAGGCCGCGGCTGGTTGTTCGGGGAGATAGTGGAGGAGTTCGCGCAGCTCAGACTGTCCGACGCGGTCTCAGCGCCCCGTATCCAGCGCTGGCGAACGTCGATCTGACCGGTATCACGCGACCTGCGCGGCCTGCTTCATCTCGTGTGCCCAGCGAAGCGCGTCCTCGTAGGCCACGGGCAGTGTCGTCAACGCGATGCCTGCTTGCGCCGAGCGGCTCGCGGCTTCATCCCAGTTGGCCCGCTCGTAGGCCACCACCGCGTCGAGGACGAACCGGGCACGGTTCTCGTCGCCCAGGAGCGCGCTCTTGATCGCGTCCGACAACGGAAGCTCGGCGAGGGCTTCATCCATCGGCTTGCGCAGGATGACGTCGAGGAGCGAGCAGAGACCGAGGAGGAAGTACTCGGATGATTCTTCGCGCGACAGGATCGACTGTGCCAGCAGCTCGCACGCCCGCGCGCGAAGAATGGCCACTGTGACGAGCTCCGCGCTGGCGCCCTCATTCAGCCCGGCGAGCGCCCACACGGATGCCCATTTGCGAACCTGGTCGAGACCCAGCAGGACCACGGCCTGGCGGATCGACTGAATCTGACGCCTGATGCCGAAGGCGGCCGAGTTGATGCAGCGGAGCACGCGATAACTGAGCGAGGCGTCGTGCTTGATGAGGTCTTCGACCTGCGACACCGTCACGTTCTCGTTGTTCAACGCCATCAGGAGCTGGGCGTAGGCGAGCCGGTGTCCTGACAATGCGCCGGCCTTGAACATCTTCGGACGGCAGAAGTAATAGCCCTGGAAGAGGTGATAGCCGATCTCGCGCAGATCCTCGTAGACCTCGGCGGACTCGACCTTCTCGGCCAGCATCGTGACAGACGATGGCATCGAACGCCGAATCGCGACCCATTCGTCGCGCTTGGTATTCAGGACGTCAACCTTCACGAAGTTGACGTGGGGCAGCAAGGCATCCGCATCGAGGCCGGGAAGGTAGTCGTCGAGTGCGATGGAGTAACCCCGGCCTCTGAGCGACCTGCACATCTGGACGATGGACTCGTCCACTTTGACGGTCTCGAGGACCTCGAGGACGACCGCTCTCGGGGGCAGGAGCGTCGCGTGGCCGCTCAGCAGAAGCGTCCGGCTGACGTTCATGAACGCCTTACGTCCGTTCGTCAGCGTGTCGAGTCCCAGGTTGAGCACCGCGTCGCTCAGCACGCGCGAGGCCGCCAGGTCCGACGGCACCTCACACGACAATGCCTCCGCGCCGGCGCGATAGAGCAGCTCGTAGCCGAACACCTGGCCCGTCCTGTTGAGAATTGGCTGGCGCGCGACAAAGACGCCTTCGCGGGAGTCGAGCGTCAGTGGCTGAGCGGCGTCGCTCATGCTGCGCTCAGGACGGTTGGGTCGTACGTAGACATCGATGGCAAGCGGGTCATCCGGGGAGTGTGCCTGAACGAGAAATCGACACCGCGGAAGGGCACTTGAAGGATCGCCACCAATTACGCAGCGTAAAGATGCGGTGCCGGGCGTCGATAACTCTAACGGTGGCTCGGCGCGCGTGTGTGGCGTGCAGTTCTAGTCATCGCCGGTCATCCCTGGGAACCGGACACTTCATGAGTACGTGCCGCTGACCTGGGTGGCGGCACAGCAACGAGTTCATGCGCGCCCTCATCTGCGACGACGACGCGATGGTCAGGCTGGTGGCCAAGCGCCTGCTCGAGAAGCACTTCGGTTGCACCGTCGTGGAGTGCAAGGACGGGTTCGAGGCATTGGCGCTTCTGACGACCGACCCGTGCGCCTTTGCGATTCTCGACGTGGACATGCCCGGCATGGGCGGCTTCGAGACGCTCCAGGAGATTCGCGCGTCGGACGTCACGAGCAACCTGCCGGTGATCATCCTCACGGCCGAACGTGACCAGGCCACGGTGCTCAAGCTGGTTCAGCTCGGCGTCTCGGACTACATCGTCAAGCCACTCCACCACGAGAATTTCGTCACCAAGATCGAGGCCCTGCTGCGCAAGGTGCCGCGAGACAAGGCGCAGTCGGCTGCGGCTCTCCGCATCAGTTCGGACCGTCCAACGCTCATCGCCGACGGCGACGCTGCCTTCCGCGCTCTACTCGCGGACCAGGTGCAACCATTTGGCGAGGCTGTTCAAGCGGAGTCAGGTGCCGCGGCGCTCATGGCCTTTCGGCGCGCCCCGGCAGACATCGTGTTCATCGGCTCGAACCTTGGCGTCATGAGTACAGAGCGCGTGGCGACAAAGATCCGCGAGGTCAAGCCCTGGGGTGTGCGCCTGGTGCGTATCGTGGAGCGCGCCGATCAGCCGGCGGGTGACCTTTTTGACGACGTTCTTGTCCGGTCGAGTGTGCCCGGCGCGATCAAAGAGTCCCTCAAGCCCTTCGTAACCCTCGACAAGGCATCTTGATGATGCGCCGGGTCTGAAGACCCGGCCTACGCACTGAACCTGCCGGGTCTGAAGACCCGGCCTACGCACTGAACCTGCCGGGTCTGAAGACCCGGCCTACGTACCCATGTGATCGTCGCCAGACGTACGTAGGGCGGGTCTTCAGACCCGCCGCGTGGGTACGCAGGGCGGGTCTTTAGACCCGCCTGCAACCCACCCGCCGGCAGCTATACTGGCTGCCTGGTGCCGCCTCACTGGTTCAAGCACGCGTTTGCCCTCGATCCCACTGAGGCCGTCGTGCCGAGCGATGTGCAGCGTGCAGTGGTGGATCGCATGGCGCTCGAGATCGTGCGGCGCCGTCTCACGACCCCGGCGCTTCTCGCGCTCGAAGCGTGCAGCCCACTCAATTTCATCTCTGCGCAGGCCCTCCACTACTTCCAGCCGATGATCTCGTCGTTCGGCGACGTTCACGCGTACGACGAATTCGCCAGGTTCATCGAGCAGCGAGGCTCGGTGGACTATATCCGTGAGCGCATCGAGTCACTGGAACGCGAGTGCGAGGCGAAAGAGCAGTCTCGAGGCAAGTGACGGTCATCGACCCATCGCGGATTCGTGTGATTCTCGCCACCGACTGCGGGAGCACGACCACAAAGGCGATCCTCATCCAGGTGGTTGACGGCGTGTACCGGCAGACCCATCGCGGCGAGGCGCCCACAACGGTGGAGGCGCCTTTCGCGGACGTCACGGTCGGCGTGATCAACGCGATCACCGAGGTGCAGGAGCTGTCCGGGCGCCGCCTGGTAGATGACGCCGGCGGGATCATTCGCCCTGCCACGCAAGACGAGGGCTGCGACATCTACATCTCTACGTCGAGCGCGGGCGGCGGGCTGCAGATGATGGTGGCGGGCGTCGTTCGGGAGATGACGGCGGAGAGCGCGAAGCGAGCGGCCCTGGGCGCGGGAGCCATCGTGATGGACGTCATCGCGTCCAACGACAAGCGCAAGCCTCACGAGCAGATCCAGAGGATTCGGGAGCTGCGACCGGACATCATCCTGATCTCCGGTGGTATCGACGGCGGCACAACCACACACGTCGTGCAGATCGCCGAGCTGATCGCTCCGGCCAAGCCGCGCCCCAGGTTCGGGGCCACCTTCACCTTGCCCATCATCTACGCCGGCAACAAGGACGCGGCGCCGCTGGTGAAGAAGGCGCTGGGCGACGGCTACGCCCTCACGATCGTCGACAACCTGCGTCCGGTGCTCGAACACGAGAACCTTGGCCCGGCCAGGGACGCGATCCACGATTTGTTTCTCGAGCACGTGATGGCGCACGCTCCGGGGTACGACAGGCTGATGGCGTGGACAGACGCGCCGATCATGCCGACGCCCGGGGCTGTTGGCGACATCCTGCAGGCGATCGCAAGGCGCGACGGCATCAACGTGGTCGGCGTGGACATTGGCGGTGCGACGACGGATGTCTTCAGTGTGTTCGACGGAACGTTCAACCGTACGGTGAGCGCGAACCTCGGCATGAGCTATTCGATCGCCAATGTGTTTGCTGAAGCCGGCATGGCCAACGTGCTGCGTTGGGTGCACATGGATATGGAGGAGCGCGAGCTCAGGAACCGTGTCAAGAACAAGATGATTCGGCCGACGACGATTCCCCAGACGCTCGAGGCGCTGGTCTTCGAGCAGGCGGTCGCGCGCGAGGCGCTCAGGCTGGCGTACGTGCAGCACAAGGCGTTCGCTACGACGCTCAAGGGCGTGCAGCAACAGCGCACCGTCGGCGACACCTTCCGTCAGCAGGTCTCCGGGCAGACGATCGTGGACAACATGAAGCTGGATCTGCTCGTCGCTTCCGGCGGCGTGCTGTCGCACGCGCCTCGCATGGCGCAAACCGCCATGATGCTCGTCGACGCGTTCGAGCCCGAGGGCTTCACGAGACTGGGTAAGGATTCGATTTTCATGATGCCGCACCTCGGCGTGCTGGCGCAGGTCCATCCACAGGCGTCGCTCGAGGTCTTCGAGCGCGACTGTCTGATCTATCTCGGCACCTGCGTTGCCGCCAAGGGACAAGGCAAGGAGGGACGACCGTGTTTCCGCTACACGCTGCGCACGGCCAACGGCGAAAAGTCGGGTGAGATGGTCGTCGGAAGCCTGCGGCTCCTGCCCCTGGCAGACGGAGAGACTGCGACGCTGGCGGTTGTGCCCGAGAAGGGCTTCGACTGCGGCGCCGGTCCAGGACGGGAGATTGAACGCGAGGTGCGCGGAGGCAGCGTGGGACTGATTCTCGACGCGCGTGGACGTCCGCTGGTGCTGCCCGGTGATCGAACCGAAAGCACGACGCGGATGGCGGCATGGGTCAGAGCTCTTGGTCTCTACCCTGGGTCGATGGTGAAGGCCTCGTGAGCGCCACGGCAACAGCGTACGCACCAGGGTTGACGGTCACCGCGTTCACGCGGCACCGCGTGCGGCGGGTTCTGCCGATCAGCGGCGAGGTGCGAGTGGCGGTCGGAGATCTCGTCGGCGCCAGGGATGTCGTGGCCCAGACCTTCATTCCGGGCGACATCACGCCGCTGAACCTTTCGAAGCTGCTGTCGCTGCCGCCGGAGGAGGTGCCCGGCTGCATGCTCAAGAAGGAAGGGGAGCCGGTCGCGGCGGGCGACGTGCTCGCGAGGACCAAGGGCATCTTCGGCCGCTTCAAGCAGGACTATGTGTCGACGGTCAGCGGCACGGTGGAGTCGATCTCGGGTGTGACGGGACTGGTGATCGTTCGAGGCGCCCCCTTGCCTGTCGGCGTGAAGGCGTACTTGGCGGGTCGAGTGGTGGAAGTCCTGCCCGGTGAAGGCTGCGTGATCGATGCGCCGGTTGCGCTCGTGCAAGGTATCTTCGGTGTGGGTGGGGAAGCGTTCGGTACGTTGAAGATGGCATGTGCCGAGCACGACCAGGAGCTGTCCGCGGACCTGATCACCCACGACATGTCGGGCTGCGTTGTCGTCGGAGGCGCCCGCATGACGCTTCAGGCCATTGACCGTGCGCGGTCAATCGGCGCCGTCGCGATCGTCTCTGGTGGTCTCGACGACGCCGACCTCGAGAAGTTTCTTGGCTACAACCTGGGCGTCGCGATCACCGGGTCGGAGAAGCTCGGCATCACGGTTATCGTCACCGAGGGTTTTGGCGAAATCGCGATGGCGAAGCGGACGTTTTCGTTGCTTGCGACGCACGATCGTGCGGATGTGGCGGTGAACGGCACGACGCAGATTCGTGCCGGTGTGATCCGCCCGGAGATCGTCATCCCGCTCGATCGTGACGCGATTGGAGGCCCGCAGTCCGAGGGCGCGGGATCGGTTCTCAGAATCGGTACGCCTGTGCGCGTCATTCGTGACCCGTACTTCGGCGTCCTGGGCACGGTGACCGCGCTGCCAGCCGAGCCCCACATCCTCGAATCGGGATCACGCGCACGTGTTCTCGAGGTCACGTTCGAGTCCGGTCAAGGTGTTATCATCCCGCGGGCAAACGTCGAGATCATCGAAGGATAGGGTTTGGAGACAAGTGCGCCATCGATCGTCTGGTTCGACCTGAGCCGGGTGTATTTCCTCTTCGTGTTGATCGCGATGTGCGGCGCCGTGCTCACGTTCATCGTGCTGGCGCGTCGGGGCATGCCGATGCGGGTGCGCCAGATTGCCGGCCTGGCAAGTGTCGACGATGCGGTGGGCCGAGCGACTGAGATGGGCCGGCCCGTCCTCTTCGTGCCCGGCATCCTCGACATGAACGACATTCAGACGATCGCTGCGGTGACGATGCTCGAGAGAGTGGGCAAGACCGTAGCGGAGTACGACGCCAGGATCGAGGTGCCGACCTCGAAGGGCCTCGTCATGGTGGCCGCCCGCGAAGCGCTGCAGGCGGCATATGCCTCCGCCGGCCGGCTCGAGAACTATTCTGCCGACGACGTGTACTACGTCACCGAGGAGCAATTTGCGTACGTGGGGCACCTGCAGGGACTGATGGCGCGTGAAAAGCCGGCTGCGTGCTTCTACCTCGGAGGCTTCTTTGCCGAATCCCTTCTCCTGGCCGAGACCGGAAACGGTATCGGGGCCATCCAGATCGCCGGCACTGCGCAGCCGCAGCAGTTACCGTTTTTCGTGGCGGCGTGCGATTACACCCTCATAGGCGAGGAGTTCTTCGCTGCGTCGGCGTATCTCTCTGGCGAGCCGGATCAGTTGGGCACGCTGAAAGGGCAGGACATCGGCAAGCTGATCGTAGCCGCCGGCATCATCGTCGGCAGCGTCGCTGCCACACTGGCGGCAATCACCGGTTCTCCGGCTGTTCAGCGGTTTGTCGTGTTCTTGACCGAACGCGTCATGTCCTGACGGGACGTCATGCCTTGAAGACACCGCGAAGCGTAGAGACACCGTGAAGCGCACTGTTCCCCTCCTCATCGCGGCGACGACCGGCTTCGTGCTGATCGTGGCCTACTTCGTGCCACCGATGCAGAGCTGGAGCGAGCAGGTCTCGGTCTGGTTCGACATCCTGGCCGCCGTGGCGTTCGTGCTCGGTGGCGCGAACCTGATGAAGATTCATCTGAAGCACATTTCGGATCGCGCCCGAGGGTGGGGATATTCGGCCGTCCTCGTGGTGGCGTTCCTGGGAACGCTCTTTGTGGGGCTGGGGAAGATTGGCGTCAACCCGGCGACTCAGTTCCCGGACTTCGCGTGGTCGGGACCATATCGCCAGAATGGCAGCCCCTTCTGGGTCCTGTTTGAATACGTCTTCACGCCCCTCAATTCGACGATGTTTGCCCTCGTCGCCTTCTACATTGCGTCGGCGGCCTTCCGCGCCTTTCGAGCGAAGAATGCCGAAGCGATACTGCTGCTGGGCACTGCGTTCATCGTGCTGCTGGGGCGCACGTTTGCGGGCGTTGCACTGACAAGCTGGATTGATCCCGCCGTGTGGTCCGGCTTCCAGTACTTCACGGGACTACGCATCGAGAACCTGACGGTCTACATCATGGCCGTGTTCAACACGGTGGGAAACCGCGCGATCATGATCGGGATCGCGCTCGGAATCGTGTCGACGTCGCTCAAGATTCTGCTCGGCCTCGATCGCTCGTACCTGGGGAAGGAGTGATGGGCGCCTTCCTTCGACAGGAGTGGTGGATTGTGGCGGTGTTCATCGCCTCGCTCCTGCCGCTCGTGCACGTGCTCTTCACTGGCCGGGTGTCGGCACTGCGTTCTCTGGATCGCCGCTGGATCTTTCTGCTGATGTTCTGGGCGGTGCTGCTGCCGATCTACTACGTCAGCTCGACGGGAAACGTGTTGCCCGAGGTGCCGGGGGCCCTCGCTCAGGCGACCTTCGACGAGATCGAGAAGCTTTCGCCAGGCGATCCCGTGCTGATGGCGTTTGACTACGACCCGCCGACCACCGGTGAGATGGCTCCGATGGCGACAGCGTTTGTCCGCCACGCCGCAGAGAAGCGGCTTCGGATGTACTTCATGACCCTGTGGCCGCCCGGCGCGCAGATGATCGACGACACGATCGCTCGCGTGCTCAAGCCGGATTTTCCACAACTGGTCTACGGTCGTGACTACGTCAACCTCGGCTACAAGTCGGGTCAGGAGGCGGTCATCAAGGTTGTGGTGACCAACCTGCGCGAGTTGTACACCACCGACGTGCTGGGGACCGGCGTGCAGAACATTCCGATGATGGACGGCATCACGAGCATCCAGCAGATGAAGCTCATCATCAACGTCGCGTCGGGCACACCGGGAACGAAGGAGTGGGTGCAGTACGCGGTCACACCCTATCCCAACCTTCGGATCGTGGCGGGCGTGACGGGTGTGAGTGCGCCTCTCTACTATCCGTACATCCCGCGGCAACTCAATGGTCTGCTGGGAGCGATCAAGGGCGCCGCGGAATACGAGCAGCTCGTGCTCAACCGCTACGGCGGGCCCAATCCAAATCCCAAATACATGGAAGGCCTGCGTCGGATGGCACCGCAGCTCGTGGGCCACCTGCTCATCATCGGCCTTATCATCGTCGCGAACGTGTTGTACTTCACTGACCCGGCACGAGGGCGTCGATGACCGCGGGCGTCAAGCGCGAGACGCTGATCTGGGGCGTGGTGATGCTGCTCGGCGCAGTCGGCCTGCTGGGACATGCCCTCTCGTCACCGCTTGGTGTTGGCCGCGAATACGTCCGCGCGGTGCCGCTGGCCAACGGCCAATGGACGCAGTACGACCCGGCGACGTACGGAGAGTACCTGGGCGCCGAGCGCGCGCAGCCCGGGCAGCAGGTGGTGCAGCTCAGCGTGCCGCGGACCATTGGGCTCTGGTTCGCAGCGTTCTGCACGCTGGCCATCTTCTCGTTTCTCTACGCCGATAATCCCTTCTACCGGGTCGCGGAGCACATCTTCGTCGGCGTGTCGGCCGCGTACTGGATGGTTATTGCCTTCTGGGACGTGATCGTGCCGAATGTCATCGGCAAAATCTGGCCCGGGCTGGTGCAGGGCTGGGCGATGCCGGGCTTGTCGGGCCCTGAGGCCGAACGCAATCTCGTCTACGTCGTCCCGCTCGTGCTTGGCATCATGCTCCTGTGGCGTCTGATGCCGGTCGGCGGATGGATTGCGCGGTGGCCGCTGGCGGTCATTGTTGGGACGACGGCCGGCCTCCGGCTCATTGGATTCCTGCACGGCGACTTCCTTGGCCAGATTCGCAACACGATCCTGCCGCTCGTCGTGTTCACGGGTGGTGCCTTCGACTTCTGGGGCTCCCTCAGCAACGTCATCATCGTCGTCGGCGTGCTGTGCTGTCTGACGTATTTCTTTTTCTCGTTCGAGCACACCGGTGTGGTGGGCAAGGCCGCGCGAGTGGGCATCTGGATGCTGATGATTACGTTCGGCGCCGCTTTCGGCTACACCGTCATGGGCCGCATCGCGCTGCTCGGTGCGCGCATCGAATTCCTGCTCGACAACTGGCTGTGGTTGATCGATCCGACCGGAAAGCGCGCCATCGCGACGGTCATCGTCAGCCTGTTCGGATGATCGTCGGGGCGCGTCGGGTCGACGTGCGATCACGCCGGGTCTAAAGACCCGGCCTACGTACCTAAAGACCCGGCCTACGTACCGACGACCCGGCTTACGTACGGCCGATCGCGGGGTACGTAGGGCGGGTCTTTAGACCCGCCGCACGCGAGACCCGCCGCACGCGTCACA